>Ga0302324_100022381_pt1 | contig 12278 bp, 8 predicted proteins | sample Palsa_T0_1_FD_201949 | JGI IMG/M metagenome (GOLD analysis project Ga0302324, IMG submission 201949) | Peat permafrost microbial communities from Stordalen Mire near Abisko, Sweden - Palsa_T0_1 | ecosystem: Environmental > Terrestrial > Soil > Palsa > Peat permafrost | place: Sweden: Abisko...
CACAGAGCTCGGCGATACCGTGTAGGGCGGAGCGACACCGGTGCCGCTGAGCGCCACACTTTGCGTGCCGGCGCTGCCGGCATTGATGAGTATCGTCGTCTTGAGCGCCCCCACCACTGTCGGCTTGAACACAGCGCTGATGGTGCACGCCGCTCCCGCCGCGAGCGAGCTGCCGCAGTTATTAGTCTGCGAGAACTGGGCGGGGTTCGAGCCCGAGATCGTGATGCTCGTGATGGGCAACGCTGCGCTGCCGGTGTTGGTCACGGTTATCGGCGCCGGCGCACTGGCAACGCCCGTCGGTTCATTGCCAAAGGCCACAGAGGTCGGCGATACCGTGTAGGGCGGCCCGACACCGGTGCCGCTGAGCGCCACACTTTGCGTGCCGGCGCTGCCGGCGTTGACGAGTACTGTCGTCGTCGCCGACCCCGTTACTGTCGGTTTGAACACTGCGCTGATGGTGCAGGCCGCTCCCGCCGCGAGCGAGCTGCCGCAGTTATTGCTCTGCGAGAACTCGGACTTGTTCGCGCCCGAGATCGTGATGCTGGTGATCGCCAGCGCTGTGCTGCCGGTGTTGGTCACCGTAATCGACGCCGGGGCACTGGCAACTCCGGTGGTCTCATTGCCGAAGGCCACAGAGCTCGGCGATACCGTGTAGGGCGGAGCGACACCGGTGCCGCTGAGCGCCACACTTTGCGTGCCGGCGCTGCCGGCATTGATGAGTATCGTCGTCTTGAGCGCCCCCAGCACTGTCGGCTTGAACACTGCGCTGATGGTGCACGCCGCTCCCGCCGCGAGCGAGCTGCCGCAGTTATTGGTCTGCGAGAACTGGGCGGGGTTCGAGCCCGAGATCGTGATGCTCGTGATCGACAATACCTCGCTGCCGGTATTGGTCACCGTAATCGGCGCCGGTGCACTGGCAACGCCCTTAGTCTGACTGCCAAAGGCCACAGAGGTCGGCGATACCGCGTCGGCCACCAGGAGCCCGTATACCGCAACCTGATTGGACCAGGTGGCCACATACACCTTGCCGTTTGCGATCATCGGCGGCACTAATTTTCCAAAATTGCCGAACGAATCGCGCGACGCGTTCATGGTCGAGTTCCACAATTCCTGAGCAACGTTATCGGCGTCTAAGGCGATCAGCTCCCCCGGGACCGGGGGGTCATCTTCGTCGTTACCGCTGGTCGCAACTGTAGCCCATAGCACACCGGTGCCTGGTTGGTCGCCGTTAGCGGATAACGCGAGAATGCCTCCGGGCCAAATCTGCTGGCCGCTGCCCTGGGCACTAGGGCTGGTCCCGAACAGCGTTCCGTTGAACGCGTACGCCTTGACCCAGTCCAACACGCCCCAGTTGTAGAGCAGGGGGCCGCCATTCGCCGCCGAACGCTGCCAGTACACGGGTCCGCCCCGGAACTGGTCCGAGGCGATCTCTTCCTTCTGCGGGATCTGACTGTCGTTTGAGTTGTACCCTCCAAGGTTGGCGGTATCGAGCACGTATAGGTATTGTGTCTTGCCACCGCCAGCCAGCAGGCCCGGATTGGTGTCAGGGATAAGCAGCGGCCCGGAGCTGCTGAGGTCGCTATCATTTTCGTCCATGTAGCTCCAGATGCTCGGCGTGAACCAGCTAACCAGGCTCATACCATTAGCGGGATCAAGCTTCAGTGCGCTTTCGCTGAAGTTGCTGACGCCGTCCCAGCCGTCGGTGCCGTAGCCATTGCCCACGAATACATACACATAGCCCGAGCTGTCGACCGCGGGTGGGCGCCCGGACTGCCACACACCGCCGCCCAGATCGCCGGTGGTGATAGTCGCGAAGGCGCCGCTCTGTGCCAGCGTCTGCTTGTTGTACCCCAACACCCACCCGGCGTACGTGTTGGCCGCTTCCTTTTCGACGGCGCTGAACGCGAGCACGACCTGGTTGCCTGAGAGCGTCAGCGAACTGCGCTGAAGCTGGTAGCGCGCGTCGAAGGTCAACCCGCCGTAACTAGCCGAGATCAGCACGCCGGGGCCGTAGGGCTCGCTGCCGGTAGTGATGTCGACGGCGTGCAGCCGGTACGCCATGGTGTTGTTCTCTAGCGTGCAGGCGACGAGATACATGATGTCGGTGGACGGATCGATCACCGGCGTGCTCAGAATGCCGAGGTTGCCGATTAGGTTCTTGTTGCCCGCGAACACGAAGTTGGCGATTGGCACCGGGGTCGCGCCGACGAGCTCGGCAAAATTTACCGACCACAGCGCTAACCCCCCCTTATCGGCGTCGAAAGCGTAGACCACGTCGCTCATCGTTGCGACGTAAACGACGTTGTGGGTTCCCTGGTCCGGGATGACAAGATTCGGTACGTACAGTGGCTGGGCGAGGATGTTGTCGTCCACGGGCAGCGTGAACACCATTCCGAACGAGTTCGGGGCCACGTTGGAGGTGTTGAGCGCAGTCTCGGTCAGGGTCGCACCGGTCACACCGGCGTCGTATCCGCGCTGCAACACCGGTTGTATTGTTTGTGCCGAGGAGGCGAACGAGAGCGCAAGCGTGACCGCCCCGGTCATGAGGCCGCCCAATGTCTGTGCTCCGAGTGCCCGCAAAGAGATGTTACCCAGTCGCATAGCTCCCCCCCCGCGAACTATTCTGTAGAACACTCCATCGGCCAACACCCAATATTACAGCGGTATGACAGCTCGAGAGCCGAATATGGTAAACGAAATTTCAAGACGTCGATCTAGCCGAGCGCCGCTCTAAGTCTGGAGCCTGACGGCACAGGTAAGGCTGCGCTCCGAAGCCGGCGGATGGCGCCCTTTGCACCACCTTGGGCGCGTTCAGAGGCCGGAACAGAGAGCGCTAGTATCGGCTACGCGAACCAAGCTGCCCCGGGTAGCAACTGCGCGCAATATAATCAATGCGATTCAGTGGACCTGTCGGCTCACCCAGCCAGCCACGGCGTCAACGCCTCGACTATCCGACCGGTGCTCACGCCGCCGTCCTCGCTGCTTCGATCCCTGCCTCGCGAACGCGCCATGCGTTACTCGGCGGAAGCGGTGAGTACGGATGCTCGTTCCCGCCCACGGAGGTCCGACACCTGGACCCGATCAGGATATTCCGAGCCGCATTGCGATCTCGGTCGTGCAAGGCACCGCACTCGCTACATACCCAGGATCTTACAGTCAGCCCATTGACTCCTCGCGGACCACTCAGGGCCCCGCAAGCAGAACAGGTGACGCTGGTGTTTCGCTCGCTGACGACTTCAAAGCTTCTGGCCGCCTGTTTGGCTTTGTATTCCAGGAACCTTCTGAGCATCCCCCAGCCCGAATCCAGCACGGATTTTGCCATCCGAGTGCGGACCAGCTTGAGGCTGCTTACGTCGCCCACAGCCATCTTCTGATACCGATCGACCATTCGCCTTGAGAATTTGTGCAAGGCATCGGCCCGGCAGCGCGCGGCCTTGCGATGAATACGCTTGGCCTGGCGCTTGTGGCCGCGTCTTTGCGCTGAAGCGAGCTTTTCTGAGAAAGCTTGCGTCCATCGACCCGCGGCTGACCCGCCAGCGCAGCTTCAGGCGCAGGGCGGCCCGGCGCTTTTGGGCACAGTGCACACAGATCGACTGAATGGTATCGGCGCCGATCTTCTCAAAGTAGGGCGAGGCGCCTGCCGTCAGATTGCACAGATCAAAGCCGGACAACAGCTTGCGTTTCCTATCCGTGCGTGTGCCGACCTTGAGGGTGGTCTCATTGCAATAATTGAACACCTGGTTCGCCTCGACGGCGGCGGCATTGAGCCATGCATAGCCTTCAGAGCGAATCTTCAGGCGAAGCGTACGCGTGACTGACACGGGTGCTGAATCGTCCATCCTCTCCGGCAGCCTGATTTGAACTGACCTCTGCGATCTGTCCGCATCTGAACACCGGCGCTACCTCTCGACTAGACTGCATATCTGCTGTATTCATGCAGATATGGCGCTTGCGCCACTGCGGCTAATGAGGTGGGCGCGGGCCGAGACGGCGTGAGCGGGATGCTCTACTTTTCGCAGGCGCTCCGGCTCCATGGACATTGCGCCAATCGCTGGCGGGTCGCGACGTCCTGTCGCTTCTTGGCGCCCGAGGATTTCGTCAGGCTTCAAAAGATCCTCGGCGATCGCAAGCCTGGAACAAGTCTCTCTAAGCATTGACAGCAGATTTCCTCTTGCCGCATCTTTCGATGGAATCGCAAAGGCCACGCCTTCGAATTTCCTGCCCGCAATCGCCATTTCAGTTTCGAGTCTTTCCGCAGCAATGTTTGCAGTCAATACCGCCTCGATCGCAGGCGCATGCAGAGACGTCAGCCGCCCGAGCTGAGTGCGAAGCAGAGTGATCTGGTTGCGACCTGAAATCAAAGGGAACTCGCCGCTGCAGAGAATGGCTAGGTTATCCTCGTATAGCTTGCGCAATGCTTGGAGACTAATGGACAGAGCAACGCGCAGACGCGACACATCACCGCGCAACCGGTCGTTGTGAGCGCGGCGCGCCATCGCCTGCGAGCTCAAGATGATCGTGCCCATAAGGCAAAACTGGAATAAATGCTCACATACAGTCCACCACATCGCGCACCTCGCGCCGGCTTCCGGCAATTGTCCTGGTTGATTCTCACACCACGCACGAATCGTAGCACGCTGCACGTGGCTCGAATCGCCGGTGCAACACCGAGGCGCCGCTCGCGGGCGCGAGTGCAGAGTGCACGTCTGTCCGGGTGAAATGGAGAGCCTGTGATTATCCCGCCGCAGTTGCGCGCGATTGTGTCCTCGCACCGCGCCGCCCTTACTCACGCGTTGGGTCCGTTGCGGCCCGAAGCCGGGTGGGTGCCGCCGGACATCGATGTGCTGTTCCTCTGCTTCACCAACCGATGCGGCTCCAACTATTTGGCGCAGCTGCTGGCCACTACCGGCGCGTTCAATGAGGCCGGCGAGTTCTTCAATGCGGAAACTGTGCTTGAGCATGCCGCGCCGCGCGGTCTTCGTTCTCTAGCGGCATATTTCAGCGCACTGCCGACGCTGTTGTCGCGCTCCGACCGTATCGCCGCGAAAACAGGGATCGACCAATTGGTGATGTTGGCGGACGTGGGCATCCTGGACGCGCTGCGCGCCCGCGCTACCTTTCTGCTGTTGGAGCGGCAGGACCGACTGGGTCAGGCAATTTCGCGCGTCATTGCATGGCAGAACGGCCGGTGGACCACCGCACACGCATCGAACGTGCCAGACAGCGCGCTGGTGTTCGACCGCACGGCCATCGACATCGAACTGGCTGAGATCGCCCGCGCCAATGCGGCGTTCTCTCTATTCTTTTCGGTCAATGGCATCGTCCCCGTGCATATCACGTACGAGTCTCTTCTGGCCGATCCGGCATCCGCTGCCGGGGCCGTGACCGCAAGGATGGGCCTGCCGGCCTTGTGCACGCGGCCCGAGAAGGTCGCGATTCATCGCCAGGCGAACGCGGTAAATGCTGCCTGGCGTGACTCTTATCGGGCAGGATCCTAAGACGATCTCGGGCTTGACCGGCGACTCGTCGGTCCCAGATATGCCGTGCCCTTGATCGTCACCAAAGACTTCGACACTGATTGCCTGTCGGCTTACGCGATCAGCCCGAAAAGCGTTGCGCGTAGACACTCTGCGTAGACGCAACGCTGCAGGAATGTGGAAGCACCACGATGTGATCTCGTGAATCACACCATCCTGTAGTGAACCAGCGAAATTTGCTGCCGATGTCATTGAGCATAATCATTGTTACCCAATAAAAACCGACTCGACAGCGAATGTAACCGCGATGTTATCGCCTTAAGACTGACATCGTTACTTCTGGAAGCCAGGATAGACCTCAAATCGACGCAGACAAAAGTCGATCCAACAAACAATTAGAGAGGAGACCCAGCATGCGAATTTCGCATTACTCGACAGTGCGCACTGAAAGCAACAGGATTATCAACGGCCCGGAAGTTGGAGAGCGCGCGCGGCGCGAACTCGGTGGCCTCAAGACGGTGTTTGCGGTGGCCGCGTTGAGTGCTGCCGTGGCTGCACACGCGCAAACCGCAACGGCGCCAGCGCCAGTGGCTGACGACAGCCTGACGTGGCACGGCGTCACGCTGTACGGCACCATCGATGTGGGCTTGCAATACGAATCCCACGGCGCACCCTTCAGCGATTATTACACCCCCGCGAGCACGAACATCGTTCAGAAGGACAGCCGCGAATCGGTATTTGGCGCAACCGGTAGTAACTTCAGTCAGTCGAAAGTCGGATTGCGGGGGCTGGAACCGATTGTCGGAGACTGGTCGGGCGTATTCGCGGTGGAGACGTGGTTCAACCCTCAGGCCGGTGAGCTGAGCAATTCGCTCAAATCGCTGACCGTGAACAATGGCCTCACGCCCGGCGAGCAAACGACCAATAACGACGGCGCCAGCGCCGGTCAGGCGTTCCAGATTGCCTATGTCGGCCTCAGTTCAAAGACTTTCGGCACCCTGACGTTTGGCCGTCAGCAGAACCTCGTTGCAGACGGCGTCAACGCCCTCGACCCGAATCTTGCCGCACCGGCATTTTCGTTGCTTGGCGCATCGGGCGCCTACGCCGGCGCCGGCTCGACCGAAGACAAGCGCATGGATTCAACCTTGAAGTACCGCGTGAGCTTCGCCGATACGGTTCATCTCGGGGCGCTCTATAAATTCAACAATTCCAACGGCTCGGCCGGCGGTATGGCCTACCAGGTGAACCTCGGCGCTACATACGCCGGTCTGGCAGTCGATGCCTATTATTCCAGGATCAATGATGCGGTTTCATTGGCCTCGCTCAGCTCGACGCAGGTTGGCGAACTGCCCAAGCTGGGATTCTCATCGAGCAATTCCCTGTCGGCGACCATCTCCGACAATACCGCGTACGCACTCATGGCATCGTACAAGCTCGCTCCCATTCCGCTGAAACTCTACGCCGGGTATGAGCATCTCCAATACGCGAATCCGACCACCGATGTGCTGGCGGGCAGCTCAGGTCTGGGCGGCTACATACTCGCCTTTGTCAATAACGCCGCCTATGCCGAGGACAGAAAGCTCGACGTCTATTGGGGCGGCGTGCGTTACAGCGTGCTGGCAAACCTGGATGTCATTGCAGCGTACTACGGCTACCGTCAGAACGCTTACGGTACCGGCAGCCAGGCGGGCTGCTCTACCAATGCGCATTCGACCTGCAGCGGAAGCTTCGAGGCATATTCGCTGGCTGCCAACTATCGATTCACCAAGCGCTTCGACGCTTACGCGGGCTTCATGTACAGCAGTGTGTCAGACGGCCTGTCCAACGGATACCTTTACTATACGACCAACATCAATCCAACTATCGGCCTGCGCTACAGTTTCTGATTGGGCCATTTGGTCAAAGCGTCGGGGAGGCTGGAGACTTAGTCTAGCCTCCCCTATCGCGGATTACGCCAGGACGTGCCGCCCCACGCAGATTTGACGCCTTCCGCCCGCTACAGCGGAGCGCCATTGGGGTCGCCGTTTACGGCCCAATCGTGTAGGTCGCGGCCGCTACGCCCGAGCGCCGGTAGCCTGAGGCCACTGCGATCGCCTTCAGTGTCTCGGTGCTGCTGACGGTGATTGCGCTCCCATACACCGGCGAGGAAGTCGTGGGCGTCGACCCGTCCGTTGTGTAATAGACGACCGACCCGGCGGCCAAATCGCTGATGGAGACCGTTTGCGTCCCGCTGTAGCTGCCGGCCTTCGGCGAGAATGTCGGCGTCGCGGTAGCGGCACCCGCTCCATTAACCAGAAATGTCTGGTAGCCAAACACCGCGCAGCCCTTCCAGCCCGACGGGAGATTCTCGACGAAGACCTGCAATGCGCCTGGGTTCTCTACATCGGCAGCGGTCAACGGTACCGTCAGATGTTCTGCGTTCACGAACGTCACCGTTCGGGACTGGCCACCAACCGATACATTCGAGGACGCTGTAAACCCCGTGCCAAGCAGAGTCAGTACGAATGCCGGGGCACCTGCGTGCGTGGAGCTGGGGCTAATTTTTGTCAGCGTCAGCGGTGTATCCACGGTATTGAAGTTTGCGAACACCAGTGTCTCATCATCGGCAGTCAACCCCTTCGGGTTGACGGTTCCGGTGAGATCGTATGTCCAGCCGGCAAAGGTCCAGCCGGCATCGGGCGTGGCGGTATAAGTGAGCCGGCGTCCAGTGGGATAGAAACCATCACCTTTGGGCGATGGCGGAGTCAATACCGCCGAGCCGCCGCACGGGGGATAATCAAAGTTAGTGGCCGGCTGAAATTCCGGGATTACTGTCGCGACGTAATTGGTGCCAACGGCCGGCAACGAAACGATGCTGTGGGACAATGTACCGCCATCGCTCCAGGCCGAGAAATTGTAGCGGGTGTTGACGCTATAGGTGTATTCCGGCGAGCCGAGCCTTAAGGTATGCGTGCTGCCCGGTTTCCACTTCGAATCATAGAATTCGGAGAAATTCTTTGGCGTATAGACGAATGCTTTATCCACATAGGCATAAAGGTTGGAACTGAAGGTCTCCGGCTGAACGTCTACGGTGTAGACCGGCGTATTCGAAAAATAGACCGTCGTATCGACCGGATCGCCGGTGTCAGGCACATCAAAGGTCTTCGGGTTGGCACCGAGGCCGCCCTGAAGCCAGAACGGACCGTTGTTGAACGAATAGAAATTCCAGCCCACTGCGGGCGTTGCCGTAAAGGTCGCCTGTTGACGTGCAACGAAAAATTCCCCCTGGATGCCGGAGTAGTTCTGCGGCATAGGCGAGATCGAGACTTGCCCGGAGTTCGCCGGGTAGATCGCGGCGGTGTAGGGTACCAGCTGAATGAAATTCGCAGAGTACGTGGCCAGCGCCGGCGCGTTCGACGGAAACGTCGCGCTTCCGCTTCCCGGCGCCACCGTAATGGTGTGACTTTGTTCGGTGCTGTCACTCCAGCGGCCATAGGTGTAATAAAAGGTCTCCGCCACCGAAGGATTGCTGTTCAATATGGCGCCCGACAAAGTCTGGGCTTGCGTGGACACATCCAGAGTGTGGGTGGAGAACAGCTGCCACGCAAAGATTTGCGGCGTCGTGATCGTCGCACCGTCGACAATGACACTCAATCCGACTGGATTAGAAGTGACCGTGACCTGCGTCGGCGCGGCACCGTACAGACGCTCGATCGTCTCTTTGTCGCCGGCCGAATAGTCGACGTTGGGCAATGCCGGCGTTCCCGCAGCGCCGGCAAAAGCCGGGACGCCTTCGTAGCCGCCCAGCGGGATGCCGGCGGGAATCGATTCGATCACCGCGCCGCCATTTCGCGTAAAGGCGTAGGGGATATATTGCATGACTGAGGCGTAGTCATAATCCGAGAGAATTTGCGCGTCGTCGGTGATCACTTGAAAGTTGGACCAGGAACCTTTGATGACGTTGTCGTAATTGATGGTGATGTAGGTGGCGGCGTCGGGACGCGACTGTTCATGCCACAAGCCGATCACGTGACCCATCTCGTGAAGAATCGTACCAATGGTGCAATTCGTCGAACCCGTCATGGGTTGCGCCGGAATGGCCTCGTAACCTTCGTTGGCTTCGCACTCTCCGCTGGTGTTGTCCGCACTCAGATTGATATCGACGTAATTCGGGCCGTCAGCAGACGACCAGGGAACCCACTGAAGAACATTTGGGAAATCCAAATTGGATATCTTAATGGCGGCGGCGATTTTTGAAGCCGCGTTCGGGTCAGAGTCCACATCGATGGTATAGAAAACTGTCGCAACCCCGTTGGGGAGCTTCGGCCATAGGTACTGCGAGTAAGCGATAGCAAAGGAATCTGTCTTAGCACCGATCGCTGCAGCTGCGGGTGCGGAAGTCCCGGCGAGCGGAGGCTGCGAACGTGCACCGAGACCAAACAGGCTGAGGCTCAATAGGACTAGGATCTTGCGAAAGGAGATGGACATGTGCATGTGCGCTCCCCGGTCTGAGAGAATCGTATCCGACGGCACCAACTATATCCGCACTTTGGCCATGGCAGTGACTGCATACAACCCCCCTAAAGAGGGGGCCGCGTTCCATCGCCCGTCGCGAGCACAGTCGATCCAATCTTACCGATCGCTTACCAATCGCAGACCACCACACGCGGATGAATCTGCGCCAGCCGCTTGGCGACCGGGCCGCCCTGCAGCGGCTAACGCTTTCTGCTTATTTTCGCGACCTGACGACTGATCATACCTGCAAAAACGCGACGCGCAATCGCTTCGGCGTTGGGTGTGATTCCGCGGGCTGGCACCGATTCGATCTGAAGCCCTAATTTCACCATCAGCTGATTGTTGGCGAGACGCCAATGGCCAAGGTATTCTCGTTCTTGCCTTGTCTCTGAAATCGTACCGCTTGGAATTTTTTGCATTTTGTCTTCCCTGATTAGGTTCAAATATCGCGGTCGCGCATCATGCGCGGTCGGCCTCATGACGCACCCTTGATCGCGTTGAATCTACTCCGCGCTTCGTGATCAATTCATTCTCTCTAGCAGCTTCAGTACCGCCGCAAGCAGCCAGCATCGCGCACGACCTCAACTGTACGCGTTGTCGATTTGCTTGACATATTCTCGGGCTAGCTCCCTAGCCCTGCCGCGGCCTCGGCCGCTAACCCTTATTATGGCCAGCGCATTAGATGAGTTGGCCTGTATATGAAGATACGCGGGGTCGAAGCCGAGTCAAGCCCTTCGAGTAAATTCCCCTGCGCTGTATTGGGGCAATCCAAATGTCCAGCCCACTGAGCGGGCGCCAAGTTGCAGTGGCGCTCGGCGATAATGCCATCCTTTACTTGCACCTTGACGAGTGGATGGTACGCGCGCCGAAGATCCGTGGGTGTCCGCCCGAGTTCGTCGTAGGCACGGCATCTATCCGAACGCATATGCGCGAAGATTTGGCGTCCTGTGCACTGGTGGCGTGCGTTGTCGTAATCCTAGTAGACGCCGTCCTAGCCATGAGAGCGATAAAGTCTCGGAGGACGATACCGTGCTAAAGACTATAACCAGCTAATAGTAACGAGCGACTGCTCTGATATCGTCGACCAAAGTCGACGCGATTCGTTTTAGGAAAGATCTGATTTACCCGCGAGATTTGTTACATCATCGAGGCAGCCTGAAATAGCGGAGGACCTCATGCCTAACCCGATCATGAATGTCGCTGATGTCTCGCTCGATGCAACCCCGTCGACGTTTGCGCCAACTGGGCCCGCTGCCGAGCGCTTCGAGGCGAGGACGGGAGTAATCGGTACGCGCATCGGCGCGCGGAATCTTGGGTATAACATCACCGCCGTGCCGCCGGGTAAGCGCGCGTGGCCATTTCACAATCACCCGGCCAAGGAGGAGATGTTTTTCGTGTTGCAGGGTAGCGGCGAAGTACGAATCGGGGAGGCAAGATACCCCATTCGCACGGGCGACATTATCGCCTGCCCGGCCGGCGGCAGGGAAACGGCGCACCAGATCATCAATACCGGGACCCAAGAGCTGCGCTATCTCGCCGTCAGCACCGAGCATCCTCTGGAGATGGCGCAGTATCCGGATTCGGGCAAGTTTGCAGTGAAAGCCGAGTTCGGAACCGCGCCGGACGGGACGCCGCAGCGATTCGTTTTCGTCGGCCGAGAGACTCCATCGGTCCCTTACTGGGACGGAGAGTGAACCCAGAGTTGTTTGCATGCGAGCATCTGGATTCGAGAAGTACCGGAAGACGACCCGACGAGCGCAGTTTCTCGCTGATATGGATCGGAACGTGCCCTGGACGGAGTTGCAGGCAGTCGTGGAGCCCTTCTACCCGAAGCTGAGCGAGGCCGGTGGCCGCCCGCCGCTTCTGCTGCAGCGGATGCTGCGGATCTATTTCCTGCAGCTCTGGGTTAACCGTCTGATCCTGCGGTGAAGGAAGCGCTCTACGAGTCGGTATCGATGCGCGGGTTTGTCGGCATCGACCTCGGACAGGAAGCAGCACCAGATGAAACCACGGTGTGCAAGTTCCGCCAACTGCTCGAGCGCAACAAGCTCGGCAAGAAACTGCTCTCCACGGTTAATGGGTACTTGGCGCGCAACGGCATCAAGTTCGGCAACGGTACGATCGTCGATGCCACCATTATCGGCGCGCCGAGCTCGACGAAGAACACAGGGGGCAAGCGGGATCCCGATATGCATCAGGTCCCCAAGGGCAAACAGTGGTACTTCGGCATGAAGGCGCACGTGGGCGTCGACAGCCGTCACAAGATCATCCATACCATCTTGGCTTCGGCGGCGAACGTGTCGGATG
>Ga0302324_100022383_pt1 | contig 12278 bp, 9 predicted proteins | sample Palsa_T0_1_FD_201949 | JGI IMG/M metagenome (GOLD analysis project Ga0302324, IMG submission 201949) | Peat permafrost microbial communities from Stordalen Mire near Abisko, Sweden - Palsa_T0_1 | ecosystem: Environmental > Terrestrial > Soil > Palsa > Peat permafrost | place: Sweden: Abisko...
GACTTTTTCGATCTTTACGTGTTTTCTGCATATCCAACCAGCTGTATTTCAAGCCCCCTAACAAAGCCGTCATCCTGAGCGCGCTGCGCTCAGGATGACGATTTTGTGGGAATTTTGACGAAAAACATCCTAAACAAGTTAGCGCTTATGGGAGCCCCTGAGCTTTTTCTTTTTCCAATTCGCGCGGTCTTTCCCTCAAATAAGCAGAAGACTCTGCTCAATCAAATGCCGCGTGTCGACCATCGGATCGACATCAGAGTCAGACTCCATCGAATAATAGCCTCGATACCCTGATGCCTTGGCAATCCCGAACAACTCAGCCAACGACGCTGTCTTCCGCTTACCGTGAACATCTTCTGCGTCTTTGACATGGGCAATATTCCAGGCGTGCGCAAACATGTCTTTCACATTCTGTGCATTGAACCGTTCATCGCCGCCCATAAGCCCGTTGCCAAAGTCGGGAAGCGCCCTCAGATAGGGAGTGTTGGCCAGCTTGATGGCCGCGAGGCTTCGCTCGGCGGAAGCGGTCACCGGGTTGTCATTTTCAAGATTGACAACGACGTTGCGCGAGGCAGCGTAGTCAAGCGTCGGCTTCAGCGCCCGCACCGCGCGCGGAAGATCAGAAGGATCCGAGCACTTCGGAATCCAGACCCGAATGCTGGGGGATCCAAGCAGCACAGCGACGTCGATCCAATGCCGATAGCGCGCGTTGCCCGCATGGCGCTTGGCCTCATCGTCACTGCAAAGGTCAACCTTTTCGTCAACGGGGATATTCACGGTGTACACCCCGACACCATCAAAGGCCGCACGCAGCTTGCGTATCTCGTCGGGCTCACTCGAAGTAAAGTGCGAGTCCAGCGGTTCAATCCCGTGCACCTTAAACTCTGTCCGCACAAAACGAGCGAACGAGGTGAGATCCATACCGGGCTTCTTCGGATCGTAGTCCGAATTTCCGGGCGCCTTAATAAAAGCACGGAAAGGATAGGTAGCGACCGCAATACGCGCACGCGGGTCAACCGGAAAGGTAGCCTGCGGCATCTTGGCGAACGCTGCACTTGCTGAGCAGACAATCGCTCCCTTGATGACGCTGCGACGTGTGAGTAATTTCATCGGTAATCCGCCAGTGTGAGTTATTTGGAAATAAGAAAACCCGACTCTGAGGCCGTGACCTCGGTGACAAAACGAAAATCGCCGGGAGTGATGCCGCGCCAGAGGGTGAGCCGGTACGCCGCCACCTGTAAGGGGACGATTTCAAAGACCGGCGCGAGCTCATGCGGAACCTCCGGCCACGGAACCAGTGAGGGCGCGCTACCGCGACCAGGCCCGATCCATCTGACCTTTGCGCCGACAGAGAAAAGATCGTCCGCCAGCGATCGGTCGAGGGCTTGCGTTGCCTGGGGCGCACCGAAAACCACTGCGCGAAAATCGCCGGAGAGAATCTCCGCTGGTCCGTGGCGAAACTGCCCCGACGACATGCCGACCGCTGCCGCCTTCGCTGTCTCATGCAACAGAAGCGCACCCTCGTGAACGGATCCGAGCGCCGTTCCGCGGCCAAGCAGGTACAGCGGGGAACCCATGAGCCATTCCTGCCAGTCGTCGCTGGCCCGCAGGCATTCGTCAATATGCGTGGAGAGGGCCGGCAGCGCAGCGCCACATGCCTCGCTGAGTCTCAGACTCTCCCCAGAAAGCACCTCCTCTGCCAGCAGTAACAGAGTCAGCACGGTGCCCGTGTAGGTCTGCACCGCAATCAGCTTGTCCGCCTGGGAGCCGATCGGCAGAGTGATATGAGCGATCTTTTCCAGTGTTGAGCCGGGAACATTGGTGACCGCGATCACGGTCATACCGGCTTCGCGCATTTTTTCCGCAAGCAGAACCGGCTCAACCGAACCGCCGGAGCGCGAGATCACCACGCCCACATCCGCGGATCGCAGGGAAGCGCCGCCGTAATGCAGCAACTCCGCGCTTTCTACCGCCTGCACCGGATATCCTCCCTGCGTCATCCGGCATACCGCTGCCAAAGCCGCGAATAACGATCCGCCCATGCCGGTGAAGATGACCCGTCCTTGCGCCTTGCGAATTTGTTCCGCACCAGCACGCAGAGTAGCGTGCTGGTTGCCTTGGTGAAGTGCCAGCAAAGCGCGGTGCGATGCGGGCTGCCCGGAAATGTTATCCAACATCGGTATTCGGTTCACGAGCTTTTCCTGTTCAGCCACTCATCGACCGGCCGTTCCGCCGTAGGTTTGTAGGGCAAGGTCACCTTATGGCCCAGGCCAGCCGAAGCGTAGCCGGCATAGATGGCCTCCAGCACCACTTTGCCGTCTTCTCCCGTGACCAGCGGCGCTTCCAACCCACGTATAGCACGTGCGAAGTGCCGCATCTCCTGGGGAAAGCCATAATTCCACAGCTCTTGAAAGACGGGGTAGCTCCAACCTCTTGTGGTGGGCGCCTTCTCGACCGCGTACCCGTAGCCGTACTCACTGTAGGTCGGCAGCGCATTGCCCATTTGCAGGTTTGCAATCGTCAGGCCACCCTCGCCGTAGACCTCGATGCGGTCATCCATCCCGCCTCGGCGAGCCCAGCTGTTCTCGATAACGGCGATGGCGTTGCCTTCGAACTCGATGATGGTGACCGCTTCGTCATCGAGCTTTGTCTTGTCACCGTGGACGTAGGTGCCCAGGTGCGAGTAGGCACTCAAAATCTTGCGACGCCCCAGGAACCAGTAAGAGAAGCCAATGCCATGGCTGCCCAGGTCGAGCAAGGCCCCGCCGCCGGCTCGCTTCACGTCCCAAAACCACTCCGCGTGGGGACCAAAATGCTTCTCGCTTTGCTTAATGAGGTGAACCTTGCCGAAAGCCCCAGAATCCGCCATTTCTTTTGCCTTGACGTACTTGGGAGTGAACAAGAGCGATTCGGCATATAGCAACAGGACTCCGTTGGCGCGGCAGGCCGCGATCATCCTGTCGGCCTCCTCGAGCGTGACACAGAGCGGCTTTTCGCAGATCACATGCTTGCCTGCCTGTGCCATCGCGAGCGTCATCTCGCAGTGCAGGGCGTTGGGAGCCGTGATGGTGACCGCCTCTACCTCCGGATCCTTGGCCAGTTCTTTGTAATCGTTGTAGACGCGGGAGATCCTATGGCGATCGGCGAAAGCCCGAGCATGGGATGCCGTGGGGGAAGCAACGGCCACTACCGACATGTCCTCTTCGATCATGCCAATCGCCGTTGCGTGACAATCTGCCTGGAACTGCGAGCCGATAATGCCGGCGCGCACCGGACCATCCTTCATGCCTTCCTCGTTTCTCGACCTGTCTCGGAGTTGGGAACAAGATGAGACCTCAAAGAGCGATTCTCAATCAGCGCAAGCCTGTTCGCGTGAGTAACCAGATTTTAATACGGGGACCTCGATAACGAGATTAGTATGGCGCAAGGTTTTGGCCGGCAAGGAGAGCGCATGACAACGACGCCAGAGGCTGTCTTCCATTATGAAGTACAAAAATCGGCGGACGAAGGCGCAGGCCCGGTTACGATCATCGTTTGTCATGGTAAGGTGACGAGCGAGACCTCGGGCCAACTCAAGGAAGTTGTCAAGCCGCTCATACCTTTGGGGGGCCGGATCGCGCTCGACCTGACCGACGTGAGCTACATGGATAGCTCCGGCCTGGGCGCCTTGGTGGGGCTCAAAGTATCAGCGCTGCGAGAAGGATATTGCAAGCTCGAACTGGTCAACCTGTCCCAGCGGGTCAAGGAACTGCTTCGCCTTAGCAACCTGACGCAACTGTTCTCGTCCTAAGCCCGAAACTGCGCACAGGTTTCGAAGACTCAGAACGAGGGGCACGGCTTCAGCTGTGCCCCTCGGTTGACCGTCCCTCCCAAGCGAGGCTTTTTTCTGCTCAAGGTAACTGAGTGGCATAACTCCTAAGCCAATAATGGATCCTGCTTTTTCCCGCAAGATCAGTGTTACTACCTCCAAAGAGCCGACCTAACTTCGCTCCACGTCCCTCGAAAGTACTGTTCCCGTCATCCGCCCGCTTGGGTATTTTCAAACTGACACTACGGCGAGCGACGCGCTTTCCGAGCCCTTATCTTTCCAGCAAGTCCGGTCAAGTGCGGAGCGCAGTATGTGGACAGCCAATTTATCAACTAAGCGGCAAAGCAGCACTGCGGCGTTCTGCCTGGCGATGGCCAGTCTTACCATCACCGGTTGCGGTTTTAGCATCAATGAAGCGGCGGTGATCAAGCTGTCGGCTATCCAGGCTACCGGCAACAACCTGCGTGTAACCCAAACGATGCAGTTCAAAACCGAGGCGCCGGTCATCTGGTCGGTGAACGGCATCCCCGGCGGCAACGCCGAAATCGGCACCATTTCCAGCACTGGCGTTTACACTGCCCCGGGCATCGTTCCGCTACCAAATAATCAGGTAACGATCGGAAGCTCCGCCGAGATCTATCCGTCGAAAGGTAGTTATGGCGTCTCTGTCCTGAATCCGATTCCCATTGTGACCACCATTACACCAGGGTCCTTTTCTGAGGGGATGGCGCAGATCGTGGTGAACGGATCAGCTTTTGTCTACGGTGCGCAAATTTTCTGGAACGGCGCAGCGGTTCCGACCACCTATATTTCAGGCACGCAACTGGTGGCTGTCATCACGGAAAATACACCAGGCACTTATCCCGTGACCGTAGTCAATCCTGATCCTGGATCGGCATCCTCTAAAAGCGTCAATGCGCTGGTTCAGCCAGGCCAGGTAGTCGTCCTGTTACAGCCATCAGAAACGAGCGTCCGGGTAAACAACACCATCACCATTACACCTACCGTGACCGGCTCGCAGGACACTGCGCTCAACTGGACGGTCAACGGAGTAGCCGGCGGCAACGCGCAGATCGGCACCATCAGCGCCAAAGGCGTTTACACGGCGCCCGCGGTCGTACCCAATCCCAACCTGGTAGTGGTACAAGCGACCAGCGTCGATAATCCCAACTCTGTCACCATCGTGAATGTACAGGTTCTGAATCCCGTCCCCACTTTGCTGAATGCCACACCGTCAACAGTGAATATCGGTTCGAGCTCGGTCGTCCTGACTGGTGGAAGTTTCATCAGTGGCGCCACGGTGCTCGAGAATGGTTCGCCGATACCGACGCAGTTCAATTCGTCGACGCAACTGACGGCGACCGTCGATCCCGCAGTAGCGGGTCCTTTCGATCTGCAGGTTCTCAATCCCGATCCCGGAGCAGCTGTTTCCGCCGATGTAGTGGAGCAGGTGCCCGGCACGCCACCGACTCCGCTGGTTCTGCCGCAGGATGCTTCGCGCTTCCTGATGCAGGCGACGTTCGGCGGCTCCGAGGCGGACATCAACCACCTCTCGACCATCGGGTACAACGCCTGGTTTGCCGAGCAGTTTGCGGTTCCGAATACGCTGCATGAGCCGTACGCCGAGCGCGAGATCATGCTCAACACTCAGCCCGCTTGCGCTCCTACAGACGCAACCTGCAACCAGAAGCTGTTCCTGCAAACCGGCGGAGATGCCTACTTCGAGCAGCCCTTCTGGAGCAGCGCGCTCACCGGCAAGGACGCATTGCGCAAGCGGGTGCAGTTCGCGCTGAGTGAGCTCTTCGTGATCTCCAGCCAGGATGCGATCGTGGGCCAGATGCCGCGCGGCGTAGCTAACTACTACGACATGCTGGGCAACGACGCCTTTACCAACTATCGCCAATTGCTGCAGGACGTCACACTCAGCCCCATGATGGGGATTTACCTGTCGATCCTGGCCAATGACAAGGGCGACGCGACGCGCGATCCGGATGAGAACTACGCGCGTGAGGTGATGCAGCTGTTGACCATCGGCCTCAATCAGCTCAACCCCGATGGAACACCACAATTGGATGGCAGCGGAAACCCGATCCCTACCTACGGCCTCAATGATGTAGTTGGGATGGCAAAGATCTTTACCGGGTTCAGCTGGAACATGAATGGCAACACGAGCGACCAGGCGTGGTCGGGGTACGGCGCCAGTTACGCAGGGCCAGGTTATGGTCAGGACCTGCTCCCCCTGGTCCCTTATCCCGCTCACCACTCCACGGATGAAAAAGATTTTCTCGGCGTGACTGTCCCGGCGGGCGGGTCCGACCCGAGCGGCGACCTGAAGGTTGCTCTGGATACTCTGTTCAACCATCCCAATACACCGATCTTCGTTTCCAAACAACTGATTCAGCATCTGGTCACCAGCAATCCAAGCCCGGCGTATCTGCAGCGGGTAGCCGCAGTATTCAAGGACAACGGCCAGGGAGTGCGCGGCGATATGCAGGCCGTGATCACCGCCATCCTGATGGATGACGAGGCTCGCAATACGAATGCGCCCACGTTCGCCAGTCCCAACTATGGCAGGGTGCAGGAGCCGCTGGTTCGCTTTGCTCACATGGCCCGCGCCTTTACCGCGGAATCGCGCAGCGGCGCCTTCGACGTCGGCAGCACCGAGGATCCAGCCTACGGCTTTGCCGAGATGGCCTCGCGCGCGCCCAGCATTTTCAACTGGTTCGCTCCTGGTTATATACCCGCCGGCACCAGCATCGAGCAGGCAGGGCTCACCGCCCCGGAGATGGAGATCACCGATGTGACCACAGTGATCGGCTATCTCAACAGCATGCAAGCCGCATTGTCCGGCGGCTACGGCAACAACAATGACCTTTACATGACGCTGGCTACGGAGACGGCACTGGCTAACAATCCCGATGCACTACTCGATCGCGTCAACCTGCTGCTGCTTGCGGGCAATATGTCATCCACGCTGCGCAGCCAGATTCTGGCTGCTGTGAATGCCATATCCGTACCGGCCGGCGATGCAAATGCGATCAACCAGGCCCTCCTGACGCGGGCACAAACTGCGATTTTTCTAACCGTCGCTTCATCTGAGTACACTGCCCAGCACTGACATTGAGGAGCTTACCGACTATGCGGAAGATCGACCATTCCCGGCGCCAGTTCATGAAGACTGCCTCCTATGCGGCGGCGGCTGGCGTGACCGCAAGCCCGCTGCTGCACAGCATGCGCGCGCTGGCGGCGATGAGTTCGCATAGCGCAGCCGCTGCCACGGACTACCGCGCCATCGTCTGCGTTTACCTGCAGGGCGGTAATGATGGTCACGGCACCTTGATCGCGACCGACCCTGACTCCTTTGCCGCCTTTACCCAGGCGCGCAGCGGTGCTGAGGGGCTCGCCTATCCATTGAGCCAGCTGCTGCCGATTTCGCCTGTTACCTCGCAGTCCGGCCGCACCTTTGCCCTCAATCCTTACCTCGGCGGTATCCAAAACCTCTTCAACGCTGGGCGCTGCGCGCTGGTAGCGAATACGGGAACGCTGATCGAGCCGATCACCAAACAGCAGTGGAATTCAGGGAATGCTCCTCTCCCCAGATCTCTCTTCTCGCATTTCGACCAGACCAATGCGTGGGAGGCGATTGCCGCTGACGGCGCCAATCGAGGATGGGGAGGCCGCATGGCCGACCTGTTCGAGAGCATGAACAGCAATGCCTCGTTTACCTGCATCAGCACCAGCGGCACCAGTCTTTTTCTCTCTGGCCAAACGGCCTTTCAACTCCGGGTGAGCGACGCTGGAGCTCTGCAGGCGAACGGGCTCGCCAACCCGCTGTTTGGCTCGGCGCAGGGAACGGCCGCGCTGCAGTCGATCATCAGCGCCGACAGTGACAACCTCTTTGCCAAGGAATACGCGGTCATTGTTCGCCGCTCGCTCGCAGCCCAGGCAGCCCTGGCGGCGGCCATGGCGCCGGCTGGACCGACGGGCGTGCCCAACCCTACCCAGTTCCTTGATCCCGCTACCAATATGCTGACGAACAACGGTTTGGCTCAGTCTTTGCAGACCGTTGCCCGCGTCATTTCCGGCCGCACCGCGCTGGGGGTGAGCCGCCAGGTCTTCTTTGTGCAGCTGGGCGGTTTCGACACACACGATACGCAGGCTAAACGCCACTCGACGTTGCTCAGCCAGCTGGGGGCTGCGTTCGAGTACTTCGATCAGCTGATGATCACCGCCGGATTGAGCAGCAACGTGACGTTGTTCACCGTTTCTGACTTTGGCCGGACGCTCACCGCGAACAGCGATGGCACAGATCACGGTTGGGGCAGCCACCACATCGTTGCCGGGGGAGGGGTGGCTGGGCAGGATATCTACGGTGAGTATCCGGTCGTGGGTGCTAACCAGGCTAATGATGTAGGGGCGGGTCGGTTGATCCCAACTACGGCTGTCGAACAGTATGGCGGAACGCTGGGAAGATGGATGGGACTATCGGACAGCCAGATCCGCGAAGTGTTTCCGAATTTCGGCAACTTCGGCAGCAGTCCGTATTTGGGTCTGATGGGCTAAGTTCAGCCGTCCCCGTTCGACAAGCTCAGGGCAGGCTCTACGGGACTCAATCTCATGGTCGCTTCCTCTCACGCAGGCTCTTTGGCTACGGGATAAACATTCCTGAGGACTCGCCGGTCGGCTTCTTGGCGGACTTCCGCTGCGCTGGCAGCGTCGCTTGGCGGGGCCACGATCTCGAAGTTGCCGTAGTCATCCTCGCCACGCACCAGTTGAACTATCTGGCGCTCGGTGCCTTGCTGGACGACCTCCGGCGCGATGTAGCGGACCGCTATCCCGATGCGCGCGTAGTTGGACTGGTTCGCCTTGGAACCATGGGCAATGCCGATGTGATGCAGCGACATCTCTCCGGGGGCAAGACTCAAGGCCACCGCCTTCGATTCGTCCACGTCGAGCGCGATTTCCTGGCCACGCGATAAAGCGTTATCAAGCGCATAAGTCTCACGTTGGGGAAGCTGCGTCTTCTGAGTTCCCGGCATCACCTGCATGCATCCGCTTTCCAGTGTGCTGGGAGAGAGGGCGATCCACGCGGTGGTCACTTTGGGCGGCTGCAAGCCCCAGTAGGCGCCATCCTGATGCCAGGAAATGAATGCGGCATCGCCGGGAAACTTGACGAACCAATCGGAGCCCCACACCAGCAGATTGGGACCGATCGCACCTTCGACCGCATCGAGAACCCTGGGATGAGAGACGATCTGATAGACCCAAGGGAGCGAGAGATGGGTGAGAGCGTAGACGGTCCGCCGTTCGCGAGGAATCAGCTTGCTCAGGCGATCTTTGTTTTGAGCGGTGTAGTCGTCGAATTGCCGGCGGAATTCCGCTGTCTCGGGTTGGTTGAAAACTTGAAGGGGATAGAGATAGCCATTCTCTTCGTAAAACTGCCGTTGTTGCTCGCTGAGACTCATGGTTCTCCTCACGCCAGGAAAGGACGGATGAGCCGAGCCAACTCGTCCGGTTCTGCCAAAAACGCGTCGTGGCCATGGGAGGAAACCAGCTCCCGGTACTCGCAGCGGACGCCGGCCTTCGCCATCCCGGCAGCCAGGGCTGCTACTTCCGGGGCCGGAAATAGCCAGTCCGACGATATACCCACCAGCATCACCTCTGCCGCGATGCGGCGGAAGGCGGCTTCCGCAGATGGGTATCCGCGTGTGGGGTCGAAGGTATCCATGGTGCGGGTAATGGCCAGGTAGGAGTTGGCGTCGAAGCGGTCGACGAACTGCTCGCCCTGGTAGTCGAGGTATCCAGCCACGTCGAATCGCTCGCCGCTGAGCCCTTGCCCTTGCTCATGGAGCGATGCCCAGGGATCCTGGCCGCTGCGGTCCGGCTTGCGCGCAAAGCGATGTTCGAATAGCTCGGGCGATTTATAGGTGCACACGGCCAGGGCACGGGCCAACGCCAACCCTTTCCGCGGTTGCTGATTCGCGAGGTAGCGGCCGCCCTGCCATGCCGGGTCCAGTTGGATCATCTGCCGCTGCAGATGGTTCAGCCCCAGGCCCATCGCGCTCAAGGGCGCGGCGCCAATGGAGACGATCCGCTCGACCAGTTCCGGAAACCGGACCGCCAGCTCCAAAGCCTGCATGCCGCCGATCGAAGCGCCCATGACCAGCTTGAGCCGATGGATGTTGAGCTTTTTGAGCAGCCGCGCCTGCAGGGTCACGATGTCACCGACGGTGACCAGGGGAAAGTGCGGCCCGTAGGGGCGGCCGGTGAGCGGATCCACCGAAGCGGGTCCGGTCGAGCCGTAGCAGGAGCCGAGAATGTTGATACCGATGACACAGTTGCCGCCGGTCTGCAGCAACCCTCCATCGGTGAACAGGCGCGGCCACCAATCCGCTACCCTGGCGGACCCGGACAGCGCGTGGGCCACGAAGATCACGTTATCGCCCGCGGCGTTGGGCTCGCCATACATGGCGTAGCGGAGGATGGGCGACGCGAGAACCCCACCGGCTTCGAGGGAGACAGCCTCACCTGGAGAGAAGTCTCCCTCGAAGCTGGGTGCGACCAGCGTCGCGCTGGGGCTGGTGCTCATCGAGCGCTGAGTGCCTCCGCGGGTTTGGCCGAGTGGCCGTTGGCCACCTCGATGGCATCGTTCAGGTCGGCGAGAATGTCGCGAACGTCTTCAATGCCGACCGACAGCCGTACCAGCTCGGGGGTGACGCCGGTGTCGCGCTGCTCCTCGACCGTGAGCTGCGAATGGGTGGTGGAAGCGGGGTGGATGACCAGCGATTTCGCGTCGCCAATGTTCGCCAGCAACGAGAAAAGCTTGAGCGAATTGATCAGCTTTTTGCCCGCCTCGAAGCCGCCCTTGATGCCGAAGGTGACCAACGCACTCTGGCCGTCGGGCATGTACTTCTTGGCGCGGGCGTAGTACTTGCTGGAGGGCAGGCCAGGGTAGTTCACCCACTCGACCCCTGGGTGATCGGCCAGATACTTGGCAACGGCGAGCGCGTTCTGGGAGTGCCGCTCCATGCGCAGGTGAAGGGTCTCCAATCCCTGCAAAAAAAGAAATGAATTAAAGGGGGCCATGGACCCGCCGAGGTCACGCAGTCCCTGTACCCGGGCTTTGAGGATGAAGGCCAACGGGCCAAAGGCTTCCACGTACGACAGGCCGTGGTAGGACGGGTCGGGCTCGACGAAGTCGCGGAAGCGTCCGGAGGCTTTCCAGTCGAACTTGCCGCCGTCGACAATGATGCCTCCGATCGAGGTGCCATGGCCGCCGATGAACTTGGTGGCGGACTCGACCACGATGTCGGCGCCAAACTCGATGGGGCGGGTAAGGATGGGGGAAGCCGACGTATTGTCGATCATCAGGGGCACACCCTGCTGGTGGGCGATGCCGGCCAGCTTTTCAACGTCGGCAATGTCGAGCTTGGGATTGCCCAGGGTTTCGGTGTACACCGCCCTGGTTTTTGGGTTGATGGCTGCCCGGAGGCCGTCAAAGTCGTCAGCATCGACAAAGCGCACGGTGATCCCGAGGCGGGGCAGGGTGTAGTGGAACAGGTTGTAGGTGCCCCCATACAGGGAGGTGGTGGAGACGATCTCGTCCCCGGCGCCGGCCAGGGTAAGGATGGCCAAAGTCTCCGCGGCTTGGCCAGAGGAGGTCGCGAGCGCCGCGGCTCCCCCTTCGAGCGCGGCCATCCGCTTCTCGAAGACATCGGTTGTCGGGTTCATGATGCGGGTATAGATGTTGCCGAATTCCTGGAGGCCGAAGAGCCTGGCGGCGTGGTCGGCATCCTTAAATACGTACGAGGTGGTCTGGTAGATGGGGACGGCGCGGGATCCGGTGGTGGGGTCAGGTTCCTGACCGGCGTGGACGGATAGTGTGGCGAGATGCTGCTTCTTGCTTTCTGACATCTGCTTCTCCTCTAGAAGTCTCGCTGCAAGCGAAAGGCCCGCAGTCTGAGTTGACCGCGGGCCTGTTGGAAATCCGGTTTGGTAGCTTTCAGCTCTTTGGCCAGTCTCCCCTGTTGCCCGCGTCGTTGCCCGGGTGGGCGCGCATACAGCAACAGCGGGTACATTCGGCGCGGCTGAAGGGGTAAAAAGCCATGGTCCTCAGTATTAGTCCATAGGAGAGCGGCTGGCAAGTCCGGGGGCCGGAACGCCCATGCTGCCTTTCGATGCCCTGTTTCCGGGCATCGGTCATTGGTCTTGGGTCCCGGTCCCGATCCCACCGCCATTTCAGCCGATCAACATAAAGGATGGCGTCACGGGTACTGACGCGAAAGTGTGATCTGACGTCGCAATTTTTGGGGAGTAGTATGAGTTCCGCGTCCATCTGACCCCGTCGTCAGGAAAGGAGGCAGATATGAATGACCTTCAACGTCGCAGGTCATCCGGCCTCTACTTGTTGCTTGTTTTACCCCTTGTGGTGTGCGTTCACACCACCTTTGCCGCAACGTCCAACCCGTCG
>Ga0302324_100022386_pt1 | contig 12277 bp, 12 predicted proteins | sample Palsa_T0_1_FD_201949 | JGI IMG/M metagenome (GOLD analysis project Ga0302324, IMG submission 201949) | Peat permafrost microbial communities from Stordalen Mire near Abisko, Sweden - Palsa_T0_1 | ecosystem: Environmental > Terrestrial > Soil > Palsa > Peat permafrost | place: Sweden: Abisko...
ATCGGCGCGCTCGACGGTCGCAACCGCCACCCGTACTGGCGGGAGGCGTTCCTCCACCCCAAGCAGTGCGGCATCGGGACGCTGCTGCAGCTGGTGCAGAGCGACGACGCGCAGGTGCTCGGCCTGGCCCGCACACCGCCGCCGGACGGCTTTCCGGCCGGGCCGGGTCCGGCCGACCGGCCCGAGCGGAGCGTGGCCTGGGTCGGGCTCACCGTCGAGTCGCTCGAGCGGGCACGCGAGCTGTTCACCGGGGCATTGCAGGGCGCGGTGACGGAGGACGGTCCCGGCTGGCTCCGCGTCACCTGGGGTCCGGGTCGCGACCTGCTCGTCCGCGCCGGCGGCGCCGTCCCCGGCGGCGCGCCACTGTGGGCCGCGGGCGACCCGGGCGTCGCGCACGTCGTGTTCGGCGGCGACCAGCTGACGGCCGGTCAGCTGGAGTCCGGTGACGTCCTGGTCGAGCTGATGCCCTTCGACGAGGCGACGGCCGTTCCTGTCTGGCTCGCCGCCGACCTCGTGCCCGACCTCGTGCCCGACCGCGCGCTGTGAGCGATCCAGCGGCACCACCAGGCATCCGCGGTCGAGCCGGCGTCGTGCTGGCGATCGTCTGCAGCGCGCAGCTGATCCTGGCCGTGGACATCACGATCATCCTGGTGGCCGACGTGCAAATTAAGCACGCGCTCGGGTTCGGCGAAGCCGGCCTCTCCTGGATCGTGACCGCCTACGCGCTGACCTTCGGCGGGCTGCTGCTGCTGGCCGGACGGCTCTGCGACTCGTTCGGGCACCGCCGGATGTTCCTGGTCGGTATGGCCGCGTTCGGCGTCGCGTCGGCCTGCGCGGCTTTTTCGGCCGACCCCCTTGAGCTGGTGCTCTCCCGCGCGGCGCAGGGCGTTGCCGCCTCGATGGTGTCACCGGCGGCCCTCGCGCTGCTGGGCGACGAGTTCACCCAGGGGACCCGCCGCAGCCGGGCGTTCGGGTTCTGGGCGGCTTCGGGCTCGGCCGGCGGCGTCATCGGCTATACGGTCGGCGGCGTGCTCGTCGGTTACCTCGGCTGGCGCTGGGCGTTCATCATCAACCTGCCGATCACCGCCGTCGGGATCGCGGCCGGCCGCCGGTACCTGCCCGCCCGGGTCAGCCCGGTCTCCCGTGGTCGGCTGCCCCTGCTCGGGGCGGGGAGCGTCACGGTCGGCCTCGGCCTGCTCAGCTACGCGCTTGGCCAGGGAGAGGCCGCGGGCTGGGGCAGCGGGACCACGCTTGTCTTGCTGACCGGGGCCGCGCTGTGCATCGCCGTGTTCATGGTTCACGAGGCACGCTCGCCCGACCCGCTCATCGCCCTCGCCGTGATCCGGCGCCGCGAATCGGCCGCCAGCGTCTCGGCCGCGCTCCAGGCCGCCACCATCAGCGCCGCGGTCTACCTCGGCTCGCTCTACCTGCAGCAGGTACTCGGCGACAGCCCGCAGCGGGTCGGCATCGCCACCCTGCCCGTCCCGCTCGGTGTCGCCGTCGGCGCCTATGCCGTCACCCGCCTGCTCCGTCGGGGCCGTGACAGCGGCCATCACGGCACCGCGCTGGTCGTCATCGGCTTCGGCCTCGTCGCCGCCGGGCTCGCCTGGATAGGGGCCGAGGCGCGCACCGAGAGCTACGCCACCGTCCTGCTGCCCGGCTGGGCCGTCCTCGGGTTCGGCCTCGCCGTCAGCCAGGTGCCGCTGGCCGCGCTGGCCACCTCGAACACCAGCGAGGAGGTACGCGGCGCCGTGGCCGGCGTCTACTCCATGGCGCAGCAGGTCGGTACCGCCATCGGGCTGGCGGCGTTCAGCGTGCTCGCGGTCGCGTACGCCCATGGCTCCGCGGTGGCCGACCGGCTGCACGGCCTGCAGGTCGCGATCCTCGGCACGTCCGCGCTGGCGCTGGCGGCCGCCGTCCTGGCCGGGCTGACCCTGCCGCACGGCAGCGTTGCCGACAGGCCGGAAAGCCTGGCCGGGGAGTACGAGCGAGACCCCGGCCAGGTCGTCCTTCCGGTGCGGGCGGACGGCGGAGCGGAGAACTAGGCGGGCTCAGCTGCGCGGCAGGCCGAGCACGTGCTCGCCGATGACGTTGAGCTGTATCTCCAGCGTCCCGCCGCCGATGAGCGTCGGCGGGAGGGACAGGTAGTGCTGGCTGGCCTCGCCGCCGGCCCCGGCTATGGCCGCTGCCTCGGCGCCGTGCCAGTCCATGACCGCCCGGCGCAGGTTGGTGTCGTTCCACGCCGAGGCGACCTTCAGCACGCTGGCCTCGGCCCCGGGCTGCAGTCCGGAGAGCTGGCGCAGCAGCATCCGCTGGGCCAGCGCCCCGAAGGCATTAACGTCGGCGGTCAGCGCCCCGACCTGCCGCAGCGCCTCCTGCGGCGGGTTCGCGCCGAGCGCGGCGAGGAAGTCGGCCGGCTGGTCACGGCGCCGTCCCATCCCGGAGGCGATGTTCACGCGCTCGTTCCCCAGCGTGGTCCGGGCCAGCCGCCAGCCGTCACCGGGCTGGCCCACCAGCCGTGCGTCAGGCACGAAAACGTCGTTGAAGAAGACCTCGTTGAACAGGTAGCCGCCGTTGGCCTCGCGCAGCGGCCGGACCTCGAGGCCCGGGCTCCTGATGTCGACCAGGAAGTAGCTCAGGCCCTTGTGCTTGGGGGCCTCGGGGTCGGTCCGGGCCAGGCAGATTCCCCAGTCGGCCTCCTGGGCCTGGGAGGTCCAGACCTTCTGGCCGTTGAGCAGCCAGCCGCCGTCCGCCTTCTCGGCCCGGGTCCGCAGCGACGCGAGGTCAGAGCCGGCGCCGGGCTCGCTGAACAGCTGGCACCAGAAGATGTCGCCGCGGAGCGTCGCATCCACGAACGCTTCGCGCTGCTCTTCCGTGCCGTGCGCGAGGATCGTCGGCAGCGCCCACTCGCCGATGTTGGTGGACGGCTGGATCAGCCCCGCCCGCGCGAACTCCTGCGAGATCACGACCTGCGCCACCGGGCCGGCCGCGATCCCGTAGGGCCGCGGGTAGTGGGGCGAGGCCAGGCCCTGCTCGGCCAGGTAGCCCCGCTGCCGGCCGGCCGGCAGCGCCGCCGCCTCGGCCAGCCGGCCGGCGACCCAGCTGCGCAGTCCCGCTGGCTCGTCGTCCAGCTGCAGGTCGTGGTGACGTTCGATCTTGCGCGCGATGTCGCCCAGTTCCAGCTCCCAGCGGCCGCGCGGGCCCAGCAGGCTGGCCAGGCTCATCGCCCGGCGCCAGTACAGGTGGGTGTCGTGCTCCCAGGTGTAGCCGATGCCGCCGAACAGCGTGACCGTCTCCAGCCCGATGTCCACCGCGCCGGGCAGGCAGGTCACCGCCGCGCCGGACGCGGCCAGGGCGAACTGGTCGGCGTCCTGGCTGAAGGCCTCGGCGGCATCCCAGGCGGCCGCCGCGATCAGCTCGCTGCGGACGAACAGGCGCGCGCACTTGTGCTTGATCGCCTGGAAGCTCGCGATGGTCCGCCCGAACTGCTCGCGCACCTTCGTGTAGGCAAGCCCGTTCGTCTGGCACCAGCGGGCCACGCCGGCCGCCTCGGCGCTGAACAGCGCGGCGGCCGTCGCGCGCAGCCGCGCGGAGTCGAGGTCGAGCAGCTGGCCGGCCGGGACGGGCAGGCCGTCCAGGGTCAGCCGGCCCAGGTCCCGGGTGAGGTCGACGCTCTGCAGCGTGGTCACCGTGAGCGCGGCGCGCTGCTCTTCCGCCACCACGAACCAGATCGTCTCGCCGCCGTCCGCGCGCTGCGCGCCCAGGATGTAGGTCTCGGCGCTGACCGCGCCGAGAATGGGCACCGTCGTGCCGCTGACCTCCCAGCCGCCGGCGGACCTGGTCGCTGTGAGGCCGCCGGCCTCGGTGGCGCAGGCGCCCGTCCCGCCCGCGACGAAGGCAGGCAGCAGGCGGTCCCGCAGCTCCGCTCCCCCGTGCCGGCTGACGAGCAGGCTGGTGAGCACCGTCGGCAGCAGCGGTCCCGGCAGCAAGCCGAAGGCCGTCTCCTCGAGCATGATCGCCAGCTCCACCAGCCCCGCGCCGTCGCCGCCGGCCTCCTCCGGCAGGTGCAGGCCGAGCAGGCGCTGGTCGACCAGCGCACGCCAGGACAGCGGCCAGATCCCGGCCGCCAGATCCTCGAACTCCGCGCGCGTCGCGGTCTTGCTCGCGTGGCGGGCGGTGACGGCCGTCACCGATTCTGCTAGTGACTTCTGGTCCTCGCTCAGCGCGATCGGCATCGCTGTCTCCTCATCCCCTGGCCCCGCTCGGCCTCGTTATCACGCCTGTTCACCGTGCTGGCAGGTAACGCCGCCGGCGTTCCTACTGGCCGAGCTTGAGCACCCGGCGCGCGTTCTCGTGCAGGAATTTCGGCCAGACCTCGTCCTTGAAAGGCACGTGCGGCATGTCGGTGAAGATCCGCTCGAGGCTCAGCCCCATGGGGAAGTAGCCAGCGTAGATGATCTTGTCCGCGCCCCGGGTGTTGGCGTAGTTGATGATCTCCTGGGGGTAGTGCTTAGGGGCGAACGCCGAGGTGGAGTAGTACAGATTCGGCCATTTGAGCATAAGCTTCCACGCCAGCTTCTCCCAGGGCTCGCAGCCGTGCCTGGTGACGAAGACCAGCTCGGGGAAGTCGTACATCACCACGTCAATTTTCGAGACCTCCTGCGGGGCGAACTTCAGCCGCGGCCCGGGCACGCCCGCGGTGCAGAAGATGGGGATGTCGAGGTCGACGCAGGTCTGGTAGATCGGGTACATCTTCGGGTCGTCGATGGCCACCTGCGGGAAGGTGCCCGCGGGGAACACGCCGGTCGCCTTGATGCCGAACTCCTCGTACTCCTGGCGGAGCGCGCGCACGCTGCCGGTGACGTCGTTCGGGTCGGGAATGTTGCCCGACGGCGCGAAACGGTCCGGGTGCCTTTTCAGCGCCAGCCGCGACGTCGCGTCGGAGACGCCGATCAGGCCTACCTCGATCCCGTACTTGTCCATCTCGTGCAAGGTGACCGAGATCGGGTCATCGGTGGGCAGGTCCTTGGGCACGTTCTTGAACATGTACTCGGCCGGGAACTCCATCTCGTCCTTGGAGTTGCGGTCCTTGGTCTGCTTGCGGATGAAGTCGTACTGCTCGAATCCCTCGTGCGGGAACCCGATCATCGTGTCGACGATCGGCAGGCCGGCGGGCATACCCATGGAACGCACCTCTGTCTGTGACGTGAACGGGATGAACTCTTCAGCTGCGGATGGCCGGAACTAGGGCTGCGGGTGTGTTCCGTTCCAGGTTCCGGTCCAGACGGATACGAGGAAGGCCCAGCGGTCTGAGAGCGTGCGTCGGACCTCAGCCGTTTCCTGGCTGTCGGCCGCGGGCAGGTCACCGCTCACGGCCGGCAGCAGGTCGCGCAGCTCCTCCTCGCTCAGGCCGAGGGCGGCGAGGGCAGGGCCGTCCCTGGTTGAGTCCAGGATCTCCGGCAGGTCAGCCCGCGCGATGAGGACGGCGAGGTTCTCTTCGCCCTCCTCGAGCAGGATGCTGCACAGGCTCGACCGGGTCAGTTGCACCGTGACTCCCGTCCCTCAGGCCGGACGGCGGGTGGCGAGGAACAGGCCGTTGTCGCGCATGACGGCCTTGCACTGCTCCGGGGTGTAGTCGAAGTTCTGCAGGTCCTTGATGTAGGACGACGGCTCGGCCAGGCCCTCGACGTGCGGGTAGTCAGAGCCCATGACGATGTGGTCGGCCCCGACCAGGCGCAGCAGGCTGGCCAGCTCGTCCTCGTAGAACGGCGAGACCCAGATGTGGCGCTTGAAGGTCTCCCGCGGGTCCTCGGGGAACAGGTGCGGTACCTGGCCGTAGGCCTTGGTGAGCTTCTCGAACAGGTGGAAGGCCCAGGCCGAGCCGACCTCGATCGAGGCCATCCGCAGGTTCGGGAACCGGTGGAAGAGCCCGCGCGCCAGGTGGTTGGCGATCGTGTCCTGCATCGGGTCGGCGGACACCAGGCTGCGGAACGCGTTGGCGCGGAAGGCCTCGGTGAAGTCGTTCTCGCCCCAGTCGGCCAGGAACCTGGTGTAGCCGCTCTCGCCGCCGTGATAGCAGACGGTGATGCCAGCGTCGTTCGCCAGCCGCCAGAACGGGTCGAACATCTCGTCAGCGGGCGCTCGCTTGCCCACGGCGGTGGTCACCGGGCCGCCAACCATGACCACGAACCGGGCGTCCCGCTCCAGGGCCCACTCCAGTTCGCGGGCGGCGTTATCGGGGTCGGCCAGCGTGATGTAGGGGGCGGCGAAGATCCGGTTCTGATAGGCGAAGCCCCAGTCCTCTTCCATCCACCGGTTGAAGGCGCGGAACGCCGCGGTGAGCGTGGGCAGGTCGTGCGACAGCGCCTGCTCCATCCCGACCCCCAGCGTGGGCAGCAGGATGCAGCCCTCCATGCCCTGCCGGTCCATGCAGGCGATGCGCGCGTCGCGGTCGCGGTACTCCGGCCTGATGGGCTCGAGCTGGCCGAAGAGCTGCTTGACATCGGCCGCCTTCGGGTTGCGCCCGCGGAAGTACTCGTCCATGACCCCGGGGGCCGCCACCGGGTCGAAGGTCGGGTTCGGGATGAACTTGTTCACCCTGCCGCCGACCAGCAGGCGGGTCTTGCCGTCGATCTGCGCCCACTGCATCGCGCGCTTGCGGTACGCAGGCTCGATGTGCCGGGTGAAGGCGTCCAGGGCCTCGTAGTAGTGGTTGTCGCAGTCGAAGAACCGGAACGGAACCTCGGAAGTCATAGTGATGCCCTTCATCGAAGCAGCGGCCTCCTTCGCGGCCCGCCAGCGCGGGTCTCCCCGCCTGCATCACACTAGAACGCAATTCTTATTTCTGCAAGACTCTACCGCCGTCGGGCTAGCACCGGCGGCGCGAGCGCGCCACACCCCAGTCTGTCTGGCCTATCCAAGCCGGATCAAGCCATTCAGTAGCACTGTGAACGGCGCTTCTACCTCTGAGAAGATCACTCAGTCTTTAGAACCATGTTTCATTACAGTCAGCAGGTAGTCCGAACCGCAGGATGAGCCGAGCCGGGAGGCCCTAACTCGTGCGACCGACCGCCTTGATCTGGGCGGCGGCCGTAGCCGAGGCCGCGCACTCCCACACGACAGTCTCGGCGTTGATCGCGGATGCCCTGGAGAATCTTCTCGCTATCCGGGCCGGGCTGCGCGATTCCGGCGCCCTGATCGCAGGGCGGTTCGAAGCCGGGGGCGCCGAGCAGTGGTTCGGCCTGCGGTCCTAGCCGACGAAACGGGCAAGCAACGGCCGGTCATAGGCCGGGAGATCGCGTAGGCCGTCGCGCACGGTGAGCGCCGCATTGACGAGTGCACAGGCGCGGGCCGTCTCGGCCGCCAGGTGATCGACCTCACCGAGCTTGGCGGCGGCCAGCCACGCGGATACCTCGGCCCACGAGTACAAGCTGTTACGTGGGTGCCGGACCCTGGGGCTGGGGAAGCCGCCCGGACCGCGTTCCCCCGTGACCCAGTAGCGCGCCGCCGCAGACGTGACCCTGGCGCGTTCAGCGATTTCCTCGGTGACCACTAGATCTTCCCTCGCGCCGATCACGCTCATCCCAGCCGCTCTAAGCTGCTCAACAGCGGAAATCACGGCGTGCAGCGCGGAGTCCGAAGCACGGGAGAACATGACCGAGCCGCCATCAGCGCCGGCCTGCACGGTGGCATCGATCCCACCGGCAGCCACCAAGACATCGGCGAGCGTCTCGACCTGCCGCTCCGATACCGCCCCGCTGACTTCAAGATCGAACCAGTACGTATACATGTCTCACCTCTGCTTCGTTCATGGCCTATGCGGGCACCGTCGCATCGCCCTCCTCATCTTCTCCGCCTCGTGCTCCGGCACTTGAGGCGTACCGTAGACACTGAGCGGCGGGCACCCATCGTCCCCTCCGGGGCAGTAGGCCCGCGCGTAGGCGTGAGACCTGCCGTTGGCAATCTGAATCCGCCACCCGGCCGACAAGAGATCCCGCAATGCCGCGAGGATCTCTTTCGCAGGCATGTTTTCTCCATTCTAACATAAGTTGCGTTGAGCGCAACGCAGCCGTGAATGCCATCCGTAAGACGGCATGATCGTGGCGTTGCCCGAAAGTGACGCATCGGCCGGAGCCGGGGCTCGTCGCGAAAGATTCTGGCTGATCCTAAAGTCTAGTATTACGATAGATATTGGCGTATTTATTGGCCCGACCCTGGGGACGTGACGCGATGACCACAGGCAGGCTGCTGCTGGCGGTGGAGGCCGACGGGGCGGGGGCGCATCCGGCCGCGTGGCGGCAGCCCGGCTTCTCGGGGGCCGCGCTTGACGCCGGCTTCGGCCTCGATCCGCGCTCGCTCAAGGAGACGGTGACGGTCGCGGAGGGCGCCGGGTTCGCGTTCGCCGTCTTCGGCGACGGGCCGGTGGCGCCGTCGGCCGGGGCGCGGATCGAGGCCGGGGTCCGCGCCGCGTACCTGTCCCAGCTCACCGGGCGCATCGGCCTGGCCCCCACGCTGCACGTGACCACCACCGAGCCGTTCCACCTGGCGACGCAGCTCGCCAGCCTGGATCACGCCAGTCACGGCCGGGCCGCTGATCACGCCGCGGCCGCCGCAGGGCCAGGTCGTGGTCATCGCGGCCGACTCGCTCGGGGTCGCGGACCGCGCCGACATCACGCTCGTCGGCGGTTTCTCCCCCCACAGCGGCCATGGCCCGCGGGTCATCGCCCAGCGAGCGGAGCGCGCGCGGGAAGCGGGCAGCGCGCTCGTCTTCGCCGAGCTCGAGGTGGCGCTTGACCGGCCGGGCGAGCGCGCGGACGGCCGACTGGCACGGCTCAACTCGCTGGCCCCCTGGCGCCTGAGCGACCGTGCCCGGTTCTCCGGGTCGGCCGCCGCGCTGACCGAGTTCCTGGCCGGACTCGGCGCCCACGTGGACGGCGTGCTCTGCTACCCGGCCGAGACCGCGGTCGACCTTCCGGCCCTAGCGCAGGACGTGCTGCCGGCGCTGACCGCGAGCGGCCTGGCCCGCACGCCAGACCGGGACGCGGTAACGCTCAGGGACGTCCTCGGACTACCCAGGCCCAGGAACCGCTTCGCCGACCCGACCCGAGTAGCCGGACGGATCGGAGCCACCGGGCCGATCAGAGCCACCGGGCCGATCGGAGCCACCGACCACGAAAGGAACATCGCCAGTGCCTGACCACGACCAGCACGGCCCGCACGTGCACCTCGGCGTGTTCTTCACCGGCGTCGGACCTCAGCTGATCTGGGCCGACCCGTCCTGCGCGTCGCACCATGAGATCGAGACGTTCGTCGAGGTGGTTCAGCTCCTGGAACGTGGCCTGTTCGACGCGTTCTTCCTGGGCGAGGGCCTGCGCGTGCGGGAGAACCGCGGGAAGGTGTTCGACCTCGACGTGTCCGGCCGCCCCGACGCGATCACGCAGCTGGCGGCGCTGGCCGCGGTGACCGACCGGATCGGGCTCGTCGCCACCCAGAACGCGACCTACAACTACCCGGCCGACCTTGCCCGCCGTCTCGCCAGCCTGGACTTCATCTCCGGCGGACGGGCCGGCTGGAACATCGTGACCACGGACAACGCCTGGACGGGTGAGAACTTCCGGCACGGCGGCTGGCTGCCGCACGAGCGCCGGTACGAGCGGGCGACGCAGTTCGTCGAGGCGGCCAGGGAACTGTGGGACGCCGGCCCGACCGGGGCAGGGGCCGGCGCCAGGCCCGTCGACATCCGGACCGAGCTGGTGAGCTTCCGGGCGGCGCCGACGGTGCCGCCGAGCCCGCAGGGCCGCCCGGTGCTGTTCCAGGCAGGCGATTCCGACGGCGGGCGGGAGCTGGCCGCGCGCGTCGCCGACGTCGTGTTCTCCCGGCACCGGGAGTACACGACGTCGGCGACACCACCGCGGAAGCGCAGGAGAAGGCCCGCTGGGTGCGGGGCGAGCAGGTCAACGGCCCGCGCGCGCTCGCGTACCTGGAGCAGTACTGGGGCCGGGACCTGTCGGCGTACGACCCGGACGGCCCGCTGCCTGACATCGAGCCGAGCGCGGACGAGCTCGACCCGTCACGCGGCACGATCGCGATCGAGCGCCGCACCGGCAAGCTCGAGCTGATCCAGGGCTGGCGCGACCTCGCGGCCGAGCGCGGCCTGTCGATCCGCCAGCTGGTCCTCGAGGTGTCGGGCGGCCACGCCACGTTCGCCGGCACGCCCGGCCAGATCGCCGACACGTGGGCGCACTACGTCCGCACGCGCGCGGTGGACGGCTTCAACATCACCCCGCACCTGCTCCCGTCCTCGCTGGCCGACATCGTCGACAAGGTCGTTCCCGAGCTCCAGGACCGCGGCGTCTACCGCACTGAATACGAGGGCACCACGCTCCGCGAGCACCTGGCCCTGCCGCCGCTTCGGACCGCCGCCGTCAGGAAGGCCAGCTAGTCGCGTCGCCGCCGGGCTGGGCGACGGCCGTCGGCGGCGAGCGGGTTCAGCTCGCCGCCGGCAGGAGCGCGGCGGCGGGGCGGAACTGGAGGTTCTGCTCATCGATGGGCCCGCGGAACAGCGCCGCGTCCTTGAAGTAGTGCTGTCGAAGGCGCCAGGGCGCCCGCTCGCCCTGGCGCGGCAGCAGATGCCGCGCGCGCTCGAAGTAACCGGAGGTCATGTCGATGAACGGGAGCGTGGCCATGCCTTCCAACGGCAGCCGAGGCGTGACGGTCGCGTAGCCCCGCTCCGCCATGAACCGCAGCATGCGGCTGACATAGGCGGACACCAGATCCACCTTGAGCGTCCACGAGTTGTTGGTGTAGCCGATCGCGAACGCCAGGTTGGGCACGCCTTCGAGCATCATGGCCTTATAGGCGACGCGCTCCGGAACGGAGACCGTCTCACCGTCGACAGTCAGGCCGATCCCGCCCAGCGGAAGCAGGTTCAGCCCGGTCGCGGCCACGACCACGTCGGCCTCGAGGAGCGCACCGGAGCTCAGCCGGATCCCGGTCCGTGTGAACGCCTCAATCCGGTCGGTGACGACATCGGCCTTCCCTGACCGGATGGCGTGGAAGAAGTCGCCGTCGGGCACCATGCACAGGCGCTGGTCCCACGGGTTGTAGGCCGGGTTGAAGTGCTTGTCCACGTCGTAGCCGGCTGGCAGCTGCTTGACGGCCCCGTCCCGCAGCACCTTCCGCATTCCCGCCGGGTACCGGCGGCACAGGCGGTAGACCGCCGTTGAAATCCGGATGTTCTTCCAGCGGATGGCCGCCTGCGCCCGTCGCTCGGGCAGCACCGTGCGCAGCAGCCGGTCCACCGGGTCGCGCAGTGGCATCGAAAGGATGAAGGACGGTGAGCGCTGCAGCATGGTGACCCGCGCGGCCGTCTGCGCGAGCGCGGGGACCAGCGTCACCGCGGTCGCGCCGCTGCCGATGACGACGACCCGCTGGCCGGTCAGGTCCAGGTCGTCCGGCCACTGCTGCGGGTGCACCAGCCGACCGGCGAAGTCGTCGAGTCCCGCCCACGGCGGCGTGTACCCCTGGTCGTAGCGGTAGTAGCCGGAGCAGAGGTAGAGGAATCCGCAGGTGCGCTGCGAGCGCTCGCCGGTCTGGGTCTGCTCGACGGTCACCGTCCACCGGGCGTCGCCGCTTGACCATTCGGCCGCCACGACGCGGGAGTGATAGGTGATGTGCCGGTCGACGTCGTATGCGGCCGCCGTTTCCCGGAGGTAGCGCAGGATCCGCTCCCCGCCGACGATTGACTCCGATCCCGTCCAGGGGCGGAACGGGAAGCCGAGCGTGTGCATGTCGGAATCGGATCGGACCCCCGGATACCGGAACAGGTCCCACGTCCCGCCGCTGGCCGCGCGCGCCTCGACGATCGCGTACGAGGTGCCGGGGGCGTCCGTCGGCAGATGACAGGCGGCGCCGATACCGGAAAGCCCGGCCCCCACGATCAGCACGTCGACGTGCCCTGGGGCGATCTTGTCCTCGGGGAAGGAAGTCGTACTCACCATGCTCCTCGTTCCTGGCTGCGTCATCAGGATGAGGGCAGGCGGGTGGACGCGCAAGGGCCCGGCCGCTGAGGGCTCAGGCGGCCGCTGCGGGCGCTAGGCGCGGTCATAGACGAAGTTCTCGATGATCGCGGCTAGCTCGAGGGGCGCGTCACCCTGCACGCTGTGGCCGGCTTCGGTGACGTGAACGACCTGCGCCGACGGGAGGCGGCGGCGCAGCTCCCGCTCGTCGTCGTCATCGAGCACCGAGTCCGGGCGCATGCCCCGGACGAGCAGCAAAG
>Ga0302324_100022387_pt1 | contig 12276 bp, 10 predicted proteins | sample Palsa_T0_1_FD_201949 | JGI IMG/M metagenome (GOLD analysis project Ga0302324, IMG submission 201949) | Peat permafrost microbial communities from Stordalen Mire near Abisko, Sweden - Palsa_T0_1 | ecosystem: Environmental > Terrestrial > Soil > Palsa > Peat permafrost | place: Sweden: Abisko...
CCTTGCCCGACGCGCCGGCGCGCGCCGCCTCGATCGTGGCGTTGAGCGCGAGCAGATTGGTCTGGCCGGCGATGTCGTTGATCAGCTTGACGACCTCGCCGATCTTGTCCGACGCGCTCGCCAGGCTGGCGATCCGCCGATCGGCGTGGCGCGCCTCGTCGACCGCGCGCGCCGCGATGCGCGAGGAATGCTCGACCCGCCCGGCGATCTGCTGCACCGATTGGGCGAGCGCATCGGCGGCGGTCGCGACCGTGCGCACGTCGGTCGAGGCGTCGGCCGAGATGCGCGCCACCGAATCCGACTGCTCCGCGATGGTGCGCGCGATGCCGGCGGTCCGGCCGGCCTCGACGCCGACCGAGCGTGTCGCGACCAGCACGGACTTGATCAGCGCGCCGCTGTCCTGGTCGAAGCTGCCGGTGATCTGCTCGATATGGCGCGCCCGCCGCGCCGCGGCCTCGCGCTGGGCCGCCACCGCCTCGGCCAGCTCGGCCGCCTTGATCGAGTTGACCCGCAGCATCTCGATCGCTTGCGCCATGCGGCCGATCTCGTCGCCGCGGTCGCGCCCCGGCACCGCGAGCGCCAGCTCGCCGCCGGCCAGCCGCGACACCGTCGCGGTCAGCGCCGCGATCGGATTGACGACTCGCCGCCCGAACAGGGCGGCGACCGCCGCGACCACGGCGATCACGAGCAGCACCAGCCCGACCGCGAGCAAAAGGCTGCGGAGCGCCGCGCCGCGCATCGCGGCGGCATGTTCGAGCGCGGCCGCAACGCCGGCGTCACGGATCGCCAGCACGCTCTGAACCAGCGGCGTCACCTGCTCGAGATATTGCTCGACCGTCAGGGGATAGACGCCGCCGCCGCGTGCCGCTGCCTCGAGCGGTTGGTGCAGCGCGTCGGCGTCGCGCCGGAATCGCCGATCGGCCTGCGCCAGCGCGTCGGCGAGATGCGGGGGATCGCCCGCCAAGGCGACCGCCGCGCGGATCTGCTGCCAGGTCTGGTCGATGCGTCCGACGAGCTTGGCCAGCCGCTCGAGCTGGACATCCTCGAGCGGCTCGCGGACCGCGATCGCGCTGAGATAGAGGCGCGTGCGCCGACCGGCGAGCTCGCGCAGGTCGCTCGCGCGATGCGCCATCCAGATCGCGTTGGCGCCCGACCCGTCGAGCGCACCGAGCGCGCGCTCGATCGGCGCGAGCGCCTGGTCGATCCGGCGCGGCCCGTCATCGAAGCCATCGGACAAGGCCTGCGCCCGGTCGGGATCGCGGTGCGCCTTGGGGCGCTCGAGCTGCCGCGCCGCCTCGGCGCGCAACCCGCCGAGCGCTGCGACCAGACGGTGCAGCGCCGCGGCCGGCGCGGCGCCCGACGGGCCGGTGCGCTCGGCCCCCGCGACCGCCGTCGCGAGCGCGTCGTCGCTGGCGGCGCGAAGGCGTGCCAGCACGCTGGCGGCGGCGGCGTCCGCCGATGCGTCGGCCAGCAGATAGCGATCGTAGGATGCGGTCTCGAGCGTGACCGCCTCGGCGGCCTCGAGGGCTGCGCCGATCGCGGCGGCGGCGGCGCGCGCTTGGCCGGCGGCGGCGAACTCGCGCCATTCGGCGCCCACCGTGACCAGCGCGGCCAGCAAGGCGACGCACGCGGTCGCGGTCAGGCAGGCGAAGAAGAAGCGGCGGACCGTCATGGCGTTTCGACTTGCTCCCAGCGGTCGATGACGGGGAGCAGACCGGCGCGCAGGCTGGTTTATTCCCGTTCGGCGCGTCCGGTGGTCGCGCGAAAGCGCGCATTGCGCGCCTCGGTCGCGAGATCCATCTGGCGCAGCACCCGACGCGCCGGCAGGCGCACGCGAATTGTGGTTCCGATTCCCGGTTCGCTGGCGATCTCGAGCACGCCGCCATGCAGCTCGGTCAGCTGCTTGGCCAGCGGCAGGCCGAGCCCGGTGCCCTCGTAGCGCCGGCTCATCGCGTTGTCGACCTGGCGGAACGGCTCGAGCGCGATCTGGATGTCTTGCGGGCTCATGCCGATGCCGGTATCGGCGAAGGTGACCGTGACGCCGCCCTCGGCGTCGGGCGCCGCGCGCGCGGTCACGCGCCCGCCTTCCGGGGTGAATTTCACCGCGTTCGACAGCAGATTGAGCATGATCTGCTTGAGCCGCAGCGGATCGGCCAGCACCACCGGCAGGTCGCGCGCCACGTCGATCTCGACCGTGACGTGGGATTCGCGTGCGCGCTCGGTGATCAGCCGCTGGCAGGTCTGCAGCAGCTGGCCGAGATCGACCGGCTCCTCATGCAGCTCCAGCCGGCCGGCGCCGATCTTCGACAGATCGAGCACGTCGCCGATCAGCCGCAGCAGGTGCTGGCCCGAATCGTGGATGTCCTGGGCATATTCCCGGTAGCGATTGTCGATCGGGCCCATCAGCGCGTCGCGCATGATCTCCGAGAAGCCGATCACGGCGTTGAGCGGGGTGCGCAGCTCGTGGCTGACATTGGCGAGGAATTCGCTCTTGGCAAGGTTGGCGGCCTCGGCCTCGTTCTTGGCCTGGCGCAGCTGCTCCTCGACCCGCGCCTGGACGCTGACCTGGCGCATCAGGAGCAGCGCGAGCGTGCCGAACACGACCGTCAGGAGAAAGCCGGCGATCAGGACGGCGCGCTTCTGGCGCCCGTACGGCGCGAGCGCGTCCTCCTCGGTCATACCCACCGAGACGATCAGGGGCAGGGTCGTCAAGGTGCGATAGGCGATGATGCGCGAGACGCCGTCATACGCGCTCACGGCATGGATCAGCCCGTCGGGCTTCCGCGCCTGGGCGCGCATGACGGAGGTCTGCCGCAGATCCTCGCCGAGCTCGAGCGGGCCCTTCGACGGCCGCGCCCGCAGATAGCCGTCGGTGCCGAACAGCGCGATCGTCCCGCCCGGACCGATGTCGATCGAGTTGTAGAAGTTCGTCAGGTAGTTGGGATCGAGCGAGACCGCCGCGACGCCGCCGAAACTGCCGTCCGGCATGGTGATCCGCCGGGTGACCTGGATGGTGGACCGGCCGGAGGCCGTGCCGACCACCGGCCGACTGATGTACAAATCGTCGCGCTGGCTGTCGGCGTGATAGCGGAACGATTCGCGGTCGCCGACATAGAGATCGGGCTGCGAGCCGGTGCTGGCCCACACCAGCATGCCGTCGCGGTTGATCAGCGAGACGCCGATGATCAGATCGGTCAGCACGCCGTCCTCGCGCATCGCCGCGTCGAAATCGAACTGCGACGGTTGGGTGGCATAGGCGGCACGCACGCGCAGCAGCGCCTGGTCGAGATTCCGCAGGGTCCGGAAGATGTGCTCCTCGAACGCGCGCGCCAGATTGCTCGTGGTGTGCTCGGACTCGGCGAGGTCGTCGGCGCGCACGATCCGGAGATGGAACCAGATGCCGCTCCACAGCAGGGCGGTCATCAGCCCGGCGGCGATCGCGATCCACAGCCGCATCGAGGCGGCGCGCCCGGTCCGCGGCCACGGCGTCAGGCGTTGCCCGAGGCGCCGGGCCAGCTCGATCATGGGCGCGCCGCCGAGCAGGCGAGCGGGCGCGCGCCGACAACCGGGGCGCGAGCGGATCGCCTTGACCTCAACGTCTTTGGGCCGGGCAGCCCGGACATGCGAGGAGCCTTCTGCCAGCGAATATAAGGGGATCGGGGCACGGATCCCCTGAAATCCGCGCGCCGCGCCCCTGCCGGATCGAGGCTATTTCGAATTGCTTATGGTTAAATTAACAGCGGGAGACGCCGGTCTCAGGCTGCGAGCCTTGCCTTCTCGTAATCGAACGCGAGCGGCGCGCAGGCGCCGGCGAAGATCTCCTCGATGCGCGCCTCGGCCAGCGGGTAGCCGAACTGGGCGTTGCGCATGCGGATGCGCAGCCTGAGCTGGGCGACCGAGATCGCGGCGAGGGTGTGCCACTCGGCATCGCTCAGCCCCTCGGCGTCGAGCCCGACGATGCCCTTCAGCATGTGGCCGAACTCGTCGTCATAGACGCGCCGGCAGGCCTCGGCGATCAGCGCGTTGGCGCGGCCGTGCGGACCGCCGGTGCGATCCTTGAGCGCCATGCCCTCGGAGAACAGGGTGCAGTAGCCGCCTTCGGTGAAGCGCGTCGCGCGCATGCCGAGCTTGGGATGATCGCGACGATGGGCAAACCGCAGCTCGGTCAGCGCGATGTCCTCGGGCCACGAGGTCTTGACCGCATGCGGGTTGATCCTGGGCTCGCCCGGCAGCGCCAGCGCGTCATAGGCGTCGGCGAACGCGCAGTAATGCGCGAACTCGGCCCACAGCCCTTCGGCGATGTCGAGCACCTCGTGCCGGTCGATCTCGATGTCGATCTTGGGAAACGCCGCGACCAGCTGCTCGGCCGGCTCGAGAAAGATGCCCTTGGTCGAGCTGATGCCCGAGCCCCAGACCTCCTTCGAGCATTGATAAGCGAGCCACTGCCGGTCGGTTTCGCGCGTGCGCGTCGGCGAATCCCAGTAGGTGCGGAACACCTCCGCTTCGCCGGCCCAGAACGGCGCGGCGGAGTCGATCAACTGCTTGAGCTTGGCGCTGACGGTCATGGTCTCCTCCGCATTTGACCGATCATAACATGGCGGGCGCGAGTGTGGCGCGCGAGCGGGCGTCGGACTGATGGCGAGGGCATGTCGCGTCAACCTCCCCAATCGTCATGCTCGGGACAAGCCCGAGCATGACGATTTGGGGCGCTGAGTGAGCGCGTATTCGCCCTCAATCGAGATCGTCCTCGGCGTCCTCGTAGCGGGTGATCAGTCGGCAGCGCTTGAGAATGTCGCGATCCTCGCGCGGCAGGTCGCGGCCGGACGCGAACTGGCGCAGCCGGGTCGACAGCTGGGTCCGTCGGAAGCCGCGCAAGGTCGGGGCGTACTGCACGACGTTGGGCTCCTGGATCGGCTCGCTGACGAAGAACGTGCGCTTGGCGACCGCGGCGAGCTGCGCCGCCGCGCCCTCGGCCCGGGCCGCGCCGGTGAAGTCGGCCCAGTTGGCGGCGATGCAGCCGTTCGGCTTGAGCGCGCGCAGGCAGGCGCGCCAGAACCGGCGGCCGCTCGCGGTGGCGCCGCGCGAGTCGTAGCAGTCGACCAGGATGACGTCGAATTCGGCGCGCGCGGCGGCGACCACATGCTCGGCATCGGCCATCAGGACAGGCCGCCTGATGTGGAAGAACCGGCGCGCCAGCTCGCGCACGATCGGGTCGCGCTCGACGATCGTGACCGCGCAGTCGGGCACGTAGGCCGCCAGATGGCGGTACATCGCGCCGCCGCCCAGGCCGAGCAGCAGCGCCGATTTCGGCTCCGGCACCAGCGCGAACGCGAGCAGCATCAGTCGCTCGTAGCCGAACACCAGCCGCTCGGGCCGCAGCCGGTCCATCGCCGACTGTTCGATCAGGGTGCTCTTCCGGTCGATGCATCCGAGCACGCGCAGCGGCCTTGTGTGGCGGATGATGTCGACGACGTAGAGATGCGCGCCGAAGCCGGGCGCCCGCTTGAACGCGCGCAGCCGGCTGCCGTCGCCATAGTGCTCGATGAGTTGCTGTCGCAGCATCCGAGTCGGGTCGCTCGCGGGGCTGCGAGTGCGGCGAAGCTACCCACGCACAAGGCGCGTGACAAGCCCGTCCGATCGGGCGACGCTCTGGGCTTAGAAATTCTCTGGAGGAGCCGCCCATGATCGAGCAGGACGTCGTCGTCACGACCAAGTACGGCAAGATGCCGAGCTTCGCGGTCTGCCCCGACGGACCGGGCCCGTTTCCCGGAATCATCTTCTACATGGACGCGCCGGCGATCCGCGAGGAGCTGCGCAACATGTGCCGGCGCATCGCCAAGCACGGCTATTTCGCCCTGCTGCCCGATCTCTACTACCGGCTCGGCACGATCCGGCTCGACATCGCGCGCCGCGACGAGCACATGCAGAACGTGTTCCGCGCGGCGATGAACAGCCTGAGCAACGCCATGATCGCGGACGACACCGGCGGCATGATCCAGTGGCTCGACGGTCAGGACAAGGTCAAGCCCGGCCCGATCGGCTGCGTCGGCCATTGCATGAGCGGGCGGCTGATCACGACCGCCGCGGCGCGCTATCCGACGCGCATGATGGCGGCCGCGTCGCTCTACGGCGTCGGCATCGTGACCGACAAGGAGGACTCGCCGCATTTGCTGCTCGACCAGGTCAAGGGCGAGCTCTATTTCGGTTTCGCCGAGACCGACCACACCGTGCCGGACAACGTGATTCCCGACCTCAAGGCGGCGATCAAGAAGACTGGCGTGAAGGCGACGGTCGAGGTGTTCAAGGGCACCAGCCACGGCTTCGCGTTCGGCGAGCGCGCGGTCTACCACCCGGTCGCCGCCGAAGAAAGCTGGAGCCGGCTGTTCACGCTGTGGGACCGCAACCTGAAGGGCTAGTGGTCCGATCGCAACGCTTGGTTCCCAAGCGTTGCGTGAATCGGCCCACTAAACATTTGTAGTGGCCTGCTTATCCAAAACAGATCGGGGACCGATCTGTTTTGGGCAGGACACTAGGAGATACCGACATGGCCGACATCAAGCGCATCGACGTGACCGAGGGGCCGGGGCCCCGCATGAGCCGCTGTGTGGTGCATGGCGACACCGTCTATGTCGCGGGGCTGACCGCGGCAGATCCCAAGCAGGACATCAAGGGCCAGACCAAGCAGATCCTCGAGCGCATCGACCACTACCTCCAGCAGGCCGGCACCAGCAAATCGAAGCTGCTGCGCGCCAATCTCTGGATCAAGGACATGGCGATGTTCGCCGACATGAACTCGGTGTGGAACGCCTGGGTCGATCCCGAGAACCCGCCGGCGCGCGCCTGCGTGCGCGCCGACATGGCGCGTCCCGAGATCCTGATCGAGATCATGGTGATCGCCGCGAAATAGCGGGGCGTTGACGGAAGGCTTTAGCGCAGAGGTCGCAGAGGATGCGCGGAGGACGCAGGAGAAGGGAAATGCGCGCGTAGCGCGCTGTACCCCTCTGCGTCCTCCGCGAAGCCTCCGCGTCCTCCGCGCTGAGACCTTATCTGCCGATCAGTCCTCGTCGTCTTCGTCGGGCTTCTCGCGGACGACCGGCTTGGGCACGCCGCGCGGGTGCAGCAGGGCCTGCACCTCGTCGGTCAGCGCGTCGACCTCGTCGGCGGCCGGCTGCGCCGTGTAGCCCATGTCGTGCACGATCACGCCCTCGCCGGCGGCTTCGCGATAGGCGGTGCGGTAGCCGAGGCTGCTCTCCATCAGGGTCACCTCGGCCTCGCCGAGCGCCTCCAGCATCACCTCGGCGATGTTGGTGCGCGGGCAGGCGGTCGCCAGCAGCCGCGCCTTGAGCCGGCGGTTCTGCACCTGGGTGTTCTCGACCAGCTCGACGGTCGCCTTGGTCGATTCGAAGTCGAGCGGCGCCGGCTGCACCGGGATGATCACGAGATGCGAGATCAGCAGCGCCGAGCGCGCCGCCTTGTTGTCGACCACCGGCGGGCAGTCGACCACGATGTAGTCGTACTGCTCGCTGAATTTCTGGAGGTATTTGTGGACCCGCTCGCCGGTCTTGGCCAGGCCCGCGATCGTCACCGCCATCTCCTGGCCCTCGGGCGCCGTGCTGACATAGTGCGCCGCCGAGCCCTGGGGGTCGATGTCGGCGAGCAGCACCGCGTAGCCGCGGCGGCCCAGATTGCCGGCCAGGTTGACCGAGACCGTGGTCTTGCCCGAGCCGCCCTTCTGGTTCGTGATCGTGATGACTTTTGCGGACATGCCCAGCCCCGTCCGTGCATCGTTTATGGTTGAATCAAGCATAAATCCGAATCGCTCCAAGGGCTACAGCCATGGCCCGGGCTTGCCAGCCGGTGCCGGCACGGGCACAGATGAAGCCGCGCCCACGACCGGTGCAAGGAGACGAAACATGGGAACCGATCGGGTGCTTCGCGCCGCCGGCCCCACGCGCGCGCGCGTCATGACGGGCTCGCTGTGGGCGTTCCTCGGCATCTCGATCCTCGTCATCGTGACGCCCGGACCCGACACCGCGGTGACGATCCGCAATGCGCTGCTCGGCGGCCGTCGCGGCGGCGTGGCGACCGCACTCGGCGTGGCGGCCGGGCAGGCCGTGTGGGCGCTCGCGACCAGCGCCGGCATCGTCGCCCTGCTGGTCGCCTCGGAGCCGGTGTTCGAGGCGGTCAAGCTCGCCGGCGCCGCCTATCTGGTCGTGCTCGGCGTGCAGGCGCTGCTCGGCGCCGTCCGCGGCGGCGCCGCCGCGGCGGTCACGGCGACCGGCCTGGCGCCGCGCCGTCTGCCGCCCCGAATTGCCTTTCGGCAGGGCCTGATCAGCGATCTCGGCAACCCCAAGATGGCGGTGTTCTTCTCCAGCCTGCTGCCCCAGTTCGCGCCGCCCGGCGACACGATGTTCGGCACTCTCGTGCTGCTCGGCGCGAGCTTCTGCCTGCTCACCCTGGCCTGGCTCACCGCCTATGCCTGCCTGATCGCCGGCGCCGGTGATCTGTTGCGCCGGCCTTCCATCCGGCGCGCGGTCGAAGCCGTAACGGGCACCGTGCTGATCCTGCTCGGCCTCCGGCTTGCCGCCGAGCAGCGCTGACGGCGCCAGCATGATCGAGTCGCTCGACCGCCCCCGCAAGCCGGTCGGCCTGGGCGCCATCCTGGGTCTGTCGACCGGCGCGGTGGTGGCGCTTGGCTTCGCGCGCTTCGCCTATGCGCTGCTGCTGCCGCCGATGCGCGCCGATCTCGGCTGGTCCTACGCCGATGCCGGCGCGCTTAATGCCGCCAACGCGGTCGGCTATGTGGTGGGCGCCCTGGCGACCGCATCGATCAGCGCGCTGCTCGGCGCGCGGCGCAGCTTCCTGGGCGGGCTGGTCGTCACCGCGCTGGCGCTGCTGGCGTCCGGCGCCACCTCGGATTTCGTCCTGCTGCTCGGCTTGCGGGCGCTCGCGGGCTTCGCCGGCGCGCTCAGCTTCGTGGTCGGGGCGGTGCTCGCGGCGCAGGCCGGCATCGGCGCCACGCGGCAGCGCCAGGCTTTCCTGATCGCGGTCTATTTCGGCGGCGGCGGCACCGGCATGGTCGCCTCGAGCCTGGCGGTGCCGCTGGTGTTCGCGCTCGGCGGCGGCTGGCGCGCCGGCTGGCTCGTGCTGGGCGCGCTCGCCTGCCTGTGCCTGCCGCTCGCCGTGCGGGCGGTGCGCGCCATCGACGTGCCGCCTTCCATCGCGCGGACCGCCGCGTCGGACCGGCCGCCCGGTGTGCGCCTGTTCGCGACCTTCGCCTGCTACGTGCTGTTCGGTGCCGGCTACATCGCCTACATGACCTTCATCATCGCCTTCCTGCGCGGCGAGGCCGCCGGCAATGCGACCATCGCTTCATTCTGGTGCGTCCTCGGGCTGTCCTCGCTGGCCGGCAGCTTCCTGTGGGGACGGCTGTTCGCCGGGCTGCCCGGCGGTTGGCCCATGGCCACGGTGCTGCTCGTCAACGCGGCCGGCGCGGCGCTGCCGCTGCTCACCGCGTCGCTCGCCGCGACCCTGCTCTCGGCGGCGCTGTTCGGCGCGACCGTGATGGCGGTGCCCAGCGCGGCCGCCGCCTTCGTGCGCAAGAGCCTGCCCGAGTCCGCCTGGACCGCGGTGTTCGGCCGTCTGACCTTCGTGTTCGGGCTCGGCCAATCGATCGGCCCGCTGCTGTCGGGAGCGCTGTCCGATGCCAGCCCGGTCGGCATCCGCGCCGGCCTGATGGTGTCGGCCTGCATCCTGCTGGCCGGTGCGCTGGTCGCCGTCTTCCAGGCCGAGCCGCGGCGCGATGCGCCGCCGCTCAACGGTCGTACAGCACGCTTATGACGACGAACCAGGGATAGCGCTGATCGACCAAAACGCCGTCCGCGTCGGCGAGCCTGCCGTCCGGTGTCGTCGGCACGTGCTGCAGGGTGACGGCATCCTCGATATTGCCGCCGATCGCCGCCAGCCCGCCCGGCTCGCTCGAGACCACGATGTCGCAATGGCTCGGAAAGCGCTCGGCGGGCAGGTCCTCGAAGCGCATGAAGCGCGCGTTGAGGCGGCCGAAACAGATCAGGTCGCCGGGTTGCGGCGCGTAGGCGGCGGGCGGCTCGGCCCGCACGACCCAGGCGCGATCGTCGGCGCGTGCCGCGCGCCAGGCCGTGTTGATGTAGTCCGCGTGCGACTCGGAATAGGGGAAGCGCGCGCCGGCGCCGGCGATGCGCATGACGTAGGAGATGAACGCGGCAGACCAGGCGAAGCGTCCGTCCTGGTCGGGCGGGAACTCATGGCCGTTCGCGTCATGCTTGCCGGTCCAGGCGCGCTCGGGCCGGTCGGCGTCGAGCCCGAGCCACCAATATTCACCGACGCGTTGCCACAGGCCCGGCTGCCGCTCCGGCTTGCGCGCCGGATCGGCCGGCGCTGCCTCCTCGTCGGTCGGCTGATCCTGGATCGGCTGGCCCCACAGGCGCCATTCGCGCAGCGCGACCGCGACCGCCGCCGCGCGCCCGAACGGCTCGTAGGGCAGCCGCGCGAAGTCCGGCACGTGGGCGTCCTTGGGGACGCCCACGGGAGCACTCTTGGTGACGCACCCGGCCAGCAGCGCGAGCGCGAGCAGGCTCGTGCCGAGGCGGCTCAGCCTGGATAGGCGCGGCGGCCGTGGTCGCGCAGCCACAGGCGCACCAGGTGACGCCGCCGCTCGGGCTCGGCGAAATCCTCGAACGCGGTGCGGCTGTGGCCGACCGCGCGGTTGTGGGTGAATTGCAGCATGCCGGCCTCGAGGTCGAAATCGAGGGTCAGGCCGTCATCGTCGAACATGTCGAGCAGCGCCGCCATCGCCTGCTGGCCCGCCGGATCGAGCGGCTCGCCGCGCAGCACGTAGCCGCCGGCGATCTGGCCGGCGCTGAAGCGCGCGCGCAAGGTGCCGTCATAATCGTAGACCGGCGCCGCGAACACGCGCGGCTCGCCCGGCATGAATTCGCCTTGGCGATCGTACCAGAACGGCTGATAGAGCCGCGGCAGCAGCGCGCGGTGCCGCGCCAGCATCAGATTGTGCGCGGTCAGGAAGCTCATCACCCGGCTGTGGCCGCCCGCGAGCGCCGGGCGCACGCACAGCAGCGCGACATAGTCGGGGGTCGCGCGGTTGTAGGAATTGTCGAGATGCAGCTTCAGCTCGACGCTGGTCTTGTCGGGCCGGATGCCGGAGCCCGGCCGCGCGGTCGCGCCGGTGTCGTGGACGTCGTAGATCATCGTGCCGTCGATCTTCTGCGCGACCGGCCGCGCCACCAGGCTGGCGAGCAGCCAGTAGATCGCCTTGGCCTCGTCGAGCGACATCGACTCGAGCGGCAGCCGGTCGACCAGCGCGAAGCGCACGCCGTGATCGAGGATGCGCCGGACCCGCGCCATCGCCGCGCGACACTGCGTCAGGTCGAACTCCGCCGGGTCGAGCAGGAGGGTCGGCAGCTTATTGGCGCGCAGCGTGTCGACCGCACGCGCGATCTCGTCGAGGCAGGCGGCCGACAGGGTGACCCGGAAATCCTCGGCGTCGACGTCGCTGCGCCGCCACGCGCCGGGCGCCGGGATCACCGCGCCGAACACGCCCTCGGGAAGAACCGTCGCACCGGCCGCGCTCAAATCCGCCTCCTGTGACCAACCGTAGAATTATCGTCCGGCGCTGCGGCTCTGGCAATCGCCTCGCCGCGCCGACCCTTTGGGCGAGGGAAACATCTTAGCCCCAAAAAGACCGTCATGGCCGGCCCCCGTGCCGGCCATCCACGTCGGGCCGCTGCGTGATGCTGGGCGCTTGTCGGCTGCACGTGCCGCCCGACGCCGGTCGCTTGCTCGACGTGGATGGCCGGCACGGGGGCCGGCCATGACGGTTGTGGGGTGAAGACGCCGAGCAGCGGCGCAGGCCGGCTTTACGGCGGCTCCCAGCCGATCGCGCGGCGCAGGAAATTGTAGCCGAGCGCGGTGAACGCGGCGCGCTCGCTATTGTCCTTGCCGTAGCCGTGGCCGCCGGAAGCCGGCTCGTAGAAATACGCCTCGTAGCCCATCGCCTGCAGCTTGGCGGCCATCTTGCGCGCGTGCCCGGGATGCACGCGGTCGTCGCGCCGGCTGGTCGCGATCAGGATCGGCGGATAGGGCTGGCCCGGCACCGCCACGTGATAGGCCGACATCGGCCCGAGGAAGCGCCAGTCCTCCGGTCTGTCCGGGTTGCCGTATTCGGCGATCCAGCTGGCGCCGGCCAGCAGCTTCGAATAGCGCCGCATGTCGATCAGCGGA
>Ga0302324_100022388_pt1 | contig 12276 bp, 10 predicted proteins | sample Palsa_T0_1_FD_201949 | JGI IMG/M metagenome (GOLD analysis project Ga0302324, IMG submission 201949) | Peat permafrost microbial communities from Stordalen Mire near Abisko, Sweden - Palsa_T0_1 | ecosystem: Environmental > Terrestrial > Soil > Palsa > Peat permafrost | place: Sweden: Abisko...
CACTCGTGCCGCGGGCCAGTCGCCGGGCGGCGCGCTTGTCGGCAGGCGGCGCGACGAACAGTCGGGGCACGATGTACCTGGGGTGCGCAAGCGGGGAGAGGACCTCATCCAGCGCGGCGGCGAACGTGGCGGACTCGGCGGCCGACACGGCGGCCAGCCGCGCCCGATACTCTCCGTCCGGCAGCGGCTCGATCCGCAAGGCGGTAGCCCCCTGGCTCACCAGCCCGGCGTCCCGCAGCGCGTCCGCCGTCGCCGCGGCCATGTCGGCAAAGCTCCCGGAGGCCGGTGCCTCGATCGCGGCGCGGGCTCGCCGGGCGGTCACGCCCAGCACGAACCACGCCGCGGTTAGGAAGACACGCGTGACCCGCCCGTGCCGACTGGTGACAGGCTGGCCGACCACCACACCGACCGCGGCCGCGTCGTCGAAGAGCGTCGGCACCGCCGCGCGCCCCAGCCCGAGTGGGCGGCCGGAGGCCACCACCACGGTCGCGACCGGCTCGTCGGCGTACGGCGCCCCGATGTGCCACAGCGCCCGAGACGATGCCCGGTCGCCGGCCCGGATAAGCATCCGCGCGTTCAATTCGGCGATCGCCTCCGTGGCCGGCGGCTCGAATGGCGACAGGTCCGGGTCCACGTGCGACACGCCAGAGGCGATGTCGCCGGTCCCGGCTAGCGCGAAGTAGTGATCGTGCTTGCGGACGAAGCGGTCGTAGTCGGTTGCACCCTTAGGGTGCGCGTCGGTGACGCAGACGACTGCCCAGTTGTTGGCGACCTTCTCCGGCCAGCCCGCGTCCCGGCGCAGTGCCCGGCCGCGCGCTTGGACCACCGATGTCGGAGTGGTCGCGGCCGTCAGGTCGACGGTCACGTTGACCGCCGGGGCGTCCCATCCCTCGCCGAGCAATGCCCGCGTCCCCACGAGGGCGCGCGTCCCGCCCTCGGTGAAAAACCTGGTGATAAGCGGTACGTACCGGCGCGGCCCCCAGCCCGCGACCCCGCGGACGGTCGCGACCCCAGCCGGATCGACCGCGCTCGCGGTGGCCGCCAGGCCCGGTGCCACCTCGCCCAGCCAGGCGACCAGCGCCGACGCCGTGTCGGCCCCGCAGGCCAGTCGCCGGCCGGTCATGAGCACCGGATCCAGGCCTGCCGTCACTTTGTCCTCCAGCAGGTTCCGAAGCGTCAGCAACGCCCCGCCCGCGCCCTCGTCGAGCGTCCCGGAGAGCGTGGCCGGGATGGTCGCGCCCGCCTCGACGAAGTCGGTCAGCACCAGCGCGCGGAGCTGGTCGCCGAGCTCGCTATGCTCGGCCCGCAGGATCTCCGTGACCGCCGTGGCCTTGCTCGCCGACCGGGCTAGCACCCGGTCAACCGGTGACTCGGCCGCCCGGATCCCGGCCCGGGTCAGCCGGTACCCGATGGATGGGAGCGCCGCCCGGATCGCCTCGTACGCCGCCTTGTCGAGCGCCGCCGCTTCATGGTTTTCCGCGTCCATGCCGGGCAGTAGGCAGTGCTTGCAGTAGTCGCCGATCAGTGCGACCCAGTCCTCGGCGGTCGGCGGGTGCCGGTGCTGTTCGCGGACGGCCGCACCGTCGGGGAGCGGCAGCATACCGTCGCAATGCAGCCGCAGCGCGGCGTCCGCGAGGGCTGGCTGATCCCTGGCGAAGTGCTCCCAGGACAGCTGCGCTCCGGTCTCGGCGGCGCGCCGCTCGACCACCCGCTGCTGCAGCCACGCCAGGAACGGCAGGGTGGCGAACCCCTGGTGGACGAGCCCAGCCCGCAGCTCGGCGAACCGCAGCGCCTGCCCGCCGATGTAGTCGGCCTCGGCCGGCGTCGGCAGGGTGAACCAGGCCAGTTCCTGGTACGGGGCCAGGTGCCCGTCCCGGACCAGCGCGGGCGCGGACACCTCCAAGTCCACGGCGCCGAACAGCTCCCGGTGCAGCCCGGCCTGCTCGGTGGTCATCATGTGCGGCGGTGTGGCGGTCAGCCCGATAATCCTGGGGTTGGGCAGTTCACCCACGATCGCCAGCAGCAGCCGTCCCCAGATCTCCAGCAGGTGATGGCACTCATCGAGGATCAGCGTGGCGGGGCCGGCCGCCTTGAGGGTGGCGAGCAGGCGCTGCCCGTTGGGGTGCAGGGAGGCCAGCAGTTCCCGGTCGGAGAGTCTGCGGAGGGGATGGGAGGGGACTGTGCCGTCGGTGGCGGTCCTCGCGTCCGCGCCGCCGACGCCCTCGGCTCCGGCCGGGTCGAAGGCTGCGACGGCCTGGTACGTCAAGACGGTTAGCGGGGTCGGCAGATCGCGGCTGGCGGTCGCCCGTGCTTCCTGCGGCGGCGCGAACTGCGCGCGCCACTGCCCGATCCACTGCGCCTGAATGGCGGTGTTCGGGCACAGTACGAGGGTGGGGCGGCCCGCCTGCCTGGCGCACTCCAGCCCGATCATGGTCTTGCCGCCGCCGGGAGGCACCACCAGGTACGTCGAGCGGTCGCCGGTGGCTTGATCGGCATTGAAGGCCCGCACCGCCCGCTGCTGGTGCAGCCATAGTGACCGGGCAGGGCTGACCCCGGCGAAGACCCCTGCGGCGGTGCCAGCGGACCCAGTTGAGGGCTGAGAATCGGAGACGCCGTCCAGCATCGAGCGATTTTAGCAGGATCTGACATCCCGAGGCCTTGGCGAAAACCTCGATATTGACGCGGTCATTTGTTTGATTTCGGTCGGCTAAGCCATCGAGAGGACATCGAGCTGGAGAGAGGTGGTCACGGTCCGTTCGGAATCACGGGTTTGATCTGCCCGGGAACCTCGGTCCCGGCACCGACAGGAACTGATAGAAGAGATACGTGACACGTGAGGGCCCGTTCTGGGATGCGATGGAGGGCCGGGTGGCGCCCCCGCCTTCCGCCGTTCTGCTCGGCTGGGAGCTGGTGTCCATCGATCCCGACGCCGGAACGATTGAGGTCGCCTTTGCGGCAACAGAGCAGTTCCTCAACCCGGCCGGCGTCATCCAGGGCGGGTTCGTGGCCGCGATGCTTGACGACACGATGGGCCCGGCGCTGGTGGCGACGCTCGGCCCGGGCCAGTTCGCCCCGACCACCGACCTGCACGTGCAGTTCCTGCGCCCGGCCCGGCCGGGACGGCTCATCGGGCGCGGCCGGGTCGTCCGCCGGGGCAAGGACGTGGCCTTCCTGGCGGGTGAGCTGGCCGACGACTCCGGCCAGATCGTCGCGGTCGCGACCGCCACCGCGCAGATCCGCGCTATGCGGGTGTAGGCCGCCCGGACGGTCGGCAGGCGGTCAGTCGGCTGGCGTTTCCGGGCCGAGGTGGCGCCGGTACAGGTCGGCGACGCGGAAGGCTAGGTCGAGGGACTGGCTGCGGTTCAGCCGGGGATCGCATGCCGTCTCGTAGCGGTCGCCCAGGTCGCTCTCGGCGATGTGGTGCCCGCCGCCGATGCACTCGGTCACGTCGTCGCCGGTGAACTCGATGTGGATGCCGCCGGGATAGGTGCCGAGCCCGCGGTGCACCTCGAAGAACCCGGCCACCTCATCCAGCACGTCGTCGAAGTTCCTGGTCTTCTGGCCGCTGGCTGCCTCGACCGTGTTGCCGTGCATCGGGTCGCATACCCAGACCACCGGGGCCCGGCTGGCGGCGACCTTCTCCACCAGCGGGGGGAGCGCCTGTCGGATCCGCCCGGCCCCCATCCGGGTGGTCAGCGTGATCCGGCCGGGCTCCTGGTCCGGGTCGAGGATCTCGAGCAGCGCGAGCACGTCCTGTGCGTTGGCGTCCGGGCCGATCTTGACCGCGACGGGATTGCGGATCTGGCGGGCGAACTCGACGTGCGCGCCGCCGGGATGCCGGGTGCGCTCGCCGATCCAGAGCAGGTGAGCCGACAGATCGTAGATGCCACCGCTGCGGTCGTCGGTCCGGGTCAGCGCCCGCTCGTAATCCAGCAGCAGGGCCTCGTGGCTGGAGTAGAACTCGACCGCCTGGAACTCGCGCGGGTCGGCCCCGCAGGCGTGCATGAACGCGATGGCGCGGTCGATCTCTTCCGCCAGCTGCTCGTACCGCTGCCCGGCCGGGCTGCCGGCCACGAAGTCCTGGTTCCAGGCGTGCACCTGGCGCAGGTCGGCGAAGCCGCCGGCCGCGAGCGACCGGCACAGGTTCAACGTCGACGACGCGCAGTGATACGCGTCGAGGAGCCGCCCCGGGTCGGGCGTCCGCGACGCGGCGGTGAACTCGATGCCGTTGACCGCGTCCCCCCGGTAGACCGGAAGCTCCACGCCGTCGCGGACCTCGGTCGCGGCCGACCGCGGCTTGCCGAACTGGCCCGCCATCCGGCCGACCTTCACCACCGGCACGCTGGCCGCGTAGGTCAGCACGACGGCCATCTGCAGGAGCGTCTGGAACTTGCCGCGGACGCCCTCGGCGGTCGTGCCGGCGAAGGTCTCCGCGCAGTCACCGCCCTGCAGCAGGAACGCCTCGCCGCGCGCGACCGAGGCCAGCCGCTCCTTGAGCTGATCGCACTCGGCCGCCAGTACCAGCGGCGGCAGGCCCTCGAGGCCGTTCACCACCGCCTTCAGGCGATCACGGTCGGGCCACTGCGGCTGCTGAAGCGCGGGTGAACTCACGCCGCACAGCCTACGCCGACCCGCCACCGTCCAGGATCGGTCGCGCGCCCGGGCGGGGCTGGGCCGAAGAGATCGTGGTGCGCGATCAGGAGATCATCTCCCCGCCCACCCCGTGAGCCCGGGCAGGCGCTCTGGCCACCTCGATCGCGCCGCGAGCCCCTGACCAGTCCTGTGATCACGAAGGCTTTTATCCTGGCGAAGGAAAATTATCGTATAAGTGTATTGATCCTTCGTGATCATGGCCAGCTTCCTCGCTGGTTCGGATAACAGCAAGAAGCTAGCGGCGGTAGAAGACAGGACCGAGACGGAGCAGGCACCCACACCGTCATCGCGCACCGACAGTGCAGTGCCGACCGTCTGCACCGCGATAACGCCGGGGAGCGAGCCCGGGCACTTACCGCCGGAATGAGGACGCGACCTTGGCCAGCAGCTAACCGACCGGGGGACTAGCGGCGCTGAGCGTGTAGGTGGTTCCGACGCTGGACTGCACCCAGACGGCCGGCAGCGTCGCGGCGAGGGCGTGCTGCGCGCGCCACCCGGTGCAGTGGCCGGGGGCGATGAGCTCGGGTGCGAGGTCGGCCAGCGCGGTCACGGTCGGCTCGATGATCGGCTCGAAGGCGGGGCCGCTGAGGTGGAAGCCGCCGATGACCGCCAGCAGTCGGCTGACGCCGGTCAGTCGCATGGCGTGCCGGATGATGTTGACCACCCCGGCGTGGCCGCACCCGGTGATGATCACCAGCCCGCGGCCGCGCACGTTGATCACCAGCGCCTGGTCGTCGATGACGGCGGGGTCGTGCTGCCAGCCGTGGCCGTCCCAGGCCTGGTGCCCCGGCGGCATGCCGCGCTCGAATTCGGTCACCCGGTCGACCTCGCCGGTGATCAGGATGCCGCCGGCCAGCAGCGACGGCTGACGCCGCTCGATCACCTCGAACCCCTCGCGCTCCAGGGCGCCCCTCGACAAGGTGGGCATCTCCAGGGCCCGGCCGCCGGGTAGTTCCAAGCGCCTGCGGGTCCAGATCGCCGGGTGAACCGTCAGCGGCAGGCCGGACCGGCCGCGCAGCCGGGCCAGACCGTCGAAGCCGCCCGCGTGGTCGAAGTGCCCGTGGCTGAGCACGACCCCCTGCAGCGCGCCGACATCGACGCCGAGCCGCCCGGCGTTCACCGCCAGCGCGTCCGGCGAGGCGCCGGTGTCGAACAGCAGGGTGCTGCTTGAGTTCCCGCTCCGGACCGTGACCAGGGCGGAGAAGCCGTGCTCGGCGCGGAGGCCGGCGATGGTCTCGCCGCCCGCGAACTGCCCGGCGGAGACACCTCCGGCGCCCATCGACGTTCTGCTGACCCCGTCGGCGGAGGCGAGCAGGGCATCAAAGGTGTTATCAACCATGGTCGTCACCGCGACCTGGTCGACCTCGGGCAGCGTCACCGGGTCGACCGCCGTTCCCTCAGCGGCGCGGGGCGCGGACCATGCGGCGTCCGCGGGCGAGTGCTCATGATCGTCGCACATGCGCCCGACAATACCGTCCCTCGGCTCGGCTGCCCGGTCGCGGTCCGTGAGGTCTGGTGACTTACAGTAGTGCGATGAGTCGCAGGCGGAATCAGGTCATTGAGCTGCGGCTCAACCAGGCCGAGGAGATGTTCGCCCTGGCCCAGACCGACTTGTTCTCTGAGTACCGCAACTACCTCACGGGGGTCGAGTACTGCATCAGCGTGCTGCGCTCGCAGCGGGTCCCGGGGACGGTCCGGCTGCAGCTCTCGCTGCCGGACGGGCAGCTCGACGAGGCGCAGGGGGAGCGGCTCCGGCTGGCGCTGCGCCGCTACTGCGACCAGCGGATCAGCTACAACGCGCGGGAGCGGCGCGCCGTCCGGTGGGGCGGCGTGCGGTCGCTGTGGGTCGGCGTTCCCATCGTGGTGCTCGGGTACCTGCTGGTGATTTTCGAGGACCGGCTGGTAGGCCGCAGCGGCAACATCATCCTCGACACCACCGGGTGGGTACTGGTGTGGGTGGGCATCTGGTTCCCGCTCGACACCGTCTTCTTCAGCCCGCTCGGGTACGGGCGGGAGATACGCGCGCTCGCGCACCTGCGCGACGCCGAGATCTCGGTGACGACCTGGCAGCCAACGACGGGCTGAATTTTCTCGCCGGGGTATTCAGCCGACCGATTCTGGGCGTATAGTCGTACATGTGGTGCCTACGACGCAGGCACGTCCACGCCATCTTGGCGTGCGTGCTCGCGCGGCCACAATCTCCTCGCTCTTCGCTTGAGGGTTCCGGCGCCGACAGCTCGCCGAAGATGGCTCCCCGTTTACGAGGAGAGGCATCCCCGCCATGAAGATCGCCCTGGTCGCCCAGCACAGCACCCCGGTCCCCACCGACACTGCCACCGCCACTCCGGGCGACGACGTCCGGGTGGTCGAGATGAGCAAGAGCCTGGCCGGCGAGGGCCATCAGGTGACCGTGTACGCGCGGCGCAACCGCAGCGGGCTGCCGGACCGGGCCGAGCTTGCCCCCGGCGTCTCGGTTGAGTACGTCGGCCCGTCGGACTCCAGCGCCGACGACTCCGGCCTGGTCAAGCAGATCGGCGCGTTCAGCCAGCCACTGCGCGAGCAGTGGAGCAAGGACCGCCCCGACGTGGTGCACGCGCTGCGCTGGACCAGCGGCCTGGCCGCCCTGTCGGCCGCCCGCGACCTGCAGATCCCCGTCGTCCAGTCGTTCGACCAGCTCGGCGTCACCGAGCGCAGGCACGGGCTGATCCCGGCCGGGGCCGGGACCGAGCGGATCCGGCTCGAGCCCGCCATCGGCCGCACCGTCAACGCCGTGGTGGCGAGCAGCTACGACGAGGAGTCCGACCTGACCAGGCTCGGCATCCCCCGCCGCTCGATCCGGGTCGTCCCGACCGGGATCGACACCGATGAGTTCACCCCCGAAGGCGAGACCTACGACCGCAACGACCGGCACCGCCTGGTCACCGTGGCCGACCTCGCGACCGAGCAGGACGCCCTCGACACCCTGCTCCGCGCGCTGGCCAAGATCCCGGGGGCCGAGCTGATCGTGGCCGGCGGCCCGGCCCGCGAGGACCTGCGCGGCGACCTCTCCTACCGTCGGCTGGCCAAGCTCAGCGACTCCCTCGACCTGCACGGCCGGGTGTTCTTCGCCGGCCAGGTCGGCCGGGCGGGCCTGCCGCCGCTGCTGCGCTCGGCCGATCTGATGCTCAACTTCAACCAGCACGAGCCCTCCGCGATCACCTCGATCCAGGCCATGGCCTGCGGCACCCCGGTCGTCGCGTCCGCCCTCGGCGCCCACGTCGACGCCGTCGTCGACGGCACCACCGGCATTCTGGTCGAGCCCGGCCGGCCGGCCCTGCTCGCGCAGCGGATCCGCGCCCTGCTCGCCCACCCGATGCAGCTCGAGGCGTTCAGCGTCGCCGCCACCGACCGGGCCCGGTCCCGCTACTCCTGGGACCGGATCGCCCACGAGACCCTCGCCGTCTACGACACCGCCCTCGCCGCCTGACGGGAGCCGCCGATGTCCGCCATCGCGGGAGAAGTGGTGACCGAGACGTTCGGCTACGACGGCGGCCGGGCGGTCACGGTGTACGCGCCGCCGGGGCCGCCCGAGGCAGTCGTGTTCGCGGGCGACGGTCAGCTCATCGCGCGGTGGGGCGGGGCCCTCGAGGCAGCCGACGTGCCGCCGGTGATGATCGTCGGCGCGCACCGGGCGGCCGATGAGACGGTGCGGCTGCACGAGTACTCCCCCGACTTCGACCCGGACCGGTTCGCGGCCCACGAACAGTTCCTGGCAGGCGACGTCCGCCGATGGGTGCGGTCGCGGTTCGGCGTGGCGCTGCCCGCCGAGCGCACCGCGGTGCTCGGCGTCTCGGCCGGGGGCGAGCTCGCGCTGGCCCTTGGCCTGCGGCAACCCGACGTCTACGGTGTGGTCTTCTGCGCGTCACCGGGCGCGGGCTACCACCCGCCTGCGGTGATGCCGAGCCCGCTTCCGCGCGCGTACCTCGTCGCGGGCACCCAGGAGCCGTTCTTCCTCGAGAACGCGATCCGGTGGGCGGACGCATTGCGCGCGGCCGACGCGGACGTGGTGATCACCGAGCGAGTCGGATCGCATGGCGGCGCGTTCTGGCGCGAGGAGTTCCCGCTGATGGTGGCGTGGGCGTTCGGGTAATGATCTGAGCCCGCTGGCGCCTGTTCCAGCACGGCCGCTATCCCAGCTCCCCGGTCTCGACGAAGCGGCGGGCGATCTCGGCCAGCTTCACGTTCTCGGCCTGCGACACGCGTGACAAGACGCCGAAGGCCGCGTCCGCGGTGATGCGGTGCCGCTCCATCAAGATGCCCTTGGCCTGCCCAATAATGTCCCGGTTGCCTAGTGCGTCGTGCATCTGGCCAGCGCGCTGCGCTTCCGCCAGGGCGAGCGCCGCGAACGTGGCCAGCAGCACCGCGACCCGCTCGTGCGGGTCGCTGAAGGCCGCGGCCTGATCAGCGTACAAACTGAGCGCCCCCAGGCCCCGCTCGTCGATCCAGAGCGGCACGCACAGCATGCTGCGCACCTCCAGCCGCGCCGCCTCGGCGCAGAACTCGGGCCAGCGATCGTCCCCGCCGGTGTCCTCGATCCGGAAAACCGACTGGTACTTGGCCGCGTGGATACAGGGGCCGTCGCCGAGTTTCCGCTGGAGCCGGTCAAGCAGCAGGGGCGGCTGACCGGTGGAGGCTCGGGGAATGAGCTCGCCGCGCGAGAGTATGGTCAGGGCGGCGTACCGCGCGGGGCTGATCATCGTCACGGCCGTTGACGCGATGGCCTCGAGCGTGGGCTCAAGCTCGGCGTTCTTCACGTGCAGCGCACGGGCCAGGATCTCAAGCGACTCCGCGCTGCCGCCGGTGACCTCCATCAGATTCTGCTGATCGCTGCCGCTCAATGTCCCCGCTCCTCTCGGCAATGATCGTGTCACGCCGGGCCCGAATATCGCAGCACCGTCTCCCCGCTATCGGGCCAGGTCAAACACGCCCAGGACCCGTCCTCCGCCGCCGTCTGCCGACGGCGCGATGGTGCCGGACGACTGCCGGGCGCCGGTCCGCCTGTAGGATTGGCACTAGGTGAAGCCATCGCCTGACCCTTGGTGACAGGAGAGAATGATGGCTTCATCGAGCCATAACGGCAAGAACTCCCACGCCCCCGCGACGCCCGCCGGATCACCCGAGGCGGTTCAGGAAGAGGCGGGCGAGTTCCTCACCACCGCGCAGGGCCTGCGGCTGCCCGACACCGATCATTCGCTCAAGGTCGGCCAGCGCGGGCCGACCCTCATGGAGGATTTCCACCTCCGGGAGAAGATCACACACTTCGACCATGAGCGGATTCCCGAGCGCGTCGTGCACGCCCGCGGCGCCGCCGCGCACGGCATCTTCGAGTCGTACGGCACCGGCCGGTCCGTGACCAAGGCCGGGTTCCTGGCCAGCAAGGGCCTGCGGACCGACGTCTTCGTCCGGTTCTCGACCGTGCTCGGCTCGCGGGGCTCGGCCGACACGGTCCGGGACACCCGCGGGTTCGCGGTGAAGTTCTACGCTCCCGAGGGCACCTTCGATCTGGTCGGCAACAACATGCCGGTGTTCTTCATCCAGGACGGGATCAAGTTCCCCGATGTGATCCACGCGGCCAAGCCGCAGCCCGACCTGGAAATCCCCGGGGCGCAGTCCGCGCACGACACCTTCTGGGATTTCGCCTCCCTGCACACCGAGGCGACTCACCACGTCCTGTGGAACATGAGCGACCGGGGGATCCCGCGGTCCTACCTTCACCTTCGAGCTCGGCAAGTGCTATGAGCAGGCCATCAAGGAGCGCGAGCTCCAGGTGCTCGCCAACGTCGACGCCGATCTGTGCGCCCGGGTCGCGGCCGGCCTCGGCCTGCCCGCTCCCAGCGGCAGCCCGGCCCCCGACGCGGGTCTGTCCCCGGCCCTTTCCCAGGCCGTGACAGAGCCCGGCCCGATCGCCGGCCGCAAGATCGGCATCATCGCCGACGCCGGCGCCGACCTGGCCGGCATCGGCAACCTCCGCCAGGCGGCCGCCAAGCTCGGCGCGACCGCCCTCGTCATCGCCCCCGTCGGCGGCGTCCTGGCCAGCGGCGCCCGCAAGGAGACCGTCGACCGGACGCTCCTGACCACGCGCTCGGTCGAGTTCGACGCCCTCGTCGTGGCGGGCGGCACCACCCCCACCGGCGACATCAAGCTGACCGTCCTGTTGCAGGAAGCGTTCCGCCACTGCAAGGCCCTGGGTGCCTGGGGGGACGGGACCGCGATCCTCGAAGCAGCCGGCATCACCGCCGGCGACCCGGGCGTGGTGACGGCCGGCACGGCCGGGAAGGCCTTCACCGGCCAGCTCACCGCGGCGGTCGGCCTGCACCGGGCCTGGGACCGGGCGCCTGACGTCATGGCCTCCGCCGTCCCCCCGGTCCTCACGTCCTGACAACCCGCCCATGGAGGCACGCATGACGCACAACCCGGAGCATGACCCACTGGCCGACCTGACCGCCGCGGGAGTGGCGGTGTGGCTGGACGACCTGTCCCGCGAGCTGCTGGCCGGCGGCGGCCTGCAGTCGCTGGTCGCCACCCGCCACGTCGTCGGGGTGACCACCAACCCCACGATCTTCGCCGCCGCCCTGTCCAAGGGCGATCGCTACGACGACCAGCTGGCGGACCTGGCCGACCTGCACGCGGACGTCGATACCGCCGTCTTCACCGTCACCACCGACGACGTCCGCGCCGCGTGCGACGTCCTGGCGCCGGTCTACGCGCAGACGGCCGGCCTCGACGGGTGCGTGTCGATTGAGGTGGACCCGCGGCTGAGCCGGGACGCCGCCCCCACCGCCGAGATGGCGCGCCTGCTGTGGACGACCGTGAACCGGGGCAACCTCTTCATCAAGATCCCGGCCACCCAGGAAGGGCTGGCCGCGATCACCGAGGTGATCGGCCAGGGCATCAGTGTGAACGTGACCCTGATCTTCTCCCTGGACCGGTACCGCGCCGTCATGGACGCCTACCTCAGCGGTCTGGAGCAGGCGCACGCGGCCGGCCGGGACCTCGCCTCGATCAGGTCGGTGGCCTCCTTCTTCATCTCCCGGGTGGACACCGAGATCGATGCTCGGCTGGACCATCTCGGCACGCCCGAGGCCATCGCCCTCAAGGGCCTGGCCGCGATGGCCAACGCCCGGCTCGCCTACCAGGCCCACGAGCAGCTGACCGGCACGGAGCGCTGGCAGCGGCTCGCCCGCCTCGGCGCACGCCCGCAGCGGCCGCTGTGGGCCTCCACCGGAGTCAAGAACCCGGACTACCCGGACACCATGTACGTCGCCGGGCTGGTCGCGCCCGGGACGGTCAACACGATGCCGGGCACCACCCTGGAGGCCTTCGCCGATCACGGCCAGGTCACCGGCGACACCGTGACCGGTGGTTATGCCGCCAGCCGCCAGGTCCTGGACCAACTGGCGGCGGCGGGCGTCGATTTCGATGACGTCACCGAATACCTGGAACGCGACGGCCTGGCCAAATTCGAGAAGAGCTGGGGCGAGCTCGGCGCTACCGTCGCAGCCGAGCTGCAGGAGCACCACCAGCCCGCTCGCAGCTTATTTCGGATCTAGCGGCACCTGCGGGGGGCCGGACCTGTCGGTCCGG
>Ga0302324_100022392_pt1 | contig 12275 bp, 12 predicted proteins | sample Palsa_T0_1_FD_201949 | JGI IMG/M metagenome (GOLD analysis project Ga0302324, IMG submission 201949) | Peat permafrost microbial communities from Stordalen Mire near Abisko, Sweden - Palsa_T0_1 | ecosystem: Environmental > Terrestrial > Soil > Palsa > Peat permafrost | place: Sweden: Abisko...
CCTCATCTTCGACGAGGCCCACGAGCTCGAAGAGATCGCCTCCAACTACTTCGGCATCGGCCTCAGCACCCAGCGCATCGACGAGCTCGCCCGCGACGTCGAGCTCATGCTCAAGGCAAAAAAAGCCAGCACCTCCGCCATCGAAAGCGCCTGCGTCACCCTCAAAGAACGCTCCCGCATGTTCTTCGCCGTCCTCCCCATGGAGACCGCCGGCCCCGGCCGCATGCCCTTCCACAACCGCGAAGCCTTCCTCGAAGAGTCCGGCGACTACTACACCGGAGTCACCAACGCCCTCACCCGACTCGAAGGCGAACTCGACCACCTCAAGAACGTCGAAGAGTCCTCCGGCCTTCGCAAGCGCACCGCAGACATCCGCGCCCACCTCACCTTCCTCCTAGAATCCCCCGACCGCAACACCGTCTTTTGGATCGAGCGCCGAGCCGCAGGCGGAGTAAAAAACCTCGCCCGCGCTCAAGCCGCTTACCACACCCATCTGCAAGCCACCCCCATCGACGTCTCCGAACTCCTCACCACCACGCTCTTCGACGCCTACAACTCCGTCATCCTCACCTCCGCCACGCTCACCGTCTCTGGAGGCTTCGACCACATCCGCCGCCGCCTCGGCCTCACCTCCACTCGCGAGCTCGTCGTCCCCTCGCACTTCAACTACGAAAAGCAAGCCCTCCTCTACCTCCCGCCCAACATGCCCGACCCCCGCGAGCCTGACTTCCCCGAAAAAGCCGCCGAGCGCATCCGCCGAGTCCTCGAAATCACCAAGGGCCGCGCCTTCTGCCTCTTCACCAGCTACGCGCAGATGCGCAACACCTACGAGCGCCTCCTCGCCGAGCTCCCCTACCCACTCCTGCTCCACGGCACAGCGCCACGCAACGTCCTGCTGCAACAGTTCCGCGATACCCCCAACGCCGTCCTCTTCGGCACCTCCAGCTTTTGGCAGGGAGTAGACGTCCAGGGCGAACAACTCTCCTGCGTCATCATCGACCGCCTCCCCTTTGCCGTCCCATCCGACCCCGTCGTCGAAGCCCGCATGGAGGCCATCGAAGCCCTGGGCGGCAAGCCCTTCTTCGACTACCAGGTCCCCAACGCCGTCATCACCCTCAAGCAGGGCTTCGGTCGCCTCATCCGCTCGCTCAACGATCGCGGCGTCCTCATGCTCCTCGACCCACGCATCCAGCGCCAGCGCTACGGCCGCATCTTCCTCGAATCACTCCCGCCCTACCGCCTCACCCAGGACATCACCGACGTCGAACAATTCTTCGAGAAGCCGTCATAGGGCTCTGTATGGCAACAGTTCTCGTTATAAGGTTTTCATCAGGTATCTGAAACCTATCCTGCACGCGAGTTGCCGTTAAGCGGCACAAAGCCATACCTTCGTGCGCAACCGGCCTTACGCGGAGTCCTACTCGGACGAGCCTGCACTCAAGCAGGCAGCGCATCCTCGACCGACTCCGCAATATAGCTTGCCATCGCCTGGCTGAGTTGGGAATCCACCTCGTCGGCAATCGTCATCACTCCAATCAGCAGCACGCTGAAATCGATGCTGGCCAGATTGTCCTGCAGCGTTTGAAAGATGCAGACCTGCAACATCCGAGACTCTTCCACTACCATCGCAGCGGTATAACCCTGCTGACGGCGGCTTGTCCCGTGGCGAGCGGCGGCGACCGACACCAACTCCTTACTGCCGATAGGCTTGGAAGATCGAAGACGATGCACCAGGTCGCTGAAGACCTCAGGCAGATGGCCGCAGCGCTCTTCGTAGCTCAACGGAACTGCCATTAAACTCTCTTCCGTCTGGACCCGCCCAAACCAATCATCGATGGTGTTCAGGACCGACCGTTCGAGAATTACAGCCACATCCTCCACCTTGCGAGGAATGGGTGCTCCATCGGTCAATCTCTGCTTGATCACCTCGACCAGCGCCGTTACATCCATCGGCTTTACCAGAATCTGATCGGCCTGCTCCAGAATGGCATGAGCCGCCGCCTCCATCTCAGGAAATGCCGTCAGCAACAACGTGATCGCTTTAGGATTTGCGTGCCGCATTGCACTCACTACTGTGAGGCCGTCTCCGGCACCCGGCATGTGCAGGTCACTCAAAAGCACATCGTAGGTCTCTGAGGTGATAAGCTTCAGCGCCTCAGGCACGCTGGCTGCAATCGTGGTGTCGAAGCCGTTTTGTTCCAGCACTCTCCCCAGGGTCCAGCGCACGACTTCGTCATCATCGACCAGCAGCACCTTCACCACGCCCATTAGGTCTCCTCGAGGGCTCGCAACTGGAGCATCTCACCCGGGAAAATGAGCTGTCTGTTCTATTTTGCTCACAAATGCACATGGAAGTGAGCAAAATAGGACACAGGATTTCTATGGTCGGGTGGCATACTTAAGGAGTTGGGGTAGAACTGTCTGCGGCGCCAAACCAGCAAGCAGTTCATCTCATGATCAGCTTCGGCGGGCGCGTTCACCGTTACAGGGCTAGGAATGAGCATCGCAAAATGGTTTAAAATCCGGAGGATGTTTGCTTTCAACTTCAGATAAGATTGCGTTCGCTCGTTCTTCCGGTCCGCCCGATCGCACACATCGGAAAGCCGTCAGATGAATGACCAAATTCACTCGCTAGCTACATTTGACCCGGCCGCCTTCCTGGCAAACGCAGGACTCGGTCGAAAGATCGTCCAACTGAAGCCGAAGAGCGCCTTCTTTTCGCAGGGAAATCCCGCGGACTCCGTCTTCTACCTGCAAAAGGGCCGCGCCAAACTTACCGTCGTCTCTCACGCCGGCAAAGAGGCGACCATCACCCTCCTGTCCCCCGGCGACTTCATTGGAGAGGAGGCGATCGCCGCTGTAGCCGGCTTGCACATGGCCACCGCCACTGCCATCACCAACTGCACCGCGCTCAAGATCGAGAGAACCGAGATGATCCGCGTCATGCACAAGGAGCACTCCTTCTCAGACGTTTTCATGGCATTTCTCTTGGCTCGTAGCATGCGAACTCAGGCCGATCTTGTCGACCAGCTCTTCAACTCCAGCGAAAAGCGCCTGGCCAGAATCCTCTTGTTGATGGCCGAATTCGGCAAACCAGGAGAACCCGAGATGCTCATCCCGGAGATCACGCAGGAGACCCTAGCCGACATGATCGGCACCACCCGCTCCCGCGTCAGCTTCTTCATGAATCGCTTCCGTAAGCTCGGCTTCATCGAATACAACGGCCGCATCCGCGTTCACAAATCGCTGCTCAATATAGTGCTGCACGATCAAATCGCAGAGGGCAACTCCAGCCGTCCCTCTCTCTTGGCGACAAAAAACGCAAAAACAAAACCGTCCAAACGTATAACTGCCGACGTGAGCAAAATTGCACAGTACGGAGACTAACGTTGTGGGATGCTTTACCCAGACCAACTTCGATGCTCTGGGAAAGGTACGAGATGCCCGACGCGAAAATAGATCTCCTTATCGTCGATGATCAGCTAACGATTCGAAACTCACTCTCCTACATCTTCACTGGCCTTGGCCACACGGTTCGATCTGCGGAAGACGGTTTCTCGGCACTCATCGCCATCCGGCAGCAAGTGCCCGATGTCCTCCTCTGCGACCTCAACATGCCCGGCATGTCCGGCTTCGAACTATTGTCAGTGGTTCGCCGTCGTTTTCCATCGATCCAGGCAATCGCCATGAGCGGCGCGTTCTCCGGGGAAGGTCTGCAGCTCGGGGTAGCCGCAGACGCCTTCTACGAAAAAGGCACTGGCCTCAGCCATCTCATCCAGATAGTCCAGGGCATGTCCAGCCGCGACTTCCGCCCCTCCCTCCGCTCTCCCAGCAAACTCGCGCCCATCTGGATTCACAGAAACGGACATAACCCCGCCGGAGAAGCCTACGTCACCATCACCTGTCCCGAGTGCATGCGAACCTACCCTCAGGTTCTTGATGAGGCCCTCCATCTCATCCACGAATCTGCATGCCCCTTCTGCTCCAGTCTGATTCACTACGCCATACTGCAGCCCACCGATCCAGCCTCTCCCCAGGCCTTTCAGCGCAAGCCAGTTGTCCTCACCATGCCAATCCCGATCAGGGTGCCCAACACTAACCAGCGGACCGCTGCCGAACTCACTCTGACCGCAATCCATCCCATCCCGCTAAAATAGAACCATCCGCATGGGACGCAACCTCTACATCCTCGCCGGCACCCTCGTCCTCTTCGCCCTTATCTCCTGCGGCATCGCCTACACCAACATCGCCCAGCAGCCCGGCTCTCCCGGCGACGTCTCCCTCTGGCGCACCATGGGCCTCGCCCTCTTTGTCCTCGGACTCCTCGTTGCCCTCGCCGGCATCCTCTCCTCCTTATTCGAGCAGGCCGAGCGCCGCAACGAAGCCGACCGCCACTCCCGCCGCAAACGCTAAATATCCGCATAAACAGTACAATCAAAGTACGCAACAAGCTGAAGCCGCGCCCTGTCAGCTCCCATCTAAAATCACAGACGCGGCATCGAAGGGATCCCTGAGTCATGTTTGAAGTAACTGTAGAAGCCGGCTTCTCCTCCGGCCACTACCTTCGCAACTATCGCGGCAAGTGCGAGAACCCGCACGGCCACAACTACAAGGTCTTCGTCACCCTCGTCGGCGAAGAGCTCGACCAGGCCGGCATGCTCCTCGACTTCAAGCTCCTCAAGCAGGTCATGCGCCCCACCGTCGAATATCTCGACCACTTCATGATCAACGACCTCAAGCCCTTCGACGCCGAACTCAACCCCAGCGCCGAGAACCTGGCCAAATACTTCTACGATCAAACCAGCAAACAGCTCCACGAGATGACCGCAGGCCGCGTCCGTGTCAAAGACTGCACCCTCTACGAGACCGACACCAGCTTTGCCCGCTACTACGAGTAGCCACCACGCTCAACTCGAAACAACGTCACTTCGACTGAAGCAGCAAGGAACCAACTACAGCACTTTTACTCATAACTCAAAGCAACGTCATTTCGACCGAAGCAGCGCACAGTCTTATCGTGCGTTGCGTAGTGGAGAAACCCCTGTATTTCGTCTCTGTCGTTGTCTGTTCTTCACCCTGCTAAGCCATGCATCTCATCGAACTCTATAAATCCGTCCAGGGCGAATCCTCCTTCGCCGGCCTCCCCTGCATCTTCGTCCGTCTCGCCGGCTGCAACCTCCGCTGCGCCTGGTGCGACTCCGAGTACACCTTCACCGGCGGTAAGCCCTTCACCGCCGAAGAAATCATCGCGCAGATCGAAGCCCTCGCCCCCTGCACCCTCATCGAGTTCACCGGCGGCGAACCCATGCTCCAGGCCAAAGAACTCCTCCCCTTGATGGATCGCCTGCTGGCCCAGAACTACACCCTGATGATCGAAACATCGGGCGAGCGTCCCTTAGCCGACGTCCCCAAAGCCGTCCACAAAATAGTCGATGTCAAATGCCCCGGCGCAGGCTCCGCCGCTAACACCTTCCGCATCGACAACCTTCAGGCCCTCACCAAAAACGACGAAGTAAAGTTCGTCATCACCAACCGCGAAGACTACGACTTCGCCCGCGACTTCATCCGCACCCACGCCCTCCAAGAAAAAGCCGGACAAATCCTCCTCAGCCCTGCCTTCACCAAAACTCCCAGCCCGCAGCGCACCGCCGACAACATGGCCCTCGACCCGCGCAAGCTCGTCGACTGGATGCTCGCCGACGGCCTCCCCGCGCGTCTCTCTCTCCAGATCCACAAGTTCATCTGGGAGCCCATGAAGAAGGGCGTCTAGCTTACGGCTTCGATCCCGGCGCAGGATTCATTGGCATCTCGCTTGATATGTTCGTCAGCAGAATCGCCAGGTCCCGCTTCATATGCGTCAGCCGCGCGCGAAAGTCATACAACATCGCCTGCCGATCATCCAGATCACCAATACTCTGTTTGATCTTGTCCCCCGGCATGCTCGTAATGGTGACAATCTTCTCGCGGCCCTTCGCTGACTCAGGCTCCGGAATACGCCCAACCTGCACCCAACCGCGGATCAGCATCTGCTGCCGTGTCAAACCATTCGGATCATCTGGTACGGGAGAGTTCATGAACGTCGCCACAACCTTCGAGTAAACATTTCTCTCATTGGCAGGACGGTCGAAGAGTTCGCTCAACATGTTGCTCTTCACCTCCAGCTCCTGCTTTCCACCCTCGCTCACTCGCAACGCAATCAGCGAAATCACCGCCGTCGCCGACCCCGCAACGATTCCCGTAACACTCGCGGCAGTGGCATGTGTTGTCAGCCCAAGCGCTGAGCTAGCCGTACCCGCGGTTCCGCCAATTGCAATGCTCGCCAGATTCAGCCGACCCACCTTGCTGTCTCGATGCGTCGTCAGATAGTTCTGCAGCTCTTTCGTCTCCGCAATCTCAACGTCAATCTGCCCTGTCGTCGCATCCACCTCCAGCGACGCAGCGGTCACCTCCATCAGAGCCTGCTGGCGCTGAAGGAACAGATCCCAGCGACTCTCAGAAGACGCCTCCGGTTTTAATTTTGATGACAACTCCCGTATGCGATCGAAGAGCGGCAGCATCCCCATCGCCCGCGCCGTCTGCTCCGCTGAGAGCGGCAAATCGGCATCGGGCACAACCTTCGGCTGCCTCTGTGCTGAAGCCCCCACACTCAGGCAAACCGTTGCAATCAGAAGCAACGCAAGTCTGCGGAAGTTTGGAGCCACAGTAGGAAACATGCTGTCAGTCTATGCTCAGCCGTTCAGAAGCTAAAAGTTGTTTCAGCTGATCTCTCTGCCTTACTTCGGCAACATACCATGGTCGAAGCTGATCACGCGGGTCACCGTCCAGACTCCGTCTTTGTTATGCCATATATGAACGAACTTCGCGTCGCCAGCGTCATCATCCAGCCCAGGATGGCTGAAGCGGTGAACCCCTATCTCGACCGCACCAAATCCCTTCAGCGGATAAACCTCCAGCGTTCCCCGAACCAGCTCGCGATGAACCTTCCCGCAGATATTATTCTTGATCGCGTCAAGAAACACCTGCTTGCCTACGGACAGCCCTGTCTTATCGTGATAAAACTCCAGGTCGTCCGACACCATCGTGCCCAGCTTCTCAAGATCGCACCTGTTGTAAGCATCAAACAATGCGGTATCCAACGACGAAATCGTCTGGAACAACGGGTCAGGAGCCGCCGCATTCTTTGCTGCCTGAGCGGTCACGCGGAGTGCCGGTAGAGCAAGCAAAAGCACCAACAGGGAAACCCTACGCAAAGAAAATAAACGAATCATCGAGACCTCCAGCCCTTTTGCAACAGGCAATGATCTTGAAGTACGGCCACGTTTACAGAATGTTCCCCTAACCGCCAAAATCCATTACGGAGAACAGAGAAACACTGAGCCCATTCCCCGCTGCGCTACCATCAGTCATGCGCCTCCTTGCCACCCTTCTCCTGCTTGCGACGGTCTCGTGCGCCCTCGCGCAGGCTCAGCAAAAGCCCATCGAGATCAAAGTAGTCGTCATCAACATGTTTGAAGTCGGTGCCGACATCGGCGACACCCCCGGCGAGTACCAGTACTGGGTCGAGCGCGAACACCTCTCCACCATCCTCCCCTTCCCTCAGGGCTACCACGACCTTCGCCTCAACGAAAACACCGGAGTCCTCGGCGTCCTCACCGGCGTCGGCACCGCTCGCGCCGCCGCCACCATCATGGCCCTCGGCCTCGACCCGCGCTTCGATCTCACCCACGCCTACTTCCTCGTCGCTGGCATCGGCGGCATCGATCCGCAAATCGGCTCCCTCGCCTCCGCCGTCTGGTCCGACTACATCGTCGACGGCGACCTCGCCCACGAGATCGACGCGCGCGAGATCCCCCAGGCCACCCCCGAAGATCGCAAGCTCTGGACCACCGGCTACGTTCCCCTCGGCAAGTCCGTCCCCTACGAGCTACCCGCCACCGCCCGCTTCGGCACCGATGCGAACGCAGACGGCAACGTCTACCGTCTCAACCCCGCCCTCGTCGACTGGGCCTTCGCCCTCACCAAAGACACCGAGCTCCCCGACACCCCGCAGATCAAACAACGCCGCCTCCAGTTCGCCGACGAAGCCGCCCACCGCCCTCCCTTCGTCCTCCGCGGCGATAACCTCTCCGCCGCTACCTTCTGGCACGGCAAGCTCCTCAACCAGTGGGCCCGCGACTGGGTCAAATACCAGACCAACGGCCGCGCTACCTACGCCATCTGCGGCATGGAAGACACCGGCACCCTCCAATCCCTCACCTGGTTAGCCAAAGCAAAAAAAGTCGACATCAACCGTGTCCTCGTCCTCCGCACCGCCTCCAACTTCGACCAGCAGCGCACCGGCATCACCGCCACGCAAAGCCTTGCCGAAACCAAAGTCAGCCAATACAGCGCCTACCTGCCTGCCCTCGAAAACGCCTACCGCATAGGCCACCTCGTCGTCGACAATCTCGTCGCCAACTGGCCCACCACCCGCGACCATCTCCCCGTAAAATAGTCGTTGGAGTCAAAACTGAAGATCCTCATCCTCTCCCCCCACCGCAACGACGCAGCCTTCTCCCTCTCCCTCACCATTCAGAGCTGGCTCACCGCCGGCCACACCGTCACCATCCTCAACGTCTTCACCCGCAGCCTCCACGCCCCCTACTCCGACGCCGACTTCATCCACGAAAACGATCGTCTCTCCTACGTCTCCGCCATGCGCCTCCGCGAAGACGAGCTCTTCCTCCAGCGCATCATCCAGACCCTCCCCCGCGCCCATAAAAACCATCTTCAAATGGTGGACCTCAACCTGAAAGACGCACCCATCCGCCTCCGCATCTCGCTCGACGATCTCTGCAACACCCCGGTCAACCCCGCAGACCCCAGCATCGAAAAGATCCGCAAAGCCCTCACCCGCGCCACCGAGGCCGGAGCTATGCAGGCCCTTGTCATCCCCCTCGCCCTCGGCCTCAACGTAGACCACCTCACCGTCCGCGAAGCCGCGCTCCCTCTCACCACCGGGCCAAACGCACTCCCCAGCGCCTTCTACGAAGACCTACCCGACGCCACCGCCCACCCCAGCGCCAGCGTTGATCTAGACCACATCCTCGAAGCCGCCGCCCTTAGCGAATCCCTCACCCCTACCGAATCATCTCCCAACACACCAGAAGCCGCTGCCGAAGCCATAGCTCGCAAGCGCCACCTCGCCCTTGGCTACGCCTCTCAAATCGACGAAGAAGCTGCAGACGCCATCGCCAACTTCGCCACCCGCTACCACGGCACCGAGCGCTTATGGGCCAACCAGCAATGGCTCTCCGCAATCGGTTGAGGCTTGTAATTGAAGAGCGTTCGAAGAACGCCGTTTTTAGTGAGCTGAGAGTCGTTTGAAGCCGGAACTCTGATTCGAAGAGTGAGAGGTACCTCTGCAGTCCTCGATACCACCTGAGTTCAAACCCTTTCGAAGCGTGGCCAGAGCCGCTCGAACTCTGCTTTTGATCGTCCCCAGCGGTAAGCCCGTCTCGGCAGCAATCTGCGAGTGAGTCATCTCTTGAGCGAAGCACATACGTATCATCCGTTGCTGTTCCAGCGGTAACCCGCTCAAAATCTCGATGACCATCGCATGCAGTTCATGCCGCTCTGTGTCATGCTCCAAATCTTCCAGGGAAGCAAAATCAAAGTCTTGGATTGCAGAAGAAGGTTGATTTGCGCGGACCCTGAGAAACGACAAACAACGGTTCCGTGATACGACCGCGATCCATCCCGTCAGACTGTATACGGCTTCTTTAAACTGCGGTGGAGAGCGCCAAATCTGCATGAAAACATCTTGCATAACGTCTTCAGCGTTCAGAGGATCTTGCAAGATCCGCAGTGCGATAGAAAAAACCAGCCGCGAATGCCGGTCGTACAACATGCCGAAGGCCCGTTCATCTCCTGCGCGAATCCGTGAGATCAGCTCGCTGTCAGGGGCCGGCACATCTGCGGGGATGTTCTCTCTGGCCACTCGAATTAAGTCTTCGACATGCCGTTTATCTACGGGCGCGATCCCGAAGTTGTCGGTTACAGGTTGCGGAAGTCTCTGCGACATATCAAACCTATTCCGCCTGCGACGAGAGCTGAAATAAAAACATTCAGCTGGCAAGGTCAATAGTCGCCCCCCATTTTTGTGATTACAACAAAACGTTGGTAGCAAGCACTACAACTTATTACGTATGGGTCGGCAGCTCATCCTCCAGGCCTTCGACTAAGTCTTCTACGAGGAGAAAAGCGGACGCCGCTACCGCAACAGCTTCCGCACAAACCGCCGCACCGTCTCGGTCACCATCCCATACACCACATGCGTGGCCATCTCGCTGGTACGCTCGCGAACGGTCTGCTCCTCCGGCTCAGCCGACAGCCCCATCGCCGGAAGCGCCGTCCCATGCGTCAGCGAACTCAGCGCCATCCCAAATCCCGCCCCATCCTTCGCCGTAGCCGCCGGATAGTACTCCGCAAGCGCCCCATACGCCGCCCCGGTCATCGCACCAAACCCCCAGTGGATCGCCTCTTCCGCGGCCGTCTTCTCTGCTCCATGCAGCGAGTGACCAGCCAGCTTCTCCGCCAGTACCGCCGGCGGCTCCGGCTCCCCATGCGTCCGCGGTGGATAGATCCTCTCCGCAAACGACTTCGCCGCCGTCGCCACAAGTCCCCCAATCAACCCCGCCAGCAAGCCCTTCGCCAGCGACCGCCCATGTGTCGTGTCATGCAACTTCTCTGTCTCGCTCATACACTCGCCTCAACTTATTTCATTGCTAACCGTGAGATGCACTCCGACTCCCGGAGGGTGTGCGTTCGGTAGAGCAACTGTTCTTGTGGCGTATATCTCCAAGTCAGACTGGCCCTCTGCCGGTTGTTGTGACGAACCGCTCTCACCTTTAGAGCGTCGCCTCGTCCAACGTATCGCTACCAAACAACTTAGGTAAAATTTGACTTAGAAAAGTTCAACAGCACTTCTAGCAATAACGGCTGCTGAGTGAAATACATAGAGTACGGAGACTATTTTTCTTGACCAAACTGATACATAATTCCGCTGCTTTGAAGGTCGATCGCACGCTGTACGGGAGCATCTTCATTGCCCGCATAACAGTGTCCATGTTCTTTCTCGTCTTCTGTGAAAGCAAGCTCTTGAATCCCTCATTTGTGCACGGTCGCTTCCAAGTCTACCTTCAAAACTACATCTCTCACGACGCAGTTAGCTTGTATCGGCCGGTCCTCACCACTCTGGTTCTTCCGCACGCTGTCTTCTTCGGTTATTTGGTGGGTGGGGTAGAGCTTCTCATCGGTTTGTCGCTCCTACTTGGTCTCTGGGTTCGCCCACTCTCGTTGGTCGGCGCCATCCACATGATGAGCCTCACGTTGGCCACCTGGTGGGCCAACGGGCGTAACGTCCCAATTGGTAACTACTTCAGTGCACAGCTCGATCATGTGCCGCTACTGCTGCTGTTAGTAATTTTCTATGCTGCTGATGCAGGACGGGTATGGGGTCTTGATCGATGGAAAGCTACAAGACAGAGTCGGGAACAAGATTGTCCTCTCCAGCCTTCATAAAAACCTAATCTCACGCCACATAAGCCGCCGCATCCGTAACATCGGTCCCAGCCCCTGCTTTGACAGCACGGAACACCACTGTCAGCCCAGCCGACACCAAAAGGTTCAACCCCAGCGCCGGAACCGCCGCATACATCGCATACGTGCTTCCAAAGATATGCAGCGGATACACCGAGCCCTTCAACCCCAGTGCAACCGCCATCCCCGTTCCGCTTACCATCCCCGCAACCCATCCTCCCAGCAGCGCCCACGGATTCAGCCACCGCGTAAACACCCCCACCACCACCGCCGGAAACAACTGCGCCATCCAGATTCCCCCCAGCAGCTGCATCTCGATCGCATACGGAGCCGGCAGCTTCAACACAAACAGCAGCGCCCCAAACTTCACAAACAGCGAAACCACCTTCGCCATCTGAGACTCCTCCTCAGGCAGCATCTTCCTCTTCACAAACGCCCCATACAGATTCCGTGTAAACAGATTCGACGCCGCAATCGACATGATCGCCGCCGGCACCAGCGCCCCAATCGCCACCGCCGCCAGGCAGAACCCTCCAAACCACTCAGGAAACATCTTCAACAGCAGCAGCGGCACAGCATCGTTCGGACTCTTCGCAACCACCCCCGCCGCCAGCGCCAGATACCCCATCAGCGCAACCAGCCCCAGCAAAAAGCTGTACGCCGGCAGCATCGCCGCATTCCGCCGCACCACATTC
>Ga0302324_100022393_pt1 | contig 12275 bp, 10 predicted proteins | sample Palsa_T0_1_FD_201949 | JGI IMG/M metagenome (GOLD analysis project Ga0302324, IMG submission 201949) | Peat permafrost microbial communities from Stordalen Mire near Abisko, Sweden - Palsa_T0_1 | ecosystem: Environmental > Terrestrial > Soil > Palsa > Peat permafrost | place: Sweden: Abisko...
GTTTCGCCTTCTGACCGCAGCGCCGCTCTCCAGACCGGCTGTCCTGAGGGCCTTCTGGCCCTCAGAGACTTCGCCAGACGTTCAATTCTGGGTTGTCGCTGTCAGCCTCTCACTTCAGCGCCTCGTCTTTCTTCACCTCAAGCGTCGAATTCACCATGTGCAGACGGATCGGCAGCCCACCCACTGCCGGCGCAGCATCGCGCGCAATCTTTTCGAAGCTCGCAACCATCGCTGCGTCGTCCCATGCGCCGTCCGCAACCACAAAGGCGAGTGACGTTCCATCAGACTGTTTGGAAAGGAAAACGTCGAACCCTTTGTCCACAAAGAAGCCGTCGGTCTTGAGTTCCTGTCCCAACGCCTGGGCCTGCGCCGGGGTTGCCGATCCGAGATAGTAGATGTGGTCATTTCCAACCGAGACCTTACCCGCTGTGGATTCGTTCTTGACATCGCGATCCTTGTTGATCAGCCGAACCTTGATCGGGAATCCTCCAATCGCCGCCGCGTTCTGACGTGCGATCTCGTCAAATGAGGCAACCATATCCGGTTGATTCCAGATTCCTTCCTTCACAACAAATGAGACAGTTGTGCCGCTTGTTCCCTTGTCCAGCAGCACCGTCACGCCTTTGTCAGTAAAGTAGCCGTCCGCTTTCAGGGCATTGCCCAGGATTGTTGCATCCGCCTGAGTTGCTGAGCCGGTGTAGTAGACCTCGTCTTTCGTGCCGACCACCACCTTCGGACCATTGCTGGCAACGTAGATGGAAATGAACACGCCGGCACAGATAACCACAAAAACTAACGCATCGAAACCAATTGCCACTCCCAAGGCCACCCAATTCGACGCCATTCGACCGCCGTGCCTGAGATGCTCCTTAATCGCCCCGCCTTGAAGTGAACTAGCGGCCGACCGCATCACGATGGCGAAAATAAGACCGAATACCGGGGGGACACCCCGCGGAATGTTCCAGCAGATCAGAACGAGCAACGCTGAAACCGCGATGGCCACGAGCAACGTCAGAAGTCCACGTCCCACTCGCCCCAGACGGTGATCATTGAAAAGCATCAATGACGCTCCGGCCACCGGCGTTCCAAGCAACGTGGCAAGTGCCACCGCGTTCGCGTCGAAAAGCGTATAAGACGGCGCTGGCGTCAAGGTTTGGGCTTGTGAAACGGGGGGCTGGGGAATCTGTTGTGGAATCGATGACATGGGTTTCTCCTGAATTCGGCGGTCCGATACTTTAAAGCCCGATACTTTGATGCTTCGATGCTCCCAATCAGGGCTACTTGTTCCCAATCGAGGCTATCTTGTCTGGTACGCGCCACCGCATCGAGAAATGCGTCATCCGGCGGGTTCGCCGTTCATGCTATGCTGCGCTCGGATTGTCAGGGCCGAGCCCGTCGCCTACCATGGACCCAGTCCTACTTCGAGGATTCCAGGAAAATGCTTGTTGAGCTGCGTGCGGAAAACTATGCGGTCATCGATCACGCCATCGCCGTCTTTGGTCCGGGTCTCAACCTGCTCACCGGCGAAACCGGGGCGGGGAAGTCAATCCTCGTTGATGCCCTGGCCCTGCTCATGGGCGGCAAATCCTCAGCGGAGGTGGTCCGCCACGGTGCAGACAAGGCCGTAGTAGCCTGCGTCTTTGAAGGCACTCCGGGCGCAGAGCAAATCCTGGAAGAAAACGGCATTGATGCCGAAGGCCACGAGATCATCCTGCGCCGCGAAATCCTTTCTACCGGCAAAGGCCGCGTCTTCGTCAACAACCAGCCGGCTACGGTCGCCGTGCTCAAGCAACTGGCCCCAGAACTCGCCCTGGTTCACGCCCAGACTGAAACCCTCACCAGCTTCGACCAGGCGCAGCAGCGCATTTTGCTCGATCGATTTGGCGGCATCTCCATCGACAACGTCAGCGAGGCATACGCCCGTTGGCGTGCGACCGAAGAGAAGCTGAATGCACTTATCGAAGGCGAGCAGGACCGCCTCCGCATGGTTGACCTGTGGAGCTATCAGCGCAAGGAAATCGAAGAAGCGCGTCTCGAACCCGGCGAAGACGAAGCGTTAGAGACTGAAAAGCGCGTCCTCGCCAATTCTGAAAAGCTTTACGCCGCCGCTATGGGAGCTTTCGAGCAACTTTACGAAGGCGGCTCCTCCGCCGAAGTTGCGCTGCGCGCTGCCGTCCGCAATGTCGAAGAGCTGGCCCGCTACGACAACCGCTTCACCGAGCCCGCGCAACAGCTTATATCGGCACGCGCGATTGTCAGCGATGTCGGCGCCAGCCTACGGGATTATGCCGAAAGCATCGACGCCTCGCCCGAGCGCCTCGTCACCATTGAAGATCGCCTTGCCGCTCTCGACCGCCTAAAGCGCAAATACGGAAAGACCGTTGCCGAGGTGATCACGTTCGGCGAAGACGTAGCGTTGAAACTAGCCGAAGTCGAAAACAAGGATGAAATCTTGAAGTCCCTGCGCGCCGATCTCGCCGAAGCCGTTCGATCCTATCGCGCCGCCGCTACCGCCGTTCATGGGGAGCGCAAAGCCGCCGCAACCAAGCTGGCAAAATTGGCCGAGGCCCAGATCAACTCCCTCGCCATGAAAGTCAAATTTGAAATCAAGATTCAGGCAAGCGCCGCGGAGTCGGAATGGACCACCTCTGGCTGGGACACCGTGGAATACCGAATTGCAACCAACCCCGGTGAGCCCCTGAAGCCGCTGCATGAAATTGCCTCCGGCGGCGAAATGAGCCGCGTCATGCTGGCCTTGAAAGTCAGCGTAGAGGAAGGCGCAGCCAAGCCCAAGAAAAAATCTGTCACGCCCCGCACGCTGGTGTTCGACGAAATCGATATTGGCATTGGCGGCCGCGCCGCTGAGGCCGTCGGACAAAAGCTGAAAGCTCTCAGCAAGGGCCAGCAGGTGCTCTGCGTCACGCACCTGCCGCAGATCGCCGCCTTCGCTGACCAGCATTTTCTCATCGAGAAGCGCGAAGCCGACGGCCGCACCAAGATGCAGGTCCGCCTCCTCGACGATCGCGCCCGCACCCACGAAGTTGCGCGGATGCTGAGCGGCGCCAAGGTCACAGATACCAGCCTGCAGCACGCCGGCCAGATGATCGCTTCCAGCCGATGACCCCAAATCCCGGGTGCCTCAGGTCTCGCTTCTGAGACCTGGGATCGACCTCCGAAAGACTGCTCTAGGGTGCCGGAATCAACTCCGTCCAGCTTTCGCGCACCGGGTCAACCACGCCATTGGGATCGAACGTCGGGCTGTCTCCCAGCACCACGCTGTTCTTGTCCGACGAGATCCAGTTGTGCGTGTATTGGTTTGAAGTCTCGATCTTGCGCCCCGTCGAGGGGTCGATGAAGTCCTGGCGGTTGAGTGAATCCAACACCTGCAAATGCGATGCGTGATCAGTCGCGTCCTGAGTGGCGCGATCGGCGGCCATGGCGTGTTCAAAGCTGCTCTGCTGGCTTGCCTGAAACTGTTTGCCGCGTGCGATCATTCCATCCGTCACTTGCCTGAAGTGCTGCTGAATCGACGCAAACTGCGCATCGCTGGCTTTCTGATATTGCGCAAACGCGGCCTGCATCCGTTGCGAAATCTCTTGGTCCCAGGCCTGATTGACTTTTGGCGCGGGAGGTTGGCTGGCGAGCAAGGCATCCAGCTGTCCTTTCGGCGCCCGTTTAAATACCGTTCCATGAATGCTGCACATGCGCCGGTTCATCGCCGGCCGATGCATCGCCGGATACGCCGGCATCGAGGACTCCATGCAATCGAGAAGGGCGAACAGCATCTCCTCCATGGGCTGATCGCCGATCTTGTATTCCAGCCGCACGCGCGCGGAATCAAGCAACCGATGGCTCTGCCCCATCGCATTCTGGTTCGCCTGCCGCCGCGCGTTCTCCAGATTCTGCTGCATCTGCGGCGTATTCGGAACCAGCTGTACGTTGGTCCCGTCCGGATGCATGTTGGGCACCGCGATATTAAGCAGAAATCCGGCGGCTGTGTCGATGCCGATAGGCGCGCACTTTGGTCCCGCGGGATTGGTGCCGTCGCTGGCCCAGTTCCATCCAGCGCCAGGCAACTGCCCGATGGCCGTGTAGCCGTCGGGCGCGAGCACCGTATAGGAAAGTCCATCCGCTGGAATGTTGGGCCGATAGCAGCCGCCGGGACGCAGAATCACGCCCACAGACTTCCAGCCGGAGGGGACAGCAACGGTGAACGCGGTTTCCCCAAGGCCGGGGTCTTTGATGTCCATCGTGCTGCCGCTGCTCCATGAGATGCCTTTCGCTGTCCACGATGCCGCTACCTGACGCGCCCCACCAGCGCTGCCGCTCTGGGACCCACCGCCCTCGGAATTGCTGTGCTGCTGGCTGAAGCATCCCGTGACGCTTATCAGCAACACTGCCGCTGCTCCACTCAAGATTACCGCTTTATGTTCCATAACTACCTCTCCGATCGCCATCTGGCCCCTTCGTGCATCTGGGATTCGCTCGCCGGTCAGACGCACCAGCAGATCCGCGTGCGGAGAGCGATAAGCAGATCGACCGGCTTGCTCTCCTGACCTGCAGGCGTCCTGATCTGTAGGCGTCAAGGAGCAGAAAAGTGCGTCATCGGTGCTGTCGCCACCCTCTGGCACTACCGTTGGCGCGGATTGGCCCTAATTTACATGAAATGGCATTTGCTCTTGGGAGCGTTTGATCGGACAATAGCTTCGGTTTCGCCAGTTTCTTCATTCGGTCACAGTTCGGTTGTAGAAAGCCGCAAGACTCGCGGGCGGATTTCAATCGAGCCAGATGCCGAGTCAACACTTCGGCGTCTCCGTCGAATTCGCCGTCAAGCCAGGAAAGGAAATATGGAAATCTCTCAGGTCTCTCGCAAGTTCTGCCTGCTCTTCGCTCTGACGCTTCCGTTCGGTCCGTTCGCTTGTTCCCAGACTCAGCATCCCGCGGCACAGCAAAAGAGCGCGCCGGCTGGCGCCCCGGTCATTGGCGGAGAACACTTCGTCAAACGAACCATTACCGACACCCAGCAAGGCGGAATGCCGGCTGCAACCATCTACCTTCCGGAGAGCTGGCATCTCGATGGCAAGATCGAGTGGCATTATGGCTGGACCGAAAACCCCGTAGCCATGTCCGCTCAGGCCGAGAACCCCGCCAACGCGGAAGCCTATTTTTGCTACCCGCTCTTGCGTTTCGACTCCATTCAGGTTGCGGCCAATCTGCGCCAATATGTCAAAAGCCCGCCCAAGCAGGGTGAACGCATGGCGATGGGGGCAATCAATCTTGACCCGCGCCCGCCACTGCAGATCATGGCCATGTTCATCCACCAGGTTCGCGGCACGGTCACCAACTTCAAATGGGTCGGCCAGCAGAGTCTCCCGGGCCTTGCAAGCGCTTTGGAACTCGACCCATGGCCCGGTCAGCAGGGAATCGCCGTAAAAATCGGCTATGACCTGAATGGCAAGCCTGTCGAAGAAGCGTTTTACGGCGTCTACTACCGCACACAGCCGGTCAATGCCGGCGGAGCGGCAGGTGCGGTTACGCAAACTAACTGGGGGCTGCGCGTCCGTTCGTCCCACTCCACAATGGTCGGCACGGGTAAAGGTCATCGACGATCAGCTGGTGGCAATGTTTAACCAAAAGCTCAAGCAGGGATACGACCAGATTCGCGCGGCTCAGGAAATTACGGCGCAGGTGACGGCGAACGCAGCGGCATTCGATAAATCCATCAATGCCCAGATGGTGGCCAACCGCGCCAGCGATGGCGGTTCCTCGGATGGTTCCGGCGGAGGCCGCAGCGTGAACGACAAATTCGACGACCTGGTCCGCGGCGTCGATACCACCAACGATCCGCTGACGGGCACGTCTCAGCACTCGTATATGGAGCAGTATCACTGGACCGACGGCTTCGGCAACTACCGCAACACCAATGATCCCAATTACGACCCAAGCAAAGACAATGCAGGAACGTGGCAGCTGATGACCCAGGCCCAGTAGATCAGTCTGGGGGCCCTTCAATGCGGCAGACTGGGCAAATGCCAGGCCTGCCGCAACTTCTTGTAATCTGCGACGGGCAACTGAACCAGCAGCGGGTTCTTGGCCGGGTCAAGCCAGGCCAGAATCGGCTCAAGCTGCTCCTGCGGCATCGCGGTACAACCCGCGGTCCCCGTACCCGGCCCACCCCACACGTGAATGAACACGCACGACCCACCGTTGGGCACAATCGGATTCATATTCTGGTTGACCACGGCGCCCCAGCGGTAAGCAATACCCACATTCGCCATGTGTTCGGAGCTGTTCCAGTCGGGCGTGACTGTGGCGCGGTCGACCACCTGGTTATAAAATTGCGAAGCGGCATCGTCCACGCACTCCACTGTCGGCGTAAGACTGATGTAAGACATCTTCCAACTCGCAGGCGGCTGCGCAGCGTAACCGAATGCCGAGCCGATGCGGAAAAGACCCGCCGGCGATTTGCCGTCACCCTCTTTCTTCACCGGGTCAGCCGAGTCGCGGATGCCGGCGCCGTCAGTCGGAACAACTCCCGCACCCCAAGCCATTCCCTTTTTTCCCACCACAATCGCGATGGGATCGCCAACGGGTTTCCATTCTCCGCCAGCACTCGTGCGCTCATAACGTTGCAGGTGTCCATCCACCGTGCTCCAGTCGGGAGTGGTGACAAGGACCATCTGCAGAGACGTGCGCAGCACGTCTTGCTTCGGCTCCAGGGCAAGCCCAGCGGAGACGGAGCAAACCACTGCGGTCAGTCCGCAGACGATCAAACACGAAAGGAAATTGAGCTTCTTCATAGTCTCCGTTTCCGCCTTCAAGTCCGCCAGCTTCGGTGTAGCGTGGCCTGAAGCGGCGATGGTCTGATTCAGCGTACCGTAGCACGGGTCAAGGATGGCCTCAAAAGAGAGTGCCTTGAGGGTTTATCTGCTGTCGTTTCGCCTGACGCATTGGTATACTGGATAATGTGACCACAACCCTGCTGGATTCCATCTCGAACGGTACCCACACAGCGGCTTCTCCCACTCAAAAACGGGTGTTGTTGCTCAAGCCGCGCGGCTTCTGCGCCGGTGTGGTGCGCGCGATCGATATTGTAAAGATCGCCCTGGAAACCTTCGGCGCGCCCATCTACGTGCGCCGGGAAATCGTGCATAATCGCTATGTTGTGAACGAGTTGGCAGAAAAAGGCGCAATCTTCGTCCATGAAATTGACGATGTGCCGAATGGCCAGCGCGTCATCTATTCGGCCCACGGCGTATCGCCCGCGGTGCGCGAGCGCAGCAAGGGCCGCGGCCTCAAGGTTATCGACGCGACCTGTCCGCTCGTCACCAAGGTCCACATCGAGGCCGTCAAGTTCGCCAAGGATGGCTATTCGCTGGTTCTGATCGGTCATCGCGATCACGACGAAATCGAAGGCACGCTCGGCGAAGCGCCGGATGTGACCCAAGTCGTCTCAAATGTGGCTGAAGTTGCGGAGCTTGAAGTTCCCGATCCGAATCGCGTCGCCTACCTGACGCAGACAACTCTTAGTCTCGATGAAGCGCGGGACATCATCCACGCCCTCAAAGAGAAGTATCCCAACATCGTCGGGCCCCATTCGCAGGACATTTGCTACGCCACAGAGAACCGCCAGGTTGCCGTGCGTAACGTAGCTCACAATGCAGGATTGGTGCTAGTCGTCGGCTCGACCAACAGCTCCAATTCCAATCGTCTCGTCGAGGTTTCGCGCAATTTGGGCACAGTTGGCTATCTGATTGATAATTCGCAGGCTATCGACCCCACGTGGCTCACCGGTGTCAGCACGGTTGCTGTCACTGCTGGTGCCTCGGCCCCCGAAGTGCTGGTCGAAGACGTGGTGAATTATTTGCAACTGAATGGGTTTGACAGCGTCGAAGAGGTTGAAGTGATGCCGGAAAATGTTCGCTTTGGTTTGCCGCCGGAAATTGTACAGGCAATCGGCAGGGCAGGCGGAGCCGAGCCAGTGCCGGTGCAGTAACCAACGAGCAGGAACCAGCGAAGTGAATCACCGAACGGGTCCTGAGGCGCTTTCAACGAATGAGTAATCAGCAGGGCAAGATGCAATTCGCAAATGCCGGGGCGACGGCCGTTACGACGACAGCCACATCTGCCGCGCCGCGTTTTGGCCGCATCGATGCGGACATGGCTGATGTTGAAACGTCGATCAGCCGCTCGCGCGATTATCTTCTTTCTCAGCAGCATCCAGATGGTTACTGGTGCGGAGAACTGGAAGCGGACTCCATGCTCGAGGCCGATTACATCTTCCTGCACACACTGCTCGAAACCGGCGATCCCGGCCGTCTGCAGCGCGCGCTCACCGAGATGATGCGCTACCAGAACGAAGACGGCAGCTGGAGTCTTTTTCCCGGTGGCCCAGGCAATATCTCGCTTTCGGTAAAGTGCTACTCCTCCGCCAAACTGATGGGCATCGGTGCTGACGATCCTCGCCTGTCCAAATGCCGTGCGTGGGTGCTCGCGCACGGCGGCGTAGTCGAGACCAACACGTTTACCAAGATGTATCTCTGTGCACTCGGCGAGTATGACTACGACGCTGTCCCGGCCATTCCTCCGGAGATCGTTCTTTTTCCGAATTGGTTCTATTTCAATATCTACGAAATCTCGTCCTGGTCGCGCTCGATCCTTGTTCCGCTGGCCATCATCTACGCCAAGAAGCCGTTCAAGCGCATCCCGCCTGAACTCGGCATCGACGAGCTATACGTTGGCGGCCGCGCTAACGCTGCGATGCGTCTCAAAATGGACGGGAAGAAGATCATCTCGTGGCGCAATTTCTTTTTGATCGTTGATCGCATTCTGCATTTTGCCGAAGCTGTGCATCTGCGCCCGTTGCGCAAACTGGCTTTGAAGAAAGCGGAGAAGTGGATGCTCGCCCGTCTCGAAATGACAGACGGTCTCGGCGCGATTTATCCCGCCATGTTGAACGCGATTGTTGCGCTGCGCTGCCTCGGCTATTCCGAGGACGATCCGCAGGTGATTCGCGCGCGTGATGAGTTTGAAAAGCTCGGCATTGAGCAGCCAGCTTCTGCCGACGTTCCAGAAAAGACCTTCCGCATGCAGCCCGCCGTCTCGCCCGTCTGGGATACGGCGCAGGCCGTTTACGCGCTCGGCGAAGCAGGCGTGCCTGCCAACGATCCACGCATGATCAAAGCCGCCGACTGGATGCTGGCCAAGGAAGTGCGTCACAAGGGCGACTGGTCAGTCAAGGTTCCCAACACCGAGCCGGGTGGTTGGTATTTCGAGTTCAACAATGAGTTTTATCCCGATACCGATGATACGGCGCAGGTTCTTCTCGCCTTGAATAAGGTCGATAACCCGCGCGAAGCCTATCAGCACAAAGTGGCGCAGCGCGCCATTGAGTGGGAGTTCGCCATGCAATGCCGGAACGGCGGTTGGGGCAGCTTTGACAAAGACAACACCAAAATGATCTTCCAGTACATCCCGTTTGCGGATCACAATGCCATGCTCGATCCACCGACGGTCGATATTACCGGGCGCATTCTGGAGATGCTTGCTGCCTACGGCTACACCCGGGCTGACAAGCGCGTCGAAAAGGCGATCAAATTCATCTTCAGCGAGCAGGAGTCCGACGGAAGCTGGTTTGGCCGCTGGGGCGTGAATTACATCTATGGGACATTCCTTGTCTTGCGCGGTCTTGAAGCCATCGGCATGGATCAACTTGAGCCGCAGATTCAGCAGGCGGCCGAATGGATTCGGATGGTGCAAAACCCCGATGGCGGCTGGGGCGAAACCTGCGGCAGCTACGACGATCCAAATACTCGCGGCATCGGTCCCAGCACACCCTCGCAAACGGCCTGGGCAATGCTCGGCCTGCTGGCTGCGGGCGACGATCGTTCCGACTCGATTGCCAAGGGTGTCCGCTGGTTGCTTACCCGCCAGCGCGCCGATGGAAGCTGGGACGAGTCCACCGGTTCCGGTTGGACAAAGCAGGCTCTCTACACGGGAACAGGCTTCCCACGTGTCTTTTACTTGTCGTACGAAATGTACCGGCAATATTTCCCGCTGCTTGCCTTGACTGGCTACCGGCGGGCCATGGAACGCGCCGCCTAAACGCCGCGCGTTGGAGGGTAACTCAAAGATGGCTGTTCCAATCTCTCAGATGTGGACGGTTGCCACGTATGCAATGAAGAAGAAGCTGGCAGGCAACAAGCGTTATCCGCTGGTGCTGATGCTGGAACCTCTCTTCCGCTGCAACCTGGCCTGCGCCGGCTGCGGCAAGGTGCAATACCCACCGCATATTTTGAAGAAGCAGCTCACACCGGAGGAATGTTTCGCCGCGGTGGAAGAGTGCGGCGTGCCCATGGTGTCATTGCCCGGCGGCGAGCCGCTGCTTCATCCGCAGATTGTCGAGATCGTCAACGGCCTCATTGCGCGCAAAAAGTACATCTACCTCTGTACCAACGCGCTCGAACTCAAGCGCCGCTTACCGGAGTTCACGCCATCGAAATATCTCACCTTCTCCGTTCACCTCGATGGTCAGCGCGATCACCACGACATGTCCGTCTGCCGCGAAGGCGGTTACGACATCGCCGTTGAAGGAATCAAAGAAGCCGTCATGCGCGGCTTCCGCGTTACCACGAACGCTACTTTCTTCGACGGGACTGATCCAAACAGCGTCCGCGGCTTCTTTGACGAAGTTATGGATATGGGCGTTGAAGGCATCGTGCTCTCGCCCGGTTACAGCTATGACAAGGCGCCGGACCAGACCCATTTCATGGGGCGTGCGCGCGTGCGGCGCTTGTTCCGCGCGGCTCTTTCCAATCGCAAGAAGTCATGGAAGTTCAATATGTCGCCGCTGTTTCTCGAATTCCTGATGGGCGACCGCAAGTATGAATGCACCCCCTGGGGATCGCCGGCATATAACATCTTCGGCTGGCAGCGCCCCTGCTATCTGCTCCAGGATGGTTATACCGAGACTTACAAAGAGCTCATGGAAACCACCAAATGGGAAGAGTACGGCGTCGCCAGCGGCAATCCCAAATGCGCAAATTGCATGGTCAGCTGCGGCTACGAGCCCACCGCAGTGATGGATGGTTTCGGGTCATTGAAGGGTTTCTGGGGCATGGTGCGTGGCACCTTCTCGAGTTACAAAGACGAGTTTGCGCTGAAGCAGCTGAATGAGTGGGGCGCGCATGGCAATGCTCCCCTGGTGCAGATCAAGACACCTGCCCATTCGCTTGAGGAGACCAACGCATGAGTGCTGAGGTAATGAAGTACACGCTTGAGCAGGTAGAAGTTCTAGAAGTCGCTCCCGGGTTTGAGCATCACAATCTGGAAGGCTGGATTCCCGAGCTGGCAAGCGAAGAAGACCTGCGCCAGGCTCTTGAAAAGGCCTTCGACTATCGCGGCGACGTCACGCTGACTCTCAAATCCGGCGAACGCGTCGAGGCGTACATCTTCAACCGGCTTTCAGGCGTAACCTTGGCCGATTCCTATCTCCAGTACTTCACGCCCAGCGCCAACGACAAGCGCAAGGTGAGTTATGCGGACATTGTGCGCCTCGAGTTCAGCGGCAAAGATCGCGCCGCCGGCAAGCACTGGGAAGCTTGGGTGAAGAAGTACAACGAGAAGAAGGCTGCAGGTGAGAAGAATATTGCGCTCATGCCAGATGCGCTGGATTAGGAGAAGAGGAGACGTCGATGCTTAATAACCCCGCAAGTGACTTCTCCACTACCGTAAGTGCTCTTATCGTATGCGCCTTTGTTGTCTCCGTCATCAGGGCCGCGTTCCTCTTTAGTCAAGGTTTCGAGCAAGGTTTCGGGTCTCGCCGACATAGCGATCTGCAAAGCATTTTCTCCAGCGACGAGTAGTTCACCGTACAGTTCAATTCGTATGAAAGTTTTTCTCACCGGCGCCACCGGCTTCGTTGGCCATCACGTCGCCAAGGCGCTCACAGCCGCCGGCGCCGATCTCCGTCTCCTCGTCCGCAAATCCAGCAACCTCAAGAACCTTGAAGGGATTTCAGGCAATACCTTCGTTGGTGACCTGCTTGAGCCCGAGTCGCTGCGCGTGGGGCTGGTGGGCTGCGATGCCGTCATGCACGTAGCTGCTGATTACCGACTCTGGATTCGCGATCCTGAAACCATGTACCGCGCCAACGTCTCTGGCACGCGCGAGCTGCTACGCATGGCTCGCGAGGCAGGCGTGCCTCGCTTCGTCTACACGTCGAGCGTCGCCACCATGCACTTTCGCACCGACGGCCTGGTCATCAATGAAGACAC
>Ga0302324_100022394_pt1 | contig 12274 bp, 14 predicted proteins | sample Palsa_T0_1_FD_201949 | JGI IMG/M metagenome (GOLD analysis project Ga0302324, IMG submission 201949) | Peat permafrost microbial communities from Stordalen Mire near Abisko, Sweden - Palsa_T0_1 | ecosystem: Environmental > Terrestrial > Soil > Palsa > Peat permafrost | place: Sweden: Abisko...
CAACCACGTTGCTCATCGGCGAGCATGGCCCGGTCACGCTATTGGACGCGTTTGAGGGACGCCGCCTGCTCATTGCCTATTACTTCATGTGGCATACCGGCAAACCGGCGCCGGAGCAGTGCGAGGACTGCACCTGGGTCACATCAAACGTGCGCGAGCTCTCATATATCCATGCCCGCGATGCCACCTACGCCGTGTTCTGCCAGGGCCCGTACGACGAGAGCAGGCGCTATCGCGACTTCATGGGCTGGGAGATGCCCTGGTATTCAGCCCTGGGCTCGTTAGAGGTTCTCTTGGAGGGACGCCGGGTGGGCAGGATGCACCTCGTCTGCTACTTGCGGCAAGGATCGAAAGTCTTCGAGACCTACTGGACGACCAGCCGCGGCGTCGAATACATGGATAACAGCTATCGCCTGCTCGACCTGACCGTCTACGGGCGGCAGGAGCGGTTTGAGGACTCGCCGGACGGCTGGCCGCAACCGCCAGAAGGCACGGACACGATGCGTAAAGATGGACGTCCCCTCTCCCAGTGGCCGCGTCTGAAGGCCGGATATTCGGACGACCTGGGGATAGGCACGCGCTGAACTATGCCAGGGCCAGCGGCACCGCCTCGTCCCATCGCCCTTGCGCCTTCAAAATCAGTTCTACGACTTCGCGCGCCGCACCCCGGCCGGCCAGTCGCTTCGTGACATAATGGCAAACCGCTTTTAACTCGTCTGCTCCATCGGCCACGGAAACAGCCAGACCGGCGCGCTGCGCCAGCGGTATATCCGGCAAATCGTCACCCATATAGGCCACTTCTTCGTGGGTGACGCCGGCCTTCTCGACACATTCCTCGAACGCTTGCGTCTTTCTCGCTTGCCCCAGGTAAACAAAAGTAACCTTGAGTTCCTCGGCACGCTTTGCGACCGCCGGCGAGCGCCGGCCCGTAATGAAACCCGTCTGGATGCCCATGGTATTTGCCAGCGAAAGGCCCTGCCCGTCCTTTGCGTTGAAGATCTTCATCTCCGAGACGCTCGCGGCGCCCGACTCGTCGGGGGCGGTACTCGAGATCAGGCAGACGCCGCCAGCCGTGAGCGTGCCGTCCACATCCATCAGGAACAGCTTGATTTTTCGGGCGCGGGCAAGAACCTCGGGCGAAGCGAGATCGGCGGGCGAGGTGTCAGGCATGCGCTAATGTTAGCTGGCCCAGGAGGGCCGATTCACATACGGCTGACCGTGGTGCGAGTTGCCTAGGCGGATTGCCGTCAGTGCATCGTCGATGGTCCCGTCGGACCAAGTGCCGGCCAAAACCATGAAGACGGTCACCCTTTCTTCCGGATCGTCCCCTGCTATCACCGGCGAACCAGGCAGGTTGGCTCCACAGCTTTTCACGGCATCACCCGAAACGAAGAACATTGACATGGGGATGCCAGCTTTTGTCATCGTCGCTCAGGTACTGCTGCTTTGCCATCATGTAGCACATCGCTCCCGGAGCCAGCGCCGGTAGTTCTCCCTTGTCCAATGCGGACGCAGTCTCCGCCAGGATCTCTGCTCTCGATTTTCCTGCCAGCACAAGTTTGGTTTTCTGCAGGAAGATGGGCAGAAACGTCCTTGAGGCTGCCGGGTTGAAGCAATGCGGTGCGCGCATCTTAGGGTTCCAGAATTCCGGGTCATCGGTCGCCTTCCCCCAGGATCGCTCGACGATGCAGACGAAGCCATTCGAGCCCTTCGCGGCAGCTGCGTAGCCATCCCGTCGCAGCACCATCACTTCGGCTGCGTCTGAGATCGATGCCGGAGCGGCACTCCGGGCCAGCGCTATCTCGGCCTTTTCGTCCGGAATCAAATACTGTCGAGAGGAGCCATGGCCGGATACGGAGCCTTCGCAGCTTGCGCTCGTGCAGGGGACGGCCAAAGGAAAAGAATCGGAATAACGAATGCTAACGCTGCGATCCTCATATTGTTCTTCCGCATTTGATTTTCCTAAAGAGCATGTTTTTCAGGCTTTACCCGCAAACCGTCAGGCGGCGCAATGCACACTGATGATCGTATCCGATTCGTCCTGACAAACGCGCTTCGGTCGATGGATCAGGCGTGCGCATCTAGACTGTCGTCGCCGGCGACATGCCGACTTACCGGTTACCTATCGTGGTTCACGAGACGATACTTCGGGTCGCACAGTCAAGCATCGTTCAACACCGGCAGCGCGGATGCCGTTTAATATCAAAGCAGGCCGCGGTGGCCAGTGTAGTTTTCGTCGGCGTCCAGACCACGCTCCTTGATAACCTCGGCAGCAGCAGCCAGTGCTGTTGCGATGGCAGGATAGCCAACATATGGCAGCGCCGTGATGAGAACTTCCTCGATTTCTTTCAATGTGAGGCCGTTATTGAGCCCGGCCCCCATGTGGATGGCGAATTCATGGGGCTGACGCATGGCAACCATGACGGACATCGAAACGAGGCTGCGGGAGCGCCTGTCCAGGCCGGGACGAGTCCAGATATCCGCAAAGACTTGCTCGACCGCGTAGGCAGCGATCGGGGCGCCGAAGGTGTTTTAGTCAGCGGAAGCGCTGAGTTTCGCGGCCGCCTGGTCGCCCATCATTTCGCGGACTACATTGATTCCGGCTTCTCTATTCGTCATGATTGATTCCTCTTGTAAAGCTCAAAGTGACGTCTCCACTCCAAGACTACCCGAACGGCCCGGGGACACATAAGGGCCGTAAGACGCGCATGGCAACATCATCCGGCCGCCGCCTCGACCGGCTCCGCCGGACCCTGGCCGGCTTATCGTTGCCTATCCGCAAAGTCTGAAACGCACCTGCCTGCCAAGCATCTTCGCGGCTTCGGAAGACCCAACGAGGAGGATCTGACTCGCGCTTCAAGTCCTGTCTTGAATCGGTCCTATGATTGATAAGGAGGGTTTCGATGACTCAAACACTCGGCAAGACAATGAAGGCTGTGGCGATTGATCGGTTTGGTGGCGTTGAAACACTAGAAACTCAGGAGATTCCCATCCCGGCCGTTGGCGACGATGAAGTGTTGATTCATGTGGAAGCCGCTGGGGTCGGCGTTTGGGATCCCTTTGAACGGGAAGGCGGATTTGCGAAAGAGTTCAATATCAAGCCCGTATTTCCACTTGTATTGGGATCCGATGGCGCCGGCACTGTGGAAGCCGTCGGACCCCAGGTGAAGCGGTTTAAAAACGGGGACCGCGTGTACGGAATCTCATTTCTGAATCCGAAGGGCGGATTTTACGCGCAGTATGCTGTTGTGAAGGAAACCAGTTTAGCGCTCATCCCCGGAAAACTCACCATGCTACAAGCCGCTGCCATGGCCGTCGATGCTGTCACGGCTCTTGCAGGTCTTGAAACAACGCTGGGCTTAAGAAACGGGGAATCCCTGTTGATCTTTGGCGCCAGCGGCGGCATTGGTCACTTGGCCGTGCAATTCGCCAGGCGCATGGGCGCCCGCGTACTGGCCGTGGCCTCGGGCGATGACGGCGTTGCCTTTGTGCGCGGCCTCGGCGCGGACCAGGTTGTGGATGGATATAAGGAAGACGTGCTCGCTGCCGCGCGCCGGTTCGCACCCGACGGCCTGGATGCCGCGCTGCTGACGACGGGTGGTGAAGCCGCTGAGAAATCTTTAGCCGCTCTAAGAACGGGTGGACGCGCCGCCTATCCTAACGGCGTCCAACCCGTTCCCAAAGAACGTGCTGGCATTAAACTCCAAAGCTACGACGGCGAATACGACCCGCCACCCTTGGACAAGGTCAACCGGCTTATCGAAGCCGGTCCCTTCGAAGTCAAGGTCGCCAGAACATTCACTCTGGATCAAGCCGCCGACGCTCAACGTGCGCTCGATGATCACTACCTGGGCAAGCTCGCATTGATCGCGAAGTAATCGATAGAAAAATAGAGCAAATCTTGCGGCTTTCGTCGCGCCGGCCTCCATCCTCGGCCGCGAGGTGAATCCCGCCGTTCGGGCAGCCTCAGCGAAGCCGCCGGACGAAGTGGAGTTCGAGGCCCGATAGGGGAGCGCCGACTTCATGCATTGCACCACCTGTTATGAGGGATCCGAGGTCGGGCGACGGCGGACCGGCCAGACTCGATCCGTGACCAGATCCCGCTGGTGCCCGGGTCTGCAACCATGACACGTCCGCGGGCTTTGTCGAAAAGGACTGAATTTGTCAATTCCGATCCACAAGTCCGGAGCTTTCTCGGGACTTGTTGAAAACGGTACGGGAAGAGGTGTATTCTTCACTAAGCTGGCGGTCTCCAGCTAGAGGTTGCCGTGAATAAAACTCACGCCGAACAGAATCGGGATTCCGCACGATTGCCTGAAGTGTGGTCCGAGACCATCAGCCAGAATCACGCGCCGGAACAGGGCCATCCATGACGGCTCCGTCCAACGCAGCAAGCGCTTACGGTGCACAGATGGCGAAGTATTTCACGCTGAACCAGCCGCCCCATGTTGCCATCGATTCCGCGGTTTCCGTCGTCCGCCCGCAACTGGCGCTTACCCGGCTGATTGCCCGCAGCGGCATCCCGGAGCGAACCGCGTCCATTCCCGCGGAAAAGGCCTATGTTGTTTCGGTTCATCTGAATCATGCGAACTCCGGCGAATGGGAACTCTGGACCGACGAAAAGTACACAAAAACGGGGGCATGGCCTGTCGGCGGAGTCGCCATGTGCGACCTCGAGTCGAATTCGAGTATTCGAAACCCGGGTCCCATAGACTGGGTCCATTTCCATGTTCCCCGGGCCACTCTCGATGCCGTTACGGACGATGCCGGAATGCGCCAGGTCAAACGCCTCCACTGTGTTTATGGAACGCCCGACCCCGTTCTTCACCACCTGACGCAATCGATTCTGCCATGTCTGAACAGGCCGGAGATGTTCTCTCAGTTGTTCATGGATTCCTTCACCATGACGGTTTGTTCGCACCTTGTCGGGCGGTATGGTCAGCTTCGCGAACCTACCCTGCAACTCAAAGGCGGTCTGGCCCCTTGGCAAATGCGGCGCGCTGTGGAGTTGCTCCAAGAGCATCCCGACGGCGATTTAAAGCTGGAAACACTTGCCGAGGAGTGCCGGCTTTCGGTGAGCCATTTTGCGCGAGCGTTCCGGAGATCGTTTGGGACCTCTCCACATCGTTACCTGACTCTCCGGCGCGTGGAGATCGCGAAGGTCCTTTTGTCCGAAACGAACAACTCGCTTGTGGAAATTGCGGCGCAGACCGGATTTTTCGATCAAGCCGCCCTTACCCGGACTTTTGCAAACGTCGCTGGCGCGACTCCTGGAAAGTGGAGGCGTGAACACTCACACCGCAGGATGTTTGTCGACATGTCCAAACCCTGACCCCTTCAACGACTGGGATAGTCTCAGCTTGAACTCCACCTCCCGGCGACGATATGCCCTGCGTATTCGCAGTTGCAATCTCGCGGATTGACATTTGACTTGGAGCCTTCGCGTTGAACCCTAAGCCGTAAGCCGACTTTTCTCCCGGCTCGCTCCACATTTGAGGCGTGAATTACCAAAAGTGGTCTATCTCTGCAATATTGTCGTGCTCTTTCCTGAGTATGATCTACAGGACGTTCTAGGCTTAATACACGAATCCCTGAAGCTCACACCAAAAAGGGAGCGATGATCGCGAAAACATTTACTGAGCTTGCTGTACGCCGCATCCGAAGCAGGCTGATGAGCACGATGTCCTTCGAAGGTCCAACGAAAGCCCGGTAGGAATGCGAACCAAGCCTGGCTCACCGTTATACGGGCGATCGCTGGCGGAGGTCTTCCGGACACCCGATTACGACTGCCGGGTGATCGGAACCGACCGTGAGCCGGAATTTGGAGTGACGCGCCTGCGGTCGGCATCGAGTATAGAAGAAAAGGCTCCTGAATACCCACGCGACAACGCCATCCTGATTTGCGTCTCCCTGACGCCCGCGAGGCTCGATCAGTGGCGTGCCGTTTACAATGGCCGCAGCGTGGGTGTGACTCAGACCATTCCATTCGCCACGGCGTTTATCGACCTTAACTGCCGCATGGAAATGTGGGTGCGCGGCCCATTTGACTATCTTCACTATTACCTTTCTGCAAAACTTCTCAATCGGATTTTGCTCGACAATGGCATCGCCCCGTCTTTTCGGCTTCGCGAGGCCTTCTTCGTCGAAGATCTGGTCGCTGCGGAAATGACGAAAAGTATTCTCATGCCTGTTGCATATAACGAGCCGCTCGACCGCCTCGCGCTCGATCACGTAGCCATGGTGCTGGGTGCCCACACGCTACAAACACGCTGCGGGATCGACAGGTTGGCCGTTGTCCCAAAACATGGACTCGAAGCGTGGCAGAAGCTTCGCACCGAAGAAATGTTGCGTGCGCATTTAAACGGAAACATAACCGTCAGGGAGCTCGCCAGCGCGTGCACTCTTTCACCGAGCCACTACGCCCGCTGCTTCCGGCGGAGCTTCGAAATATCGGTCCATCAACGTTTAATCAAGCTCCGCATCGAACGCTCCAAGGAGCTTCTCTCGAAAACTGACAAGCCCCTTTCCGAAATCGCCCTGCTCTCGGGCTTCTGCGATCAGGCTGCCTTCGCCCGCACTTTTCGGCGGATTGAGCACAACACCCCATCGAACTGGCGGCGCGTGAACGGAGGCTAGGCACGGCGGCACGAATTGCCCCGAATCGGGACCATATTCACGAGATGGCCGCAATCTGGCCGGACTACCGATCTACTTACCGCCTGATATCGCCGAGCCATCGTTGGGTTCTTGTTCGTAACGACCATCCTGTCTATCTCGCCGGCCTGACAAAGATGGCCCCGCGCGGGTTTAGAACTTTGTAGACTGAGCGTTTTTGACGCCTTCTCCTGGAAAAGATGACTTGGTCACTAGCGCCTGAAGCTTTTCTCTTTGAGGTAAGAATCGACAAATAGCGCACGATCGCACAAGACCCTGACACGCGGAGGCTCTAAGCTTTCCATGTAGGATGTTGCTCTATTTCGACGCATCCGACGACAACAGACGTCAACCGTGGATGGTTCATCGAACCTAAAACTAAAGGAGAACAATCATGACACAGCACATTAAGAACATCGTCCTGGTACATGGAGCTTTCGCGGATGGCTCCGGCTGGAAGAGGGTGGCAGATATCCTCAAGAGTGATGGCTACAAGGTGTCGGTGGTACAACACCCCGAGACTTCTTACGCCGATGACCAAAAGTACACGAAGGCGGCCATCGACGCGATGGGCGGCCCGGTCGTTCTGGTCGGTCACAGCTACGGCGGCTCCGTCATAACCGAGGCCGGCAATCATCCGAACGTTAAAGCACTTGTCTACATTGCCGCCTTTGCCCTCGATGAAGGTGAAGGCTGCGCAGATATCGAACAGGCAGTGCCGCAAGCATCCAAGGCATTCACACCGGACAGCAACGGGCTCTGGTGGATTGACCAGGCGCATTTCGTCGCCGACTTTGCAGCGGACATTCCACGGGATGAGGCGGAGTTCATGGCTATATCGCAGGTCCCGATCTCTACCGACGCCTTCACCCACAAGGTTAAGAATCCCGCCTGGAAGCATAAGCCGACCTTTTACATGGTGGCCAGCGAAGACCGATCGATCAATCCGGATCAGGAGCGCATGATGGCAAAGCGCGCCAACGCCAAGACGGTCGAAGTGAAATCGAGCCATGTAGCCTACATGTCTCATCCGAAGGAAGCAGCCAAGCTCATTGAAGAGGCTGCAACCTCTGCGGCCAGCCAATCGATAGCGGCCAATCGATAACTGGGAGCCCTGATCGAGGGCTTCGCTAGCGCAGTTCTTGGCCGCCGGCTGAGCCCGGCCGGCTCTAAGGTACACCTCCGCCGATCCTGACGACATCGGCGGAGGCTCGAATAAACGTCACCTGAGGAGAACACAAATGAACGATCGCATCACTATACAAGGCCGGGATGGCGCGTTTGGCGCTTATGTCGCACGACCGAATGTTTTGCCGGCTCCCGCGGTAGTCGTTCTGCAGGAGCTGTTCGGGGTCAACGCCGACATCCGCAAGACCTGTGACGAAATCGCACAGCAAGGCTTTGTCGCGGTCGCGCCCGATCTATTCTGGCGTCAGGAGCCGGGCGTTGACCTTGGCGTCGCGTCGGAGGCTGACTGGCAGCATGGGCTTCGCCTTTATCAGGCGTACGACCGCGACGCCGGCGTCAGAGATATCAAGGACACCCTGGACGCTGTGGCCAAACTACCTGAGTGCACGGGTAAGGTTGCCGTCCTCGGGTATTGCCTCGGCGCGCTGATGGTCTTCCTTACAGCCGTACGCTTCCGTGGCGTCGACGCCGCGGTCGCTTATCACGGTGGTGACACTGAGAAGTATCTGGGCGAGGCCGATGGGCTTAACACGCCGCTGCTAATGCACCTGGGCGAGGAGGACGAGTTCATTTCCAAGCCTGCACAAGCACAGATCAAGACGGCGCTTGCCGGCAAACCAAACGCGACGGTCTACAGCTATCCCGGGCAGCGTCACGCCTTCTCCCGGCACGATGGGGCGCATTACAACGCTGAGGCTGCAGCACTCGCCCACGAGCGGACATACGCCTTTCTGAATCGCCAACTGCGATGACCGCCGGACGCTCCGGAGGCAGCTATACAGTGACATCGAATAGTCTCGTGATTGTCGGCCTCGAACTTCAGGGCATCGTCATTCTATTGGGCTCCATCAGTGCCTATTCGATTTGGCGCACCTTGAAGGAGATGTCACTCGCAAATCAGGCAAGCGTCAGCGAGCGCCTGGCATCGCAGAGCATTGAGATCCTAAAGTATATAGCCGATGATCCACAACTGTACGAATATTTCTATAAGAACAAGCCGCTGGTAGTGGAAACTCCGACACGCACTAAAGTCCTCTGCTGTGCAGAAATCATGGCTAATTTTCTGGAGCACATCTTTCTCCAGCGGCCGAGTATACCAGTTGCATCGCAAGAGGCATGGATGCGTTATGTCCGTGATCACTATTCAGCGAGTCATGTTGTCAGGGAGTTTGTTACCGAGCACCGTCACTGGTATGCCGATGCCTTCCTGAATTTCGTCGACACGGCGCCCGGCCTAGTCAAGAGAGCGAAATGACACGCCATCGGGGAGGGTTATATGGCAGCACTGGCAGCGGTTCGCTGTGCCAAACGGGCCTCTGAAAGGATGCAGTTCCAGCAGATCGTCGGGAGCAGCCCGGCTCTGGAATTGGTGCTCGAACAGGTTCAACTAGTCGGGCCAACGGATTCGACGGTATTGATCCTGGGAGAAACGGGTACGGGCAAGGAGCTGATTGCAGGCGCGATTCACAGCGTCAGCCGCCGCTCCGGGCGCCCGTTCCTCAAGCTAAACTGCGCCGCAATTCCGGCGGAACTACTCGAAAGCGAACTCTTCGGTCACGAGCGTGGCGCGTTCACCGGCGCGGTGGCGCAGAGACTGGGCCGCTTCGAGGCAGCCAACCGGGGCACCTTGTTCCTGGACGAAATTGGCGACATGCCCTTCACATTGCAAGCCAAGCTGATGCGCGTGTTGCAGGAACAGGAGTTCGAACGCCTGGGTAGTACGATCACGCGGCGCGCCGACGTCCGGATAGTCTCGGCGACAAATCAGGACCTTGGCGCGTTGATCGCGAATAAGCAGTTCCGGCCGGATCTGTATTACCGTTTGAACGTGTTTCCGATCATCCTTCCGCCCCTCCGCGAGCGCGTGTCTGATATCCCGCTGCTCGTCTGGCACTTTGTGGAAAAGTACCGCGAGCGGATGTCGAAGCAGATATCGAAAATTTCTGACGATTCGATGGACGCTCTCAAGAAATGCCCATGGCCTGGCAACATTCGCGAGTTGCAGAATTTCATTGAACGCGCGGTGGTTCTGACCAGGGGCGATGTACTTGAATTACCGCCGCATCCCGCTGTCTTGCTGACGAAAAGCGTGCCGGTAACACTAAGAGAATCCGAGCGACATCACGTCTTGAAAGCCCTGGAGGCGACGAACGGGGTTGTCGGTGGCCCATTCGGCGCCGCGGCTCGTCTCGGCATGCCACGGACGACCTTGATGTACAAAATGCAAAAACACGGGATTCGCTTCGGAAGAAGGTTCGAGACCGAAACTGAAGCGAAATTCTAGTAAAGTGCCCAATCGAAAGCCATGATCTTATGAAAACTCGACAAGTCAACATGCAGCGATGGAGCATCACCTCGCAAAAGCCCTTCGACGCCGTTGTGGTGGCCGTGGAAGCTAAGATCGGCAGACCCAATATGGCCGAATTCGTTGCCCGAATGGCCGCCGCCGCGAGCTACGAGGAAATGCAGAAAGTGGTGCATGACAGCGTCAGCGAGATCGGCCTCATGGAGTTCATGCGGCTTGACCATGGTGCGGTGCTTTCCAAAGCCGGAGTCGACGGAAACCCGAAGAGCGTGCGCCTGATCATGGGCAATCCGCTCATCATGCAATCGATGGCCCGGCTTGTCCCGGATGCGGGATCCTATGCGCCCGTGACGGTGCTGATTGATCAGCGTCCGGACGGTGTGCATCTGACCTATGACGAGATGGCGGACCTTTTGGCCCCGTACGAAAATGCCGAGGCGTTGGAAATCGCGCGCGATCTGGACGCAAAGGTCAAACGACTCCTAGAGAGCGCAAGTTGATGGGGAATACGCGCATCGACATACAAACCGCTATTGATGCCCACTTCTTCAAGCCCCTGCCGCCCTTATCTTTTTCTCAGAAACCATTTCAAATCCGCGTCCAGGCCCCAGCCTCCGTTTCTTGCAGATCCGCGCCAATGCTCCAACCTCCGGTCATTGCAGATCCGAGACCAGCCGCCCCGACCCTGTCTTGCCGGGGTAGACACGCCCCTGCGACTCGCGGGCGGAACAATCGTCGCCCCGGAGACGTCCTGATCTATAGAGATTATTCGATGAATGAGGATCTCATCCCCGAAGGGCCACCCCTCGGATTGACGCCTATACTGGCGGTCTCGGATGCCCATGCCGCCATCGCCTTCTACGCCCGGGCTTTTGAAGCAACGGAACTGGCGCGCATCGCCGCACCCGGGACCAGCCGTCTTATGCATGTAAGAATGCTGGTATTTGGAACGGTCTTTGTGTTCATGGATGAGATCCCGGAATTGGCGGCGGCTCAAAGTGGGTTCCACAGCCCGGACAGGTTGAGCGGAACATCGGTCACATTGCATCTTCAGGTCGCGGATGCGGAATCAGTTTGGCGACAGGCACTCGATGCCGGCGCTCATCCTGTCATTCCGCTCGCGAAGCAATTCTGGGGCGAAATCTACGGGAGATTGAAAGACCCGTTCGGGCACGAGTGGACGATCGCCCAGATGCTCGATGCCCTTGATAGCTCCGAAGTGGAGAATGCAGCCAGAGATCACCTGACCCGCGCCGAACAGTAAGGAGTTCTCACCGTCTCGCGCGTGTTCATGCCTGGCATCGAATAAAGGCGGAGTGGCAGCGTCCTAACAGCCGTGTTGCTTGCGGTGCGAATCCAGAGCGGCTACTGCCGCGCGTTCGCTCTCGCGTGCAGTCATTTTTTCCGCGGGACTCTTGGCGGCGTAAACCTTGTTTACCGCTTTGACTACCGCTTCAGATAACTCTGCGCACGCATCTTTCTCTGTCACCCTACGATTGTACGTGTTTCTTTTATCTGCGCCCTCTTGGACGCCGCCGGCATAGTTGCGGCTCATCAGCTGCGCGCCCTACACTGCAACCATGGATACGGCCCGGCATCAGTGCATGATCTACGAGGGATCCCCGGCGAAACATTTGCCCGCTCTCGCGCAGGTCATAAGAGAGAAACTTCGGGCGAACAACCGTTGTCTTTACCTCAACAGTCCGCCTATGGTTGCCGGCATCAGATCCTATCTCGCGGCCGAGGGCCTCGACGTAGCGCAGGAAGTAAACGATGGGTCGCTGGTCCTCTCGTCGGACTCCGGTCATCTGGTGAACGGGGTATTCGACGTAGCGCGAATGCTCGCGATGTTGGCCGATGCCGTCAATGACGCGCTCGCCCACGGCTACGCAGGGCTCTGGGCTACCGGCGACATGACGTGGGAACTCGGAAGCGAGAAGAATTTCGGCAAGCTCATGGAGTATGAATGCGGCCTTGAAGAGATGTTTCGCGATTTTCCGGCACTCAGCGGTATTTGCCAGTACCACCGGGACACATTGCCAGAAGATGCGCTCCATGGTGGCTTTAGCGAAAACACCGGGGAGTCTATCTGAACGAGACGCTTTCACGCATCAACCCTTTCTACTC
>Ga0302324_100022395_pt1 | contig 12273 bp, 10 predicted proteins | sample Palsa_T0_1_FD_201949 | JGI IMG/M metagenome (GOLD analysis project Ga0302324, IMG submission 201949) | Peat permafrost microbial communities from Stordalen Mire near Abisko, Sweden - Palsa_T0_1 | ecosystem: Environmental > Terrestrial > Soil > Palsa > Peat permafrost | place: Sweden: Abisko...
GTCCGCGAACGCGGAGAGCTGGTCGACCATCGTGTTGAGGGTGGTCTTGAGCTCGAGGATCTCGCCCTGGGCCTCCACGCCGATCTTCTGGGTGAGGTCGCCCTTGGCCACCGCGGTCGCCACCTGCGCGATGTTCCGCACCTGGGTGGTGAGGTTGCCCGCCATCGCGTTGACGGACTCGGTCAGGTCGCGCCAGGTGCCGGAGACCCCGGAGACGTGGGCCTGCCCGCCGAGCTTGCCCTCGGTGCCCACCTCGCGCGCGACCCGCGTCACCTCCGAGGTGAACTGGTCGAGCTGGTCGGCCATGCCGTTGAAGACCGTGGCGATCTCATCCACGAGCGGATCGCCGGTCAGCGCGAGCCGTCGGCTGAAGTCGCCGCCGCGGACCGCGGTCAGCCCGGCGAGGAGCTGCTCGAGGCCCGACCGGTCAAGCCGGGGTCGCTGGTCAACGTCTGTCATGGGTGCTCCCATTCCTCGCCCGGAGCGCAGAAATCGTCTAGGACTGACTGTTACACGATAGCCGCCTGGCAACGCGCGGTTGCTGTCAAATTGCCCATATACTCCGCCGCCGCCACCCGCAACCGCCCGCTATGAGGGGAAATCGCGGATATCGGCGCCGTGTCCGCCGGCCTCGGTCAGCCTGCCGTTTTCGCCGATGGCAGATGGTACGGTTTCCGCATCTCGGCGTCTTGACGTGGGGCGGTGATGGTGGCAGGCAGCGGTGATGCGGTATCGCCCGGAGACGCTTCGCTGCCCGGAAACAGCCAGCTTTCCGGCGATAACGCCGACCTCGGGCCAAGTGTACCGAGGCTCGCCGCCGTCATCGAGCGCCAGCGGCGCGAGCTGGTCTTGGCGCGCGCCGACGCGCAGGCGGCGGAGGTCGCCGCGATGGCCCGGGGCGTGCTGATGGAACGGCAGGGACTGTCGCCGGTGGCGGCGATCCGCCAGCTCGCGGACATGGCCGCCGCGACGGGCATCCCGGTGACCGAGATGGCCGCCGCCGTGCTCCGGCAGGAGCCGCCGTCGGCCCCGGCCGATTCCGCGCCGCCCGCCTCCGGCCTGGCTGATTCCGCCCTGGCTGATTCCGCCGACCAGGCGGGGCCGGGAGCGCGGCTCGGCGCGGGGGAGTGGCTTGAGCCCGGGCAGCGGCTGGACGCGGCCGCCGAGTCGCTCGCGCTGGCGGCGATCACCCGCGCCAGGGACGGCGTGGAGCTGGTCGGCGCGCTGGCCGGCCAGCTGGGACCGAGGTTCGAGGCGGCCGCCGTCGCGGTCTGGCTGCTCGACGCCGACGGCGCGCTCGAGCTGCTCGGCCAGGACGGCCTTGACGGCACCGACTCGAGCCGCTGGCGGCGGCTGCCGCCGCAGTTCGACTGCCCCGAGCAGCGGGTGGTCGCAACCGGCGACGATCTGTGGTGGGAGGCGGGGCCGCCGCCGTCCGATCCGGTGGCCGTCGCGGCGCCCTGGGGGCGGAACGCCGCCCGCGCGGTGCTCGCGCTCCGCGACCGGGCGGGCATCCTCCTCGGCGTGGCCGAGGCCTGGTGGCAAGGGCCGAAACGAGAGTTCGACCCCGACACCCGGGGCCTGCTGGCGGCGATGCTGGCCGGCTTCGCCGACGTGCTCGGCGTGCGCCTCGCCTACGGCCACATCGGGGCGGCGACGCCGTCCCCGGCCGTCTTCGCGGCCCTCGACCAGATCGCGGACTCGGTGCTGCTGGCCCGGCCGCTGCCCGGTGCCGGCGGCGAGATCACCGACTTCGCCATCATGTACCTGAGCCCGGGCTACGCCGACCCGCTCGGCCGCCCGGCCGCCGAGCTGGCCGCGCTCACCCTGCTCGAGGCCTACCCGGCCTCGGCGTCGGGAGACGGCCTCTACGCGCGGGCCGAGCGGGTGCTCGCCAGCGGGCACGCCGAGCACGTGACCGGCACCGTCAGCACCCCGCTGACCGCGGCTGCGGACGCCGCCGGGAACGGCGGCGACCTCGGGCACACGGTGATCGCCGACCTGACCGTGATCCCGTTCTTCGCCGGGGTGCTCTTCACCTGGCGGACGCCGGGCGAGGGGGAGCGACTGGCCGAGCTGCTCGGCCACGCGCAGCGCCTCGGCAGCATCGGCGGCTGGGAGGAGCAGCTCGCGGCCGGGACCATCCGCTGGACCGATTCCGCGTTCGCGCTCTTCGGGCTCGATCCGGCCCAGACGGCGCCGATTCCGATCGCCCAGCTGCACAGCTTCGTGATCGCGGCCGACCGCGCGCCCGTCCGCCGGTTCCAGGAGTCGCTGCTGCTGCGCCGGGAGCCGGCCGTGGCGGTGTTCCGCATCGTCCGGCCGGGCGACACCGCGATCAGGCAGATCAGGATCTTCGCCGAGCCGGTCGTCGTCGACGACACCCTGGTCGCGCTGCGCGGCGCCTTCCAAGATGTCTCGGCGCAGTACCACACCCAGGTCGCGCTGGCCGCCACCCGCGACCAGCTGGCCGACAGCGAGCAGCGCGCCGCCGAGGAGCATCTGCTCGCGCTCCGCCTGCAGCAGGCCATCATGGCCCAGGACGAGCCGCCGGTGGCGGCCGCGCGGGTGGACATCGCGGTCCGCTACCGCCCGGTCGAGCCCGGGCACCTGGTCGGCGGCGACTGGTACGACGTGCTCACGCTGCCGAGCGACGACCTGCTGATCGTGGTCGGGGACATCACCGGCCACGGCATCGACGCGGTGACCGGCATGGTGGCCGCGCGCAACGCGCTGCGCGGGCTGGCGGCGACCGAGGAGGGCCCGGCCGAGCTGCTCGGACACCTCAACTACGCCGCCTGCCATCTCACCGAGGGCATGGCCGGGACCGTGGTCTGCGGCCGCTACGACCCGCAGACCCGGGTGCTGCGCTGGGCCAGGGCCGGGCACCTGCCGCCGGTCCTGGTGCGCGACGGCGCGGCCAGGGCGCTGCCGCTCCCGGACGGCGTGCTACTCGGGCTCGACCCGGACGCGCAGTACGAGGAGGCCCGCACCCAGCTCCGGGTCGGCGACACCCTCCTGCTGTTCACTGACGGGCTGATCGAGCGCCGCTCCGGCTCGATCAGCGACGCGCTGCGCGACTTCACCGCGGCCGCCGCCCCGGCCGGCCCGGACGCCCGCTCGCACGCGGACCGCATCCTCGCCGCCGCGATCTCAGACACCGGCGACGACGCCTGCCTGGTCGTCGTCCGCATCGTCTAGCCCTCGCCGACTGGGCGGAGAATCAGCGATGCGGAAGCGCCGAGCGCCCGCATCACCCCGTGGGTGCCCGGTGCCCGGTGCTCGCCCCCGCACGCCGCCGCCGGCCAGTCCCGCACTGACCTCGCATGGCAACGACGTCCGCATAACTTCGCCGATTCATCGCCTGCCTCACCTACCCCGGCTATAACCCCACAAACGCACCAAATCACCGCGTTCTAGACGACCAATTATTCGCGCTCAGCAACGTCGACCACCCGGAGCCGCGGATTGCCGCCGCGGACTGCACGGAGATTGCGGGTGGCCAACTCCGGACGCGCCGCCTGGCACGCGCCAAGCAGATAACAGCAAGAAGCGCGGATCGTGGCACGCCAAGACGACGCCAGGCCGGGCCGGGCCGGCTTGCCTCGCCACTCTCGCCACTCCGGCCACTCCGGCCACTGACCGGACGCGTCAGGCCGTCAGCGTGGGTCGTTGAGGGCGCCCCGCGACCCGGTCGGCACACGATGACGGATTTAGCGGGCCAGCCGATGACCAAACAGCACACAATGACGGCGACCTCGGCGCCAAGCGAACGGTCATGGTCGCTTTCAGTGACGTAGCTGCTCGCGATCGTTATCATCGCCCCATTCGGAGTCGCCCTTCCACCGACCGGAGCGAAGTACGGCGTTGTACGCCGTAACGATGAGGCTTGCCGCCAGTGTCACCGCCATTAGCGCCGCGCTCCTGCTGGCTGGCTCCGCCACCGCCGAGGCGGGCACTAAGACAGCGCCCGGGACGGTCAAGATCTCCATCGGCGATTTCAACAGCTCCTTCACCGCCATGAAGAAGCTCAAGCCGGTCACTTGGGTGAGCACCAGGAACATGAAGTCCACCGTCATCGCCGACAAGTACGTGACGGCCGCCCAGCTGTGCGCCGCCCCCAACGGGCCGGCCTGCAAGGCCGCCGCCGGTATCGACTAGGCCGCGAGCGCGGTGTCGTAGACCGCGAGGGTCTCGTGCGCGATCCGGTCCCAGGAGTACCGGGACCTGGCCCGGTCGGTCGCGGCCACGCTGAACGCCTCGAGCTGCATCGGGTGGGCCAGCAGGGCGCGGATCTTCTGCGCGAGCAGGGCCGGGCGGCCGGAGGCACCACGCGTTGGTTAGTTTCCAAGCCAGCGCCGACCTAAACAGGCGGCCGGAAATTATTCTGCGGTCGCCTCGGCCACCGTGGCGTACACCGGCAGCAGCTGGTCGGCGGCGGTCAGCCGCAGCATCTTCGCGACCGGGTCGCGCGGGCCGGCCAGCGCCAGCACGCCGCCCTGGCGGTCCATCGTCCGGTTGGCCCGCAAGATCACGTGCAGCGCCGAGGAGTCCATGAAGCGCAGCTCGGACAGGTCGATGACCAGCGTGCGCGGCTCCTTGGCGACCTCGGCGTCAAGGAGTTCGCGCAGCGCGCCGCTGTTGGTCACGTCGGCCTCGCCGGCCAGTGCCACCAGGGTGTAGGGATCGCCGTCGGCCGTTGCGACAGACGTGGTGAGCAGGTCCACACCCGTGTTTTACCACACCAAGGCTACGGTCCGGGTTACGCGTCCGCACTGATTCGCACTCAGCCGCCCGCCGTCGGCGGCTGGCCGGCGGCTAGCTCGGGGGCTGGATCCCCATGTGCATGCGGATCGTGGTCCCGGACTCGTCGGAGCGCAGCTCGACCGCGTCGCAGACCTGATAGACGAGCCACAGGCCGTGCCCGCCGGTGGCGTCGGGCCCGGGCCTGGTCTGGCCCGCCAGCGGATCGGCGATCGTGCCCTCGTCCTGGATCTCGCAGACGAGCTCCCCCGGCTGGCGCCAGATCGTCAGCGTGCCGGACGACTGGGTGTGCCGAAGCGTGTTGGCGGCCACCTCGCTGACCGCCAGCACCAGGTCGTTGGCCCGGCTCTCGGACAGGCCGGCCGCCCGGCCCTGCTGCAGCACCAGCGCCCGAACCTTCGACAGGTCGGTCCGGTAGGTGTGACCGATGACGTCGTCTCCCGGCGGCGGCAGCGGCGGCGGGGTGCGCAGTTGCGCGGCCTGGTCCTGCTCGGTCACGCCGCAGCCCGCCCGTGACGGCGGCGGACCGGTCCGGCCGACGTCGGCCATGACGGCTGGTTCGGGTGCAGCGGTGTCATAGGAGCTGCGGATCTCCGGCTCCGCGGGCGCGAACGCGAGGTTGTCGAGCGCTGCCCGCTCCGGCAACGGGCCGCTATCGGCTCCGACGATACACCGCGCGAAACCGGGCCGGGGCGGCCGCAGACCTGCGGATCAGGCGGTTCCAACGAATCGCACTGGTCGCGGGCACGGCAGACCGTCAAACCGACTCCAGCCACGGTGCAGCGATCTACCCCGGCCGCCTCCATCGAAACGCGCCGCTCCCACCTGCGACCAGCCGAAGTTCAAAGATCCAAAGCGGGTATCGAACGGACCGTTGCTCCGCCCCTCCGGCTCGCATGTTCATCCGCAATTGCATTTCTCGGAAATGCAAAGCGAGAAACACCGGTGAATAGGAGTCGTCCCAGCACCTAGGTCTCTTTCAGATATACCTCTTCGTTACCCACCAGAATTCCCCGCTCCCGGTGGTACCTTGCTGAAAATGTCACGTCCAGTAACGAGAAGCAGGCGGGGAGAAATGACGGTGGTCGGCGAGGACCAGCTCCGGCTGCTCGACCAGGTCGCCGATTCCGTGCTCGTGGTCGCGCCGGTCGCGGACGCCGGTGCCTGCGCCCCGGCCGGCCGGGCCGATTTCTCCATCGTTCACCTCAGCCCCGGCTACATCGATCCGGCCGGCCGGGCCCCGCGGGACATCGCCGGAAGGACCCTGCTCGAGGCGTACCCCGACTGCGCGTCGGGCGACGGGCTGGCCGCGCGGGCGGCGCGGGTGCTGGCCGACGGCGCCCCGCAGTACGCGCCCGGCCTGGTCAGCCCGCTGACCGGGGCCGGCTCGGCCGACGCGGTGCCGGTGATGGACCTGCGGGCTGCCCGTTACGACGACGGCGTGGTCTTCACCTGGCGCGGACGCGTCGGCGACGAGGGCCGCCTGGGCGAGGCGTTCGAGCACGGGCGCACCCGGGTGGCGCTGGCCGCCGCCCGCGACCTGCTCGCCGACAGTGAGCAGCGGGCCGCCGAGCAGCAGGAGCTCGCGCTCCGGCTGCAGCGCGCGATCATGCCGGCTGACGTGCGCCTGATGGAGACCTGCGGGGTGGATATCGCCGTCCGCTGCCGGCCGGCCAAGGCGGGCTACCTGGTCGCGGGCGACTGGTACGACGCGCTCCAGCTGCCCGACGGCGAGCTGCTGTTCGTGGTCGGGGACATCGTCGGCCACGGCATCGACGCGGTCACCGGCATGGTCGCCGCCCGCAACACGCTGCGCGGGCTCGCCGCGACCGGGGCGGACCCGCATGAGCTGCTGAGCAGGCTCAACTACGCGGCCTGCGCGTTTACCGAGGGCGTCACCGGAACCGTGATCTGCGGCCGCTACGACCCCAAAACCCAGCTGCTGCGCTGGGCGCGGGCCGGTCACCTGCCGCCCGTCCTGGTCCGCGGCCACCTAGCGGCGGTCCAGCCGCTGCCCGAGGGCATGCTCCTCGGCATGGAACTCGACACTGAGTACGAGCAGGTCACGCTCCAGCTGATGCCCGGTGACACGCTGCTCTTCTACACCGACGGGCTGATCGAGCGGCGGGCCGAGTCGATCAGCGACGCGCTGGCCGAGTTCGCGGCGGCCGCCGTCCCCGACGACCCCGACGCCGACATTGACAGCCACGTCGCCCAGATCCTGGCCAACGCCGCCTCCGACACCGGCGACGACGCCTGCCTGCTGGCCGTCCGCATCCGCTAGCCGGCCGTACTACCGGCCGTACTACCGGACTTCGGCGTACAGCGCGGCCGTCTGCGCCGCGACCGCGTCCCAGCTGAACTCGGCCACCGCCCGCGAACGCCCGGCCCGGCCGAACTCGTCTGCCCGCCCCGGCTCGCGCAGCAGCGCGTTCATCGCGTCGGCGAGCGCGGCCGGGTCGTCCGGCGGCACCAGCAGCCCGGTCGTCCCGGCGGCGACGACCTCGGGGATGCCGCCCACCCGCGACGCCACCACCGCCGTCGAGCACGCCATCGCCTCCAGGTTGACGATGCCGAGCGGCTCGTAGACCGAGGGGCAGACAAACATCAGCGCGTGCGTGAGCAGCTGGATGACCGACGGCTTGGGCAGCATCTCCGGTATCCAGATGACCCCCGAGCGGGTCGCCTGCAGCCCGGCCACCAGCGACGACACCTCCTCGGCGAGCGCGGGCGTGTCGGCCGCGCCCGCGCAGAGCACCAGCTGGGCCGACGGGTCGAGCGCGGCCGCCGCCCGCAGCAGCACCGGCACGCCCTTCTGCCTGGTGATCCGGCCGACGAAAATGACGTACGGCCTGGTCGGGTCGATGCCGTGCTTGGCCAGCACCGAGGTGTCCGGGTCGGGCGCGTACTCGACGGTGTCGATCCCGTTCCTGATCACCCGGACCCGGTCGGCCGCGATCTCCGGGTACGCGGTCAGCACGTCGCCGCGCATCCCGTCGGAGACCGCCACCACCGCCGCCGCCGAGCCCAGCGAGACCCGCTCGGCCCAGGACGAGAGCGCGTAGCCGCCGCCGAGCTGCTCGGCCTTCCACGGCCGCAGCGGCTCGAGCGAGTGCACGGTGGCGACGTGCGGTATCCCGTAGCGGAGCGAGGCCAGGTGCCCGGCCAGGTTCGCGTACCAGGTGTGCGAGTGCACCACGGCCGCGTCCGCCACCGCGTCGGCCATCGACAGATCCTCGGAGAACACCCGCAGCACCGGGTCCGCGAGCCTCTCCCAGGGCTGGTGCGCGACCGCGCCGGGCCGGTCGGCGCCCTGGCAGTGCACCGTCAGGTCGACCAGACCGGACGCCGACAGCGCCCTGGCCAGGTACTCGACGTGCACCCCGGCCCCGCCGTAGACGTCCGGCGGGTACTCGCGGGTGAGCAGCGAGACCTTCACCGGGCGACCACCTGGCCCTTGCCGACCACGGTGATGCCGCCGGGGGAGACCGCGAAGCCGCGGGCGAGGTCGTGCTCCTTGTCCACGCCGATCTTCGCGCCCTCGGGGACGACCACGTTCTTGTCGATGATCGCGTCCCTGATCTCGACGTGCCTGCCCACGTTGACGTTATGCAGCAGCACCGCCCGGTCGACGGTGGACCACGAGTTCACCCGGACGCCGGGCGACAGCACCGAGCCCCGGACCAGGCCGCCGGAGACGATCACGCCGTTGGAGACCAGCGAGTCGATCGCCCGGCCGACCCGGTCGCCGCTGTCGTGCACGAACTTGGCGGGCGGGAGCGGGTCCATGTGGGTGAGGATCGGCCACTCGTCGTTGTAGAGGTTGAACATCGGCTCGACCGTCCGCAGGTCCATGTGCGCGTCGAAGTAGGCGTCGATCGTGCCGACGTCGCGCCAGTAGCCCTCGTCCCGCGCGGTCGAGCCCGGCACCGAGTTGGTGAGGAAGTCATAGGCGTGCGCGCTGCCGTCGGCCACCATCATCGGGATGATGTTGCCGCCGATGTCGTGGCGGCTCTCGGGGTCGGCCGCGTCCCGCTCGAGCGCGTCCACCAGCTCCTTGCGGCCGAACACGTAGATGCCCATCGAGGCGTAGGACTCGTCGGTCGAGCCGGGCATCGGGGGCGGGTTGGCGGGCTTCTCCAGAAACCGCTCGATCGTCCGCCCGTCCTTGGCCACCGCCAGGACGCCGAAGTCCTTGGCGTCCTGCCGCGACACCGGGATCGCGGCCACGGTGGCGCCCGCGCCGTACTCCAGGTGCTGGGAGATCATCTGCCGGGGGTCCATCCGGTACACGTGATCGGCGCCGAACACGACCACCAGGTCCGGGTGCTCGTCGTTGATCAGGTTCATCGACTGGAAGATCGCGTCCCCCGACCCGGTGTACCAGTGCGGCCCGAGCCGCTGCTGGGCCGGCACCGGGGTCACGTAGTTGCCGAGCAGGTCGCTCATCCGCCAAGTGGTCGAGATGTGCCGGTCCAGGCTGTGGCTCTTGTACTGGGTGAGCACGCAGATCTTCCTGATCCCGCTGTTGGCCAGGTTCGACAGCGCGAAGTCGACCAGCCGGTACACGCCCCCGAACGGCACCGCGGGCTTGGCCCGGTCGTCGGTCAGCGGCGCGAGCCGCGTGCCGGCCCCGCCGGCCAGCACAATTCCCAGCACCCGCGGATCGGCCATGTCTGTTCCTCCCGATGAGATCTGGTGCCATGCTGCCCTGCAAACGTGACCAGGGGAAGACCCGACGCGCCGAGTTAAGATCAAATTCAATCATTTCGAACGGTCCGTGACTCCGCCCCGACCGTCCCGTTCCCCGCCTACCCCGCGAGGCCCCCGGCATGCTAACCCCTGCCGGGTGACGACAATCGCGCGGGCCGCGCTAGCCGCCCTGCGGGGTGACGATCCCGTACTCGTGGATGCGCCGGTAGATCGTCGCCCGGGACATGCCGAGCGCGCGGGCGGCGCGGATCTTGTTGCCGCTGTGGTCGAGCAGCGACTGCACGATCGCGTCGCGCTCGATCGACTCGAGCGGGCTGAGCACCCGGCGGCTCACCGTCCAGCACTCGGGCGGCAGGTCGGCCGGCAGGATCTGGCCGGTCCGGCGCCGCTGCACCACCTGCTTGAGCACCTGCCAGAGCTGAGCCGCGTTGCCCGGCCAGGTGTGCCGCAGCAGCAGCTGCATCGCCGCGGGGGAGCAGGTGACCCGGCCCTGCTGGCTGAGCCGGCCGAGGAAGAACGGGATCAGCTCGCGCAGGTCCTCGCTGTGGTGCCGGAGCGGCGGGACGGTGACCGTGCCGGGGAAGAGCCGCAGCAGGCTGGTGAGGTCGGCCCGGGCCGCGTCCCGGTCGAGGGTGATCGCGACCCGGAGGGTCTTCTCCTTGCCCGCCGCCTTCGCCTCGCCGAGCGCGGCCGCGAGCGACCGGACCTGCCGGGTGTTCAGCGCGTGGACGTGCCTGATGATCAGCAGGCCGGTGCCGTTCATGAGCTCGTCGCGGGCCCGCCCGAGCCAGTCGTGGTCCAGCGCGGCGTCGTCGGCGTCGAGCACGTGGCACGGCGCGGCCGGGTCGCGCCGCTGGTGGACGGCGCGGGCGAGCGCGAGCTTGCCCGTCCCGACCTCGCCCTCGACGGTGAGCCACTCGCCCCGGTCGTAGCTGGCCTCGGCCGACCGGCAGGCCCGCCGCCAGGTCGGGCCGGAGCCGACCAGGCCGGGCAGCGCCATCGAGGCCCGGGCCGGCCCGGCCGCCGCGGACGAGCCGGCCGCGGCGGCGGCCAGCTTGACGTGGACTACCCCGTCCGCCAGCCACACCGGGCGGCAGAAGATCCGGGCCACCACGCCGCTCGGCAGGTCGACCGTGACCGCGCCCGACGCCTGCCGTCCGAGCGCGTCGGCCGCCTGGGAGATGAGCACCGCCTGGTCGGCCGGCGACAGCGCCTGCCGGGCCCGGTCGTTGAGCATCACCACGTCGTTGCCGAGCGCGAGGACGATGCCGCCGGTGTGCCGGCAGGCCTTGGTGTACTCCTGCAGCAGCCGCAGGTCGCGGCCGTTGCCGGTCTCGGACAGGGCCTGGTTGAGCTGGTCGGCGGTGGACCGGACGAGCGACAGCATCAGCGGGTCGGCGTGCCTGCGCCAGCAGGTCAGGTCGAGCACGCCGACGGTCTTGCCCGACATCGGGTCGCGGACCGGAACCCCGGCGCAGGCCAGCCCCTCGAGCCGCTCGGCGTAGTGCTCGTGCCCGAACACGTGCGCGGGGCCGCCCGACTCGAGCGCGGTCCCGATGCCGTTGGTGCCGACGACGTCCTCGGCGTAGGAGAAGCCGGGGGCGAGCTTGATCGTGTCGAGCTGCCGTTCCAGGTCGTGGTCGCCGGTGAACCGGAGCAGCACCAGCCCGCTCGCGTCGGTCAGCACGATGCTGATCGGCTGGCCCTCGAGCTGTTCGTACAGGTGCCGCAGGACCGGCTTGGCCGCCCGGGCGAGGGCCGAGTCCAGGTCGGGTTCGCCGAGATAGCTCAGGTCGAGCCGGTCGGCGGCGACGTGCCACTCCCGTGACCGCCACCACGAGGCCAGGATCGGCTCCCTGACCGCCTTCGCGTCGACCGGGTCGCGGGCGAGGAACCGGTCCCTGGCCTCGGCCAGCGGGTCTCGCTCGAGGGCGGCGGTCATACCGCCGCCTCGAGTAGAACGGTGCAGCCTCGGTGATGCACGTCCCATACCGCCTCCTCCACCTGCGCGTCCAGTCGGAGGGTCTCCCATCCCTTGCGAAGCGCCGTAAAGCCTTCGCGTTGCACAAAAGATAAGCCCGCTGATTCTTTGCACTGTCTCAACTTGAGATGCCACATGCAATCCCTCCGGCGTGTGCTCGGACGCATGGACACCCCCGACGAATCCATACCCGCCCAGGTAGAGACCTACAACCCCTGGAGCATCGTCAACCTCGTCTTCCGGCAGCTGGCGGCCGAGGGCCTGCACCCGGTCCTCGGGGAGTCCGGTGACCCCGGCAAGCCCGCCGCCGAGCTGCTGCGGGCGCTCGGCATCGCCCCCGCGTTCGAGTCACGGCCGCACGTGGTCACCGGCGTCAGCGCCGAGCTCGCCCGCCTCCGCGAGGCCTTCGAAGCCGAGAACCGCCGCTGACCGCCCGGGAGACGGCTGTCTCAGGTTGAGAGCACAGACAGGTCGAATCCGGGATGTTATCCAGCACACAGGCTTTTCACACAAACAGGACTTTCCCGCCAAGGGAGGATGCCCATGAGCCGCCAAAGCGTGGCGAAGGCCCATCAGAAGATCCAGGAACTGTCCTGGGAACCCCAATACCACCAGCCGGTCTCGCAGTACGGAACGGACTACACGTTCCAGAAGGCGCAGAAGAAGGACCCGCTCAAGCAGGTGCTCCGCTCCTACTTCCCGATGCAGGAGGAGAAGGACCACCGGGTCTACGGCGCGCAGGACGGCGCGATCCGCGGCAACATGTTCCGCCAGGTGCAGGAGCGCTGGCTGGAGTGGCAGAAGCTGTTCCTGTC
>Ga0302324_100022396_pt1 | contig 12273 bp, 6 predicted proteins | sample Palsa_T0_1_FD_201949 | JGI IMG/M metagenome (GOLD analysis project Ga0302324, IMG submission 201949) | Peat permafrost microbial communities from Stordalen Mire near Abisko, Sweden - Palsa_T0_1 | ecosystem: Environmental > Terrestrial > Soil > Palsa > Peat permafrost | place: Sweden: Abisko...
CGATCGCCTGGGGTACCTTTGCGTCCTCCACTAAACCAGGCACCAGTGCCTGGGTCGAAGGGCTCTCGAACGCCCGCGAAGCCCCAATCGCCGCCACCGCGCAGTAGATGCCATAGTGGTGCAGCCTATGAAGATAGCTGCTGACTGCCAACAGTGCCAGGGTCAAACCCTCAACTGTCTGGCAGATGCTGATGATGGTTTTGCGATTGAACCGGTCTGCCACCTGTCCCACCACCAGCGTGAGCAGGACCATGGGCAAAAACTGCACCAGCCCAACCATCCCCAGGGCAAACGTGCTGTGCGTCAGCGCGTACACCTGCCAGCCGACGGCAACAGCCGCCATCTGAAACGAGATTGTCGAGCATATCCGGGCAAACCAGAACCGCACATAGCACGGCTCCCGGAAAACTGAGCTGGTGTCGATAGGCGGCTCGTGATCGGGCATTGCTCTCCTGATCTATGTTCACCTGCAAGCATCGCATGCGTCTAGCTGACCTCTCTGTATCGGGCAGAGAAGGCTGACAGGACAAACGAAAAGCGAGCGTGTCCGCGAGCCTAGAGTCGCATCGACGCTTTCTGGCTCGCTTCAGATCAGCGTCAGTGGGCAATTCGAGGCGGAGCAGGACGCGCAGGCGCTGGTGGATGCCGCCAGCTTGGGCGTTGTTGGCGCAGTAGGTCTACTGTTTTGCATTTCGAGTGAATCTACGAAGGAGGAATTCCTGAAATAAGTTTGAAATGGCTGAGGTGCCGATTCCAATGGCGGTATTTTCAAGTGTTACGTTCAGACCATTCCTGTTAGCTGGTGGGTAATAGAGATTAGAGATACCACCCGCCGCCAATCCACCGAGGAGACCCGAATAGTTGTACTGCCAGTGTCCGTTGTCTCCTTTGCATATAACGGACATGCCCATGGCATAGAATGCCCTTCGCTGCAGGGAGCCCTCCCCTTTATAGAAATATCTCGGATCCTGCCTAAACAACGATGGAAGTGCGGCGCTCCCCAGGAGCGTGTCGATAGAACCTGTGCCGTAGGAAGAGGCAAAGCGTTTCGCAAAGCCATCCACCGCAGTGTCATATCCTTTCAGGCCGCCCATCTTTGGCTGCAGGCCCGACGAGAGCAAGTCCACGCTGATCGTCTCGGGGTCGATCAGTGTCCTAAAAGCAAGTTCGTATTTTTGCCTGGCCTGCAAGGGAGCCGCATTGTGATCGTAGGTAACGAGGAAGTTTGGGACGATCCCAAAGATTCGCTGTCTCTCTTCGACCCTCACTTGCCCCTCCGCCAATTCCTGATTGGTTACACTCACTATCACCTCAGTCGCTCCGACTTCGATTGTTAGCGTTATCTTGCCCAGATCGAGCCGCCGGTTGCCGCCGAGTTCTCCGTGAACCGTCTTTGCCGTAAACCCAGGCGCGCCCAACTGGAGATCGAACGCACCACGATCCGCCGAGATGACAAAATATCCGTCATCGTCCGTCAGGGCCGTTTTCGCTTTCTCTGCAGCGAGTTGTCTCAAAGAGACTGTTGCTCCTCGAATCGGGTCCCCCCTTTGATCCGTCACAGATCCTACGACAGACGTCGGCTTGTCATTCATTTCATCGCCCATCGGCACGGCTTGGCCCAAGGTGGTCGAAATAAGAGCCAGAGTACAGATCGACAGAAGGAAAATCGTTTTCAAGGATTGTTGCCAAGGGTGAAGCAGCGCCACGCTCATGCTCCCAGCGTGCATGAAGTTTCTGGCGTCAGGACACTGTCGCCGTATAGGCGGCAGACGGTTGGATAAAATAGCCGCGCTGGATTCTCCAAAATAGAGGTCAAGAAAATCTCCTGGTTAAACACTTCATTGACAAGGAGAGCGACTTTTTGTCTAACCTACCTTGGAGGGTGGAAAAATTTGGAGTGCAGTCCGTTAGGTTTGAAATTCGCCAACTCTGCCACGAGGGTGGCTTGAAGCTTTATAGTGTCTCTTCAAGCGGAGGAATAAACAAACCTCCTCCCCCATGGGCAAAAAATGGGTGCGGTCTGGGTCAAGACGTCAGACTTGTTCTTGTATAAATCGTGCGAGGTCAACGACTTGGGGGGATCGTGGCGGGAAAGAACGACGGGGGATTCCAGGAATAGCGAATTTTGCGGATAAATAATTTTTTAGGCCAGGATAGATGTGGATGGAAATCACCTCTTTAGGCATGAGTGAATAACCGCAAGCCAAGACTGCATCCGTTTGAGGATCCCACGGACGCCGGTGAGTTGCTGGCCAAACGCTACGTGCAGCTTCTACGCTGGGCGATTGTCCTCACGCGGGGGAACACCGGCAAAGCCGAAGAGATTGTGCAGGAATTTTGTGTTAATGTTTCCGTCGCCAAGCCCGCTCTGGGTGGCGTCGCGAACCTTGATGGTTACCTGTACACATGTCTACGCAATATCTACCGATCTACCCTGGCGCGGGCTTCCAGGGAGGCGCTGCATCTTGTCAGCGTTGAAGATTATGACTCCTTTGCCTTTGCCATTTCCGCAAACGCTGCCGGCGATTCCTTACAGAGACAAAATGACCTGCGCCGCATCTGCAGCTATGCGGTGTGGCGCAAAGAGGCTTCGAAAAGTGCCAGCTACTTCATTCTTCATTTCTTTCACGGATATGGGCGCCGGGAGATCGCAGAATTGGCGCGGCTACCCATTGCCGCGATTTACAACAAGCTGAAAACCGCGCGCAGTGAAGTGAGGTTATATCTCGAAGAGCCCGGAAAGCTTCGCATCGTTAACCGGGATACCCCACCCATGCCCGCATTGTCATGGAATCTGCTGTCGTCCCAGGATCTTTTCCGGGAGCTTCGGCAAACGATTCTGGATGCCAGGAAAACAGACTGTCCTCAAGAAGGCTTACTGCTCGCGGATTACCGTTCCCCCACGCCGCGGCCTATCTCCTGCGCACTGCTCGCGCACATCGTGAGCTGCGAACGCTGTTTGTCTTTGATCGATCGGGATTTATGCCGGCCCACGTTAAAAGATCGCGAACCCCTGGATGTGTTTGGATTTTCCCCGGAAGGTGGTGGAGACGCGGCGGACCGCGCGGGGATGGACTTCGATGCTATGCAGTCGTCGGTGCAGCGAAGATGGGCCCGCATCCATGAACATCGACCCCGCACGCTAATGATTGCCGTCAATGGACAGGTGATTGCCTACCACGATATTCGATCGGAACATAATCGGCTTTCTGCCAGGATTGAACACACAGCAAACGCGCAGTTTGTTGAGGTTTTTAGCGAACAGAACGTACGCCTGGCCCTGATTGACGTGAGCGAACCGCCGCCGGACGGCCCACCGCTGAGCGTGCAGCGGATTGCCCTGAGCGATGCGCGCTGGCTGGAGTTGAGCCTTACCTACGACGGACTCGGTTTGCATAGTGAAGTAACTTACTTCGACCCAGCGTTGTCGGCAGCGGTGGTTGAGGAGGATGCGGAAGCGCCGCTGCCCGTCTTCGCAAGGGGAACGCAAGAGCCGGCGGATGCTCTCGGCTTGCTGCAAGGTCTGCGGGCGAGGCTGGCACGAGCTGCTGAACTTCTTCGCACGATGGTGCCAACCTCCGCAATAGCCTGGGCGTTGGTGCTTGCGATTGCCGTGAGTGTGGGTAGTTATGTCACCTACCGTCACGCACAATCAGGGATGGATGCTGCTCAGATTCTCAACGACTCTATCCGATTACAGAACGTGAACTTGCAGGGACGAACCGAGCATCAGGTGTTGCGCGTTGAAGAGAGTTCTTCCGACGGCGCAATTCTGCAACAAGGTGTTGTTGTTTTGTGGAGGGATGGCGACGGCAGTAGATACATTCGACGGCTGTATGATGCCAGATCCCACCAGATCGCGGTGGAGTGGCGCAACAAGACGGAAAAAACCGGATCGCGGCGAGAGGGCACGGACAAAGGGGCTGCCGAGATGCTTGCTTCACCGATCAGCCAGTATTGGGATCAAGACCTCTCGGCCCAAGCGTTTGCCGCGATTGACGGTACAGCGCTCGAAGTTCGCCGCATCGACGGCGGTTATGAACTGAGCAGGCAGGGCGCGACACGCGCGCGTCCCCAACTGATCTCCGCAACCCTGGTGCTCGACCGGAATCTGCACCCCATTCGGCAGATCATGCGGGTGCGCGCCGGAGGCGAGGTTCGCGAACTTCGCTTTATCGAAGCAGACTACGAGCGCCGTCCGTCCGGATCCGTGTCTGACGCGACCTTTGCTCCCGAAAGTGACCCAATCTCCTCGGCTCAGCGCGGGCGGCCAACCTCTGCAGGCCGAGCCCGGAATCTTGGCGGAGATCTTAAGGCACAGCAGGCGGAGCTGGAGATTGGCGTGTTGTATCAACTGCACGCTCTCGGCGCCGATACCGCTGTGCCGATCGAGGTGCTTCGATCTTCAGACGGCCGCGTGCACGTTTCGGGTACGGTGTCCACCGACGCGCTCCGTAATCAGATTGCCAGGCAGTTGAGCGGGCTTGCTACGCATGAGCTGCTTGACCTGAGAATCGTTTCGTCTCGAGACTTGAAGTTGGCCCCTGGAGGATTCCATGGGTCTGCGCCGATTGAGGCGTACGAGGTAAGCCAGCCGGGGTTTGCGGCCGATGAGCGCATTCGCCGATATTTTTCGGCAGAAGGTCTGTCTGGCGATCGTTTGGACGCAGCGGTAGCGCAGTTCTCTAGAGATGCCTTGCAGCATGCGCAGCGGGCGTTGCAGCATGCCTACGCGCTGGAGAGGTTGGGCAGCTCTGTTTCCGCGGAAGAGCTCCGCACCCTTAGATTGCCTATCCAGGAAGAGTGGACCGGCATGGTGGATAGCCATGCGACGGGACTCGAAGCCGAACTCGGTTCGTTGCATGCGCAACTAGCCGCAATATGGTCTACCGGCGATGAACCAGCGGCCATGAACCGGGAAGGGATGTACATTGACGATCCGGGGCAGTTCGCGCGAGTCGCCGCTGCACTCCTGCGCCAGGTGCGAGATCTGAACCGGCATACTGGAGAGTTGTTTGCTTCCAGCGGAAAGACGGTGAATGAGGCGAGCCTTGATGCATCGATACGGACAATCATGGATACTATTCCTCTCGAGCAAGCTGAGGATGTCGTGGCCTTCACGACCAGGTTGAGCCGCTTCCAAAGAAACCAGCAGACTTCTGCGCAAGCCCGATGAATTGCAGGCTCATGAGTCGTTTTTGGCGCACCTCCAAAATCAAGCCCTTCTTGCCATTCTTGTTCTGTATTGGTCTACGCTCCTTTGCGCAGTTCAGTGCGGCGACCGTCGCTGGGGTAGTGCAGGATTCCTCGAAGGCTGCCATCACCAATGCCAGCGTTAAACTTATCAATACTCAGACTGGGACAGAAAACGACTCGACTACAGATCCGGAAGGGGGGTTCCTGCTGGCCGGGATCATTCCAGGCGCTTATACCCTGCAAATAGAGCGGGATGGCTTTGCCACCGCGCACGTCAACGGGATCACGCTGAACGATAGTGATATAAAACGGCTGCTGATACGCATGAAGGTTGGAGCGATTACGGAAACGGTAAACGTCGACGCCAGCGGTCTCGTGCTGAACCGGACGGATGCATCGGTCAGCACAGTAATCGACCGCAAATTAATTGATACCGTTCCGCTCAATGGGCGGAGCCTGCAGGATCTGGTGCTGTTGACACCTGGGATCGTCACGCAAAGCCCTCAAGCGGCTACCCTGAGCGGCTCGCAGACCCAAGGAGATTTCAGCGTGAACGGGCAGCCCGCGGAGTCCAACTCGTTTTTCGTGGATGGTGTATCCGCGAATCCTTCTTACGGATTGACCCTCAATAGCTCTCGCACCCTGAATGCCGGAGCGATCGCAGGTTCGACAGCACTCGGCACAACCCAGAGCCTGGTTTCAGCGGATGCGCTGCAGGAGTTTCGCGTGCTCACCTCTACCTACTCGGTTGAATATGGAAGAACTCCAGGCGGTCAGTTCACTTTTCTAACACGTTTGGGAACAAACAAGCTTCATGGCAGTCTCTATGACTACTTCCGCGGCTCGGCTCTCGATGCCGCCGATTGGTTTGCGAGCTCGCAGGGGGGATTTATTCTACCGAACTACGCGCAGAACAATTTTGGAGCGACTGGCGGAGTTCCCTTGGTTATTCCGGGCGTTCATCATGGTCCCGCGACGAGCTTCGTCTTTGCTTCCTATGAGGGTCTCTCCCTTGTTCAGCCGGTCCCGCAGACCTATCAATATTCCCCTGATCTCTGCACCCAGGATTCGCAGTACGGCTGTTTCTTCTACACGAAACCTGTACCGCCCGCGATTGTAGCAGTGTTAAACGCATTCCCCCAGGGTGGAGAAGAGACTATCGGTCCGGGCGGCAATCCTACTGGCATGGCACAAAACCTTATTTATGACGCTCTGTTTCCTGCCCGTGTGAATTCCACGAGCGTCCGCATCGATCATAACTTCACTCCGAAGTTGTCGATGTTCGTTCGGTTCGGGAATACACCGAGCTATGCTCAATCGAACCAACTGTATTCGGTGACGACCAGTCAGCTTAATACGCACACATGGACCGCTGGAGGCGCCGCGCAGTTTTCCGCAAGTCATAGCAACGAAGTCAGGCTGGGCTACGTTGGGTCTAGCTTGAACGCGAGCACGACGCCCGAGGTGATTTCGGGCCATGAAGACCCGTCCCCGGCTGGTAACATTGATATCGCCCTGGGCGTCCCCAGCACACTCAATGTTCCCCCGGGTGTCGTCCGCACGTATGCTCCGGCGAGCGCGGAAGCCTATGTCCACATCACAGGCGTTGGCGACAGCGGCACTAACAGCAATCAAATCACGAGCTCGCTTGGGCAGTGGAATCTGAGAGATACCTACAGCCTCCAGAGTCGCAACCATCTTTTCCGATTCGGTTTGGATGAACAGCACATCGCCAGCCACTTCACTCCTCCGCCTTTGTCGATCTTGGCGGACTTCTTCACTCTCGATTCGCTGCTGAACAATGCTGCTTCTGATCTCGTGATCACTCGAAGCACGCCTGCGAATCCAGTGCTCAACGACTTCGCACTGTTCGTAGAGGATGCATGGAAGCTGTCGTCGAGATTGAATGTGTCGGCCGGCCTGCGCTGGGATGTCAGCCCCTCACCAAAGGGACAATATGGTCAGGACGCTTATACAGTTCTGGGCGATGTGGGCGCTCCGGCCACCTTGCAGCTGGCGGCCCGTGGTACTCCTCTCTGGAATACCAACTGGCTTAACTTCGCACCGCGTATTGGGGCAGCCTGGCAGGTGAAGAATGAACCCGGCCGGGAACTCATTATTCGAGCTGGAGGAGGCGTATTTTTCGACACAGCAGTCCAGCCCGCGCTCGGAGCGTTCCATGGAATTGGCTTCACGAGCTATGCCCACTTCCTCGGTGCCCCCGTGCCGGCGAGATCGTCGCAGATCAACCTTTCCACCACTGTGGAGGCGCCCTACACCAATCAGCAAGTGTATTCGTTTTCTCCTCACCTTCAACTGCCGTATAGCTGGCAGTGGAATATCGGTGTGGAGCAGGCTCTGGGTAAGAACCAGAACATCACCCTTTCTTATGTTGGAGCCAATGGACGGCGGCTCCTTGGAGAACAGCAAAGGAACGTGAACGCACAAAACCCGTATTTCGGAGACGTATCTTACTTCCCTTCGGGTCTGACCTCGAGCTTTGCATCGTTGCAGACCCAGTTTCAGCGCGCGATATCTCCTGGGATTGAGGTTCTGGCCTCCTACACATGGGCTCATTCTTTCGATTTTGGTTCGACGGATCCTTATTACCCGTTAGTGCGTGGAAACTCCGATCTTGATGTACGTCAAAACCTGGAGGCGGCGATTTCCTGGACCCAATCTTCTCCACGGCACCCATTGCTGAGCATGAAGACCCTTTATGAAGGGTGGGGTCTCGACGGCAGGCTGATCGCACGAACAGGGTTTCCGGTGAACCTGCTGGGAAATTTTTCTTTCGACCCGGTGACGGGACGACCCTACTACAGCGGAGTGGATTTGATTCCCGGCCGGCCGTTGTACGTGTACGGATCTCAGTTCCCAGGGGGCCGCATGTTTAATGGCGGCCAGAACGCAGTCAACCCGGCATTGGCCCTGCCTGAGTCGCCCATGCGAGGAGACGCGCCGCGCAATCTTCTCCGTGGATTCCCTGAGGTGCAAGGGAATTTTGGTCTCCGGCAAACGTATCGGCTATATGAAGGCTTGAATATGCAGTTGAAGATCGAGGCGTTCAACGTGTTCAATCATCCCAGCTTCGGGTATATCGATCCTTCCTTCTCTGACCTTCTTTTTGGCCAGTCCACTAAGATGCTCGATCAGAGCTTCGGGAATGCCGGCGCGCTCTACAACCAGGGCGGGCCAAGAGCGCTCCAGCTTTCTGTCAAAGCTACTTTCTAAAACTTTCTAATCAGAGTCATCCTCTACTAGAAACACGCGGGCGAGGACCGATCCAAGGGGGAGCTTAGCGTGGTGGCTCTTGGCAAAAAATAATCCTTGCCCAAAGGTATAAATAGCAACCGTAACTGCTCTCTAAAGATAGTGGCTATCGTTAGGAGCGTTACGTTGAAAACACCGTTGAATCTCCCCAGGCTTTCGCGTAATCTGCCATCCCCTGATCACGACTCACAGGAACGGTTTCGAATCATTCACCGGGTTCACATGTTTCGACGCCTGTCCGGGATGGTCATCACTGGATGGTGTGTACGGCTTGCGGTGGTAGCGTTGGTGTACAAGAGGTTTCTCGATCCGGGGCGCGGCCATTGGGAATTTGCTTATGAAATTGGCCGCGTGGCTCGTTCCATCGCACTAGGGAAAGGATATGCGAACCCATACTGGGCTGAGACCGGGCCGACTGCATTGCTCACGCCGGTGTATCCGTACCTGCTGGCAGGCGTCTTTGCTCTCTTCGGTCTGTATACGAAGGCATCTGTCTTGGTGTTTCTGGGCTTGAATAGCTTCTTCTCCGCGTTCACTTCGGTGCCCATCTTTCTTATCGCACGAAGGAATTTCGATCTGCGGACCGCTAACATGGCGGCATGGGTGTGGGCCTTCTTACCCTATGCAATCAACTTCTCAGCCACAACGATGTGGTACCACTCCTTCGTGGCATTGCTGCTTGCATTGCTGTTTCTGCTGGTTCTCTCGTTGGCGTCCTCAGACTGCCTTTTGCACTGCGCAGGATTCGGCGCCCTTCTCGGCTTCACAGCATTGACCAACCCGGTGACGGTGGGGATCTCTCCAATCCTGCTTGGATGGCTTTGGGTCCGCCTGCGGTCGCAGCACAGGCGCGCATGGGGCGCCGTAAGCATAGGAACCGTCGTCATGGTGGTGACCCTCCTTCCGTGGGTGGTACGTAATGAGCTGGTGCTTGGTCACGCGATCCCTTTTAAGAATGGCTTCTGGTTGGAGGTCTGCGTGGGCAATGTAAATAACAGCCTTCACTGGTGGGATGGGCTAGAGCACCCCTCAGGGAGCACCCGGGAGAGCGCACGATTCGAGCGGTTGGGTGAAATGCGGTACCTGGCTGCGAAGCACGAGGAAGCGGTGACCTATATCAAGCGGCATCCCGGAGCATACGCGTTGCGATTCCTTCGCCATGTGGTCTTCATGTGGACAGGTTTTTGGAGCTTCAACCATGAGTATTTGCGGCAAGAGCCATTTGATCCGGAGAATATTTGCTTCCTCAGCTTGCTATCCCTGCTATCTTTAGCCGGTCTGTGCCGAATGTTTCGCGAGGGTTCCTCGACGATCGCTATGCTCTACCTGCTGGTGCTGCTTGTGTTTCCGGTTCCCTACTATCTGAGCCATCTCGACCCTGGATTCCGTCACCCCGTCGATCCTCTGCTTGTGATCCTCGCCTGTTCGGCTTTTAGGCGAAGGTTACCGCGAAGTCGGAGGGTGGTTCCCGTGAGTGAGGAGATTGGGGAACTGGCATTGGGTTAAGCGGGGCAGCACTTTTCCGCGTTAAGGATGCCTTAAGCGAACTCTCGTACCGCAGCTAACCGTGAATCCGGTAGGGAACTGGTTGTACGCGCCGGTGCAGTGTGTGCAGTCGTTCGTGTCGTACACCTGGGCGCATGCGCTGGATTTATGGTTCGACCGATCACGCGTTCCCCGTAATTCATGAAAACTCCGATCTCGACTGCGTCATAATGTGGAGGCGGCGATTTCCTGGGATGCGCCTCGTTCTATGCAACTCTCAGTTCGATTGGTTTTTTGAGCATGTATTTACCATGGCGCAAACCCGCATGTGTTGCGCTTCTCCTGGTCGCAGGCGTGTATGCAATCGCCCAGACCTTCCACTCCGGCGCGACCCTGGTGACGGTACCGGCCACGGTAGTCGATGCGAAAGGTCATCAAGTCTGGGGTCTCACAGCTTCCGATTTTGCTGTGTACGATGGCGGGCAGTTACAAACCATCCGGCTGGACGAGGGTTGGATTCCGCCCTCTCGAGCTTTGATTATCCTGGTAGAGCAGGACGATGACACGCTCCTGCTCAAGGATTCGTTGAACAGAGGTCTCGTCGCGCTTGTGGAAGGCTTGCCGGCAGCGCCTACAGCCATCGCCATCATGACCGTTGCTTCCCAATCCAGGCTTCTTCTCCCATTTACTTCGGACAAGGATCAAGTGATTGAGGCGCTAAAAAACATGCACCCGGCCGTCTCTCCCTTGCCATCCTTGATCAGGAGTAGCCCTGCCCTGGTGGATGGTTTATTCCAGGCCGCGCGTCTTCTTTCAGAAAAGGCGCCTTCCAGCAACAAAAATATCCTACTCGTCTCCACCGCGAGCGATTTCGGCAGCAAACACAACAGCGAAGAGGCCCTCAGCCTGATCGAAGCCAACGACGTCACCGTCCATGCGATGGAATTTTCCGCCGCAGAGGTAGGCTTGTCGGATGCGTGGTCTGACGTTGATCGGGCCCGCATTGGTCTGAACGTGAACGCCTTAATGGTGCATGCCATAAGCGGCTTAAAGCAGGATGTTCCCAAGCGCTTTGCCCTTGCTTCGGGAGGGGTTGTGCAGGCAATTGGCAGGAAAGGTCAGGTGAGCGCTGCAGCATTTGCCGTCGACGCCCAACTGCCGGTACAGTATCCAATCAGTTTTGTACCGAGCAATCGCACTCCCGGGCTCCACTCCTTACAGGTTACTGTTCCGAAGCGCCCAAACTTGACCGTGCGCAGCAGAACCTTTTACTGGATGCAGGCTGACGCGCCTCCACACCCGTAATCAAACTGGTTCAGTTGATACGCGGGGTCCTTTACAATCGTCCACGGAATGAAACAAGTTCGAGTGATCGATTCGCACACTGGAGGGGAACCTACCAGAACCGTCATCGATGGAGGCCCTGATTTAGGCAAGGGCAGCCTGCAACAGAGACGGCTCCGCTTTCAGCAGGAGCACGACGCCTTCCGTCGAGCCCTGGTCACCGAACCACACGGTTCGGAGGTGATGGTGGGGGCGTTGCTCTGTGAACCCATCCACCCAGACTGTGTCACCGGTGCAATTTTCTTCAACAACAACGGATGTCTGGGAATGTGTGGGCACGGAACCATCGGCCTGGTGGTGACGCTAGCCTGGCTGGGCCGCATTCAGCCCGGACACCATCGCATCGAAACTCCGGTAGGCATCGTAGGGGCCACGCTGCACGAAGACGGCGCGGTCACCATCGAAAACGTGCCCAGCTATCGCTTGGCCGCCGCAGTCGAACTGCAGGTGCCCGGATACGGCCAGGTGACCGGCGACGTCGCCTGGGGTGGCAACTGGTTTTTTCTGGTCAGGGACCACCCCTACACTCTCGACCGCGCCCATCTCGAGCAGCTCACGGGCTTCACCTGGGCGGTTCGCCAGGCCCTTGCCGCTAACAGCATCACAGGCGAGGACGGGGCCGAGATCGACCACATCGAGCTGCATGGCCCTTCCACCACCGCGGGCGTAAACAGCCGGAATTTTGTGCTCTGTCCGGGCAAGGAGTATGACCGTTCGCCCTGTGGAACCGGCACCAGCGCCAAATTGGCCTGCCTGTACGCAGAAGGGCTGCTGGCTCCGGGGCAGCTCTGGCGGCAGGAGAGCATTGTAGGCAGCATCTTCGATGGCTGCATACGACTACAGGATGGCAACCTAATACCAAGTATCACCGGCACAGCCTTCATCACCGCGGAGTCAACCATCATCCTCGATCCGCGAGATGCCTTTTGTTGGGGCTTATGACTCACTCTTTTGACGCGGTGATCGTGGGCGGAG
>Ga0302324_100022397_pt1 | contig 12273 bp, 17 predicted proteins | sample Palsa_T0_1_FD_201949 | JGI IMG/M metagenome (GOLD analysis project Ga0302324, IMG submission 201949) | Peat permafrost microbial communities from Stordalen Mire near Abisko, Sweden - Palsa_T0_1 | ecosystem: Environmental > Terrestrial > Soil > Palsa > Peat permafrost | place: Sweden: Abisko...
CATACTTTTTGATTCGATTCCCACGCGGAAAGGGATGCATGAGCGAACAGCTTGTTGATCGGATCCCTTTTGCGAAAATCCTGGTTGGGTTTGCGATTGCTTTCGGCGTTGCGCTCGGATTGTGCGGGCTGAACACGGTGCTGATGTCGTCGAGCCTGAACACAAGCCACGAAGAGTTTGGTGGGGGTCCACTGCTCAACACGCTGGGGTGGGTCGAGCTTGCCGTGATGGCCTTTTGCGCCGTGGGGATAGTCGGGACGGGTGTATTGTGGGTGGTGCTGGCGGCAATGCCGGCGTTCAACCGTAAAGATCGGGAGCAACAGCGATTGCTCGACGATGAGGACCAAACGAAGCACGAAAATCAACGATAGGCTGGTCGCAGTCAGGAAAGGAAGACCATGGGCGAGGTGCCAGAGAAGCGCTTTCCGTTTGCAAAAATCGTGATCGTAATGGCGGTGTGCCTTCTTGTGGGTGTGGGACTGTGCGGCTTGGACTTTGCCCTGGGGGCGCACGGCATTGGAAAGCCTAAAGAGGAGTTCAGCGTTGGCCCTCTCGATGGGGTTTCCCTGGTCGTCATGGTCCTCTCCGGTGCGGGCCTGGTGGTTTCCTTGATTGTCTGGGCTTTGGCGGCGATTGTTGGAAATGCCGGCTCTCGGCGTGGGGGGCAATGAGCGGTCATGCCAAAGCAGCTGCGGTGCTGGCCGTCTTGCTGGTTTTGCAGATCGGATTATGCGCTGTCTTGCCTACCAAGGGAACTCCGGGCAGCGGCCTTGTTCTGTTGGTCGTATTCATCGTTACGGCTGTAATGTTGATCATTGTGCTCGTCTTGTGGCTGCTGGAGTCGTTGCTCTCTTGATGCGATCTGATTCGGAGCGAACTTGAAAAACCGGCGACTGAGAAACTGAGGCGCAGTCTGGGTGGTCTACGTGAAGACAGGGAACTGGTGGCAGAAAAGAAGCGGACAAGCGAAGGCGATCATCGTCCTGTTCGTGGCGTTCTTTTTGCAAATCGCTGCTTTGCTGGCGACGCCAGCATTGACGCCCTGGGCAGATCAACTCTTGCATATCCCGCGCGGCGAAGAGTGGGGAACGTTTGGAACTATTCTCTGGGAGCTCTGCTTCTGCGGCCTGACTTTGCTGGTGATAGTCATTGCAACCGTGTGGTGGCTGGCTCGACGGATGGCTGAAAAGAAGAGAGCAAGGAAGGATTCCAATGACTGAGAAGCTTCGGCCCTATCTGTTCTATGACGTCGCGATTTCCATCTGCTCCACATGTTACAGGCGGGTAGACGCAAAAATAGTCTTCGAGAGTAACCAGGTGGTTATGCTGAAGCGGTGCCCAGAACATGGGCATGAGCGCGTGCTGGTCGCGGACGATGTGGACTACTATCGTAGATCGCGCGAGGTGTTTATCAAGACGCCTGAACAGCCCATGGTCTATAACACCCCGGTTAAATATGGGTGTCCATATGACTGCGGACTCTGTCCGGACCACGAACAGCATAGCTGCCTGACACTGGTGGAGATTTGCGATGCGTGCAATCTGACGTGTCCCATTTGCTATGCGGGCAGCGGCCAGCACCGGACGGAGTTTCGCACTCTAGAGCAGATCGAAGCTATGCTCGACTGCGTTGTGCGCAACGAGAAGGAGCCGGACGTGGTGCAGATTTCCGGCGGAGAGCCCACTCTGCATCCAGATTTCTTTCGCGTGCTGGAGATGTGCAAGCAGCGGCCGATCCGGCATTTGATGGTGAATACCAATGGGATCAGGATTGCACAAGATGAGGAGTTTGCCGAGCGCCTGACGGGGTTCATGCCGCAGTTTGAGGTGTATCTGCAGTTTGACTCACTCAAGCGCGATCCGCTGATGCAGTTGCGCGGCGCGGATCTGCGCTCGGTGCGCGAGAAGGCACTGGAGCGGCTTAACCGGCAGGGCATTTCCACCACGCTCGTGGTAACCGTCGAGCGCGGAGTGAACGACGGGGAGTTAGGTGCGATTGTGGACTTTGCGCTGACGCAGCCAGCGGTTAGGGGAGTTACATTTCAACCCGTACAGCAGGCCGGAAGGCTGAAGGGGTTTGAGAGCGCGCAGCATCGGCTGACATTGACCGAAGTCAGGCGGCGGATCCTGGAACAGACGGATGTTTTCAGACCGGAAGATCTGATTCCGGTGCCATGCCATCCCGACGCGCTGGCCATGGCTTATGCGCTGAAGATGGGCGGAAAGACGGTTCCGCTTACAGGCATGGTCCCGCCCGATGTGCTGATCAACGCGGCCAGGAACACAATTGTGTATGAGCAGGAGGCGGGGTTGCGCGATCATCTGTTCAGGCTGTTTGCCACGAATCACTCGCCAAGTTCACAGGCTTCCACGCTGAAGGAGCTGTTGTGCTGCCTGCCGAAAGTACTTATCCCCATGGACCTGGGATACAGGAACCTGTTTCGCATTTTGATTGTGCAGTTCATTGACGCGGAGGCGTTCGATGTGCGCAGCGTTAAGAAGAGCTGCATTCATATTGCGCATCCGGACGGGAAGCGGCTGATTCCTTTCGATACATTCAATATGTTTTATCGCGGCGAGTTGGAAACGACGCGGCTGGCTGGTTTAAGAGCGCGCGAACGTGCTCTGGTGGGTTGAGGTGTCGCCCGGGAAAGGTTTGTTGCGTGATAACTCGCATTGTCAGGCTGGCCGGGATCGTTCTATTTGTCGTGGCGTTTTATTTGCCCGCTGTTCGCGATCCGCACACGGTTACAGGACCCGGTTCAGGCCCAATGACTGGCTGGATGTGCGCCGTTGTTGCCGGCTCCGCGATTGCCGGTATTCCTCACCTGTTTGGGCCGGGCTGGCAGGGGAAGGACATGCCAGGAGTTATCTGCCTTATCCTGAGCGGATGGGTTAATCCCCTGATGCTGATCTATCTTATGTTTTCCATATGGCGAAAATTCGTGCGCATCCGACGCATTGTTGCCGTAGCGATTCTGATTTGCTTCGCGGCCACGTGGTTCTTTCTTTTCAAAGCACCGATGATCCCGCTGATTGGGCACTTCGTGTGGGTGGCGGGCGCGTTGATGATTCTGGCGGGCGAGGTTGCGGGGTCTGTACCGAAGCAAAGACCAAATGAACAGTAGCTGCGAACGGCGAAGATGGGGCACCCAATTTCGCTCGGTGATTTGGTTCGTGAGATTGCTTCCAATTAGCTCTTCAGCGCCACACGAATATGCAATTCCTTCAACTGCTGCTCGCTGACCGTAGTCGGAGCATCGGCCATCAGGTCAATTGCTTTTGCTGTCTTCGGGAAAGCTACCACCTCGCGCATGTTCGGCGCGCCGGCCAGCAGCATTGCAATGCGGTCGAGGCCGAGCGCGATGCCGCCGTGGGGCGGTGTGCCGTACTCCAGCGCGTCAAGAAAGAAACCAAAACGTGCGCGAGCTTCTTCGTCCGAGATGCCAAGCGACTGAAAGATCTGCTGCTGAATATCTTTGCGATGGATACGGATGGAGCCGGACCCAAGCTCGAGTCCGTTCATGGCCAGGTCATAGCAGTTGGCGCGCACAGAAGCCGGATCGATAAGCAGGTTGGCCATGTCGTGTTCGTGCGGCGAGGTGAAGGGGTGGTGCGCAGGCACCCACTTGGCGCTGGCCAGATCGTACTCAAACATGGGAAAGTCGACAATCCAGATGGGATGGAAGGCGGCGCCGCCGTCGACGAAATTCGAAGCGCCACTGCGTGAGCCCGCCTCCTGGACGACGTTCTCAGTGACATGAAATGCCTTGTGCCGGTCAGCGTATTTCTTGGCCAGCTCGGTGCGGAAATTGCCTGCGGCGGAGTAGACGTTGATTTCGCGTTCGGATAAACGGCCTTCAAACTTTGTGTCGCTGGCCTTGACCGCATGAGCGGGGTCGCCGGCAACAATGATCACGAAGTCCGCTTCGGACGCACCAGCCAATTCACGCACCTTGACAGCGCTTTCTGGGAAGCTCTTTGCCAGCCGCTTGAAATCGTCGATAAACTTGGCGCCCTTTTTCTGGTCGAACATCGGATGGTTTTCTTCGCGCTCCTTGCGGCTGAGCTCTCCAACATTGGGAATGCGGAGAGCGACCACGGGAAGTGCGGGGTCGATCTGGAGCGTGGCCAGCACTTCGTCTGTGAACGCGAAACGAACGTCTGTCAGGCCGGGCAAGCGCAGATCAGGCTTGTCCGATCCGAACTTGCGCATCGAGTCGTCGTAGGTCATGCGCGGAAAGGGCGTGGGCAAAACAATGCCGGCGGCGGCGAATGCCGCAACCAGAAACTGCTCAACCACGGCGAAGATGGTCTCCTGGTGAGGGAAGCTCATCTCCAGATCGACTTGCGTAAACTCAAGCTGGCGGTCGGCGCGCTGATCCTCGTCGCGGAAGCAGCGCGCGATCTGGAAATAGCGGTCGAAGCCTGAAATCATCAGAATCTGCTTGAAGATCTGCGGCGACTGCGGCAGGGCGTAGAATTCGCCAGGATGAACACGGCTGGGCACCAGAAAATCGCGCGCGCCCTCGGGTGTGGACTTGGTCAGAATGGGGGTTTCAATCTCCAGGAAACCTTGCTGGCTGAGCGACTCGCGAATAGCAAGCGTAATGTCGTGGCGCAGGCGGAAGTTGCGCTGCATCTCCGGGCGGCGCAGGTCGATGTAACGGTACTTGAGGCGAACTTCTTCGTTCTGAATCGCTTCGTCGGAAGGCGAAAAGGGTGCCAGTCGTGCGTCGTTGAGCACGAATAACTGCGTCGCCTCAATCTCGATTTCGCCGGTGGGCATTTTGGGGTTGATCGCATCCGGATCGCGCAGCCCGATCTTACCCACGGCGGCGACAACATATTCCGGGCGGACCTGCTCGCCCTTCAAGTGGCCGTCGGGAGTGAGCTCCTTGTCCAACACGATCTGAGCGATGCCGGACCGGTCTCTGAGATCAAGGAAGATAAGGTTGCCGTGGTCGCGTCGACGGTTGACCCAGCCCATCAAGACAACAGATTGACCAGCGTTGGCGGCGCGCAATTCACCGCAGAGATGGGTACGTTCGAGACTGCCTAGAAAGTCGAGCACTACGTCTGTCCTTATTCTTCCGCGAATATTCCAACCATGATAGGGTGGCCCATCCTTCGCGCCCTTTGCGAAGGGTGGGAAACCTCAAATCTCAATCCTTCGTATCCTGGCTCAGAAAAGCCGCCAGTTCCGAGCGAGGAACCTTTGTTTGTATCCCAGTCGAAAAGGTCTTCACTGTTAGGATACCGGATTCAAGCTCGTCTTCGCCCAGGATGACGATGGCGCTGGCGGACTTGTCGGCGGCTTCAAACGATTTCTTGAGACGGAAGCTGCCTTCGCCAAGTTCGACCCGCAGGCCTGCGCGGCGCAGTTCACGAGCCAGCGCCAGTGCGGCAGGGTTGAGGCCTTCACCGATCGGCGCGACAAACGCGTCTGCCTTGATCGTCTGCGCCGCTGTTTCGAGCGCCTGCAAGGTGAGCACTAGCCGATCTTCTCCCATCGCGAACCCGATGCCAGGAGCTCTTGGGCCGCCAATGGCTTCACTGAGACCGTCGTAGCGCCCGCCGCCAAGCAGTGCATTTTGCGCGCCCAGTCCACCGTGCGTGAATTCGAACGTGGTGCGTGTGTAGTAGTCGAGGCCGCGAACCAGCCGGTCGTTGCGGGTGTAAGGCACGCCAGCAGCATCAAGCGCTGCAAGGACCTGCGCGAAGTGGATCTTCGATGCATCGTCGAGCGAGTCGACGATCTTGGGCAGCGTTTCAATGATGGGCTGATCGGCCGGAACCTTGCAGTCCAGCACGCGCAGGGGGTTGGTGACAGCGCGCCGTTGGCAATCCGCGCACATTTGCGAAACTACCGGAACCAGAGCCGCACGAAGTACCTCGTTATAGCGGGCCCGATCGGCCGCTGAGCCCACGGAATTCAGTTCGAGGATCCAACCGGTGATGCCGAGTTCGTCGAGCAGCGTGGCAAGCATCTCCAGCACTTCAGCGTCGCGCAGGGGACTCTCGCTACCGGCAGAGGGCGGTCCAATAACCTCAGCGCCAATCTGCGAAAACTGGCGGTACCGCCCCCTCATCGGGCGCTCACGCCGGAACTGAGGCCCAATGTAATAGAGCTTCTGCAACTGGCCGGTCTCGCCGAGCTTGTGCTCGATGTAGGCCCGGACCACGCCGGCGGTATTTTCGGGGCGGAGCGTAAGGTTTTGCGATGATTGAAAAAAATCCCCAAAGACTTCTTCCGAAACAATCTCCGGAGACCCCGCCTCGAAATGGATCAATTTGATATTGGATTTGCCTGCGGGATAGACAAGTCGACCTCTTAGCTGCGTCGTTGTCGCAGATGCGACACCATACGCCTCCATTAGTTGTCTCAGTTGGTTGGCATCACCATAGTCGCTCTTATGCTTGAACTCTACAAGCTCTGTGATGCCAACGCCGCTCTCCGAATAGCGGGCGATCATGTCAATTCGCAACCCGGCCAGTCTCGCATCTCTTTCCACGATCTCAACCGACCCAGTCTTCGCAGCTAGCCAGGCGTCGACTAGGGCTCGCTCGTTGAACCTCTCGCCGTCCTCCCAAGAAAACATCTCTTTCGAAACAATGTCGGTCTCTTCGCCAACCCCGCGCGCAAAGAGGCCTGTGTCTTCAAACACAGGCGTCCGTATCTCGCCAAAGTTGTAACGGGCGAAGACGGCGCGGGAGGTAGACTCGATGCGATTCCAGAGCGCCGTTTCCGGCGGCAACAAGTCACGAGTGCCGCGCACGGCTTTGATTGTGGTCTGGCTCATAGTGTTAACCTTTGGGGCAACTTCTTAGAATACTAGGTGGGAGTGATGATTCTTCATGCCACAGCAATCGCCGTGTTTTTCGTTGACCAGATCATGCAAGCACCGACTATGATCCAGTGTGCGCCAACCGCACCCGAGACTGAATGGAAATGGTGGCTTAGTGCGCTTGCGCCTTGGGTCGGGCCGTTGATGTCGGGAGTGGTTAGTATTTACGTAGCCTGGACGGTCTTTCGCTGGCAGGAACACAAGGACCGCACCCAGTGGACTCGCGATCAAAAGAAGGCCGAATGGAGCCTTTTGTTGCGTAGCGTCGCAAGCGTTTATCAAGTCACCGATCTTGTAATCGGCTGGAATCGAAAGATCGCCGACAGGATAGTCTCGGAATTAGAACTAGCTCTCAAAGAAGTTTCAATTGCACGAGCAAATTGTGTTTTTCTTGACAAGTTTCGCCTGAACAGTGAAGGCGGGGGGAAGATTAGGGAGTTTCTTCGGTTCGCCGAAATACAATCGCAAAAGGTCAGAGGAAATCTTGGTTTGTTTGACAGTATTGAAGATAAGGCCGAGAAGGCAGGCTCTCGCACCGACGAAGACAACAAATCCCTCCTTCGTTGCGCTGAGGTCGTTTCAGTCGAACTTTCTAATCTGGCCGAGCAATCACACAATTTGCTGGTTTGGCTCCAGAATGAAGCCGAACTCGATCTTGTTAAAACATCAGAAGGTGGAGAACACGGGGCAGCAATATGGTGGATAACGCTATTCAACTTCACAGGGAAGAAAACTGGATCATAGCGGAGGTTCCCGAACTTCCCGGTTGCATCACACAGGGCCGTACCGAAGCCGAAGCGAGCGCCAATCTTGAAGAGGCTATCGCCGCTTGGCACTGGGCCGAGGAGCAAAAGGCCAAGGAGAAACCTACGCCCGCATCCTGATCGCTTCCCTCAGTGCGCTGTCGATCCTCGTTTGCCAGCCGGGGCCGGTGGATTTGAAGTGGTCAATCACCTCAGGCGAAAGGCGCAACGAGACAAGCTTCTTAGTCGGGGTCCTCTGCGGCCCGCGCTTCCCACGCCGAACCACCTTGCCATGGCGAACGAGATCAGCCTGCGCCAACCAGGCGCGGGCGGCTTCGGCGTCGTTCGGGTCGTACGGACCGTCTTCTGGCGCATAGGGGACATGTTCGCCCTCTTTGGAAGCCAGAACACGGTCCCAGTCAGTTTCACTCACTGTCTTGCTCATACTGTTCGCGCTCCCCTCGTGAGGCGGCCCGAAATGAAATCACTCTTACAGCTTCCCCGCGCTCGGTGTAAATCAGGGCCAGCAGCTTTCCTTTAACGATGGCGAAGGCCAAGTCCAACAAACGGCGCTCGCCAAACCGGCTGGAATCATAGGTCAGCTTGTCCGGGTCGTCGTAGACAAGGTGAGCGTCCTTGAAGTCAAGTCCGTGTTTCTCCAGGTTGGACGTGCGTTTTGTCTCATCCCACACGAACACAATTTAATTGTAGCTACAGTATGAATGATTTGCAAGCAAGGATGCGTCGAACGTTTTTGCGATTGACAAACTAAACTAAACCGTTCAGTATTAAATTCCTGGAGGTCGATGTGATTCGCGTACAGAACCTCGTCAAGAATTTTGGGACATTCACCGCCGTAAACGACGTTTCATTCGACGTGGCCGAGGGGGAGATCTTTGCCTTCCTGGGGCCGAACGGAGCCGGGAAGACCACCACCATCAAAATGCTGACTACCCTGTTGAAGCCGACCAGCGGATCAATCGAGCTGGACGGGCTGAATCCGGAAGTGCGGCAGAATGAAGTGCGGCAGCGATTTGGGATTGTTTTTCAAGACCCCAGCCTTGACGGCGACCTGACGGCCGAGGAAAACATGGAGATCCATGGCGTTCTTTATCACGTGCCGCACAAGGCGCGCCGTCAGCGGACGGAAGAGTTGTTGAAGCAGTTCGAGCTTTGGGAGCGGCGCAAGGACCAGGTAAAGAAATTTTCCGGCGGCATGAAGCGCCGTCTCGAAATTGCGCGCGGATTTCTGCATACGCCGAAGATTCTTTTCCTCGATGAGCCTACGCTGGGGCTCGATCCGCAGAGCCGCAACCAATTGTGGATGCACGTGAAAAAAGTAAATGAAGCCGAAAAGGTGACGGTCTTCCTGACCACGCACTACATGGACGAGGCGGAGCGCGTGGCGCACCGCGTGGGCGTAATCGACCACGGCAAGCTGGTCGCGGTGGGAACGCCGGCCGAGATCAAGCAGCAGACGGACTCAGAGAATCTGGAAGAAGCGTTTCTGAAGTTGACCGGCTCGACGATTCGCGACGAGAGCGCGGGATCGGCAGACCAGTTGCGGCAATTTGCAAAGATGTGGCAAGGAGGCAGGCGATGAACGCCATCTACATTCTCTGGCTCAGAGAACTCAAGCGCTACACCCGTTCACGCGCGCAGATTGTCGCGTCCCTCGGCCAGCCGATGCTTTATCTGCTTGTGCTCGGCTTCGGCCTTGGTCCGGTGTTCAAGCGCGCTGGAAATGGAAACTACTTCCAGTTCGTCGCGCCGGGGGTAATCAGCATGTCCGTGCTTTTCTCTTCCATCTTTTCCGGCCTGGGTCTTCTCTGGGATCGCCAGTTCGGATTCCTGAAGGAGACGCTCGTTGCGCCTGTGCCGCGCATTCAAATCATGATCGGCCGCACGCTCGGCGGATGCACAGTCGCCGTGATCCAGGGCCTGCTCGTCACCACCATCAGCGTCATTGCCGGCTTCCGCCCCTCGAACTACTTGGCAATCCCCGTCGCGCTTGGCTTCATGCTGCTCATCGCTCTCGTCTTTGCGGCGGTCGGCGTCGCCATCGGCTCCGGCCTTCAAGACATGCAGGGCTTCCAGCTCATCATGAACTTCCTCGTCTTGCCCATCTATTTTCTTTCTGGCGCCATGTTCCCGCTTACGGATCAAAAGCTGCCGCTGAGAATCGCCACCGGAATCGATCCCCTCTCGTATGGAGTCGATGGCCTGCGTTCCGCGCTTCTGGGCACATCGTTCTACGGCCAATTCACAGACTTCATTGTGCTCATCGTGCTCGCGGCTGTCCTGATGGTCTTCGGCGCTTGGCGTTTTTCGAAGATCGAGATTTAGAGATGGCACGGCAACGCAGTGAGCAAGCGCATGACCGGGTACTTCGCGCCGCGCTCGACCTGTTTGGCGAGCGTGGCATCGACGCCACGAGCATGGATGCGATTGCACAAACCTCCGGCGTCAGCAAGGCGACCATATATAACCATTGGGTTAATAAGGAAGAGTTGCTGATTGACGTGATGCTGATGCTGAATGGCTTGGCTCGCGATCCAGAGGATGTAGACTCGGGCGATCTGTGCAACGATCTCGCCACGGTTCTGAGTCGTCGACCGCCGGACGAGTTCGACGCAGCCCGCGAACGCATGATGCCGGCGATGATCGCCTATTCTGCCGTGCACCAGGAATTCGGCGAAGCGTGGCGCCATCGCGTGATGGAACCTTCGCGCGTATGCCTGAAACGAATTCTGCGGCGTGGAGTAAAGCGAAAACTGCTACCGGCCTCGCTCGATATGGATGCGGCCATGGCACTGCTGCTTGGCCCGCTGCTCTATGGGCACATCTTTCACAGAGGCATGCAGCCGAAGGTTCGTGACCTTGGCCAGGTCGCTGCTGAGTCGTTCTGGCGAGCATACGGAGCCGGCAGCGACCGGCTAAAGGGCGGAACGCCGAATGCGGACGGAAGCGTTAAGGGACAACGAGATCCAAGGGAATGATCGCGCACTCAAGGAGAAATACCTGAATGGAAACTGTCATCTCGGCCGATGGAACGGGCATCGCATACTGGCGTGAAGGCTCCGGACCGCCGCTGCTGTTGGTGCATGGCGGGGTCTGCGATCACCTTGCGTGGCACTTTGTTGTTCCGTTCCTGGCGCGCAAGTTTACCGTCTACACATTTGACCGGCGCGGGCGTGGAGAAAGCGGCGACACTCCGCCTTACGCTGTAGAGCGCGAGCTTGATGACATTGATGCGTTGCTTCAAATGATTAGAGACCCGGCTCATTTGTTGGGACACTCGGCCGGCGGGATATTGGCACTCCTGGCCGCCGAGCGCACAGACAACCTGCTCAGCCTGATTCTCTACGAACCGGCATTCGTTGTTGATGGGGCGCGCCAAAGGCCTGCCCCAGATGTCCTCGAAAAGATGCGGTCTTTGCTTGCCGCGGGCGATCCCGACGAGGTGATCCGCATAGCCATGCGGGAAACACTTGCGCTGTCGGAAAGCGAAATTGCCGCGATGGAAGCGGGCCCGGGCTGGGAGCACCTGCGTGCTGTCGCGCATACAGTTCCGGATGACCTGGAGCTGTGGAACGTACCGCTGGTTCCCGAGAGTGTGCACGCTGTACGGACGCGAACATTGCTGCTGACAGGGTCAGAGAGCCCGGCGTGGCTGCAGCAGGCCGCACAGGCTGTGCAGGCCGCGCTGCCATTCGCGCGCTTGAGAGTGCTCGCAGGGCAGGAGCATCACGCCACGTTGACCGCGCCCGAAATGTTTGCGCAAGTGGTGACGAATTTTGTTGAAGCAGATTAAGAGTCCGGGCCGCGCGGGGTCCCGGTTTGCCTGTGCCATGTGGCGCGCGCTCTTCTGCTCCTAGTCGCCCCCTGAGCCGCCCCCCGAATCCTTGTGGTGATGACTGTACTGCCCGATGTCGTCGTCCAGGTGTTTAGGATCGACTGAGACCTGCACTACGTCCATCTCGTTTCCGTCCAGATCGACCACAAACATCCCCATCCGTTCGCCTTCAGGATGAGTAAAAATCAGTGTCTGCTCGTTTCCCTTTTTGCTGGTCTCGCGAATCATGCGTTCCCAGCCGGAGCCAAGCTTCTCTTCCACCATGCGGTTCAGTTCATCGCCGTCCACCTCTTCCGTGAACGATTCAAACTCCGCCACGTGCAGGCCGCCGACCCCTCCGTGCGTGGCTTTGCGCGATACCAGGCTGATCAGACCGAGAAAGGGAATGCGCGTGGCCCGCACATGATAGCGGCCCTCAATCGAGTGCACCACGCCGTCGAATCCACCCTCGCCGCCGCCGGCCAGTACGGCTGCGGGAATTGACAGAGCGATCAATCCGATGGGAATTAAGAATATCCGCCTCATTGCGCGCCGCCTTTCTTGTCCTTGCTCTTGTCTTTGTCCTTGTCTTTCTCTTTGTCCTTGCCGTCCGCGCCTATGCCGAGATCGCCCAATTCGCTCAAGCCGCTGATGCCTTTCAATTTGCCAAGGTCGTCCATGTGGATGGTGCCCAGAATCAGCACAATACTCACCTCTCTAGGCTCGACATCCAGAATGAACATGCCGTTCGACTCGCCGTTCACCAGCTTGACCATCACGTCCGATGTCTCGCCGGTTTTCTTGTTGTGTTCGTGCACCATCGGCGTCCATTCGCTGGTCTCGTAGT
>Ga0302324_100022398_pt1 | contig 12273 bp, 4 predicted proteins | sample Palsa_T0_1_FD_201949 | JGI IMG/M metagenome (GOLD analysis project Ga0302324, IMG submission 201949) | Peat permafrost microbial communities from Stordalen Mire near Abisko, Sweden - Palsa_T0_1 | ecosystem: Environmental > Terrestrial > Soil > Palsa > Peat permafrost | place: Sweden: Abisko...
AATGGGACTCGCCCTAAGCCCCGGCAACTGGTTGGTCGGCAACAGCACAAACCGAATCCCATCGAACCGCGCCAAGCCTGCTGCGCCGCCAATCCACAGGTAACCGTCTGGCGTGCGCGCGAGTGCCGTGATGTCGTCGCTGGGCAATCCTTTTTCAGTGTCCCAAGTGCGAATCGAAAATCCGGTGGATACTGTCGGTTCTGCCGGCGACGAATAGCCTGTCAGCGCCAGCAGCAACGCTGCGCCCCAACACCAACGGGACAAGTCCCGCTGCCACGGCCCAAGGCTGTGCATTCTGGGCATTTCTTTCAAGACTCAGAATAGAAAGATCCCAACCATTGAGCAACTTAAGACTTTTTGTAGGCGGACATTCAGCTTCCGCCAGCCATCAACAATGAATTCCATCCTATGCGAAACGAGGGTTCGATTCCCTTCAACGCTCACCAAATTTCTGGCGAGAGAATCCTGGCTCAGCGGTGGTCGCCGTTGGTGTTGCGGACGTGTTGTAGCCGCCGATTTAAGGGGGGTTCCCCAACGGAAAACTTGCACCCGACTTGTAACCCGGTTCTAAAATTTGGGATGACATGAGATGAGATGACGTCGCAAACGAAACAATCACCAATAGAATCAAGGCTTTTGCGATGGTTGCTCATCAAAGCTAAAACTGGCCGTTTTAAGGTGTGAAGGTAATGCTCTACCACTGAGCTAAGCGCGCAAATACTTTATAATGAACATATTAGAGATGTTGCAGCCAACCAAAAAATCCAACTTGTAACCCGAAACGACACCTCATCAGCCAACGTTTAACGAAGCCGATTCAGTATTCTGACCGCTTCAATTGTTGGCAACATGATTATGCACTCGCCTCAAATTGCTGCAAGTCATTTTATTTTATCCCACAAGTGCCTGAACAAACCATCCCTCATTTGGGGGATGCCGGAGCTATTCATTTGAGTCGTGGCGAAAGCTCATTGATTGGATATGGTGGTCATGCGCCCTTTGGTTTCTGCAAACAGGCTGCGTGGTTGGCGGTGGTTTGCGAGGAGCAGTGATTGGCCTGAGTGATGAGAAGCAATATATATTAGTCAATGTCACCGCACATACGCATTTGGAAAATGTCCGCAAACATTTTTGTGGCCGGCCTGGGGCTGTTGGCGGCTCGGGCTGTTGTGCCTACGGCCAGCGCCGCAACCAACACGTTCAGTTTCAGCACGACTACCCTGGCCGCCAACGCTGGCCCAAGCAATCCGGCCAGTGGAGTCTTGACGCTGAACGGCTCCAGTCTGAGCGCAGGCGACGTGATTGTGCTCGATACACTGGTGGCCAATGTGAATGGAACACAAAGCGACAATTGGGGGGCGGTCGAGTTGAACGAAGGGGGTTATCTCGGAATCACCGGCGCCACGGTTGGCGTGCTGGCCAGATCGGGCAATGTCAACGTGTCGGCCATGTATGTCAACGGCGTCGCCAATAATTTCACCGGTTCCACGGCGGCTTTTACCAATCGGATCCGGATTGAACTTTATGTGGCCACAACCGGCAGCACGACCAATCTCGGATACCGCGCGCTGATAGATGTCGGAGCCACCGGCACCGCCGCGACGACGTTTACCCAAACCGGCACCAATCTCACATTTGCCGGCAATAGCATTTCGCTCACTTTTGGCGCCAACAGTGTGTCTGAGATGTTCAGCCAGGACCTGCCGATTACCAACGCGGTGACGAGTCCTGCGAGCATCACGGTGGTGACCAATCTCTTGGCGACCTTCACTGCCACTGCCTCCAATGTCGTTCGCACGACCCAACAGTGGCAGAAAAACGGCGTCTTCATCGCCAACGCCACCAATTTCACTTATACGCCGCCGCTGGCGGCGGCGACGGACAATGGGGCTTTGTTTGACCTGGTGATTACTAACTCCATTTATCCTGCCAATGTGGTCACAAGCTCGGTGGCTGTCCTAGCGGTGCGAACCAACGGGCCGGGCAACGTCATGTTTGCTTTTTCAACCACAACGTTGTCGGCTGGAGCCGGGCCGAGCAACCCGTCCAACGGAATTGTCTCCATCGGCGGTTTGCAATTGGAAGCTGGAGACACCGTGGTTTTCGACGGCACGATCACAAACGCCACCGGGACGACTGGAGACAACTGGGGTTCCGTCAACCTCAACCAAGGCGGCACTTACGGTTTGCTTGGTGCCACGTTGAGTGTGCTGGCCCGGACAGGCAACGCCAGCGGTTACACCTGTGATTTATATACCAATGCTGCGGGGCCGACCCACTTTGCGGGCACAAGCGAGGTGAATTCAAATCGCGTCGTGATTGATCTTTACGTCTCCAAAACCGGCAGCACCACAAACATGGGTTATGCCGTGAAGATTGATCAGGGGCTGACTGGCACTTTTACATCATCATTGGCCGGCACCAACTTGAGTTTTGCCGGCAATACGATCAACCTGACTTTCTCGGCGCACAACGCCGGCGAGTCGTTTGCCCAGAATCCAACGCTGACTGGGATTCACCTGCGGTTGCCTGACACCAACTTGCTGGCCGGCGCGTCAGAGCAATCCTCGGTGACGGTGGACACCGCCTCGGTTTCCAATGCGGCGCCGACTTACAATCCCGGATTCGCCTACGCATCCAGCGACAACGCGGTGGTTACAATTTCAGGCGGCGGTTTGTTGACGGCCGTCGGCAACGGCACGGCGACGGTTTCCGTTTCGGTGGGAAATTTATCCGCGTCCAATTCCGTCAGCGTCACCAATGTCTCCGGCGCGCTGCTGGACGTGCGCTTGCTGGTGGCGAGCCAAATGCCGCTTTTCGGCACCCAACAGGCGGAGGTGCGCGGGGATTTTGCCAATGTCAGCGACGTTGACCTTTTGAGTTACGGACAACCGACCATCACGGCGGCGAACACGAACATGCTGGTCGTAAGCAACGCGGGGCTGATCAGCGCCATTGGACCGGGGGCGGATTCCGTCATCGCCAGCTATGGGGGGATGTCCAGCGGCTACCAGCCGGTCACCGTGACCTTTCCGACCAACCGTTTTATTTTTGACACGTTCAGCGACGGCTTCTGGGCCATCACCAATGCCGGCAATGGAAATGTTTTGACGGTGAGCGCTACAGGCGCCAGCCAGGAAAGCTACACGAACGGCGCGCCTGACCAGCAGTTTGAACTTCTCTATAATTACCAGAACAGCACCTGCCGCATTCGCCAGCGTTCAAGCTGGGAGTGTGTTGCTCCGCTGTATGGCAACACGGCCGTTGGCGCGGCGGTGGTCACGCTGGCCAATTATTCCGGAACCAGCGCGCAACAATGGTATTTGGTGGATGCCGGCGGCGGTTATTTCAGGCTGGTCAACGCGGTGACCAGCCTGGCGTTGCAGACCGACAACGGCCATCCGGCCAACGTGACCATGCAACCCTATTCCACCAATGCGGCGCAGCTTTGGAATTTCTCCTATCAGACACATTACCCGAAGAAAGGCTGCGCGGGCTATGAGGGCGACTATGCGCAATTCGGTTTGCAATGGGCGTATAACTACGACGACAACACCACTGCGTCGCTCCCGCCCTCGGTGGATTTCGTGCCGATGATACACGATGCCTACTGGGAGCCTTTGAGCGACGTGCAGTCGCGGGCGCCCGGCTGGCGCGACCAGCCGCAGCCGGATTATTTGCTGGCCTACAACGAGCCGGACAACAGCACCCAGGCCAACATGAGCACGAACACCGTCATCAGCCTGTGGCCTTCGCTGCAAGCCCTGAACGTGCCGCTCCTGAGTCCCGCGATGCAAAACACATTTGACACATGGGCTTACAACTTTTTCGACCTCATCGCCTTGAATAGCTTTCGCGTGGACTATACCGCCGTGCATCTTTATGTTCCGCCCAGCTCCACTTCGCTCATCAGCGACCTGCAAAGCGCCTACAGCACCTGGGGGCATCCGGTTTGGCTGACGGAATTTTCGCCGGTGGACTGGAGCGGCAACCAGGGCTGGACCGAGGATGCCGACTACAATTTTTTGGCGGAATTCATGTGGCTGGCCGAGGGCAACGAATGGCTCAAGCGTTATGCCATTTTTCCTTTCAGCGGATCGAATCCGCTGCCGCCGTGGCAGAGCACGACGGCCGGCTATCGCGGCAACTTCTTCCTGGCCGACGGCGTGACGCTGGCGCCCTATGGCGAACTTTATGCGACGTGGGATGGCAACACCAACTTGCAGGCGCAAACGCCATTTTTGATTCACAACCTCGGCACCAGTTTCCGACTCACCTCTTCGAATGCCTTCAGCACGCCGCAACCCGCCACCATTTACACCCGCGACGCGTCGGCGCAATGGGCCTTGCTGGCCTCGCCCACCACCAACCAATATTACATCATCTCACTGATTGACGGACGCCGGCTGTGGAACAATGGCGGGGTGCTGGACCTCGCGCCTTTCGGCACGACCGGCTCCGCGCTGCAATGGTGGATGAACGGTCCGAACAGCGAGGGCAATTACTATATTGACAACTTGTCCGCCTCTCAAAGCATCAGCGGCAACGGCACGGCGCCTGCGATTTCCTTTTCGATGGTGAACGATCCCGCGCCGAGCGCCGCGACGGAGTGGCGTCTGGTAAAGCCTTACGCGCCGGTCACGATTCTGGCCGCGACGCCGCCCGCGGTTTCAATCACCTACTCCAACCAGTCCGCGACATTGAATTGGTCCGGCAACGGCCTCTATTACAATGTCTATCGCAGCGCGACGTCCGGCGGCAACTACACGAAAATCGCCAGCCTCGTCACGAACACTACTTTTCTTGATGGCACGGTGCAGAACGGCACGGCGTATTATTACGTCGTGACGGCGCTCAACATATTGGGCCAGGAGTCGGCCTATTCCAGCCAGGTCGTGGCCCGCCCGGCCTCCACGACGCCGGCACTGCTCGGTTTCAATCTCGTCAACAATGGCGCGCTGGAGGGCATCCAATTCAACTGGCCGGCAGATCACACCGGGTGGCGGCTGACGATGAATACCAACGGCCTGGGAAACCCCAACGCCTGGTTTACCGTCCCCAATTCGGCGGCGACGAATCAAATCTGGCTGCAGTTAATTCCGTCGCGAGCGAGTGTTTTCTTCCAGTTGGTGTTTCCCTGAGTAGTTGGAAGTCTATCGCCGACATCCTGCTTGGCGCGCATGGCGAGGCGTGTTATTTTCAAAAGTGACTCAGATGAAGAACCGGACACACCAGATCCTTCCCACGGGTGAAGGAATGGCAGAGGAGCGCCCAGGGCCGCGACGGAGCGCATTCCTTGTATTGGTCTTGTGGGTGATTGCCCTCACAGCGCAGGGGCAATCCAACGAAAACCAGGTTCCGCTTGAAAACGCGCATGCCAATGCCAGCGTGGTGGAAAACAATCCGCTGAATCTAAAGACGAATCTTCAGGATTCGCTGACCGAGCGCGGCTCCTACAATTTCAGCGACATGGGTTCATGGATTTGGGGGGCCAAGACGATGGACCGGCAAACGTGCCGATTCTGGAAGTCATTTGAGATTCCCGAAGGGGCCAAAGTGGCGCGGGCGCGGCTGCGGATCACGGGGGACAATGAGTACACTTTGTTTTTGGACGGACGCGAATTGGGGAGGGACGCCGAGTGGCGGCATCTTTACGAATATGACATCACGGCCTTGTTGTCGCCGGGACAGCACATTCTGGCGGTGGAAGATTACAACAGCTTCAAAGAGGCGGGCATGATTCTTGGGTTGCAAATCGGCCTGGCCGATGGGCGCAAAGTTTCCGTCAAATCCGACCCAAGCTGGGTGGTCGGTTGCGACGGCGTGCCTGGCTGGGAAAATGTGAGGGATTGGCAAAAAATGTCCGAGCCGCCTCCGTCCTGGCCGCCGGGCACCATTATAGCCGCCTGCGGGTCAGGCCCGTGGGCCGTTTCACCTTGGTTCATTGAAATCGTGCCGCCGTTGAATTGCAACGTGATTCCATTCTGGCAAACCGGCTGGTTTCAAATCACGGTGCTGGCAGTGTTGGTCATGTTGGCGCTGGTAACTTTATGGGTCCTGACCCAACTGGCATTACGCACGAAGGAACAGCGGTTGCTCCAGCGCGAGCGCGCCCGCATCGCGCGGGACATCCACGACGACCTTGGCATGAGGATGACGCAATTGGTGCTGCAAGGCGAAGTGGCGGTGAGCGAAGTGCCGGCCCAGTCGGGACTGCACTCGCAACTGAGCCAGATTTGTGAAGATGCCCGCGGAGCGCTCAGGGCGATGGACGAGGTTCTTTGGGCCATTAATCCACGCCGCGACAACTTGCGCGAATTCACCACCTACGTTTGCCGTTACGCGCAGACTTTTCTAAAGGACGCTTCCATTCAATGCACACTGGATGTGGAGCCGGAAATGTCCTCCGCCGCCTTCAATCTGCCGCTGCGCCGCAACCTGTTGATGGCGGTCAAGGAAGCCTTGCACAACGCCGCCAAACATTCCCACGCATCGGAATTGAGCTTGCGGATTCGCTGCCAGGGTCAGGCGTTGCACGTCGTGGTGCAGGACAACGGCCGGGGCTTCGAACCAGGCCTCGCCAGCCCGGACCGCAATGGCCTGACCAACATGAGCCAGCGCATGAATGAACTGGGCGGCCGCTGTCTTATCAAAAGCCAGCCCGGCCAAGGTTGCAGCGTGGAAATGTTCATGCCGCTGGTCAACAGCCGGCGCAATCTGCTGCGTCCGAACTGGTTCCGAAAATTCAGCGCCCTGATGACCAGGAAATCAAATCAACCGCCCCTGGCCGTTTCCCAAGAGACACCCATATTGCATGACCAAGCCAATCAAACCCTCCGCCAAGAACCCGTTGAAGATCGCGCTGATTGAGGACCAGCCCAAGGCCCGCGACAACTGGTGCCGCCTCATCAATTCGTTTCCCGACCTGTCCTGCATCTGCGCCTGCAAATCCGGCGAGGAAGCGTTGCGCACCATTCCTGAAGTCCCGCCCGACGTGATTCTGATGGACATTTTTTTGCCGCGCATGTCCGGCATTGAATGCACGGCCCAATTGAAAGCGATGTTGCCGCAAACACCCATCATCATCCTGACCGCCATGGATGATGAGGAGTTGATATTCATGGCTCTTGAAGCCGGAGCGGATGGCTACCTGCTGAAACGCACGAAACCAGCCGATTTGCGGGCCGCTTTGCTGGAGGTGCTGGACGGCGGAGCGCCCATGTCCAGCGAGATCGCCCGCCGCGTCATCACCTCCTTTCGCACCAAGGCAAAAACCCGCGATAAATCCCTGCACCTGTCCACGAGGGAAGAGCAGATCCTGTTGCTTTTGACCAAGGGTTGCTCCAACAAAATGATCGCGGATCGTTTGGATTTGAGTGTCGTCACCATCAGCCATCATCTCAAGCACGTCTTCGAAAAAATGCACGTCAGTTGCCGCACCGAGGCGGCCATCCGTTACATGAGTTTGCACAATCCACAGGACTGAAGCTCTTTCCAAAGCATCCTCCATTTAGAGGATGGCGCAGCTATCCAGAATGGGTATGGACGGAAATATTCGATTGCGGCAAGGTGTGGGCATGACCCAACAAGTCCTGATCACTCAATCGCCAGCGCGAAAAACGAACTCGTTCCGCGACGGTCATTGAGAACATTAAACAGAAAAACATCATGATCCACCACTCCATGAATACATCCATCCGTTTCAATCCCATGCGGGCCGCGGTTGTGCTGCTGCTCGTGTTTCTGGCCTCCGCCCAATTGGCGCGGGCGCAAACTCTGTCTTTGCAATTAAAGGCGGCCAATTACAATGCGACCACCGGCCTTTGGACAGCCACCGTCGGCCCCAATGCGCAGGCAGGAGGCACCTTTCCTACGCTCAACGCCAGCGCCAGCCCAAATGGCGCTCCGGCTGTGGTCTTTAACGGGGCCAATTACCTGACGCTGGCATCCTCCATTCCCAACGCCAACGGCTACACCGCCTTTGCCTACATCCAACCGGCCACGGGTGCGGGACCGTATGGCTTGTTCGGGGGCTCCGCCGGTTCCTTTGAGTATCGCATTTACAACAGCAAACAGGATGCCCTGCGGCAGCAACAGGTCGATCTCGGCTCGGAAAGCACGACCCTGTCCACCAGCGCTTTCAGCCTGATTGATTGCACCGTGACCAATGTTGGGGGAGGCAGCTTTCGTCTCAACGGCGTGGCCGACGGCAACAATTCGGCCAGTTCTTTTACCGAACCCCTCACCGCTGTCGGCGCGAGGTCCAGCGGCACGGGCGTGGAAAATTTCAGCGGGTCTATCTGTGAAATTGATATTTACACCGGTGTGCTGACACTCTCTCAAATTACCAATATTGAGGCCGCTTTGACGGCGGCTTATGTCACGCCCCCGCCGACCGCGCCGGTGCTGGTGGCCAATACCGCGGCCAACCCCGCCGTGGCCACCGTTGGCGGCAGCGACACCTTGTCGGCCGCCTTCACCGGAGCCGCGCCGATCAGCTACCAATGGCGGGTGAGCGCCAATGCCTCCGGCAGCGGGGCCGTCAACATTCCTGGAGCGACCAATACCACATTGGTGTTGAACAATCTTCAACTAAGCAACTCCGGCAGTTATTACAGTTTGCTGGCTTCGAACGCTGTGGCGCCCTATGTCAGCAATAGCAGTTGGCTGCAATTGGAGGTAGTGCCTTTGACCGCCTCGGTGCAACTGGCCGCCACCAATTACAATCCGGCCACCGGCGTGTGGACGGATTCCAGCGGAAACAATAACAATGCCACGTATTCCGGAGGATATACCCCCACTTTGGTTTCCTTTGTCACGCCCAATGGCGGCTCGGCGGTGAATATTACCGCCAACGAGGGCCAATATTTTCTCCTCAGTTCTTCGCTGGCCTACACCAACGGTTATACCGTATTCGCTTATGTCATGCCCAGCGCCGTGAACGACGGCAATCGGCATTCCCTGACCGGGGGATCCGCCTCGGACGCGCTGGAATATGATTTTTACAGCAGTCATCAAGATTACTTACTGGAGTATGTGGCGGATGAAGGCCACGGAACGGCCACCATTCCCACCACGAGCTTCAGCTTGGTGGACTTGGCCGTAAACTCTTCCGGAGCCGCCTTTAGATTCAATGGAGCGTCCGATGGTAACGTGGCAGGGGTGGCGTTTGGTGCACCCCTCGCGCGCATCGGAAATAATCACGGCGGCGGTGATGGATATTATGGGGACATCGCTGAAATTGACATCTACACCGGCGTGTTGAGTTCCAACCAAATCAGCACGATTGAAGCCCAGTTGACGGCCAAATATGTCACCGCCGGCAGCATTGCCATCGGGGCGGCGGCTGTCGCGCCCACCAATAACACGTATGCCGGCAACGCCGTCACGCTCTCTGCGCCTGTAGTGGGGGCGACGGCAACCACCTCTTTTGTCTGGCAGACGGACAATGGAACCGGCGGCGTCAGCTTTGCAAATATCAGTGGCGCCACCAACACCAACTATGTGTTGAACACCACCAGCTTGCTGGGAACTTATGAGTATCAATTGATCGGCACTCCGTTCGGCGGCAGTTCCGTCACCAGCGCGCCGGTGAGTTTAGCCGTGCAGTCCGCCAGCGCGCCCGTGGTCTTGGCGGACACCAGCCCCAATCCAGCCACCGCCACGGTTGGCGGCAATGAAACTTTCTCGGCCTCCTTCACAGGCAACCTGCCGATTGGCTACCAGTGGCAGGTCAGCGCCAACCCGTCCGGCAGCGGGGCCGTCAACATTCCTGGAGCGACCAACACCACCTTGCTGTTGACTAATCTTCAACTCACCAACTCCGGTAATTATTACAGCCTGCGGGCCACAAATAATATTTCCCCTTATGTCGCCAACAGCAGTTGGGCGCAGCTGACCGTGGTGCCCTTGACGGCTTTGGTGCAGTTGATTGCCACCAATTACGAGCCAAACGGCGGCTTTTGGGCCGATTCCAGCGGCAACGGCAACAACGCATATTATGTAGGGACATCCACCCCCACTTTGACTTTTTTTGTCACTTCGAATGGAGCCGCGGCCGTGGATGTTGCCGTCGGGGGAGGCAGCTTCCTCCTTAGTTCACCGCTTGATCCGAGCAGCGGCTATACCGTGTTCGCTTATGTGATGCCGAGCGTCGTGTCGGACGGAGCGCGACATGCCCTGACAGGCGGTTCCTCCTCCGGGGCGCTGGAATATGATTTTTATGCCGGTCACCAGGATTACTTGCGGGAGTATTTGCAGGATGTCGGCAGCGGGACGGCGACCATCGCCACCAACAGCTTCAGTCTGGTGGACCTGGCCGTCAACTCATCCGGCGCCGCCTTCAGATTAAATGGGGAGCCCGACGCCACCGTGGCGGGGGCCACCTTCAGTTCAGCCCTCGCGCGGATCGGCAACAATGAAGGCAGCGGCGATTCATTCTTGGGAGACATTGCTGAAATTGACATCTACAACGGCGTCTTGAGTTCCAATCAAATCAGCTTGGTTGAAGCGCAATTTATTGCCAATTATGTGACCGTCAGCAGCATCGTCATCGGGGCGGCCGAAGTCGAGCCGACCAACAGCATCTATGCGGGCACCTCCGTCACACTCTCCGCGCCGATCATTGGGCCGACTGGAACGGCGGCTTTTAATTGGCAGACCGACAACGCAACCGGCGGTGCCAGCTTCTCGAATATCCCCGGCGCCACCAACACCAACTATGTGTTGAACACCTCCAACTTGCTGGGAACTTATGAGTATCAATTGGTCGGCACCCCCTTCGGCGGCAGTTCCGTCACCAGCGCGCCTGTAACTTTGACTGTGCAGGCTGCCAGCGCGCCGATGCTCGTGACCGACATCACCCCCAATCCCGCCACCGCCACCATTAGCGGCAACGAAACCTTCTCAGCCTCCTTCACCGGCACCCTGCCGATCGGCTATCAATGGCAGGTCAGCGCCAATTCGTCCGGCAGCGGGTCCGTTAATATCACGGGAGCGACCAACACAACGTTGTTGTTGACTGATCTTCAGATCAGCAATTCCGGCAATTATTACAGCCTGCAGGCCTCGAATAATGTTTCACCTTTTGTCGCCAACAGCAGTTGGGCGCAGTTGACCGTGGTACCCTTGGTGGCTGCGGTACAATTGGTAGCCAGCAATTACGATCCGGTTGGCGGCGTTTGGACCGATTCCAGCGGCAATGGCAATGACGCCACTTATTCGGGCGCATACAATCCCAGCTTGGCTACCTTTGTGACGCCGAGCGGTTCCTCGGCGGTGGATTTTGTCTCCGGGGATGGCAGTTTCCTGCTTAATTCGCCACTTGACCCAAGCATCGGCTATACCGTGTTTGCCTATGTCGAACCTGCCGGCACGTCAGGGCGGCTTGCCCTCACCGGCGGATCCTCGAGTGGAGCGCTGGAATATGACATTGACAACGGCAAGCAGGATTACTTGAGGGAATACTTGCAGGATGTTGGCAGCGGAAATGCCTCCATCCCCACCGCCAGCTTCAGCATGATTGATTTGGCCGTTAATTCTTCAGGCGGCGCCTTCAGGTTCGATGGAGCCTCCGACGGAACCGTGGCCGGCGCCACTTTTACCTCGCCTATCACGCGCATCGGCAACAACGAAGGCGGTGGTGATGGGTTTGTTGGGCAATTGGCTGAAATTGACATTTACAGCGGGGCCTTGAGTTCCATTCAAATTAGCAATCTCGAGGCTCAGTTGAAGGCGGCTTATGGCGCCACCGGCGTGCCCACCAACTCGCCCATCATCACAGCCTCGGGCTCCGGCGGCCAGTTGTATCTGTCCTGGCCGGCGGATCACATTGGCTGGACCTTGGAAGTGCAGACAAACCACCCGGCTCAGGGAGTCAGTACGAATGCAAGCGACTGGATGAGGGTTCCCGGCTCGGCGTCAATCTCTGAAACAAACTTCACGATAGGCCCCACGCCGCAGGCGGAATTCTACCGTTTGGTTTACCCTTGAGGATTTGACAAACTGTTGGATGCCGGCCCCCGGAATTTTTGAACTGAACACAGTTATTGTGCGAAAGGCGCAGCTTTTCAGCTTATTGGTTGCATGCATTGTTCTGGCGGTTTATCCGATCCAGGGCCGAATTCTTGCAACCAACCTAAGATGCGGATTCCTGTTGAATCCTCTGGGTGTGGATGACACTATGCCGCGACTAAGCTGGCAGTTGCAAACGGCCAAAGTCGGCGAACGCGGCCAGTCGCAAACAGCGTTTCAAATCCTCGTCGCAACTTCGTC
>Ga0302324_100022399_pt1 | contig 12271 bp, 6 predicted proteins | sample Palsa_T0_1_FD_201949 | JGI IMG/M metagenome (GOLD analysis project Ga0302324, IMG submission 201949) | Peat permafrost microbial communities from Stordalen Mire near Abisko, Sweden - Palsa_T0_1 | ecosystem: Environmental > Terrestrial > Soil > Palsa > Peat permafrost | place: Sweden: Abisko...
GTCCGGCACGGTGCAGTTGGCCGGCCAGTTGCCGCCAAGCGCCATGAACAACGCGGCGGTATCGGACAGGCGATTGGCTTCGGTTTGCACGCGCACCACGGCCGCGGTCAGATAAGTCTGCTGCGCATTGAGGACGGCGAGCTGGTTGACCTGACCCGCGTTCAATTGCTGCTGGACGATGTCGAGGCTGGCCTTGGCGGCAACCTCGGCCCGCAGCGCGGCCTTCAGGGCGCGCGCATCCGCCTGCAGCGCCCGCAACGCGTCCGCCACGTTCTGGAATGCGGTGATGACGGCGGCGCGATACTGGGCTTCGGCCTGCTCGAGCGCGGCCTCCGCCGCCTTCTGCTTGTTATAGAGCGTGAAGCCATCGAAGATCGGCGCGGTGGCGCTCGCTGTCAGGGTGTAGAACGCGGCGCCGGGCACGAAGACCTGCGCATAATTCGGCGCCGCCGATCCGCCGTTGGCCGAGAGCGAGATGTTTGGCAGCCGCGCCGCGATCGCGACCCCCACCAGAGCGCTGGCCGAATGCATGTTGGCTTCCGCCGCCCTCACATCGGGCCGCTGATCGACCAGCTTGCCCGGCAGGCTGATCGGCAGATTGGCCGGCAATTTGAGATGCGCGAGGTCGAACTTCTGCGATACCTCGTCGGCGGCATATTGTCCGGCCAGCGCCGTCAGCAGATCGCGCTGCTGGGCCAGCTGCTTTTCAAGCGGCGGCAGCAGTTCTTCCGCCTGGGCGAGGGCTGCGTCCTGGGCCAGCACATCGGCCTGGGCCGCCTGGCCGAAACTGAGCTGGCGCTTGAGAATGTCGAGCAGGTTGCGCTCGATCGTGATGATGCGCTGGGTCGCGGCGATCTGCCCGCGCAGCGACGCTTCCTGTATCGCCGCGGTCACGACATTGCTGGTCAGCGTCAGATAGGCAGCCTCGAGCTGGAACAATTGCTGCTCGGTCGTGGCATCCAGATTCTCGACGGCGCGGAAATTGGCGCCCCAGATGTCCGGTACGAACGATACCGTCAGCTGGTTGGTCGCGAGTGAGAACTGGGTCTGCTGGGCCGGCAATGGAACGGGCGGCACCTGCTGGGGATTGGAAACCAGGAATTGCTGCGCCGACGTATTGCCGGAGACCTGCGGGAAGAACAGCCCGCGCTGGGCCTGGGCATTGTATTGCGCAACCCTGATCGCCGCCTCGGCGGCCTGCAAATTCGGATTGTGGTCGACCGACTGTTTGACGAGCTCATTGAGGAGCGGCGATTTGAACGCCCCCCACCAGCGCGCGGAAACGTCGGCGCCGGTGACGAAGTGCTGACCGGCGACCCGCGGCGGGCCGTTGCCGGCATCCGGCGACGCCAGCTTCCCGCGCACATAACCGTCGACCTCCGGCTTCGCAGCGGGCTGAAAATTCGGTCCCACCGCGCAGCCCGAAATGGCCATCGACAGCACGGCCAGCATGGCGGTGCCGGCGAGGACACGGCGCCTGCGGTCGTGCAGATGTTGATGCGGCTTCCAACTAACCATCCGGATTACCCTCGACGGCCACCGCGCCTTCGCCTTCGGTCTCGCTCGCGGTGTCCTCGCCCTTGTCCCGCGAGAGAAATATCTTTCGAAGTGCGGGCGCCACAACAAGCAACAGCAGTGGACCGATGAACATGCCGCCCACCACGACCGTGGCCAGCGGACGCTGCACCTGGCTGCCGATGCCGTGCGAGATCGCCGCCGGAAACAGCCCGACCCCCGCCGACAGCGCCGTCATCAGCATCGGCCGCATCCGCTGCTCGGCACCATGGAATACGGCTTCGGCGATGTCCATTCCCTGCGCCCGCAGTTCGCGGAAATAGGTGATGTTGAGAATGCCGTCCATCACCGCGACGCCGAACAGCGAAATGAAGCCGATCGCGGCGGAGACGCTGAATTCGAGCCCGGCGAAATAGAGCGCGATCAGCCCGCCGCCGATCGCGAAGGGAATACCGGCAACCGACAGCAGACTGTCGCGCAGTGAATTGAACAGGCCGTACAATAGAACAAGGATCAGCAGCAGCGTGATCGGAACAACGATGACCAGCCGCTGCTTGGCGGCCTGCAGACTGTCGAATTCGCCGGCCCAGATGATCCGGTATCCGTTCGGAAGCTTGATGGCCTTGGCGACCCGCTCCTGGGCCTCCGCGACGGTACCGCCGAGGTCGCGGCCGCGGACGCTGAACTTGATCGGAATGAAGCGCTGGCTGCGCTCGCGATAGATGAACGAGGCGCCGGTGTCGAGCGTGATATCCGCCAGCTCGCTGAGCGGAACATAGCCGTTGGTGCCCGACGGCGTTTGATAGGCGACCTTGACCGTCTTGATGGCATCGATGCTGCTGCGGTATTTGGCATCGAGCCTGACCGCCAGGTTGAACTGCCTGTCGCCCTCCAGAACGGTGGTCGCGGTGGTGCCGCCGAGCGCCGCCTGAACCACGGTGTTGACGTCGCCGGTATTGAGACCGTAGCGGGCGGCCTTGTCGCGATCGACCTTGATATTGAGATTGGGTTGTCCCAGCAGGTGGAATATGCCGAGGTCGGCCACGCCCCTGACCTTTTGCATCTCGGCCATCACCTGGTCCGCCAGCTTCTCCAGCGTTTCGAGGTTCGGTCCGATAATCTTGACCGAATTGGCGCCCTTCACGCCCGACAGCGCCTCCTCGACATTGTCCTGGATATATTGCGAGAAATTGAACCCGATCCCGGGCAATTCCTCCTCGAATTCCTTTTGCAGTTCTTCCGTCAGCTTTTCCTTGGTCAGGTTCGCCGGCCACTCGTCGAAGGGTTTCAGCGGTGCAAACAGTTCGACGTTGGAGAATGGCGAGGCATCGCTGCCATTGTCGGGCCGACCGTGCTGCGACACCACCGTGATGACCTCCGGATGCCGGAGCAGGATCTCGCGCATTTTCCCCGCGGCGACCGTGCCTGCGTCGAGCGACATCGTCGACGGCATCGCCGCCCTGATCCAGAAATTGCCTTCTTCCAATGCCGGCAGGAATTCGCTGCCGAGCCTTGATGCCGCAAGAAAGCTGAGGCCAAGGAAGACCACCCCGACGATCACGGCGACCGTGAGGTTGCCGAGCGCCCAGCGCAGCACCGGCGTATAACTCCTGCGCAGCGCGCGCACGATGATGGTTTCGGTTTCCTCGATGTGCTTGGGCAGCAGCAGCGCCGCCAGAACCGGCGTCACCGTGAAGGTCGCCAGCAGCGCACCGGCCAGCGCATAGCCGTAGGTCCGCGCCATCGGCCCGAAGATCTGGCCCTCGACCCCCTGCATCGTAAACAGCGGCACGAACGCCGTGACCGTGATCGCCGCGGTAAAGAACACCGCCTTGTCGACCTGCAGCGCACTGACGAAGATGATACGCAACCGCTCCGACCACATCTTGCCTGCGCCGCCAGGGGCATGCGCCGACGTCGGATCAGCTCCCCAATACCCCTCGGAAAGATGCTGAAGCAGCGTTTGCCGGTGCTCGGCGTTGGACTGGAAGTTTCGATAGATATTTTCCATCATGATCACGGCGGAATCGACGATAATGCCGAAGTCGACCGCGCCCAGCGACAGCAGGTTCGCGTCCTCGCCCTGGATGACAAGAATGATGATGGCGAAGAACAGGGCGAACGGAATGTTGGCGCTGACGATGATGGCGCTGCGCAGATCGCCCAGAAATACCCACTGAATAAAGAACACCAGCAGACAGCCGAAGATCAGATTGTGAATGACCGTATGCGTGGTGACCCCGACCAGCGTGCTGCGATCGTAATAGGGAATGATCTTGACCCCGGCCGGCAGGCTTCCATCGGTATTGAGCTTTTCGACCTCTTCCTGAACCCGCGGGATGATGTCGTTGGTATGCTGGGTCCTTCCCATCACCACGATCGCGGTGGCAACATCGTCTTCGTGATCCCGGCCCCCGATTCCAAGCCGCGGCACATAGCCGACGGAAACGGTTGCGACGTCCTTGACCTGGATCGGAAGACCATTCGACTGGCTCAGAACGATGTTCTCGATGTCCTGGACCTTGTAGCCCTTGGTGACGTCGTCGGCGCCGCCGCTGTCGACCAGCCCGACACCACGAATATTGACCGACTGTTGTCCGATCGTGATCTCGCGGCCACCGACATTGATGTTGGCATTGCCGAGCGCGGTGATCAGTTGCGGGATCGAAACATTGTAGGCTTCAAGTTTTCCGAGGTCGGCATCGACATTGAACTGCTTGGTGGTGCCGCCCCAGGCGTTGATCTGCACCACGCCGGGGATGGTCAGGAAACGACGGGCGACGACATAATCCTGCAGCGTCCGCAGATTGGTCAGGCCGAAATGCGGCGGGCCGACCAGCTGGTAGCGGTAGATTTCGCCGACCAGGCTGGATTGCTGAATCTGGGGAACCTGGTTGCCCGGCAGGTTGACGTTTTGCTGCAGGCTGACCGACGCCTGTGCCAGCGCGAAGTAGAAATCGGTCCCGTATCTGAAGGTCACCCGGACGAACGACAGGCCGTAGAATGAAGTCGAGCGGATATTGATGACGCCCGGCGTCGGATAAAGGCCCACTTCCATGGGAATGGTATAATACTTCTCCATCTCCTCGGCAGACAGACCCGCCGCCTGCGCGGTGATTTCCAGAATGACCGGAGCTGGATTGGGATAGGCTTCGATATTCAGGCGTGAAAACGCAACAAGCCCGGCTGCGCAAAACACCACAAGACCCAGGACAATGATCGCACTGCGCGTCAGACCGAACTCAAGTAGAGACTTTATCAAGTGACCCCGCAGTGTGTCTTTGGGTTAACGAGCCCTGAGCCGGTTAACCGGCATCGCCCATCAACAGCTTGTTGCTCAGAAATACCGCGCCGTCGGTGACGACGGTTTCTCCAGGCGAAAGACCCTCCAGGATCTGGTCCCAGCCATCCTGCTGCAGGCCGATCTTGACGGTTCGCTTGATGAAATGGCGGCTGTCGCTGGTGACCCACACTGTCATCGTCCCGTCACCTTCCCTGACCACGCCCTCGGCGGGCACCGCAAGCGAATGCGCAGGGTCTCCGACCCGAATGACAAAACTCGCGAACATTCCGGAGCGAAGCAGATGTTGCGGATCGTCGATTTCGGAGCGGACAAGCTGCCGGTGGGTGTTCGGGTCAATCATCGAACCCACCGTCGTCACCCGACCCTTGAAGACCGCATTGGGATAGGCCGGCACCCTGACCTCGACGTCCTGACCGACCTTGTAAGCCGGCGCATCCGTCTCAATGACGTTCGCCAGCATCCACATCGTCGACAAATCCGCGACCGAATACGGCGCCGGCGTATTGCCCGGCTGGGTCAGGAATCCGGGCGCGGCGCTGCGGGCTACAACTTTTCCGGAGATGGGACTTGGGACCAGCAAGGTGGAATCGACCTTGCGCATATCGACGACCTGATCAATCTCGGCGTCGGTCTTGCCGAAGATGCGGACCGCATCCCGCGCGGCCTTGTAGTTGCCTTCCGCGGTCTGCTCGTCGGACGTCGACTGATCGACATCCTTCTGCGCGCTGCCGCCGGCCTTCAACAGATTGGTCGCACGCGCCAAGGTACGCTTCTGCAATTCGAGCACGCCGGCCGCCGCCAGCAGGGTTGATTCCGCCTGCAGCAGGTCGGGACTGTCGATCGTGAACAGGACGTCGCCGGCCTTGACATCGTCGCCGATATTGAAATTCGCCTTCAGGATTTTCCCGGGATACTGCGAGAATACCTGGACCAGCAGATTCTCGTTGAAATCGATCGTGCCAACGGCAGTCTTCAAGAGCGCGAAATCACGCGACCCGACCGGATTGATCTTGAGCGTGCCAGCCTGCTTTTCCGACAAGTCGACAGATTGCGTGTCGGCGGTTTTTCCGGGTCCGGACGGATCGGATTCGGCAGTGGCGATTTGCACTTTTCGGCCGGATTGACCGTCGGCAAGTCCAATGAAACCCCTGCCCCAAAACAGCGCAGCTCCGCCGATCGCGATTAAGGCGAAAACCATCGCCCGAGAGCGTCTCGACGTGTTTCCGATAGCACTCACTCCAGGTCCCCAACTTCGTCAACAGTCGATCTAATCAATTATATTGCGTTACAGCATTGCGCTTACACTAACCTTACGCTGTGTTCGATCGGAACAATTGTTTTCACGTTGATTCATATAATAAAAATAGTCGAATCCGGGAAAATCTTTGGATTGCCCAGAGATTTTTCGTTTGCCCTCATGATGGGCGAAGGAAAGCGGAAGTTATGGGCAAAAGCAGCTGCGCACATTGACCTTGCCTTTGAAGAATTGTGCTGCGCGCGGCCCTGGAATCAGCGTCATATTTGTCTCCGGAACAGCCCTGCGACGGCGAATCCGTTCGACATCTTCCCGAAGCTCATCTTCCCGAAGCTTATCCGAGGCATTCCAACACCGGAATGTGACAAGAACACCCCCCGAAAGGATGCGCCTTGCGATGAAAGCCTTCCGAGGGGCATCCGGCGGCTTTGGCCGCCTTCGATTTTCACGCCTCAGAAGTGGATGATCATGTCCGCTGCGCCGATGATGGCGAAGTTCTTGTTGGGCGCGATGCCGAGGTTCGAATTGCCGTTGAAGGCATTCGCATCCAGCGACCTGTAATAGGAAACCTCGGGCCGCATCTCGATCTGGGGCGAGAACCAGTGCTGCCAGCCGATGCCGGTCTCGACGTAGCGCGTCTTGGTGCCGGTGCGCTGGCCCTGCGCGTCGTTCACGAATTCCGCGCGGTACGAGATGTTGTCGAGCGGCGTTACCTTGTAATTCAGATAGGCCAGGAAGGTCTGAAACGATGCGGTGCAGCTGATCGCCGTCGCCGTGCTGCAGTACGCGCCGCCGGGCGCGTTGAACGGCATGTATTGCGGCGAGAACGGCGTGCCGCCGGCGGCGATGGCGGCAACCGCCACCGGGTTGTTCAGGTTGGCAACGTTGTTCTGGTGCTCATTGTAGGTTTCGAACGAGATGTGCCACTGGTCGTTGAACTTGTGATAATAGGTCAAGCCATACCATTGCAGGTTGTTGTAACCCCAGGTGCCGTTGTTGATGGCGTTCGAGACGATGTTGAAGTCGTCATTGCCGGTGTCGCTGGACCAGCGCACGCCGGCGGTCACGCTCGGCTGCGCCCCCGGGTCTTTCAGCATGGTGGTGCCGGGAAACAGCGGGTTCGGATCCGGATTGGCGATCCTGGTACCGACATGCCAGGGGAACGTCTCGGTTCCAGACGTAATGCCGAGCTGGAATATCCAGTTCTTGGTCGCCGCCATGGTAAATTCGACGCCGGTGTTGGTGTAGTTGTCATAGGTGTAGGTCATCGAGTGCGAGTACATGTAATTGTTCGGCGCCAGCTGCGCCTCGATGTCCGGAATTGAGATGTAACGTCCAACCCGGATCAGGAGCCCTTCCAGCACCTGCGGAATGAACACCTCGCCATAGGCCATCGGGATGTCGAAGCCGTTGTTGAGGTTCTGGTTCAGCAGCTGGCTGCTGAACAGGCCGTAGGCGGTGGTATAGCGATAGTTCTCGCCGTAGATCGGCGCGATCCGGAAACCCCAGTCGACATGATCCTTCTGCACCGTGTCCGGAAGCCGCTCGAAATAGATCACCGCCTGATCGAGCTGCACGTTGTTCGGGTTGTAGCTGTAGGCCGCCGGCGCGTTGCCGCCCTTCACGGTGCTGGTGGAGAGGTTGCCGCCGGGATCGACCCAGCCGTAGACCTGGATGTGGTTGTCGCTCATCCACTGGCCCGCGCTGGTATTGCCCAGTGCCGCCATCAGCGGGCTGTCGACCGAGCTCGCCCGCGTCACGCCAAGATTCGTGGTGCCGCCATAGGGCCACTCGGTAAACGGCATCGGCGGAATGCTTTGCGGGGTCGGCGGCCAGTCCGCGCGGCTTCCCGGAGGCGCTTTCGGATCCGCCGGCGCGGCTTCGTGCCCCCATTCGAGCCTGTAGTAGTTGACGAGGCGCTCCATGAAGGTGGTGCCGAGATAGGGCTCAAGGCACGCATAATTCTTGTAGGGATCGACGACGGTTCTGCATCCGACCGGCACTTTGGCCGGCACCGAAGCATCCGCCGCAATTGCGCCGTTGACGTTGACCAGACCCATCGCGGCCAACGAGACGCCCGCCAGAACAACTCTTTTCATCATCTTGTCCGAAGCTCTTGTTGCATGCGCCTTCACACCCGCTCTCGCGGCTCTTGCCAAAGCGGCGCGTCTTTCACAGGGTTACGAGGAAAATCGAGTGGCCTTGGTCATGACGCCCCGTCTGCGCGTCTAGTTCTCCACCGGACCACGCCACATCGGAGATTTCGGACCACCGTAGTAACGCATCGGTCCAAGTCGGGCCTGCTCGCTGTTCGCAGGTTCTGCTCGGTGGCCCTGCACTGCCGGATGACGAACGTGCAAACGTCCCTTGCCGGTCTTCGCGACAGCATCGCCCCAGATGCCGGCGGTCAGGATGATCGCAGCCGGAACGGAAAGCCCGATCCGCGTCGTTCTGGTGGTCACATCAACCTCCCCACCCGGAATCACCTACTGGCCCGACCACATCGAAGATTTCGGGCCGCCGTAATAGCGCATGCCGACAGGCCTTGCGGTCTCCTGAACCGAAACCGTCTGGATCGTGTGTTCCTGCGCGGTGAGCGCGACATGACTCCTGTGCTTCGCGGCGGCGTCGCCGCTGAACCCGGCGGTCAAAGCCACCGCGACAGCCAGGCCCACCAAACCCGTCCGCGCATTTCCAGCATTCACATAGGTCATATCATTCTCCAATCTGCACTTACTGGCCCGACCACATCGCAGATGCAGCCGATCAGCTCAGGCGAAGCTTCAGTATTTGGCGACGACAGGACCTCCGAATTTGAAGTCCAGGCCGACCGTCACCACCGAATAGGTGGTCTCGGTGGTGTAAGGCAGCACACCGTTCGTCGGGAGCGGGCGGTTGTAGCCATTGAAGTTGGTGTAGCGGTATTCGAACTTGCCGATCACGTTGTTGGTCAGCGCGTAGGCGATGCCGCCGCCGGCCGTCAGGCCGTTGGCATGGACCGTGAACTGATCGGGAAGGACACCCGCAAGAGTATCAGTGTGAACGATGTCGCCGAAGGCGTAGCCGCCGGTGAAGAACAGCATCCAGCGGTCGACGGTATAGCCGGCGCGCACACGCACCGAGCCGCCCCAGCGCAGGTTGTCCTGATCGACCGAGGTGACGGCGAAACTGCCCGCGGCGACGGCCGCGGCGTCGTTGCCCTTGATGCCGGACCAGAACAGATCGCTCTCAAGACCGACCACGATGCTGCCGCTTTGCCAGTTGTAGCCCACCTCGCCGCCGGCCACGCCACCGGTGGAGGAGTAATTGGCGGTATAATCGGCGAACGGCGTATTGGGACCCAGCGCATTGTTGACGTTGTGGTTGCCGTAGCCGCCGCCGCCGAACCCGCCGACATAGAAGCCGCTCCAGTCATAGACTGACGCCGCGATGGACGGAGCCTTCGAATAGGTGGGCAAATCGGCACCGAGAGCCGGTGACAGCAGACCCAGCACACCGAGCGAGACGGTGGTGAGAAGAATTCGCTTCATTGTTATCCCCTGTCGAATTGTTCTGATGAAATGTCCGACGACTGAAGGCCGTCCCGACTTTCCACGCATTAGAAGTGAATGATGATGTCCGAGAGCGCGATGATGGCGTAGTTCCTGTTGGCGGGAATGCCGAGGTTGGCATTGCCGTTGAACGCCATCGCGTCCAGCGACTTGTAATAGGAGACCTCAGGCCGCATCTCGATCTGGGGCGAGAACCAGTGCTGCCAGCCGATGCCGGTCTCGACGTAGCGCGTCTTGGTGCCGGTGCGCTGCCCCTGCTCGTCGTTGACGAATTCCGCGCGATACGAAATGTTGTCCAGCGGCGTGATCTTGTAGTTCACGTAGGTCAGAAACGTCTGGTACGTCGCGGTACAGCTGATCATCGTCGCGTTGGCGCAGAACGCGCCGCCGGACGCATTGAACGGCATATATTGCGGCGAGAATGGCGTACCGCCGGCGGCGATGGCGGCAACCGCCGCGGGGTTGTTCAGGTTGGCGACGTTGTTCTGGTGCTCATTGTAGCTTTCGAACGAGATGTGCCACTGGTCGTTGAACTTGTGATAGTAGGTCAGGCCATACCATTGCAGGTTGTTGTAGCCCCAGGTGCCGTTGTTGATGCCGTCCGCAACGACGTTGATGTCGTCATTGCCGCTGTCGCTGGTCCAGCGCACGCCGAACGTACCGCTCGGCTGTGCACCCGGATCCTTCGCCATGGTGCTATTGGGAAACAGCGCGTTCGGGAACGGATTCGCGATCGTCTGACCGACATGCCAGGGCATCGCCTCGGTACCGACGGTCAGGCCGGCCTGGATCGTCCAGTTCTTGGTCGCCGCCATGGTCAGCTCGATACCGGTGTTGGTATAGTTGTCGAAGGTGTAGGTCATCGAGTGCGACGACATGTAATTGTTCGGCGCCAGCTGGGCCTCGATGTCGGGAATCGAGATGTAGCGTCCGAACCGGACCATCAGGCCCTGGGCGACCTGCGGAATGAACACCTCGCCGTAGGCCATCGGCATGTCCCAGCCGTTGTTCGCGTTCTGGTTCAGAAGCTGACTGCTCCACAATCCGTACGCGGTGGTGTAGCGATAGTTCTCGCCGTAGATCGGCGCGATCCGGAAGCCCCAGTCGACGTGATCCTTCTGCACCGTGTCGGGAAGCCGCTCGAAATAGATCACCGCCTGGTCGAGCTGCACGGTGTTCGGATTGTAGCTGTACGCCGCCGGCGCGTTGCCGCCCTTCACCGTGCTGGTGGAGAGATTGCCGCTGGGATCGACCCAGCCGTACACCTGGATGTGGTTGTCGTTCATCCACTGGCCCGCGCTGGTATTGCCGAACGCCACCATCAGCGGACTGTCGACCGAACTCGGCCGCGTCACGCCAAGGCTGGTGGTTCCACCGTAAGGCCATTCCGTGAAGGGATAGGGTGGCGTGGCCTGGGGTGTCCCCGGCCATTCGGCGCGGCGGCCGGGAGGCGCCTTGGGATCGGCGGGCGGCGCTTCGTGACCCCATTCGAGCCTGTAGTAGTTGATGAAGCGTTCCATGAAGGTGGTGCCGAGATAGGGCTCAAGGCACGCATAATTCTTGTAGGGATCGACGACGGTTCTGCATCCGACCGGCGCTTTCGCGGGCAATGAAGCGTCCGCCGCCATTGCGCCGCTGACGTCGATCAGACCCATCGCTGCCAACGGGACGCCCGCCAAAAGAAGTCTTTTCATAATCTTGCCCCAAGCTGTTGTTACGGGCGCTTTCACGCGCTCTTACGATTCCGTGAACCCTCGGAAATATCTTTCGTTGGGGGGGCAAGAAAATCGATACGGTTTGGTGCGCCGTTTCATTAAAATAAAATAGCGTGAATGGCGCTGGTGACGCCGATTGCACATGCAACTGTCAGTTGCCTATGGCGCTGCTCAAATGCCGGGCGAAAAACGTAGGGTTTTTGCTAATATTCTCGGTGCGCTGCGATAGTTTTAAATAGTTTTCCGCCGCATGTGTCTTTTTCGCCATACTCAGAGCGATCAACGCGCGCTTTTTCCCGCGCAAGACGCAAGCCTGATATTTTTTCTCTATTAAAATCACTTCGATTCTTCATCGAAGATATATGTCGGATATCATTATGCTGCGGCGCATTGGGCGAATCCATTCGCTCATCGCGAGGCAGAACGATGGAAGTCGCGGCGCAGATTGCGAACGACGCGGACGGCTCGAACGACACCGATGATCTGGCGCTGGCCGCGGTGCTGGCCGACGCCGCCGAGAATCCGGATTTCGGTTTCCTGCCGACAAGCCTGATCCAGCAATGCCAGAGCCTGATCGAGAGCTATCACGAGCTGCACGGCTATGCCTGCCTGCCGAACATATTGTGGAAGTCCCGGCTCGGGCCCTTCATCGAGACCCATCAGGAACTGCGGCAATTGCTGCGCAAAGCCTCGACCACCCGAAGCGCCAAGAAATCCAACCAGGGCTTTGTGCGGATCGCGACCACCATCCTGTCGCTCGAGATATTGGCCAGCAGTTTCGCGGGCTGGAGCGCGATCTATCCGCAGGCCGGATCGAGGGCGCAGCTGATCCTGCGGCGAAATTCGCGCAGCCCGCAGATGCCGCTGATGGAATTCTATCTGTATCCGCCGAAATATCTCAGCACAGCCGCCGTCGCGACGCTGATTCCGC
>Ga0302324_100022401_pt1 | contig 12271 bp, 10 predicted proteins | sample Palsa_T0_1_FD_201949 | JGI IMG/M metagenome (GOLD analysis project Ga0302324, IMG submission 201949) | Peat permafrost microbial communities from Stordalen Mire near Abisko, Sweden - Palsa_T0_1 | ecosystem: Environmental > Terrestrial > Soil > Palsa > Peat permafrost | place: Sweden: Abisko...
TGCGAACGACGTAGGCTAGGATTGTTTGCGCCCACTGCATGACTAGCTTGCCTTGCACGCGAATTGCCATGAGGCCAGAGATTAATGCCACAGCGACGTCGATAATAATTTTCGTTAGCGACAGTTGCATTGGCTCCGGCACCATAACGAAAGAGATTGCACCGATGACCACCGGGGACATGAGAAGCGCCAGCTGCTGAAACGTGAGACTGCCAGCTATTTTGTCTTCAACTGTGGTGATCTGCGCCGGGACGATATTGGTTTTCATTTGACTGCCACCGTTACGGCGCTGGTAGACGGCTTAAGGCGTGATGCAAGATAACTGGCCCCGTTTACAAATTGGCCTCCGAGTTGCCTAGCCGTCCGAGGGCCAACACTGGCTAGGGAAATCTGGGAAATTACGGACTGGGTCCTAAGCAAAGCGACTACCGTCGCTAAGCCTACGATCATCGCCATTATGGGATTGCTGGTGTGATTTGGACTGGAACCTAGTACAGTCCCAAATATTGAAGTCGCCAACTGTAATATCACGACCTGTACAAAAAGTACAAAAACCGTGATCAAATAGAGTTTGGCGGCAGATTCGGCGAAATCCTTGAAGCTTGGGATAAGCCACAACAGCAACACAAGTGGCGCAAGAACAGCCCCCAAGTACAGAACCACTAGCCGGCAAACGTAGTACACCAGCAGCATTACCGACAATACGAGGAAAAACGTCATGATTAGAAGTGCCGCGACGCCCATTGTTGTAGCCTGCTTTGTAATGGCTGCTAGAACAAGCCATACGGACGTAGACGGAAATGCCGTCTCCAATGCATAGATCATGGCGTTGGACAGACTGATTACTGAATCAATTGCAAATATTGACACATTTAAGAGCAGAAATATTATTCCCACTTGTGGTAGCAAGTGTTTGAATTCGATCTCATCCATACCGAAACTTGCGAAGCTCATAATATGCAGCCCTAGGAGCGCGACTACAAGTACAAAAAGTGCATCTGCGATGCCAACAATTACGAGCCACAAATTAAAAACGCTGGCGTTTCCGGCCATCAACGGTGTCGAATGAGTAAAGTAGGCCAAAGCCTGCATAAAAGGACTGCCCACGGATTCGACAATGTTAAGAAGTAACCCGGTAACCCCGTCCACGAGTACTTGGACGAGGCCGTTGGATGATTGGCCAGGGTTGATAGTAGCAAATGTCGGGCCATGGCTGGCCGGCACATTACTAGTACTACCGTAGGCATGACCAAGCACCGCAACGATTGTGGCCGCTCCGATTACGACTACCAGCCCTAGGACAGCATTCTTGATGATTTTCTTCGCATGCTCAAGACGGCCGGGATTGCCCGAACTCGTAATGTAATGAAAGCCACCATATATTAGGAAAAGTACACAGAGTAGTGACGCAATAACGCTAATTGTCTCAACTACTGGTGCCACAAAATGCTGCATCGCGACTGCCGCAGAAGAAGCGTCAGCGAGACGGAATATCATGCGTAAAACCAAGGGAGCCACCAGCATTAGCTGCCGAAGGCGCTAGTGGCAATGTCCGTAACAATGCTGGTAAGCGCAAAGGCTGCGATGGTAATTGCTAGTCCAAGGGCAGCGTACTTAAGCGTGTTTTTTGCTCTTTCGAGGTGCTGCGGGTTGCCCGAGCTAGTGATGTAAGTGAATCCCCCGATGACAAAAAAGGCGGCTGCCACAAGGCCGGCGAGACCTGCGATTACCTGGATTATACTTCGCAAGAACGACTCCACCTGTGTCACTCCTGCCGAATCAGCCAGCGCTGGATGCGACAGCAATGCGGGAGCTAGGGCCGCTGTTACGAACACCGCTAATTTCCGTGAATCCACATGTAGCATCGGTCACTCCTGGTATTAAAGGCGATTATTGGCATAGCAAAGGTGTGAATGCAAGCTATAGCATTTCCGGTTTTTTATCAGCACCCGAGACGTGGACTCTTCGGTCCTCCGCCTTATTGGGGTGCTCATCCGGAGCAACAGGCCTCTACCATGTATTGACAGCTACGTCAAATTCGTGCTACATTTTAGGCACAGCACCTCGCCTTGGCCCCGGCCCGGCGAGGTTATGTTTTCATGGAGAACATTACGAAGCCAATTATCTACATTGACGGCCAGAACTTCATATATAAGGCGGCTGAAGTGTTAATTGCCGAGGGGAGGATTAGCGAAAAACAGCAGCTTCATACTTTTTCGTTCTCGCATCTCTTCGGTAACTTGATGAAGTCAGATCAATCAGAAATCAGATACTACGGTACGAAACTAAGAAGTCACAGATCGCCACCGGAAATAGCGGCCAAATCGATAGTCACGCTCGACAGCCAACGCAAGCTAAGAAACAGCCTCGCAAGGGATTCGGTGGGGTTTATTGAATCAGGTAAACTCAAATTGAGAGAGGGCGATATACGCAAGCACTGCGGGAAGCAAGACCCACATTTTCAGGAAAAAGGTGTTGATGTGCGCTTAGCCGTAGATATGCTAAAAGACTTATACAAAAATAAGACAAATACTTTTGTCGTAGTGAGTTCAGACACCGACCTCTTGCCCCCAATTCGGGAAGTAAGGGAGATGGGTGGGAAGGTCATTTACGTGGGCTTCAGTAACAAGCTAACAAAAGCCATAATCGAAAATGCTAACGAGACTCAAGTTATCAGAGATTCAGAGATTCTTGAAGCTTACGACATTATGAACCCGCAGACCACACTCGACGAATAAAAGTTACTAAGGCAGTCTGTTCTTCGCCCGGCATATCTGCGCCGCGCCTAGCTTTTCGCAGATTTTGCAAAAAGCCCTCGGACGGCGTGCCGACCTATTCCCTTGCTTTCGGGGGTGGCTTCCAAGACGAATATTCGTTACGTTCATGCAATAAAACGGCTGGCGGTTTAATTCCTCTAGTCAAGCCGAAAATAAGCTCCAACCCGAAACTTTTTAATCTTCCCGTTTGGGGGCCTCTGGTATGCAAATGATATAGTAACGTGAAATCCGGCTTCAAAGTTGAGGGACGATAACTATTGACATTAGAGCTATTTTCTAGTATTATAGCTAATTCATTATGGTTATGACTAAACAGCTACCCCAATTAGGTCGGAAGATCGCAGGCAACGCCCGTAGGCATTTTGTTTGGGCGGGTTTTGTATTGGCATTCATCACGGGTAGTATGTGGGCTGCTTCGCAAGTAACCAGCCTCGATATTGGGGGTGGTGCGTCCAACGCCGCGGCTGCCTCGTCTTCGCAAACTGCCAGTGGTTACGGATTTTCGACATCGTTTGACGGCTTATCGGCCACTGCAATCAACCAGAAATTAACTGCTATTAAGGCAACTGGAGCTACCTGGCTCCGTTACGACCTAAGCTGGGACAGTGTCCAAGCTGGAGGACCTAGTTCCTATGATTGGTCGGAAAGCGATGCCATTACTACGGCGGCTGAAGCTCATGGGTTAAAAGTGCTCATGATCATCGACTTTGTGCCTGCCTGGGCGCGAGAAGCTGATTGCACCGATTCTAAAATGTGCGGTCCTGCAGAGGCGAGCACCTACGGGCGATTCGCCGCGGCCGCCGTGAGTCGCTACAAACCGATGGGTGTTGAGGATTGGGAGATCTGGAACGAACCCAATATCTCGTACCGATTCCATCCAGCCGCCGACCCTCAGCTCTACGTGGCAATGCTGAAATCTGCCTACGTTGACATCAAGGCGGTCGATCCGAACGCGACGGTTATTGCGGCAAGCACCGCACCGTCCGCATCAGATGGCGCCGATTACACACCTTCAGATTTTTTGCGTGCCATGTACGCCGACGGGGCCGACGGCTATTTTGATGCTATTTCAACGCATCCGTACACCTATCCTGAGACTCCGGACGAATCCAACCCAGCAGACGCTTGGGGCCAACTCGCAACGATGCATTCGATCATGGTTAACCACGGAGACGGCGACAAGCAAATTTGGATCACAGAATTCGGTGCCCCGACTGACGGCCCGAACGTCCCGGGAGACCACGTTTCAGAGGCTATTCAAGCTCAAATTGTGACCCAGGCCATCGATGACTTTCATCAAATGTCATGGTCGGGACCATTCTTTTGGTACGATTATCAGGACGACGGCACGAGTACGGACGATAGCCAAAACTTTTTCGGCTTGGTTCGCGCCAATGGCAGCTTCAAGCCATCGTACTACGCGTTCGAACGGGCAGTTGCCAAATACTCTAAATAAATAGCTATACTCTTCCTGGAAAGAAGTGGCGCAATGCTACCATAGCCAGATTGCAATTGCTGGACGCTCCTTATATGATCTGATCAACAGGAGGGCGTATCTGTTGGCTCAGGGGGAAGTCAGAGTTGGAAGATTGCATGAACTGTGGGCGGTACCTTTTGTACTGACCCTAGTTTTCGCCCTCAATTCGGTGTCATACGCCGCGAGTCCGTCAGCTTACGAGCCTAATCTTGATCTTAGTAATTTCGCCCTAGAACATGTTCCGATCCCTCCTGCACCGACGGCGGCATCGGCCAAAGCTAAAACAGCCGCGGGGACGAGTGAGGCGCGAACCGGTGCCGAAAATGCGGCATCGGTACTGGGTGCATCGGCTTATCGAGGGCGTCAGATGAATTTCGGGATCGCTACGAACCTCCCGGCGATGACGACTCCCCAGCTCGATGCCGCGCTTAGCAACATGAAATCCATGGGAGTCACCTGGGTCCGCTACGACATGAATTGGGCCAATATTGGATCCGCCGGGCCAGGGCAATACGACTGGTCTAACTATGATCGGGTGGTCTCTGCTGTGGCTTCGTACGGCCTAAATTCACTACCAATACTGGATTACACTCCAACGTGGGCCCAAGACTCAGCATGCAGCGGCTCTCAAATGTGCGAACCGGCCAGCGCCAGTGACTTTGGACAATTCGCTGAGGCTGCTGCATCTCGGTACGGGCCTCAGGGTGTGCGCACCTGGGAGATCTGGAACGAGCCGAATATTAGCGAGTTTTTTCAACCGGCCCCGGACCCGGGAGCGTACACCGCGTTGCTGCAGTCGGCATATCGAGGCATTAAGAGCGTGGAGGGCGGTGCCACGGTACTGACGGCAGGCCTGGCGCCCGCTGCCACGGACGGAACTGACTACGCTCCGCCTGATTTCCTGAACGGCATTTACGCTGCCGGCGCCCACGGCTATTTTGACGGCGTCGGCGATCATCCGTATACCTGGCCCTACCTACCAAGCTTCTACTTGGAGGGTAACGCCTGGAGCCAGCTGACGACGCTTCACGACATCATGGTGGACCACGGTGATGGCGGAAAGAAGATTTGGATCACGGAATACGGCGCTCCGACCGGCGGGCCAGGCGGCGAGGCTTCAAGCGGGCAAACGACCGCCGAAGGTGGTGACGACCACGTAACCGACGGGTTACAAGCGCTCATGGTGACAAACGCCGTGGACGAGGCAAGTAGCTACCCTTGGGTCGCATCGTTCTTCTGGTACAACTATATTGACGACGGAACGTCGGCAGATACGGTTGAGAATTTCTTTGGACTGTTGACGCCCACGGGTGCACGCAAGCCAGCCTATTACGCTTATGTGGCAGCCATAGCTAGCCATTAGGGTGAGGGGCTATTCCGGCCGCAGGCATCAAAAGTGTTTGATGACTATGGTCGGGGTTCTCCCCGCCTACCCATGATCGCGCCCTGTTGGCGGAACCGATGGGAGGCGGGGAGAACCAATTGCCAGGGAGGCGCGGAAGGTGGCGGGGGACTAGATGGTCGCGGGAACCCTCGCACGGGCCCGACTGTCGCGCCGCCTTGTGGCACGTCGCTCAGCTTCGCTCTGGCCGCCCCAGACCCCGTGGTCTTGGCGCGTTTCGAGCGCCCACAGGAGGCATGCGGCCTCGTGCGGACAGCGATGACATACTTCCTTGGCTTCGTCGATCTGGAGTAGGGCGGGCCCGGTGCTCCCGATGGGGAAGAAAAGTTCCGGGTCGTGCTTGCGACATTCGGCGTCTGGCGCATCGGGTGGGCGTGTCACGGGAGCCTCCTGGAACAAATTGGCAATTGCCTCATGGATCAGAGACCGAAATATTATACTATTTTTCTTATGCTTTGTCAATTGCTGCTATCGACCACCAATTGCTATGCTTCGCTAGATATGTCATAATAAAGTCTCTTTTTTGTTGCTGATGTGCTCAGCTACCTAAACGCACCTTCCCCAGCCTGCACGTTCTCCGAAGGGACCAACGATGGCAAGAACGACCGTCCGTGAGTTTCAGCTCACGCCTGATGGGCTCAGCAGCTTTTGCCGCCCCGGCATCCACTCGCTCGGGCACCGCGGACCGCGGGAGGTGTTCGTCGTGGACTACAGCCAGATACAACACGAGGTTGACCCCGCGACTGGCCTGTTGCTTGTGCCCGTCGAGGAAATATTCCGTGACCGAACCTCGGTCATCGTGGGCTTTGGCACGCCTAACACCTTTACCGCTATCTACGACAGAGGCGGTTGGTCGAAACTGGCGGCGTTCATGTTCTGGCGCCATCCCGCCTACGTTGCCACTACCAAGGCCCGGGTACAAGCGGGCGTGTTCTTCGAATTGCGTGGCCTGTCGGCAGCCGTCCGCGCTTCCATCTGGCGCGAAATGGAAGATGCGGTAGGCCGGCGCGGACCAAGCTGCGCGAGGATTAACGCGCAAATGCTCGCCCGAGCCGGCTTTACGTTCGGCAATGGCAGCTCGCTTCACGAAGTGGTGCGGCCCACCCAGTTCGCCAGCCTTTTGTGGCGACACGGGCTCAACCACGACGACGTGCCCTTGGATATGCGCATCGTAGCCGGAGGCGAGAAAGGCATCGGCGATCATTTCGTCGGCGTCTGGAAGAAAGAGCTCTGGTCGGCGTGCCGCCTTATCCAGAAGCAGCTCCAACGCCACCGCCCACAGCTGCCGGCGCCAACCTTCGCTCCTCGGGAGGTGGGCCCGGCTGCCGCGTTCACCGGTCGCCTCACCAGCGTCGGTATGAACCGGCCCGGATACTGGGCTACCAAGTTCGGCTTTGTCGCCGGCCAGCATCCCGTATATACCATCGAGTTGCCTGGGCTGGCGGCCCTCCCCGAGCTGCGTGAGCCGCTCGTGCCGTTCTCGTGGCCCAACCAGAGCCGCGCCACCAAGATCAAGAAGCGCACCATCATGCGCCGAGAGGTCGTGTGGCTGATCACCAAGCTACGCATCAAGGCCAGTGAAGTCTTCGAGGGTGTACCGGCGCATGCGGCTCTGGACATGCTGACCCCGAGCCAAGGCCCGGACTACGCGACCGCTATCCTGTATAACGCCGTCATTACTATCGACGGCGGCGGACAGGCCGAGGCGCGTATCACGAGTCTCAAGAATAATGACCCTCGGAGCCGCAGAAGTCGCTGGATTCGCATCGTCAATTGGTTCCTGGCGAAGCACGTCATCGAATCGGGATATCATCCCGGCACGGTGTTCGCCTGCGAACTGTGGACGTACCATGACGAGCACGGCATCGTGCTGTGCTTTAACCCGAACTCCGGCACCTACCAGCCGAAAGAGCCTCGCATGCAGGCGCTCAGTGCCTTCCTGCCCGAATTCTTCGGCGTTCGAGTACGATACTTTCCGCTGACATAGGTGGAGAGTTGGATGGCCCGGTAGCGCACGCTACCGGGCCATCGCCCCCTTATATGAGCTGCGGCTCATTTTTTGTTTTGCGAGTAGTTGCTGCTGATCATGACTATTGCTCAATTAACTACTTTCTTGTATAATATGCAAGTTCAAATTTATGCATCTGTCCCCTATCTCGCCATCGCCTCGATAGTACAAGGGAGAATGAGTTGAGTCCTGAAGACGCCGCTGCCGCACCGGGAGCCCGGACGGGCCACTGGCGGCACGGAACGCCCCCAACTGACGACCTGCTGACGCTCGAGCAGCCCGTCACTCCGAGCCGCGACCGGCACCTGCCGGTGACACTGGCCGCATTGGGCCTTGTCGGCTGCGTGATTGGCCTTCTGGCCCTCATAGCGGCCGCTGGGGCGGTGTACGCCATGTCGTTCAAGAGCTACATCGACGGCACGTCGCCGGCCGGCCCTTTGGGCGGCATCGCCGCCGCCGGATGCCTCACTCTGGTAGCCATCGCCGTTCTCCGCCGCTCACGATCGCGACGAGCTGCCTTTCGCTAACGCCGTCAAGAAGCCCCGGTCTGGCAGATGGATAATACCAAGAAACCGGTAGCCCGCTTGCGGGCTACCGGTTATCCATGTCCGCTTACGCCTGGCGGATTTCTTTATTTCTGAGGGAGCAATTTAGCCAGTGCTGCCTGCAACGTAACAACCGTCGCGCCACTCGACTTGAGCGCCGAAAGTTGGGCGGTGAGCTGTGTAGGCGTGATGTTGTAGATGCCTTCATCCACCGGGTTTTTCGTGTTGGAGTCGACCGAATGATAGACGAGCACCAGCCAGGTGTTGGTTGCCTGAGCCTGCTTGATCCAGTCGGCCACTTGAGCGGTGGTCGTGGTATTAAAGACGTTTTGGACCTTAATGTCATAGGCGTTCAGGTTGTTCTTATCGTTCAGCCCGTCCTCTACGCCGCGGGCTCCCGTGTAGTAGTTGGCGGTAGCTTTCTGAATGGCCGCATTGTAGAGGCCTTCCGGATACGCCATATCGGTCACGGGCGCACCAATCCAATTCTGGAGCGTTGTCTTTGACGCGGACAGTTCGTTGTCGTACTGGGCCGCCGTTTCCGTCAGCATGTTGTCGTGGGTTACCGTGTGCGAGGCGATTTCGTCACCATCTGCGTGCAAGGCTTTCACTTCGGCTTCGGTCATATAACCAGATTTCCCGACCACGTCGGTGATGATGAACTGGGTAGAGGTGAAGCCGTACTGTTTGAGGACCGGCAGACCCTGGTTGTAGGTACTGGAGTAGCCATCATCAAAGGTCAGAGTGACAAGCGCCTGCGAGAACCCGGCTGGCTGGTAGGCGGTGAGACTCTCGTCATCGACGCTGAGGGTGCCGACCGAGCTAATTAGGTGATAGACCGTCATGGTCTCGGCACCCAGCGGCACGGTGAACGATGTCGTAAAGTTACTCCAACTTGAAGCGGTGCCGGGTAGACCGAGAATCTGATACAGGCTCGTGCCATTGGACAGGGTGAAGGCGACATCCACTTCAGTGGCCGTCGTCGACTTGTAGTAATCGCTGAACTGGTACTGGGTATCCGGGGTAACCGCAACTGGGTTCGGGAACCACTTAGCGTCACCGCTCGTGTATTTGGTCATGTCGACTTCAACGTAACGGTTGCCCGTGTGAGCGCCGCCAGTCGGGTACGAGAATTTAACGGTATTGGTTCCCCATGAGCTGGACTGCCAGTCCGCCGGGGCCGTACCGGACGCTATTTCAGCGGACGGGTTAGCAAAGAGGTTGCCGCCTGTAGAGCTGGTGTAGGGGCTTAGCGCGTAATCGTCGGTTGTCAGGTGGCCAACACCGGCGATGAGGTGATAGACCGTGGCTGATTGAACGCCAGTGGGCGCGGTGAACAAATTCTGGTACTGCATCCAATTGCTTGAAGCCCCAGCTGAACCGAGGGTCAGATACTGCGAGGAGCCGTCCGCCATCGTGAAGGCCACGACGACCGAGCTCGAGATATTCGACTCGTAGTAGTCGCTGAACAAGTACTCCTGGCCCGCCTGGACGGTGATCGGGTTGAAATACCACTTGGCGTCTCCGCTCGAGTAGCTGGTAGTTGATACCTCTACGCTGTGAGAACCGGTGTGGCCAGTATTCAAGTAACTGAACGTCGTGGCGTTCGTGCCCCAGGCATTAGACTGCCAGTCTGTAGGCAGGCCGCCAGATGATTGTTCGAGGCCAGGGTTTTGAACGGCAGTTGGCGGGGGCGGCGGGGGCGTTGTCGTAACTTCCGACAGCGAGTAGTTATCGGTAGTCAGTGTGCCGTTGCCGGCAATAACGTGGAATACCGTCACCGATGTGTCGCCGGCTGGGACCACAAAGGAGGATGACATAGCCGCCCACGTGGCGCTGGCCGGCTGCGTGCCCAAGTCAACATATGAGTAGACGCCATTGGCATCTTCGGCTTGGACGTAAACATCGGTGGGGATAGTCGCTTCGTAATAGTCGCTAAATGTGTAGGTGGACCCGGCCGTAACGGCAACCGGGTTGAAATACCACTTGGCGTCTCCGCTCGAGTAACCGGACATCGATACCTTAAGAGCGTGCGAGCCGTCTTCGGCATTGCCCGTCGTATAGGCAAATGTGGGCGTGTTAGCGCCCCAGCTGCCTTCGAGCCAGCCGGTGGGCAGACCGCCTGAAGAAGTTTCAGCGGAGGGGTTTGCAATTAGGTTTGAATCAGCCAAAACGCCTTTGGCTACCGGCAGAAGGAGGCCGGCAACGAGAGCAGTAACTGCCAAAATTCGAGCTGGAAACTTCACATCGTATCCTTTGTTCGTTACACATCTTACAGCTTTGATAATTGCCCGGGGGCCTTGCGGCCCCCGGAGTTCTCAAGCGTCCAGGCCGCGCGCGCGGGCCAGGATGCTTATCGGGGTCGGGGATTCATTAAAGAATTAGTTCCGACCGAATTTCGCCATACCCACGTAAACCATCGCCCAAACGGCGAGGCCAGCGGCAGCAGCCACAGCGTACTGCACAGCCGAGTTTGCACCCGTCTGCGGCAGAGCGGCGACTGTAGACGCGCCGAGAACGGCGGGGACGATCTGGGTAGGTGTAGGACCTGGACCAGACATATGCGTCTCCTTCCTTAGTTAATTCCTACCGCTTCAGTCATGATGCGGTATCGGCGCCCAGCAGTGCTCCAGCCCGGAGAATCCGAACGGAATTTGTGCTGGACGACGATTTCGTACCACGCTTTGAAGAAGGCAAACATATTGACGAAACGAAGGATGTAAAACAAGGGGAACGCGCCCAGCATGTCTGACCGATGGTTGAGCTTGGCTGACCAGAGGGTAAGCGCAAAGAAGATCACCATGTCATTCAGGAACATGAGGGCCAGGAAATTGTAGTTACCGGTCCACCACGCTACTACAGGCAGAATGGTCAGCTCGAGCAGGAGGACCACTTCTTCGGCGATCATGTAGCCCATGTAGCCGTCGATCTTCTGTAGACGCCGGCCCACCCGGTGGCGTGTCATTATTTGCCAGGCACCCCGGTACCAGCGCATGACCTGCTTGAAGTAGTCGCCAAAGTCCTTGGGGTCTTGGGTAAACGCTTTGGCTTGGGGAATGTAGGCAATTTTGCCCAGCTTCTTACGGTGGATCTGGAGCGTCAAGTCCATATCCTCGGTTAGTGAGTGCTGAGAGAAATCCAGCTTGTCGATGATGTCCGTGCGGAAAACGCACGTGGCCCCGGGGATAACCGGAATAGTACCGAGCTTCGCCTGGATGCGGCGCATGACTTCGAGCCCTACCGTGTATTCGTAGGTGCGATACTGAGATATCCAGCCGCCCTTGAGACTCTGAACATGGCCGGTAGCGGCGACGTATTCGGTGGACAGCCTGGCCTTTAGCTCGTCAAAGTAGGACGGGCTAAAGATACCGTCGGCATCGGCGATGTGTACCCAAACGTAGCGCTCGGGTATACCAAAGTGCTTGATGCCGTTAAAGATAGCCATGGCCTTGCCGCCCTGGGCCTGGGCAAACGTGTTGTACCAGGGGAGGTAGTTGAGGGCAATCATGAGGGTACGCTCAACCGAACCGTCGGACACGACAAAGATGTCGCTCTTATCCATACCGGCGGCAAGAGCCGACCGTATGGTGGCACCAATCACCACCTCCTCATTGTGAGCAGGCAGAATCAGGGCTAGCTTACGCTTTTCGGATGTAGCGGACATTTCCATATGAGCCTAAAAAAGAGGGCGACCGCAGATGCTGCGGGTTACCCTCCCATCAACGATTTGATGATATGTCACTTTATATCATTCTTGTGCTTTTGTCAAGAGTTTACTGATTGCGTACGAGCGTATAGGCACCCCTCACCGTCTTAACCGCGACGCCGGAAGCGTAGATCTGTTGCAGGTCGCTCTCGAACAAGGCAGGTGGTCGCGACAAACCGTCCGGCTGATTATCAATGGCATGGTACAGGAGAATCAGCCACAAACGATCTGCCTTGGCCGTATCTATCCAATCTTCTAATTGAGCAGAGGTCGTATCGGTCTGGACGGTCTCGACCTTAAGGGCATAGGGGTTGAGTTCACTCGGGCTATTGAACCCGGCATTCCGAGACAGGTTC
>Ga0302324_100022402_pt1 | contig 12271 bp, 12 predicted proteins | sample Palsa_T0_1_FD_201949 | JGI IMG/M metagenome (GOLD analysis project Ga0302324, IMG submission 201949) | Peat permafrost microbial communities from Stordalen Mire near Abisko, Sweden - Palsa_T0_1 | ecosystem: Environmental > Terrestrial > Soil > Palsa > Peat permafrost | place: Sweden: Abisko...
TGCCCGTATACCGCGACGAGCTGGCAGCCGAGGACGTCCTGGGCGAGGTGGACCACGGCCGGGGGGATCGGCGCTCCCCCGCAGCCGAACATGCGGAACCGGCTGAGGTCGTGCTCGGCCGGTCGATAGGCGTCAGCGAGCATCTTTACGAACGGTGTGGCCCCGTTGGAGTGCGTGCAGCCGTACCGGCTGATCAGCTCGAGTGCCCGGGCCGGCTCCCAGACCGGTTGCAGAACCACCGCGAACCCGCCGAGGGCCGCCGACAACAGGCCCGCGTTGATCCCGGTCTGGTGCATCACAGGCGAGGGCACGAAGGCGCGGTGGGTGGTGTCGTGCCCGAGCACGAGGTTCAGCCCCCGGGCACACGAGGCGAGCGTGTTGAAGGAGTGGACAACACCCTTCGGGTCAGCGGTCGAGCCGGAGGTGAACAGGATGACGTGCACGTCATCGGCTGTCGGGCCGGGACCGGTGTAGGGCTCCCCAGCGAGCAGCGAGGCATACGCAACACCACCGGGGGGCGCCTCGCCCAGGACGACGACCGTCGTTAGCGAGGGGATCTGCTCGGCGATCTCCAGCGCCATCGAGGCATGGTCGAACCCGCGGTGCCGGTCGGCCACGATGAGCGCCTTCCCATCGGTCCGCAGCACTGTGTCCATCACCTCCCGTCGGCGGTAGATGGGCATCCGCGGTACGCACACCGCACCGAGCCGCGCGATCGCGTAATGGGTCACCACGGCGTCGACGACGTTCGGGATCTGCACAACGACGCGGTCGCCGGGACCGATGCCCCGTCGCGCCAGACCGCCGGCGAGCGACCAGGCGCGGTCGCGGGCCTCCGCGAAGGTGATCTCCACGTGCCCGTCCGCGGCGCACAATCCGCCCGGATCCCGGGCCGCGTTGCGCTCGACAACGTCGGGGAGGGTCTCGTCGGCCCACATTCCCAGCTCGCGGTAGACCAGAGCGTCCTCCGGGGTGTGGTGCGCCACGGCCAACGACGGCGAGATACTGGCGCTCATCGCTTCATCAGCTCTTTCGCGATGACGTTGCGTTGGATTTCGGAGGTCCCTTCGCCGATCTCCAGTACCTTCGCGTCGGCGTAGAACCGTGCTATCGCCGACTCGCGCATGTAACCGGTGCCGCCGTGAAGTTGTAGTGCAGCCGCGGCGACGCGGTTGGCCAGCTCGGAGGTGTACAGCTTGGCCATCGCCGCTTCCCGCTTGAAAGGCCTTTTCTGGTCGGCCAGCCACGCCGCCCGGTACACCATGCCCCGTCCTGCCTCGACCTCGGTGGCCATGTCGGCGAGCTTGTGGCGAACGGCTTGGAACTCGCCGATCGTTTGACCGAACTGGCGCCGCTGCGAGCAGTACTCGAGCGCCAGGTCGAGCGCCCCTTGGGCCAGTCCTAGCCCGAGGGCGGCAACCGAAACCCGTCCGCTGTCGAGCACGTCCAGGAACTGGTTCAGCCCCAGCCCCTCGTCGCCGATCAGATGTTCGTCGCTGACCCAGCAATCCCGGAACGACAACTCGCGGGTGTCCATGCTGTGCCAGCCCAACTTCCGCAGTGGGTTGCTCTTGAGGTAGCCCTCAGTTCCCTCGGGGATGTAGAAGGCGCTGAACAACCCGCGGCCGTTCATCTCACCGGTTCTCGCCAACAAGGTGACGCCGGCGGACATGTCGGTTCCCGCGTTCGAGATAAAAATCTTGGTGCCGTTGATCCGCCACCCGCTCCCGTCACGGATCGCTCTGGTACGGACCGACGCAGCGTCCGAACCCGCCTCGGGCTCGGTGAGGGCAAAGGCTCCGAGTTTCTCGCCGCTGGCGAGCGGGACGAGCCACCGCCGGCGTTGAGCATCACTGCCGAAATGCACCAGCGCCAGCGATCCGATGGTGAGGTGGGCATTGAGCGAGGATGCTGTCGACTGGTCGATTGTGCCGATGTTTTCGATGGTGAGTGCTAGTGCGATGTGTCCGGCGTTGGTGCCGCCGTATTTTTCGGGGACGAGTAGGCCCATGAGGCCGGCGGCGCCCATTTTGCGGAAGGCTTCGGATGGGAATTGCTCGGTTTCCCACCAGTGGTGGGCGTGGGGGGCGATTTCGCGGGCGGTGAATGCGCGGACGTGCTCGCGGAGCGCGAGTTGGTCGTCGTCAAGGTCGAAGTTCACGCGTTGATACCTCAGACTGGTTGCGGGCTGGCGACGCTGACGGGGGCGTGGCATTCGAACGGGTCGAGCAGGCCGAGTTCGGCGCCGATTTCGCGTACCGCGGGGAGCACTGCGGTGCCGAGGAGTTCGACACAGCGCATCGAGTCGCGTTGGCTGACGTGGCCGTCGCTGCCCCAGAGCATGAGCATTCCGGGTCGGGTCTCCTGTAGCCAGCGGCGGATCTTCACGATCACCTGGTCGGGGGTTCCGTAGATGATGGTGCCGTTGGCGACTTGGAGGTCGAAGGAGTCCTGGTAGCGGGCGTGCTGGACCCGGGCCTGGCGCGCTTCCCAGGTGCTGTAGGCGGTCGGCGCGGTCCACACCGATTTGCCGACTCCGGTGAATTCGCCCTGCATCCAGGTGAACTCGCGGGCGTTGCGGCGTGCGGTCTCCTCGTCGTCGGCGACGTGGCAGCGCATGAGGTAGCCGCGGTGTTCTGGCCCGGCGGTGAAACCGACCTGTTGGGCGACCTGGTCGTAGAGCTCCCAGATCTGTTTGGTCTTTTCCAGGGTGGTGCTCAGGCATACGTATGGGTAGCCGTGTTCGGCGGCGAAGACGATGCTCTCCTTGCTGGTGACACCGGGGACCCAGATCCGTGGGTGGGGTTGCTGCAGCGGCAGCACCCATGGGTTGACCACCCGCACCTGGTAGTTGTCGCCCTCCCAGCGGAAGGGTCCGGGCTGGGTCCAGGTCTTGACGATCAGGTCGTGGGCCTCGACGAAGCGGTCGCGGTTAAAGACCGGGTTGAAGTTGTTCGCCAGCTGTTCAGTTCCCCCGCCGCGGACCATGCCGGCGATGATCCGGCCACCGGAGATGAGGTCGAGCATCGCGATCTCTTCGGCGAGTTGTACCGGGTTCTCCCAGAGTGGGAGCGGATTTCCCAGCTGCAGGATCTTGACCCGATCGGTGATCGCCGCCGCGACGGCGGAGGTGATGTTGCAGCGGGTCTGCATGCAAAACGGCGCGGTGTGGTGCTCGTTGGTCATGACCCCGTCGAACCCGACGGCCTCGGCCAGCCGGTACTGGTCGAACCGTTCGCTGAACAGCTGGGCGCCTTTGACCCGGTCGAAGTATTTGTTCGACAGCAGCAGGACCGTGTCGCCGGGGTCGCGCGCGGGGTGGTCGTCGGGGTGTCGTCGGAGTGCTTCGTCCTCGGGGTAGGAGGAGTTGGGCATTTCGCTGAAGTAGCACAGGAACATCTTGATTCACCCGTTTCCGGCGGTCAGGCTGGCAGTGGGGACCCGATCGGTGACGCTGTCGAGCGCGCTCAGGACGTGGTCGGCGAATATCTCGGGCGCCTCCAGCTCGGCGAGGTGCCCGACGCCGGCCACGGTGATTTCGGAGGCATTGAGCAGGTCGGCGTACTGGGCCGGGCAGCTGTCGGGGACGATCCGATCATGTTCGCTGCGCAGCACGCTGCTGGGCACGGGCACGTCGCGGATCAGGTGCGGTAGCGAGAGGCTGTACATGTAGGGCCGCCACGCCACCTGGGTGGTGGCGGCCCGATTGTCGTCCCAGAGCCGCCGTTGCTCCTCATCGGGGTCACCGAAGACGCGGGTGTAGTGCTCGTCGGAGGAGAACCCCAGCCTTACGTAGTCGTGGGCGTGGAACAGGAACTGGTCGGTGATCTCGCCCGATTCCGGGCGCACGCCCAGCGGGGCGTGCAGCACGAGCCCGCGGTAGCCGCGGTGGTCCAGCGCGACCAGCTCGGCCGCCACCCAGCCGCCGAACCCCAGTCCGACCAGGGCGGGCCGGGTCAAGTCCAGACCAGTCAGGCAGCGCGCGAGCAGCCGGGTGAGGTCGGTGACCGAGCGGATCCATTTGGGTTGCTCGGCGCGCTCGAAGAGCGGCAGTGCCGGCACGATGACGTCGTAGTGCTCTGCGAGACGGTCATGGAAGCCGTTCCACGCCTGTCGGCCGGTGTCGCGGTGCAGCACGATCGCGGTGGGGCCGCTACCGCCGCGCCAGATGTCGAGCTCGACACCTGAGGCCGACGCGCTGAGATGGTGAAAGGTCATAGCTGCATCCGTTTCTCGGTTCTTCGGCTCAGACCGAACCGGCCGTGACCAGTTCGATGTGTGAAGCGATCGGGTCCACAGCGGGTTTCTCGTGGCGGCCACCGCACTCCCCGGCGATCACCGGCAGGATGTTCTCGGCGAAGTTGTGCATCTGCGCCGAGACCTCCCCCTCACTCAAGCTGGGGTGTTCGAACCAGCACCCGAGGAAGTAGTCCTCGCCGTACCCGCAGTACTGCTTCTGATACATGATCGTGTCGATCACTTCCTGGTTGCTGCCGGTGATGGTCAACCCGCTGTGCTTGGCTTGGTCGTAGCCGTCCCCGGCGATATCGGCGTCATAGAACCCGAACTCGGTGAAGAAGGATTTGTGGGTGTTCACCACGTCGCGGATTCGTGCCTCCGAGCCCAGCCCGGGCGCGGTGACGTGAACGACCCGGCCGGCCACGACTCCGCGTTTGCGCGCGCTGTCCCAGCCGTACTGGAACTCCCCGAGATCATGGCGGTCGGGCCATCCGTGCTGCTCAGCAAACCGGTAGTACTGCGCGATACGATCCTTGAGCCGCTCGGTCGACTCGGACGCGAAATACGCATTGAGGCCATGCGCCGCCGCCCATTCGATGGACCGCTCGCTGGTCACCGGGGTCCACGCCTGCGGATACGGCTTCTGCAGGGTCTGCGGGAAGATCGATATTTCTTTGACCGTCGTGGTCGTGTTGTAGATCGGGGGAACCTTGCCCGGGGGCCCGTTCTCGCCGAGTTCGAGCACCTGCTCAACCGAACGCCCGGTGACAGGATCCTCGAACTTCGCCCGGGTCATCGCGTTGTTCCACTTCACCCCAGGGGGTGGAATCGACAAGTAGTCACCCTGGTAAGAGATCGAATCCGTGGTCCACGCTTTGAGGATGAAGTCGTAGGCCTCCTCATAGAAAGCGCGGTTCTTCTCCTCATCCATCATGGTGGTTCCCAGCAGCTGCCCGAACACCTCGGATTCCCTGGACTGATACCCCCGCCCGACGCCGAACTCGACCCGGCCGCCGCTGAGCACATCGAGCGCGGCCACAAAGGACGCCAACCGAATCGGATGCCACCAGGTGAGGATGTTGGCCAACTGGCCGATCCGAATCCTGCTGGTGAGCACGGCGATCGCCGACTGCACGGCCAGCGTCGCCGAATTTCGCTCGTTGCCCTCGACCTCGAAATGGTGCTCGGTCTGAAACCAGTAGTCGAAGCCGAGTTGATCGGCGAGCACAGCCTGGCGGACCTGAGCGCCGATCACGCGCTGAGCCGACCGATGGGTCTCCTCCAGGCTCCCATCGGTGATCCAAACCCCCGACGGTGTCTTCTTGCAGGGCAGATCCGAGGATCCGTTGTGAAAGACGCTGCACTCAAACACGGGACGTCCTTTTCTCGGTCACGCGCGGGACGCACTCAACGGCTAGGACCGCCCCTCGCCTACGTTCGCTCGCACAACTGTAGTGTGACCGCTGACACTACACATACCAGCCGGTCTCGTCCATAGTCGATTTCAACCAGCTCCACCGTCGCCGCTCGCACCGCAACGCACCGGGTAACGCCCGCCGTGTCAGCCGCACCATCGGACTGCGTCACCACTCACCTAACCGTTCTCACCGTGCCCATCGCGCCCCTCCACCGCGACAGCTTGACTAGTGTAAGCGAATACACTACTGCTAGACCAGCTCACCATGCCCGCCCACACACCAGACCCCAACAAGCCGGAACAAACGAGGTCCCGCATGACACCACCACAAGTACGCATCGGCTCCGGCAGCGGATTCTGGGGCGACGCACTAGACCCCGCCATCGAGCTGCTCCAGACAGCCGATCTGGACTATCTCTGCATGGACTTCCTGGCTGAGCTCACGATGGCGCTGCTGCAGCGCCAGCAGGCGCGCGACCCAAACCTCGGATACGTCACTGACCTGGTCCCCTACCTGCGCGAACTACTCCCGGTCGCGCGGCGTGCCCGTACCACGATCGTGTGCAACGGGGGCGGGGTGAACCCCTCGGCAGGCGCGGAGGCCGTGTACGCAATGGCCAAGTCGATCGGTTTGACAGACCTGCGGATCGCGGTCGTCGAGGGCGACAACCTGCTTGACCGGATGGACGACCTGCTGGCACGCGGCGTCGCGTTCACCAACACCGACACCGGCGAACAAGACCTCGACGCGATCCGGGACCGCATCGTCGCGGTGAACGCCTACACCGGCGCCGAAGGCATCACTCAGGCTGTGGCCTCCGGGGTCGATGTCGTCATCGCCGGCCGCGTCTCCGACAGCGCCCTGTACATCGGACCGCTCATGCACGAGTTCGGATGGCGCTACACGCCGGAGGACCAGGATCGGATCGCCGCCGCGATCACTGTCGGCCACGTCATGGAGTGCGCCGCCGGCGTAACGGGCGGGATGTCGTCACGCTGGGTCGAGATGCCCAGAATGGGCCAGGCGGGCTTCCCGTACGCCATCGTCGACGAGGACGGAACTGCGCTGCTGTCGAAGGTCAGCGGCTCCGGGGGTCACCTCGACCAATGGACGGTGAAAGAACACCTCACCTACGAGACGCTCGACCCCGCCCGCTATCTCGCCCCAGACGGCGTCGCGGACTTCACCTCCCTGCGGATCTCCGAGGTCGGGCCGGACCAGGTACAGCTCAGCGGGATGACGGGCAGCGGCCCGCCGGACCAGCTGAAGGTGATCATCGGCTACGAGGACGGTTGGATCGGCGAGGGCATGCTGTTCTTCCCTTGGCCCGACGCGCTCGGTCGGGCGGAGAAGGCCAAGCAAACCCTTCTCGAACGCTTCGACCGACTCGGCCTGCGCTCCCGGAACATTCACTTCGACCTGGTCGGAGTGAACATGCTCCATGGCCCCGCAGCGCCGCCACCGACCGGTGACCTCAATGAGGTCGGGCTGCGAGTAGCGGTGCGCACAGACACCCGCTCCGAAGCAGAGAAGGTCCGACGCGCCTGCTCGCAGCTCTGGATCATGGGCCCGGGCGGTACCTCTTTCGGGACCCCCATGAAACCCCGCCCTGTAGTCGCGGCCTGGCCCACGCTCATTCCACGCCACCTCGTGACCCAGAAGGTGTCATACCCGCACGGCGCGGCCCACCTGCAGGAGGTCTCGTCATGACGCAGCTCCGGGATCTCGCCTATGTTCGCTCCGGGGACAAGGGCGACGTCGTCTCGGTCGGCGTGATCGCACGGACGCCTGATTTCTATGAACAGGTAGTGGCCGCGACCGCGCCTGACAAGATCAAGACATTGCTGGGCGACTGGGTCCGAGGTCCGGTCGAGCGGCACCGCATGGACAACATCCACGCAGTGATCGTCGTTCTCCGTGGCGGGCTCGGCGGTGGCGCTACCTCGACCCTGCGCCTTGACCAGACCGGCAAGGCATTGGGCAACGCCCTGCTACGGCTCCAGGTGGCCGATGCCTGAGCAATCCGGGGATTTCACCGGCAGGACCGCTGTGATCACCGGCGCCGGCACCGGGCTGGGACGCGGCTTCGCCCTGGACATGGTCGATCGGGGAGCGGAGACGATCGGGCTGATCGGCCGGCGCAAAGAGCTACTCGACGAGGTCGCGGCCGAGGTCAGCGCGGGTGGCGCCCGACCGGTCGTGCTGCCGCTCGACATCCGCGACGCAGGTGCCGTCGAGTCAGCAATGGACGCCATGATCCGGAGCGCCGGGCGGATCGATGTCCTGATCAACAACGCGGCCGGCAACTTCCTGGTGCATGCCGAGGACCTGACACCGAACGGGTTCGACGCCGTCGTCCGCATTGTGCTGTACGGCAGTGTGCACTGCAGCCTCGCCGCCGGGCGGAGAATGATCGCGCAGGGCTCCGGGAAAATCCTCAGCATCATCGCCAGTTACGCGTGGATGGGTGGTCCCGGCACGCTCCACTCCGCGACGGCCAAAGCCGGTGTGCTGGCGATGACCAGAACTCTGGCCGTGGAGTGGGCGCCGCACGGTGTGCAGGTGAACTCGCTGTGCCCCGGGTTCGTGGACACCGAGCAGTCACGCACAGTGCTGTGGCCCACTGAGCCTGGCCGCCAGCGGCTGCGGGACCGCATCCCGGCGGGCCGCTTCGGCACAGTTGAGGAGGTGGTCGGGGCGGGCCTATTCCTCTGCAGCCCCGCAGCCGACTACGTCACCGGTGAAAATCTAACCATCGATGGCGGAGAGTGGCTGAACAAGGGCGCCTTCGACGTTCCGGAGAAGGCGCGGTCCGATGGCTGACCAGGTGCGGCGCTTCGGATGCATCCAGCTCGAGATGCACGGCGCGGTGGCACGCATCGTCATCTACCGGGCTCATGCCTCCACCAAGCTGGCGCTCAATCGCGCGAGTCATCTCGACCTGGACATCGCGATGGAATGCGGGGCCCTCCTGCAGGCCGTCCGGGTCTCCGCGGTCCGGGAGTAAACGACATGGACGTCCTCGGTCTAATGGACCCAGAGCTCCGCGCGGTGGTGCAAGACCGCCCCGACATCGAGCTGCGCGATATCCCGGCAGCTCGAGCGGCACATGCGGCGCGCAGGCAGTCCCTATCGTCAGCGCAGTGGCCACCAGACGTGGTGTGCGAGGACCACCGTGTGCCGCGTCCCGGGGGCGGCGATTCCCTACGCGTTCGACGCTATCGGCCGGCCGGCGTCGACGCCGCCTTGCCGTGCCTCTACTGGAACCACGGGGGTGGATTCGTCCTGGGAAGCGTCGAGCAGGACGACGAGTTGCTGTGCGAGGTCGTTCGGTCGGTGGGCTGCTGTGTCATCTCGGTGGACTGGCGCCACGCCCCAGAACACCCTTTCCCAGCTGCAGTGTGCGATAGCTACGACGGGCTGGACTGGGTATGGGCGAACGCGTTGGAGCTCAGGGTCGATGGCGATCGAATCGCCATCGGCGGGGCTAGTTCGGGCGGCGGCCTGGCCGCCGGGGTCGCTCTACTCGCCAGAGACCTAGGAACAGTCCCACTCTGTCACCAGCTGCTGATCTATCCCATGCTCGACGACCGCACGCTGACCAGGTCAAGTCAGTCGATCATTTGTCGAAAAGTCTGGAACCGAGTCGCCAACACCGCCGCCTGGAATGCCTACCTCGGCGCCGGCCACGAGACCCAAGATGTCTCGCCCTACGGGGCACCCGCACGAGCGCCCTGCCAGCGCGGGCTACCCCCCGCGTTCATCGCGGTGGGCGCGCTCGACGTGCTCCTCGACGAGGACGTCATCTACGCCCAGCGGCTGCGCGCGGCGGAAGTACCCACGGAGCTGCACGTATATCCGGGCGCCGCGCACGCGTTCGACGTGCACGCGCCCGACGCTGCGCTGTCGCGCCGCTTAGCGGACGACCGCAAACATGCCCTCCGCCGCGCTTTCGGCTTCTGATTGACACCGAGGTGCCGGCTACCAGCTGGTCACCGAGTTAGCACTAGGAGAAGGATGGAGCAGTCTCAACAGGGCGGCGCTGAGCCCCAGGTCAGTCCCATCCGTTACGCCGCCACCGGCCTGCGCGGCAAGCGTATGCGACTGACGTATGACGCTGGCCACCCACAGGAAGCTCTCCTCGCCGCCTGCGACGTCATTTGCATCGACGACACCCCGAACACGCTGCACGACTTGCGTGTTTATCCGGCTGGCCTACCCGACGTGGTGTTCCGTGTGGATGCTAGCCAGCTTGGTATCTACGACAACCAGCTGTAATCGTCCGCGCGGACTTTCTGACCCACCCGGCAGGTCGGCTTCCAGCAGGCTGGCAATCTGGAAAATACTGCGACCCCGATCGTCGCACGGCAATCCGACACTTCGTCCATGGCCCGCCAGCAGCCGAATTAGGTCGAAGCAACCAACCGCGTTGCGATTGTGGCCGTGGCGGGAACCACGTTCGCCTACGATGGCGAAACCGTGACGATCGTAAAGATGGCCACCTCAGGGCACGGAAACGAGATCCTCGTTGACCAATGGATCGGTAGAACTCAGATACGCCAAGCCCGCTTCGCCATGATCCCGAGGCGGTTTCAAGGTTTGGTTGCAACAGTGGTTTCTGTCGGAGCTGACAGTAGTGCGTTGAGGCGGTTGGTGGGGTTGTCCCAGTTGAACCGTTTTCGTGGGCGGCCGTTGAGTTCGTCAGCGACGTAGCTGAGGTGTTCAGCTGAGTGCATCGAGAGGTCGGTTCCCTTCGGGAAGTACTGCCGCAAAAGCCCGTTGGTGTTCTCGTTGCTTCCCCGCTGCCAGGGTGAGTGTGGGTCGCAGAAGTAGACCTCGATGCCTGCGTCGACGCTGATCCGGGCGTGCTGGGCCATCTCGTGACCTTGATCCCAGGTCACGGTGCGACGCAGCGTGGGCGGCAGATCTGTGATCGCCGCGATCATCGCGTCAGCGACAACGTCGGCCGAGCGGGTGTTGGGCAGGTGCAGGAGACGGACGAATCCGGTGGAGCGCTCGACGAGGGTGCCGATCTGGGAGGCCTGATCCTTGCCAATGATCAAATCTCCTTCCCAGTGCCCAGGTACGGCTCGGTCATCGGCCTCGGCGGGCCGCTCAGAGATGTTGATTATGCCCGGAATGCGGCCACGGCCATCGCCGCCACGAGACCGGCGGCGTGGTTTACGCAGCGCGCGCCCGGTGCGCAGACACGTGGTCAACTCACGGCGCAGCTCGCCGCGTCCTTGCACGGACAGCGCTTCATAGATGGTTTCGTGGGACACCTGCATCTCCGGGCGATCAGGATAGGTTGTGGCCAACACCCCGGCGATTTGTTCGGGGCTGTACTTCTTGACCAGCAACGCTTGCACCTGGGCGCACAACTGCGGACAGCGGGCTAGCTTGCCGGCCTTGGGTCGCCGAGCACGCGCCTCGGTGCGCTGCTGAGCCAACGACGCTGAATACCCTGATCGGGCATCCCAGCCGCCCCGGTTGGCCCCAAACCGGTGCAATGCCCGATACCGGCCAGGGGCCTCGCGGGTACGGCCGTTCTTCTCGATCTCGCGCATGACCGTCGAAGGAGCACGCCCCAACACGCGCGCAATCGAACGAATCGACTCACCCCGCGAGGTGCCGATCATGATCCGCTCGCGCTCCAGCAACGACAGCCGAGGCCGCTCGACTCCCTGCGCTAATTGCATACGTGGATTCACACCACCGAACTTGCGGAACCACGTCACACCACACATATCCGACACGCCGACAGCCCGGCCGGCCTCCACCGAAGACACACCCGCAGCGATCAATCCCCAGAACCGACGCTGCACCGCCACCAACGAAAAATGAGTCGCCATCAACACCCCTACCTACGACGTGTTGAGCTGGCCAGCGGACAGCTCGCAGTTCATTGGGAACTGCAGCGAGCCGCTGGCGGCGCACGCCAGGTGGAGCTCCACCATCTCGAAAGCAATTGCGCGACAACACGGCAACCCGCTGGCCGGGACCGAACATGTTGCGCAGCGAGACCGCCAGACATTGGACGCGGCCCAACAGCTCGGCGAACGTCCGCGCCTTCCCGCGCTGCGCGTCAATCAAGGCCGGGACGTGCGGGCTGCACCGGGCGACCGTGAGGTTGACCAATCATGACGCCTCCCAGCAGTGCAGGCCTGTAATGGCGCTTCGAGCACACATCACCGCAGGCGCGATCCGGGAGAGTAGCTACTACTTCGCACAGCTGCGGTCGCGGCCGCTCACCGACGACAGGTGATCCTGGCACGCTACTCACCGCGCCCCGCCGGGGTCGACAGCGCCACAGCGCACTCCAGGTCGGGCAGCCCCGCACGCCCGGCAGGACGCACGAACACCGAGCCGCCCTGCGCATCCCGATATTCGTCGTTGTGGCCGGTGAGCACGAACATCGAATGCAGATCTCGTTCGCCGAAACACACTGAAATCACCAGCGCTTGCGGGACCGGCAGCTCGGCGATGCCCCGGGGTACTCGCTGCTGTCGGCGAAGATCTCACCCTCCCGCCCTGGGTCATGTCCGATAAGCAGAACGTGCTCGGGATTACCAGCGTGCCGCTTTCCAGGAGCCTCAGTCCCGCCACCAATCGCT
>Ga0302324_100022405_pt1 | contig 12270 bp, 9 predicted proteins | sample Palsa_T0_1_FD_201949 | JGI IMG/M metagenome (GOLD analysis project Ga0302324, IMG submission 201949) | Peat permafrost microbial communities from Stordalen Mire near Abisko, Sweden - Palsa_T0_1 | ecosystem: Environmental > Terrestrial > Soil > Palsa > Peat permafrost | place: Sweden: Abisko...
AATCGTCGATCGCCGCAGTGCGTGAGTTTCCCGTCCTTCTGCGCCATGCCTCAGCCTCGCGCGAACCGAATACCAGATGACGGCCAGGGCGATCAATACTCCCACTACCACCGCGGCAGGCGCGAGCACGAGTTGCGCGATGACCGAAAGACCCATCAAAACAGGCCCGATCCACGCCAGCCAGCGCCTGCTGCGGTTGGAAAGGTCGAATCGATAATCGATCGCGGCCGCAACGAACATCGCGATGCCCATGAGCGACATCGCAACGCCCAGTGCCAATCCCACCGATGGACGATCCAAATGTTTATCCAGCGGTAAGCGCCAACGGATCAGGCCCAAAAATGCGACCAGATTCAACGCCGCCAAGCCGAGCTGCGCGCCGGCAACGGATTTGAGCCGGCCATCGGAAACGCTTGCGCGGGTCAATCGGATCCACCCTGCGCAAACGAGGGTGACGATGAGCAGAGTGAGCGCGATCCCCGCGACATAAATCTGCAGGTCCCGCTCGGGATGCATCAATGCCCAGGCGCGAGTGCTGAATTCTTTTCGATCCGCAGTGCGGCGGGCGATCCTGCCCCAGGCGATAAACGCCGTCAGCATCAGCTCGACGCCGAACGTCACCGCCATTGCGATTGCGCCAAACAGGGGGGCGGTAACGGGCGGCGGCTGCGCCAGCGGCAGTTCCGTTGTTTTTACATCAAGCTCTTGTTCAACCGCCATGAACGCCAAAGTGTAGGGGCTTCCCATCACATCCGAAAGATTAGCCAGAATAGGTCAGATTAAACACGAAGAGACCCAGCGCAGTTCCGCCGCAACCGAAGCGGGCAATTCGCAAGCTGGAATGGCCCCTCGCTTGGGTGATCCACCGCAAAGGGGCGGAAAACCACAGAGGGCACGGAGACACAGAGTGCACAGAGAAACAAAGCCATGCTCGCCGGATCTGGGAGCCAAATTCATCTCCGCCTCTGTGCCCTCCGTGTCTCTGTGCCCTCTGTGGTTGATTTTGCGGAAGTGGGCGACGGGCGTTTTCTTGGCAAGGTTTCTACTCCTCATCCAATCGGGAGCAAATGCGGATAACCGCGAAGGCGCCAAGGGCGCGAAGGAAATACAAAGCAGTTGCACGCAGTCCGTCGCATCGGACCGGATCATTTGACATTCCGATTCTCTGTTTCTTCGCGCCCTTAGCGGCTTCGCGGTTAATCTCCCCGCGTGGCAGCACTTTGGGTTGCGGGGGCGGCCCGCGCTGAGTCTCTTCGCGTGTCACTTCGTGTTGAATAATAGGGTTAGAGGACGCACTTTCACATTGAGGCATGCCGGCGCGATACGATTGCGGTATGATGATTAATCATGGTGGAAACCACGATGGTCCCAAGGAAGAGGAAAAGATTTTTTCTGTGGGCAGTCGGCTTGGCGCTCTTGGCGACCGCGCCTGCATTCGCCCAGCCAGTCCCGCCATTCATCGGCGGTCCGGTGACCGCGTTCGACGTCGAAATCGGAATCATCGACAGCGGCGCGCTGCTCGATGCCCAGGCCGTGGTCTCGTCCGACCGGCGATACGTCACCATCACCGCTCAGCCAGTCAATCCGACCGTGCTGGCGTTGCAGCAGTTCCACACGCAGGCGATCGCCGTTGGAGGATCGGGGTTTGTCGGAGGCGCCGATCCACCGGCCAATGCCGCCCCCAATGTTCCACGCAATTTGCCTTCCGAAATCGATCGCGCTGATCGTGACGCCGTATCAGTGCTCAATCGCAGAGGGGTGTTTCTACTCGCACCATTGAAATAGCAATCACGGTTGCCGCCCGACCATCTACTTCCAGGATCGAGAACCAGACATGTCCGAGAGTACGCCAGATTCCCCCAATCCAAGCCCCGATGCGAAACTTCCAGCCAATTCGGCCATCCCCCAAGCGCAAAACCCACCGCCCCCAAACTCGCCCCCGCCGCCGCGAAAACGCAAACGATGGTGGCTTCGAGCGATCGGCGCTCTGCTACTGCTGATCATCCTCCTGACCCTCCTGGCGCCCACCATCGCGGGATTGGGTTTCGTGCGATCGATCGTGGTCGGGAAGATCAACGACAATCTCAACGGCTCGGTCGAGATCGGAAGTTATTCCATCGGATGGACCGGCGGCATCTCCGCCAATGATGTGAAGGTGTACGACGCGACGCCGCAGAAAAACCTTATCCTCGAGCTAAGCAAATTCTCCACCGGTCTCTCGCTTCTCGATGCGATGAAAGGCAACCTCGCGCTGGGCGACACCGTCGTCGATGTCGATCTGGTTCGAGCCGAGATCGGCGATGATGGACAACTGAACTATGCCAAGCTGGCCAAAAAGGAAGTGAAGGAAAAATCCGAATCGACGCCCAAATCAACAACGAGCAAGCCCGTTGCGTTGCCGCAGATCAGCGGGAAACTGACGGTGAACTACAAGGGCACGATTTATCAGGGCAACAATGCGCTGGTTCAGATTCAGCCCAGCACCGCCGTCATCAACATTCCAGGTATCAATCAGGCCATCACAAACGATGTCAGCCTCATCTATTCCGTCAATGGCGGCTCGGCCGGAACGATTCACATCGCGGGCGATGCCCTGGCGGTGAAAAACAACCAACTCGATCTCGACCATCTCGCCGCGGATGAAACCATCAAGCTCACCGACCTCGATCTCCGGGCGCTCTCGGCGCTTCTTCAGGTGGTGTCGCCCGCTCTTAAATTGCAGACCGAGGGAACCGCCTCCGGTTCACTGGCACTGAAAGCAGACGGCGCGGGATCGCTCACCGCCGGCGGTCAGATCGATGTCACTAAGGTTGCCATTTCCGGCGAGCCGCTCAAGGGAAGTGATCGTCTGGCGATCGATCAGATCAGCGTGCCGATCGATATCTCGCGCACGACAAAGGATGGGCAGCCGCTGGTCGACGTGAAACACGCGGACGTGCTGCTCAATAACGGTCAGTTGGGCAAGATCACAATTGCCGCCAGCGCGCCGCAGGATGCGCTTGTTTCCGCCGCCGCGCTAATCCCCGCTGTGGTGCAACGCGCGCTGATGGGCAAGGAGCCGACCGCCCAATCGCTCAGCATCAATGGCGAAGGAAGCGCAACGATCACCGCTGGTTTTGATGTCGCCGCCATCGCAACGCAATTGCCCAACACCATTGGCTTGCAAAAGGGGACGCAGCTCACCCAGGGACATCTCTCACACCTGACGACGATCGCGATTTCCAGGGACACAGCCAGGATCGACACCGACACCAAGCTGCCCGATCTGGCAGGAATGACCGATGGCAAGCCCGTCCAGCTAAGCCCAATCGAAATGTCCGCCGGCTTAAGCGCCGTGGGAGGCACAACGCCCGATCTGCGAGATGTCTCGATTCACCTTTCCAGCGGCTTCCTCAACGCCTCCGGCGGTGGGGCGACTTTGTCACAGGAGAAGCTGACCGGCAATTTCGATCTCGCCAAGCTCCAGTCCGAAGCATCACAGTTTGTGGACCTTGATGCACTGCTGAACGCCCCATTAAAGACACCGTCAAACGCGGCGACCGCTCCAGCAACTCCCCCGCCGCACGTGCAGCTTGCGGGCGCAGGAACCTTCGATCTAAACACCGATGGCGATCTGATCAAACCTGATGGCCAGGGCAAAATCGCGACGACGCTCACCATCACCGGCATTGATGCCAGCGGCATTGGAACTCTTCCGCCGGTGAAACTGGCTAACCTCAATGCCGCGCTCAGCGGCGATCTGAATCGTGCTGCGACGGCCGTGAACTACAATAATTTCGCCGCCACTCTCACCGCCGCCGGAATCACGGTGGCCGGCAATGATGCTTCCGCGACACCCATTCTCGATAACGAAACGATCACCGCCAACGTGAATGGCGATGCATCCCTTGCCAGCGGCGTGGGCCCGAAGTCGATCACACTCTCCAAGTTCGCAGTGAACAGCTCGAGTGATCTGTTCGCCATCGATTCTGGCGCCCCGCTGTCGGCCGCCGACTCCAATACCAAGCCATCCCAGGCGCTGACCCTCTCCGACGAAAACGGCGTCGTTAAAGCCAACGGCGAGGTCGAAGTCGCCGCCGATCTGAAAAAATTGAACGACCTTGCCCAGCGATTTGCCGCCTCCTCCAGCAGTCCCCAGGCGCCCGCAACGACGCCCGCGTTTGCCTCGACCAACTCCGGCCAGCTTCAGAGCGGCCAGTTGAATGGAACACTGAATCTATCCCGCGGAAACGAGCCGCAAACGGATGTCGCCTTCAATGGGGCGATCACGAATCTCACCATCGCCACCGCTCAGCAGCCGATCAGCAATGAAACCATCAAACTCATGCTGCACGCGATTAGCCCGGACGATCGATCGGCAATGAAAGTCGAAGCATCCCTCGACAGTCATTTCATGTCCGCCAAACTCACCAATGCAATGCTGAAACTGGCCGGCGCCGGTGCACCGCCGCAGCCGGTGGGTGTGTGGGATATTCTCCAGCAGGCGGATATCGACTTGAATGTGCCGGATCTTCCCGCCGTTTATGAAATTATCAACGCATTTTCTCCTCCCGCTGCCGCCCAAGCAGCCGCCCAAGCAGCCCCCATGCTTCCCGCGCTCCATCACGATGAGCATGACGGCGCGCGCATCATCGCGACGGCGCTGGATCCAACCGATACGGGAACCCCAACGGAAACCCCGCTGGAAGCGGCGCGAAGACGCAAGCGCGAACGCGCCGCCGCCAACGCGGCTCAAACACCTGCCGAAGCGCCCGCCGCCCCTCTCGGGCCGTTGCAAATCACCAGCGGCTCGATGGCCGGAAAAATCAGCATCCATCGTGACTCGCCCAGCCAAACGACCACGCTTGATGTGAGCGATCTGAGCATCAGCAAGCTCGCTCTTGCCCGTGGCGATAGCAAATACGCCTTCACGCGAGATCTCGATTTCAAGCTTGCGGTGACGGTGAAGGCATCGGATGACAGCAGCAAATCCTCGCCGATCGATCAGATTCAGCAGATGCAGGTCACGCAGTTGAATGGCGATGTCGCGGTCGCAAAGTTGACGATGCCCCAGCCAATTGTCATCAGCAGCCCAGGCGATCCCAATCAGATCGAAGCGCACGGCTCGATCAAGCTAGACGGCGCCCTCGGCGATGCGACGCCTTTGCTCGCCGTGTTGCAAGGTTCGCCCAAACCGATGCCCTACGGCGGCACCTACACCCTCTCGCAGGCGATTCGCTCAGGGTCGGTCCCACAAGGCAAGCTGCTGAACCTCGCCGGCACCATCGGAGTGGCCAATTTTCAGGTGCTGGATGACACCGGCAAGGCCACTTACACCGAGCCGACCATCGCGGTCAAAAACGATCTCGACTACATTATCGCCAAAGTCGAGCCAACCACCGCGCCGACCGCTCGAGGCCCGCGCTCGAACGATCAGGCGATCGTGCGCTCGCTCACTGTGGACATGCCATCGAGCCAGGCCCTGGCGCTCAGTTTCGTCGGGCGCGTTGCCGATCCGCTTAATAAGCGCGTTATCAAGGGTCTGGGCGCCGACCCGGCCGCAAAGCTCGATCTCACGTACGACCTTGCCAAGATCTGGCTGATCGTGAAGCCGACGCTCGCTGAAGATCTTCAGACAAAATACAAAGACCTGAAAGTGATCGGCAAGGAGCAGCGCACCTTCACGGTCAGCGGCTATTTCCCTTCGGCAAAGACGGTCGCGGAATCGATCCACCACCTCAATGCCGCCGGCGCTCTGGCGCTCGATGAGCTTGATCTGCCCCAGGGTCTGACGATCACCAAGTGCAATCTGGTCTATACGATGACCAACGGAGTCATTCACACCGCGCCGGGTGTGACGCAGCAATCCGTCGGCGGCGACACCACCCAGCCCATCATCGCCAGGACCGCCGTCTGCAACCAAGGCGCGGTCGATCTCAGTGAAATCACATTGGATTTGGGCCAGCCTTCGCCTGTGCTGGGAATCGCCAGAAATCACAAGCTGCTGCAGGCCGTCCGCGTAAACCCGGTGCTGGCAGGCACGCTGGGCGAGGGAAATCTGCTCTTCAAGGATGCGACACAGGCTAACGGCCTGCTCGATGTAACCATCGTCCAATGCGACAAGGTTCCGCTGGGTGACCTGCTCGCCCACCGCAATGATGCCAGCGCCACCATCACCTACAGCGTCAGCGATCTTTCCATTGATGGTCCGGTGCCGCAGGTTCTCAGCAGCGTTTTGGATCTGGGCGGGCAAGGACTGCACGGCGGAATCCAGGATGGCAAGCTCACGCTCGCCAATGGCGAGGTGAACAATAATTTCGCGCTGAACATTATTCGTTACCAGAAGCCTACGGTGAATGGTCAACCCGATACCGGCGGCACGGCCTCGGCCTCGCCCACCGACTCCTCGGGCGAACAACTGGTTCCCGTGAATCTGCCATTAAAATTCAGCGGCGGCGTGTTGCTCGCAACCGGCGCGCTGAAAAACTTCCTGGTCAACATTCCGCAGGGACTGTTGCCGGGCAAGTGGGCCTCGATGTTTCCCAACGGATTGGCCGTCCCGTTCACGGGCACCACCTCGCATCCGACGCTGGATATCGAGAAAGCGGTCGCCCAAAACGCCGGCTCCGGATTACTCAACGGCAGCGGCAACGGCGGCGCCGGCGATCTGCTCAACGGCCTGCTCAAGAAGCACAAGAAAAAGCCCGCGGACAATCCCGATTCCAATGGGCAGTGATGCGCTGCGAACGCGGCGCGCGCCTTGGCTTATAAAACTCAGTTCAAACTTCTCGGCCACCGCTGGTGCACAGATGGCCACAGATAAGAGAAGACCAAAATCCGTGCATTTCATCTGTGTGTATCTGTGCCCCATCTGTGGCTAATCCTCTTTTTGGGGCGGCGAGTCTCTCATGACCTTGCCATATCGCCTTGCGATCGGCCTTTCGATCTTCGCCGTCCTGGCGATCACCGATCTCCAACGCAACGGCGCGAGCGCCCGCCGCTGGCGGGAGTATTGCTTCCTCGCCGCCGTCGTCAGCGTGGCCATGGCTTACGGCGCCGTCAACGATCAGATTACTTCCGCGATCAGTTGGGAATATTTCTACTACGGCAAGGAGCTCTATCTGGTCTTGGGCGCTCAAACCCCGCCCGATCGCGCTGCGATGCGCTGGGAAGCCTCTAAAGTGGGAATGAAGGCGACATGGTCGGTTGGATTACTTTTAGGAGCGCTGCTGCTGATCGCCAACAACCCCAGGCCGTCGCGGCCGCAGCTTTCATTTGGCCGCTTGTTCGCATTCCTGCCCGCCGTCCTGATGTTCACGGCCATGATGGCGGTCGTATTGGGTTTGGTCGGTTCGCACGGCGGGCTCAACTGGTGCTCAACCGATTTCCGAATGATGGCTCAGACAAATCTCTTTCGCCCCTCCCATTTCACGGCCGCATGGGGAGCGCATCTGGGCGGATACGTCGGCGGTGTTCTGGGTGGTCTGATCGCTGCATGGCGGGTCGTGATCGTCCGCTCACAACCACCCATCGGACGCGACGATCGCGAACAGACTACTTCGCCCCCTGCGCCCACTTGATCAGAATATCCGCGACCTCGGGCCGGCTGAATTCCATCGGCGGACGCTCGCCCGCCTTGAGCATCTCGCGGACCTTCGTGCCGCTCGGAGCGATCTTGTGCTCCGGGCCGTGCGGACAGGTTTTATTGCTGACGACCGCTTCGCACGGTTTGCACCAGGCCGTGTGCTCGAATTTCAGGATGGTGACGCCGATGTCCCTGGGCACATCAAACTGATCGAAGATCAGTTGGGCATCGTAGGTTCCGTAATAATTCCCCACGCCCGCATGATCGCGGCCCACGATGAAATGGCTCACGCCATAGTTCTTGCGAATGAGCGTGTGCAGAATCGCCTCGCGCGGCCCGGCGTATCGCATGGCCAGCGGCATCACCGTCAGCATCGTGCGATCCTTTTTGTAATAATTGTCCACCAGCACCTTGTAACAGGCCATTCGCACATCGGCGGGGATGTCGTCCGATTTGGTTTCGCCAACCAGAGGATGGATGAGCAGGCCATCGGTCATCTCCAGCGCGCATTTGGTGAGATATTCGTGACTGCGATGGATCGGGTTGCGCGTCTGGAATGCCGCGACCGTTTTCCATCCCCTGGCTTCGAAGGCCTCGCGCGTTTTGGCGGGCGGGAGACGATATTCCTCGAATTCCGGCTCGTAGGTGGGCGCCAGCACGTCGATGTCGCCGGCCAGACAGGTGTCGCCCTGTTTGCGAATGATGGCGACGCCGGCATGAGCATCGTCTTCGGTTTTGTAGACACTGGGAATCTCCAGCGCCTTGTCGTGCGGATACTTTTCAGAAATCGTCATCAGCGCCAGGACTCGGCCTTGATCGTCCTTCAGCGCGATGCGCTGGCCGACATCGATTTTCCCGGCCACATCGTTAGGCGGGCAGAGGGTGACGGGGATCGGCCAGACCGTGCCATCGGCCAGGCGCATGTTCTTGCAGATGGACTGGAAATCCCTACTCCCCTGATAACCCGTTAGGGGAGAGAACGCGCCGATGGCGATCATCTCCAGATCGAAACGCTCACGTGCCGATAGCGTGATGGCGGCGAGCCGGGCGGCTTGCTCGTGGGCTTTGGTGCGCGCGGCTGCATCGAGGACGCGGTTGACAAGCTTCCCGCCATGCGGGGCGACGAGTGGCATCGAGACTCCTGTTGTAAGGCGGCGTAAAACGCTCTCCTGACCCCGATGTAGGGTCCTTTTCGAAAGTCTGTTCATCGAGCCCCGGACGTTTCGCCCGGAGCGACGATACGGTAGCGTGTTTTACGCAATGGACAAGGAGCGACCGACTGTGACCGCCGTCCAGAGCCCGCCTCCAAATGAACAGGCGCACAAACAAGTGAACAAGCAGGCCGCCAAAAAGCTGCTCCTGACGGCGCTCCGATGGGGCATCGCCGTCGCCGGCATCGCTTTTGTCGTGTCCAAGATGTCGCTGCACGATCGGGCGGAGCTGCTCGATTCGCACAACATTCCCGTCACGGTGACCTTGAAGCAGCCGCCGGGAGATAATTTTTCCACGGTCGATGTCGTCTGGCCCGCCCCGTACGCCGGTATCCACGGTCGTTCCGAACTGGTCAATAAACCTGATCTAAAGACCGTCACATTGTTGGATGGAAAGACCGTTCGATTGCTCGCGGTTCGTCTCAGCGACGATCTAAGAACGCCCCGGGCGTTGCTGGTTCAGGATGATGCGTCATCGGACGGGCGATGGATAGCCCCCGATGCGGTGAAAGATGAGGCGGCGAAAAATGGGTATGTCATTCACACGCCATACCCGCTGATCGATGCGGGCATCAACGGCATGGTGGCCAAGGCCGACCCGCGCTATCTGCTGGCGGCGTTGTTGATATTTCCGCTCACCTATCTGATCACCAGTTACCGCTGGGATCTTCTGCTAAGGGTGCTTGAGATCAATATGACCCTGTCGCGGGCGTTCGTGCTGAACATGGTGGGCGCCTTCTACAACACTTTCATGCCCGGCTCGACCGGCGGTGATTTGCTCAAGGCGTATTATGCCTCCAAGCTCACTCCGCATCGAACCCGCGCGGTGATGTCGGTGCTGGTCGATCGCGTGCTGGGATTGCTGGCGCTGGTGATCCTCGGAGGTGTATCGGCAGCCACGCAGTGGCATGTGCCGGCCTGCCGAAAAGTCGCGCTGGCTTCATCAGCGATCATCGGCGGAACAGCGCTGGGGCTGGTCGTTTTCTACTGGCCGATCCTGCGAAAACTCACTGGCCTGGATTTTCTCATCAATCGCCTGCCTATGCAGAAGCACGTGATCTCGGCGGTTGAGGCGATGGAGCTCTATCGCAAACGGCCATGGATGGTGCTCTGGTCGCTCATCGTCTCCATTCCCGTCCACATGACGGTGGTGACTTCGGCAATGCTGGCGGGGCTGGCGTTCGGAATTTTGCGGGAGCACTGGGAATACTTTTGGGTGGCGGTGCCGGTGATCGTTCTTTCCGGTTCGATTCCCATCTCGCCGCAGGGGGTTGGCGTGATGGAAGGATTCGCGATCCTGCTGCTGCGTCCCGAAGGAGCGACCATCGCGCAGGCCTTTACGCTGACGATGTCGATCCGCGTGGTTCAAATTCTCTGGAATCTCACCGGCGGCGTATTTGTCCTGCGCGGAGGATTCCACGCTCCGACCGAGGATGAGAAGCACTCGCTGGATACCGATGAGGGCTAACCGGTCATCACGCACACTGACTATCCGGAGTGGCCGCTTCAGCGGCCACTATGAACGTAGGATATCCTCCCAATTGGTGATTCCGCCCCCGCCGGTTACGATGCCGGCTTCCGGCGCTCTTTCATGACACGCAGGCCAATGCCATGACCAATGCCATGACCGACACCGCACCTTCGCCCGCTCCTCCAAAGCCCAAGCCAACGCTCACGCGCTTTCTGGAGCCCAGCCCCTTTCCGGCTGTCACGCTCACCAAGGTTTCAATCGTTATTCCAATCTACAACGAGCAGGCGACGGTTCAGGAATTGGTTCGCTTGGTCGTCGAAGCGCCGCTTCCCATGGGCCTGCGGCGCGAGATCATCTGCATCAACGATTGCTCGAAAGACGACACAAAGGCCAAGCTCGACCAATTGCCGCAGTTATTTCCCGATACGGATTTCAAGATCGTGCACAAGCCGGTCAACCAGGGCAAAGGCGCCGCCCTCCGCGATGGCTTCCGCCAGGCCGCCGGCGAAATCATCCTCGTGCAGGATGCCGATCTGGAATACGACCCCCAGGATTACATGAAGCTGATCGAGCCGATCACCGACAACAAAGCCGACGTGGTTTTTGGCAGCCGCTTTATTGGAGAGCCGCACCGTGTTCTTTACTTCTGGCACACGCTGGCCAATAAGTTTCTCACGTCTTTTAGCAATATGTGCACGAATCTGAACCTGACGGACATGGAAGTCTGTTACAAGGTGTTTCGAAAGCCAGTGCTGGATAATATCGAGCTTCGCTGCGATCGTTTTGGGTTCGAGCCGGAAATCACCGCCAAAGTCGCTAAATTCAGACCACGCCTGCGCATCTACGAGGTGGGCGTAGCCTATTATGGCAGAAGCTACGAGGAAGGTAAGAAAATCACCTGGAAAGATGGCATTAAAGCATTGCTGGCAATCATCCGATTCCGCTTTAGTGATTGAAGTTATCTCGCACCGCCCGTTCGGAAACGGATTATGGCGGCACCAATTACCGGACTTTGACGCATGCGCATTCTGATTTCCGGCGCCGCCGGGTTTCTTGGCTCACACCTGACTGACCTGCTCCTCGCTCAGGGCCACGAGGTCGTCGGCGTTGATAACCTCCTTACCGGAAAAGCGGAGAACATCGCTCACCTCAAGGGCAACGAGCGATACAAATTCATCAAACATGACGTGATCGAGCCCCTGGAAATCGGCGGTCCCATCGACCGCATCTATCACATGGCCTCGCCCGCCTCACCCGTCGGCTATGTCAAGCACCAGGTCGCCACCTTGAAGGTGAACAGCCAGGGAACCTGGAATCTGCTGGAACTGGCCGTTGCCAAGGGCGGACGCTTTCTGATGGCCAGCACCAGCGAATGTTACGGTGACCCGGCCGTTCATCCCCAGCGCGAGGAATACTGGGGAAACGTGAATCCCGTCGGCATGCGCAGCATGTACGATGAGGCCAAGCGCTTCAGCGAAGCCTGCACGATGGGCTATCACCGCGAGCGCGGAGCCGATACCCGCATCATCCGCATTTTCAACACCTACGGCCCGCGAATGGACCCCTACGATGGCCGCGTGGTGATCAGCTTCATTCGCCAGGCGCTCAACGACGAGCCGCTCACCGTTTTTGGCGAAGGCAAACAGACGCGCAGCCTCTGCTACGTCTCGGACCTGGTCCGCGGAATCAACCTGACGATGGAGAGCGACTTTCACGAACCGATCAATCTGGGCAACCCGCAGGAGATGACGATCCTGCAAATCGCCAGGGAGATCATGGAGCTGATTCCTGGCACCAGGAGCACGATCATCCATCAGCCCATGCCGCCGGACGATCCCCGGGTACGGTGTCCGGACATCACCCGTGCCAAGACCATCCTGGGATGGACGCCGGTGGTTCCGCGCAAGGAAGGGCTCAAGAAGATGATCGATTTCTATCGCGATCAGTTGGTCAAAAAATAGATCGCTCTCTTCGCGTAGCGGCACTCGGGCGGCGTCGCCCGCTTGAGCGGGCACGTCTTCAGG
>Ga0302324_100022407_pt1 | contig 12269 bp, 7 predicted proteins | sample Palsa_T0_1_FD_201949 | JGI IMG/M metagenome (GOLD analysis project Ga0302324, IMG submission 201949) | Peat permafrost microbial communities from Stordalen Mire near Abisko, Sweden - Palsa_T0_1 | ecosystem: Environmental > Terrestrial > Soil > Palsa > Peat permafrost | place: Sweden: Abisko...
CGGAGATGATCCGCATCGAGGGGCCCGGCGGGTAGATGTAGGTGTTGCGGACCATGAACTCCTTGAGGATGTCGTTCTGGATCGTGCCGGCCAGCTTCTCGGGCGGCACGCCCTGCTCCTCGGCGGCGACGACGTAGAGCGCCAGCACGGGCAGCACCGCGCCGTTCATCGTCATCGACACGCTCATCCGGTCCAGCGGGATCCCGTCGAAGAGCTGCCGCATGTCATAGATCGAGTCGATCGCGACGCCGGCCATGCCGACATCGCCGGCCACCCGCGGATGGTCGCTGTCGTACCCGCGGTGGGTCGGCAGATCGAAGGCGACGGACAGGCCTTTCTGCCCGGCGTCGAGGTTGCGCCGGTAAAACGCGTTCGACTCCTCGGCGGTGGAGAACCCGGCGTACTGCCGGATGGTCCACGGCTGGTTCACGTACATGGTCGGATACGGGCCGCGCAAGTACGGCGCCAGGCCGGGATAGGTGTGCAGGAAGTCGAGGCCGTCGAGGTCCGCGCCGGTGTAGAGCGGTTTGACGTCAATCCCCTCAGGCGTGCTCCACACCAGCCCGGGGTCGTCGACGCCGGCCTGCTCGGTCACGGCCTGCCGCCAGCGTTCACCGTCCGCCCGGGGGGCGTCGCCGAGCGGGACATCGGCGAAGTTAGGCACGCCAGGCGGCGGGGTCATTTCGGCACGTCCAATGCGTCGAGGGTACGGCGCGCAAGCGCGAGTACATCCATGTCACCGGTGATGACGTCATCAACCGCCGCCTCGGGTCCGGTATCGGGTGGTGCCGCCAGTATCACCCGGGATGCGCCTGCGGCCCGCAGCCTCGCGACGGCCGCGTTCACGTCATCGGAGCTGGCGTCGTCGGCGCAGCAGACGACCGCGACCGGCGGCACGTGCTCGCCGGGAACCGGGTCCGGACGCCCGGGATCAGCGGTCACCGCGGCGATCCCGGCGGGCGCCAGGAGGGCGGTGACCGCGGCGGCGCGTGACGCGGCCGCCCGCGGCGACCCGACGCCGATCAGCACCACCGTCGGCGGCGTCCCCGTCGACTGGGTGTACGCGTCGGCGCGGTCGCGGAGTTCCTCGTGCCACTGCGCCCACCGGATCCGCGGCAGGCCACCGGCCTGCGGAGGTCCGGCGGCCGCGGGCCGGCGCAGCAGCGTCTCGCCGGTCATCGGGAACTCGCTGACGCCGGTGACCGCCTCACGGCGATGGGCCAGCGAGGCACGGCGGGCGTCCCGGCTGGCCGCGATCCGGTCGGCGACCATCCCGCTGCGGATGGCGGCGGACAGACCGCCGGATCGTTCGATCTCCTGGAACCACGCCCAGGCGCGTTGCGCCAGTGCCTCGGTAAGGTTCTCGACGTACCAGGACCCTCCGGCCGGGTCGATGACCCGGGCGACGTAGGACTCCTCCGCTAGCACGGCGTGGGTGTTGCGGGCGATCCGCAGGGCCAGCACGTCCGGCCGCCCGAGCGCGGCGTCGAAGGGCCGCACCGTGATGGCGTCGGCGCCGCCGGCACCAGCGGCGAAGCAGGCTAGGGTGCCGCGGAGGATGTTGTTCCACGGGTCCCGGCGGGTCGTCATCGGCCACGAGCTGACGGCGTGCTGGCGCTGCCCCGCCGCCTCGCCGGACACGCCGCACTGCTCGGCGACGCGGGACCAGGTCCGGCGGGCGGCGCGCAGCTTGGCGATGGTGGCGAACTGGTCGGCGGTCGCCGCGTACCGGAACTCAAGCTGCCCGAATGCGCCGGCCATCGGCACGCTAGCCTCGGCCAGCGCCCGTAGGTACTCCACACCAGCGGCGAGAGCGCAGCCGAGTTCGGTGGCGTCGGTCCCCCCGGCATCGTGGAACGGCAGCGCGTCGACCACGATCGCCCGGACGCCGGATAGGTCAGCCGCGCATCGCGCCGCGAGCGCGGTGGCGTCGGCCATCCCGGCGTCCAGGCCGGTCCGCGCGAGCAGGCCGATCGGATCGATGCCCAGGACGGCCTGCGGCTGGTCCGCGCCGCGGCGCGCGGCGGTGTCCAGGAGAATCTGGGCGGCGGCGCCCGCGTGTTCCCCCGCGTCCAGGATGACGGTCGCCAGATCGAGGTAGACGTCGGCGAGCACGTCCGGGATCGCCTCGACCGGGATGCCTCCGGCGCCGATCTCAAGCCACAATGAGCTGACCCCGCCCTCGAGGTCCGTCATGATCTGCTCTCGGGCGACCGCGACATCCGGGTGGCCGTACTGGCCCCGGATGTCCCATCCCATCCGGTGACCGCCGACCGTGCGACCGCGCACGAACGGCGCCTGCCCGGGGTAGCCGGCGTCGCCGGTCCCGTCGTCCGCCGTGTACAGCGGGGCAATCTCGATGCCGTCCAGGGTTAGCGTCGCGAGCTCCCGCTCCGGGTCGGCTTCACTGTCCGGGCTGTGCAGCACGCGCGCGACGAGACGCTGCCAGTCACGCCGGCTCGCCGGCGGGAAATCCGCGGCCAGCACCAGCTCGTCAACCGTCAGGTCTGGGACATCAGGCATCTGAAGGACTTCACTTTCTCCGATTCCACATCTCAGTCATACCGGCCGGCCCGCATCTCGCGGTCGCTGGGGTCGGCTTGGCGGCCACGCCCGGACCACTCGGCAATTTTACGTGGACGTCCAACTAAATTGACGCTAAGATAGTAGGACGTCCTACTATTTTCGGGCGGCGGATCACTCGCGTCCCTTCGCCTGCAGACAGAGCGGAGAGAGCAGTGCCGAGTGAGTCCCAGGCGCTACATGTACCGGTAAACCCGGTACGGTTCGTCACCGCCGCTAGCTTGTTCGACGGCCACGATGCGGCGATCAACATCATGCGGCGGGTGCTGCAGAGCCAGGGTGCCGAGGTGATCCACCTCGGACACGACCGCAGCGTCGAGACGGTGGCCCGCACCGCGATCGAGGAAGACGTCCAGGGCATCGCCCTGTCGTCCTACCAGGGCGGGCACGTCGAGTACTTCAGCTATCTCGTGCAGCGGCTGGCCGAGCTGGGAGCGGGTCACATCAAGGTGTACGGGGGCGGGGGCGGCGTCATCGTGCCCGAGGAGATCGCCCTGCTGGCCGAGCGCGGAGTTACGATCTTCGCGCCGGAGGACGGGCAGCGGCTGGGCCTGCCCGGCATGATCAACCAACTGATCGCCGCCTGCGACATTGACCTGTGCGCCGAGGAGCCGAGCCTGGACGCCGTGCTCAGCGGCAGTTCCGCCGCGCTGGCGCGCGCGATCACGGTGCTCGAGGCCGGACGTTCCGCATCTCTGGTGCAGGGCCTCCGCGATGCGCGGCCGGCCCGGCCGGTGCCCGTGCTTGGGATCACCGGGACCGGCGGTTCCGGTAAGTCGTCGCTGACCGACGAGCTGCTGCGGCGCCTCCGCCTGGACCTGGAGGATAAGCTGCGCATCGCGGTGCTGGCGATCGACCCGACCCGCCGGCGTGGCGGCGGCGCCCTGCTGGGCGACCGGATCCGGATGAACGCGCTTGACAGCGGGGACCATAACCGGACGTTCTTCCGGTCGATGGCCACCCGGTCGGCCGGCGCGCAGCTGCCCGAGCGGTTCGGCGACATCCTGACGGCGGTGCAGGCGGCGGGATTCGACCTGGTCATCGTCGAGACGCCGGGCATCGGGCAGGGCGACGCGGCGATCGTCCCGTTCAGCGACATCTCGCTGTACGTCATGACGCCGGAGTTCGGTGCTGCCTCCCAGCTGGAAAAGATCGACATGCTCGACTTCGCCGATGTCGTGGCCGTCAACAAGTTCGAACGCCGCGGCGCGGAAGACGCCCGCCGCGATGTCGCCCGCCAGCTGGTCCGCAACCGCGAGGCATTCGGCGTCCCCTGGGAAGACATGCCCGTGTTCGGCACCAGCGCCGCACGGTTCATGGACGACGGAGTCAGCGCGCTGTACCAGCACCTGAAGACCCTGCTGGCCGAGAAGGGACTGCCGGCCGGCTCGGGCGTGCTCCCGCAGGTCGACGTCAAGGCCTCGACCGCGCTGCGCAGCGTCGTGCCCGCCGCCCGCAGCCGGTACCTCGCGGACATCGCCGAGGTCGTGCGCGACTACCACCGGCTGACCCGGGACCAGGCCGAGATCGCCCGCCGCCGCCAGCACCTGAGCACAGCGGTCGATCTGCTCGGCGAGGACTCCGGAGCCGAGCAGGTCCGCAAGCTGCGGGACGGCGCCGACAACGAGCTGCGGCCTGAGGTCCGCGACTCACTTGAGCAGTGGCCAGGCCGCGTCGCGGACTACGCCGGCGACGAGTTCGTCTACACGGTGCGCGGCCAGGAACTCCGCACCCCGCTGACCAGGAGCACACTGTCCGGCTCCAAGGTGCCCCGGGTTGCGCTGCCACGCACCCAGGACCACGCGGAGCTGGTGCGGTTCCTGCGCTCGGAGAACCTGCCCGGCTTCTTCCCGTTCACCGCGGGGGTGTTCCCGTTCAAGCGTGCCGGTGAGGCGCCGGCCCGGATGTTCGCTGGCGAGGGTGACGCGTTCCGCACCAACCGGCGCTTCCAGCTGCTGTCCCGCGGCAATGACGCGACCCGGCTGTCGACGGCGTTCGACTCGGTGACGCTCTACGGCCGCGATCCCGACCCGCGTCCGGATATCTACGGCAAGGTGGGCACGTCCGGGGTGTCGATCGCCACGGTCGAGGACATGAAGGTCCTGTACTCCGGGTTCGACCTGTGCGCCCCGACGACCTCGGTGTCGATGACGATCAACGGCCCGGCCCCGGCCATCCTCGCGATGTTCCTCAACACCGCCATCGACCAGCGGCTCGATGCCTTCCGCGAGGAGCACGGCCGCGAGCCCGATGAGGCGGAAACCGGCGAGATCCGGGCCTGGGTCCTGAGCACTGTCCGCGGCACGGTGCAGGCCGACATCCTCAAGGAGGACCAGGGCCAGAACACCTGCATCTTCTCCACCGATTTCGCGCTGCGGTGCATGGGCGACATCCAGCAGTACTTCATCGACCACCAGGTGCAGAACTTCTACTCGGTCTCGATCTCCGGTTACCACATCGCCGAGGCCGGAGCCAACCCGATCAGCCAGCTGGCGTTCACGCTCGCTAACGGCCTCACCTACGTCGAGGCGTACCTCGCCCGCGGCATGGACATCGACGACTTCGCTCCGAACCTGTCGTTCTTCTTCTCCAATGGCCTGGACGCGGAGTACTCCGTCATCGGCCGGGTCGCGCGGCGGATCTGGGCGGTGGCGATGAAGGAACGGTACGGTGCGGGCGAGCGGGCGCAGAAGCTGAAGTACCACGTGCAGACCTCCGGCCGGTCGCTGCACGCGCAGGAAATGGACTTCAACGACATCCGCACCACGCTGCAGGCCCTGTGCGCCATCTACGACAACTGCAACAGCCTGCACACGAACGCCTTCGACGAGGCGGTCACCACCCCGAGCGAGCATTCGGTCCGCCGGGCGCTCGCCATCCAGATGATCATCGACAAGGAATGGGGACTGGCGGGCAACGAGAACCCGCTGCAGGGCTCGTACATCATCGAGCAGCTCACCGACCTGGTCGAGGAGGCCGTGCTGGCGGAGTTCGACCGGCTGGCTGAGCGCGGCGGCGTGCTTGGCGCCATGGAGACCGGTTACCAGCGCGGGCGGATCCAGGACGAGTCGATGCTCTACGAGCAGCGCAAGCACGACGGCAGCCTGCCCATCGTGGGCGTCAACACCTTCCTCGATCCGCACCGCGGCGAAACCCCGGCCGGACCGGTGGAACTCGCCCGGGCCACCGAGGAGGAAAAGCAGTCTCAGCTCAAGCGGCTCGCCGACTTCCATGCCCGGCACGCAGAAACCGCGCCGGAGGCGATCGCCCGGCTCCAGGACGCCGCCATCAACGGAGGCAATGTCTTCGCCGCCCTCATGGACGCCGTCCGGCACTGCTCGCTCGGGCAGATCAGCGACGCTTTCTTCGAAGCCGGAGGCCAGTACCGGCGCAACGTGTAAGCAGACTCCGGCCGGCCACGCCAGCGCGGCGCGACGTCGCCTGACATCAACACCGAAAGGGCGCTATGCCGACGCTGCTCGATGACCTCGGGCACCCGCTGCGCCTGGCCAGGCCCCCGCAGCGCATCGTCTCGCTGGTCCCGTCCTTGACCGAGGCCCTCGCCGTCACCGTCCCCGGCCGGCTGGCCGGCGCCACCGACTGGTGCACCCACCCGGCCGGCCTCGACGTCCCGCGGGTCCGCGGCACGAAGAACCCCAACCGGGCCGCGATCACCGCGCTGCGCCCGGACCTTGTCGTCGCCAACCGCGAGGAGAACCGCCGGCACGACGTCGAGCACCTGCGGGCGGCCGGGATCCCGGTATGGGTCACCGAGATCGAGACCGTCGACGCGGCCCTGCGCTCGCTGCGCCGCCTGTTCACCGACGTCCTGTCCGTGCCCGAACCCGACTGGATACGCTTGGCGGCCAGCGAGTGGTCCAGGCCGCCCGCACTCCCGGCCCTGCGAACAGTCGTCCCGATCTGGCGCGACCCCTGGATGGTCGTCGGGGCCCGGACCTTCACCGGAGACATGATTACGCGGCTAGGCCTCGCGCACGTATTCGCTGGCTCCCCGGATCGTTACCCCAGGCACGAGCTTACTCAGCTGGCGGCCGCCGGAGCCGAGCTGGCGGTGCTGCCCGACGAGCCCTACCCCTTCACTGCCAGCGACGGGCCTGAGGCCTTCCCCGGCATCGCGGTGGCGCTCGTCTCCGGGCGGAGCCTGACCTGGTACGGCCCCTCGCTGACGACCGCCCGCGCCGAGCTGACCGCCAGCATCCGGGCCGTGATCTGTCCCTGAGCGCTCACTGGCCGCGCCCGGGCGACGCCTATCCGCGTGGTAACGTGGCAGCCGCCGGACCCTCCGCGCGCTAGCGCAGCGGGTGCCGGCAGCGCGTCAGGTAGCGAAGCCGGTGACGCCCGCGACGGCGGGCCATTCCGGCGCTGTCCCGCAACTGTGAAGGTTCGTACACCGGACCCAAGCCAGGCCGACTCCTGCCGCGTCGGACGATATCAACCCTCGTGGGAAGGGTGATCCGTCTCGGCAGGCCCAGCTCTCGAGCTGGCGGCCGACGGTCTCGCCTTCCTTCCCGTTCCCGGGAGGAAGTGGCACACCATGAACAGAACTAGCTGGATACTCGCCGCGGTCACGGCGGCGTTGCTCGCCGGCTGCAGCTCAGCGGCCAGCAGCTCCCCTACCAGCAACCCAGCTCCCAGCAGTCCAGCTTCTAGCAGCGCGGCACCGTCATTCCCGGTCACGCTGACGGCGGCGAACGGCCCGGTCAAGATAAAGGCCAAGCCCGGCCGGATCGTCTCGCTGGCGCCCACGGCGACCGAAGACCTCTACGCGGTCGGCGCCGGGCCGCAGGTTGTGGCCGTCGACGACGATTCGGACTACCCGGCGAGCGCCCCGCTCACCAAGCTGAGCGGGCTGACCCCCAACCTGGAGGCGATCGCCAAGTACAACCCCGCCCTGGTCATCGCCTCGCAGAACTCGAACGGGCTCGTCTCGGGGCTGGGCAAGCTTGGCGTACCGGTGCTGATCGAGCCGGCCGCCGCCACCCTGACCGACGCCTACGACCAGATCGTGCAGATCGGCCAGGCCACCGGCCACGCCGCGCAGGCCGTCCGGACCGTGGCCGCGATGAAAAGCGAGATCGCGGCGGACGTCAAGCAGGCCGGCCCGGCCCATAAAGACCTGACCTACTACTGGGAGCTGAGCGACAACCCGTACTACTCGGTCGCCTCGTCGACGTTCATCGGGCAGATCGTCGGCCTATTCGGCCTGAAGGACATCGCCGACGCCGCCAATAAGGCCTCCGATGGCGGCTATCCGGAGCTGTCCGAGGAGTACATCGTCACCGCCAAGCCTGCGATCATCTTCCTGGCGGACAACGAGGCGGCCGACGGCGGCCAGTCCCCGGCGGTCGTCGCCGCCCGGCCGGGCTGGTCCGCGATCCCGGCGGTGAAGGACCACGAGGTAATCGGGCTGAACGACGACGTCGCCTCCCGCTGGGGGCCACGTCTGCCGCAGCTAGTCGCGCAGATCGCGCAGGCCATCGAGAAGGCGCCCGGTTCGTGAGGCCGCCCGGGTGAACGAGGTAGCGCGGTGAACTCCAAGTGGCTTCGCGCGGCACGTCCGTACGGCATCGCGGTGGCCTTCCTGGTCGCCGCGATGCTCGTCAGCGCCCTGGTCGGGGCCGCGGACCTCAACCCGCTCGCGACCGTCAGCGCGCTGCTCGACCGCCTCCCGTTCATCCGCCTCCCGGACAGCATGAGCCCGCTGGACCGGGCCGTGCTGTTCGAGATCCGGCTGCCGCGCATCGTCTTGTGCGCGCTGGTCGGCGGGCTGCTTTCGATCGCCGGAGCGGGGTACCAGGGGGTGTTCCGCAACCCGCTGGTGGACTCCGGGATGCTCGGCGCATCGGCCGGCGCGGGGCTTGGCGCGACGCTCGCGATCGTTTACCTGGGCGGCGCGGGCCCTGCGGCGGTGCCGGTCGCTGCCTTCGCCGGATCCGTGGGCGGGGTCGCGGTCGCCTACCTGACCGGCGCCGCAGGCGGCCGGGGCACCGCGACGCTGCTGCTGGCCGGCGTCGCGGTCGGGATGTTCCTCACCGCGCTGCAGACGTTCGTCCTGCAGCGCTCGGCCCAGGACCTGCAGGCGGTCTACTCGTGGCTGCTAGGTTCCCTGTCCGGGGCGACCTGGCGGCAGTGCGCGGAGATCGGTCCGTACTCGGCGGTCAGCATCGCGGTCGTGCTGCTGCACGGCCGCCACCTGGACGTGCTCAGCGTGGGCGACGAAGAGGCCCGCACGCTCGGCATGCACCCCGGGCGGGTCCGGCTGATCGTGGTGGCCGCGTGCGCGCTGGCCGCCGCCAGCGCCGTGGCCGTCAGCGGTTTGATCGGCTTCGTCGGGATCATCGTGCCGCACGTGGTCCGTCGCCTGGCCGGCACCTCCTACCGGCTGGTCCTGCCGCTGTCGCTGCTGGCTGGCGCGGGCTTTCTGGTGCTGGCCGACACGCTGGCCCGCACCGTGCTGTCCCCGGCGGAGCTGCCGATAGGCGTGGTCACCGCGGTGATCGGCTCGCCGGTGTTCATCTGGATCCTGCACACCACCCGGGCCGTGCGGACATGAACGCGATCGCGGTGCACGACCTGGAGGTGGACCTGGACCGCACGCCCATCTTGCGCGAGGTGTCCTGCGCGGTCGGGTCGGGAAGCTGGCTGGCCCTGCTCGGACCGAACGGCTCGGGCAAGACCACCCTGCTGCGCGCCATCGCCGGGCTCATTCCCTACCGCGGTACCGTCACGCTAGCCGGCCCGGCGGCCGACGCCGGGTCGCTGCGGCCCCGCGAGCGAGCGCGGCTGGTCGCCTACGTGCCGCAGACGCCCACGCTGCCGCCGGACATGAAGGTAACCGATTACGTGCTGCTCGGCCGCACCCCGCACCTGAGCTACCTGGCCGGGCCGGGCCGGGCCGATCGCGAAGCGGCCGCTAGGGCGGCGGCCCTGCTCGACGTCACGCGGTTCTCGCAGCGGCGCCTGGACACCCTTTCCGGCGGCGAGCGCCAGCGCGTTGTGCTCGCCCGCGCCCTGGCCCAGGAACCGAAGATCCTGCTGCTCGACGAGCCCACCTCGGCGCTGGACATCGGCCACCAGCAGAACGTCCTCGACCTGATCGACACCCTGCGCCGCAGCACCGGCCTGACCGTGATCACCACGCTGCATGACCTGACCACCGCGGGCCAGTACGCGCACGAGCTGGTGCTGCTAAACGCCGGGCGCGTCGAGGCGTCCGGCCTTGCGACCGCCGTGCTCACCGAGGACCGGATCGCCCGGGTCTATGCCGCGCGGGTCACGGTGAGCACCGATGCCGCCGGGAACACCGTCGTCAACCCGGTCCGCACGATCCCCCGTTGACCGGTCCGCCGGCGCCAACCCGGCTGGCGTAGTCGAGGGCGCCAGCGTAGACGGCGGCATGCACGGCGCGGGCGATCCTGGCTCCCCACAGCGACCGCGGCCCGGCGAAATCCTCGCCGCCCCCGGCTACGGGGGCGGCGACGCAGACGGCGTCCGAGGCGGTCCCGGTGCAGGCGAATCCCGCGTCGAAGACGGCCTGGGTTTTGGCCTCGGTCGCGGTGACAACGGCGTTGACGAACGCCGCGTCACTGAGCGGAACCGGGACCGAGACGACGATGTTGATCGTCCCCGGCCGCCTGACCGGCGCCAGCTCAGCATCGGCTGACCCGTGCGGCGCGGCCGCCCAGGTCGGCACCCGCAGGCCGACCGTGGCCGCCACGTGGGCTCCCTCGTCCTGGCGCTGGACGACCGCGGTTACCTGGGCGGCGGTCAGCAGCCCGACCCCCGGGCCGGAAAGGCCGAGGCCGACGGCCAGATCCGCGAGGTGCACCACGGGGTCGGTGCGGTCGTAGCCACCGGCTACCTGGGCGTTGAGCACCCATTCGCGTGGCCCGAGACCGCCGCCGACGATGCCGCTAGAGATCATCTGGTAGCCCGGGCCGGGACGCCACAGCGCCATCGGCAGCCGGATCCCGTCTTCGCTACGCCAGTGCAGCTCCAGTCGCATGCCCCGCACGGTAACGCATCGCCCTTCCCGGCCCCGGCTTGACGCCAGGGACTACGTCCGGGCCGGCCCGCGCGGGCCGGCCCGGACGTCGTGATCAGGCCAGGTCGAACCGGTCGAGGTTCATGACCTTGACCCATGCAGCGACGAAGTCCGTCACGAACTTCTCCTTCGCGTCATCGCTCGCGTAGACCTCGGCGAGCGCGCGCAGCTCGGAGTTCGACCCGAAGACCAGGTCGGCGCGGCTGCCGGTCCACTTGACCTCGCCGGTGGCGGCGTCGCTGCCCTCAAACGTGCTCTGGTCCTTCGCCGTCGCCTGCCAAGTCGTGCCCATATCGAGCAGGTTGACGAAGAAGTCGTTGGTCAGCGATCCGGGGGTCGCAGTCAGGACACCGAGCTTGGACCCGTCGTAGTTCGCGCCCAGGACGCGCAGGCCGCCGACCAGTACGGTCAGCTCGGGCGCGCTCAGGGTGAGCAGGTTCGCCTTGTCGATCAGCAGGTACTCGGCCGGCAGCCGGTTGCCCTTGCCGATGTAATTCCGGAACCCGTCCGCGTTCGGCTCGAGGTTGACGAACGATTCCACGTCGGTCTGCTCCTGCGACGCGTCGGTGCGTCCCGGCGTGAAGGGCACCTCGACGCTGAAGCCGGCCTCCTTGGCGGCCTGCTCGACGCCCACCCCGCCGGCCAGCACGATCAGGTCGGCCAGTGAGATCTTCTTGGCGCCGGAGCCGAAGGACGCACCGATGCCCTCCAGGGTGCGCAGCACCGTCGCCAGCTCGTCTGGGTTGTTGACCTCCCAGCCGTTCTGCGGCTCGAGCCGGACCCGCGCGCCGTTGGCGCCGCCGCGCTTGTCACTGCCGCGGAACGAGGAAGCCGACGCCCAGGCGGCGGAGACCAGCTGGGACACCGACAGGCCCGCGGCGGCGATCTGGCTCTTGAGGGCGGCGATGTCCGCCGCGTCGACAAGCTCGTGGTCCACCGCCGGAACGGGGTCCTGCCAGATCAGCACCTCGGTCGGGACCTCGGGGCCGAGATACCGAACGACCGGGCCCAGGTCGCGGTGGGTCAGCTTGAACCAGGCGCGGGCGAAGGCGTCCGCGAACTCAGCGGGGTTCTGGTGGAAACGCCGCGAGATCGGCTCGTAGATCGGGTCGACCCGGAGCGCGAGGTCGGTCGTCAGCATCGTCGGCGGGCGCTTCAGCGATGGGTCCTGTGGGTCGGGCACGGTCCCGGCCCCGGCCCCATCCTTGGGCTGCCACTGGTGCGCGCCCGCCGGGCTGGCGGTTAGCTCCCACTCGTAACCGAACAGGTTATCGAAGAAGCTATTACTCCACTGGGTCGGCGTAGCGGTCCAGGTGACCTCGAGACCGCTGGTGATCGCGTCACGGCCCTTGCCCGTGCCGTAGGTGCTCTTCCAGCCGAAGCCCTGCTGCTCGAGCGGTGCCGCCTCGGGATCGAGGCCGACGTTGTCTTCCGGGCCGGCGCCGTGCGTCTTGCCGAACGTGTGACCGCCCGCGATCAGGGCGACCGTCTCCTCGTCGTTCATCGCCATCCGGCGGAACGTCTCGCGGATGTCGCGGGCCGAGGCCAGCGGGTCCGGGTTGCCGTTCGGGCCCTGCGGGTTGACGTAGATGAGGCCCATCTGCACCGCGCCGAGCGGCTC
>Ga0302324_100022409_pt1 | contig 12269 bp, 8 predicted proteins | sample Palsa_T0_1_FD_201949 | JGI IMG/M metagenome (GOLD analysis project Ga0302324, IMG submission 201949) | Peat permafrost microbial communities from Stordalen Mire near Abisko, Sweden - Palsa_T0_1 | ecosystem: Environmental > Terrestrial > Soil > Palsa > Peat permafrost | place: Sweden: Abisko...
CGACTTCCCGCGCGGCAAGTCCCGGCACGAGCGCCATGGAGATCTGCCAGTTAAAGCCGATCGGAGCAAAGATCACTTCAAGTCCCCGTCCGAGCATGCCCGCGAGGCTGTAGTGGATCGCGGGTTCGTGAGCGCCGGGGGGCGGCGCGGGGAAGCTTGCCAGGAACCACAGCACGATCATGAGCGTCAAAATAATCGTGCCGACGCGACCGAGAAAGATGCGCGTCCTCTCCCACAGCCCCAATACGAGATTGCGCAGGTTCGGCCATTTGTACTCGGGCAGTTCAAGGAGGAGCGGCCGGTATTGGCCGCGCATCATCGTGTGTTTGAGCACCAGCGCCACACCCATGGCAGAGACCACTCCCGCGCCATAGAGCGCGAACAGCACGAGGCCCTGCAGATTGAAGAGTCCCACGCTGCGGCGCGGAATGAAGGCACCGATCAGGAGTGCATACACCGGCAGTCGCGCCGAGCAGGTCATGAGCGGCGCGATCATGATGGTGGCAAGGCGGTCGCGCGGCGAGGGAATGGTGCGTGCCGCCATGATCCCAGGGATGGCGCAGGCGAAGCTCGATAGCAGCGGAATGAAAGCGCGGCCCGACAGACCAACCTTTCCCATGATGCGATCCAGGAGAAACGCGGCGCGCGGCAGATAGCCTGAGTCCTCGAGCGCGAGGATGAAGACAAACAGGATGAGAATCTGCGGCAGGAACACGAGCACGCTGCCGACGCCGGCCACGATGCCGTCGAGGAGCAGACTGTGCAGCGGTCCCTCCGGCAGGGCCTGCGCCAGATACTGTCCGACATCGCGCACGCCTGCGGCGATGGCGGCCATCGGCACAACGGCCCAACTGAAGACCGCCTGGAACATGAAAAAGAGCACCGCCGCCAGAAGGAGCGGCCCTGCGATGGGATGCAGTACGAGAGCATCGAGGCGCGCGAGGAGCCTTAAGCGCACCGGCACGCGATAGTCGATGTCCTGCAGGATGCGCCGCACTTCGCGCTGGGTGGCCTCGACATCTGCGACGTGCGCGGCAACGGGCGGGGCATGCGCAAGAGGCGGCGCAAAGTCGCAGCGGTCGATGGCCTCAATCAAAGCGCGCTCGCCGCCCGAGCGCACGGCCACCGTCTCGATCACCGGTACGCCGATCGCTGCTTCGAGCGCGGCGCGATCCAGGCCAAAGCCGCGCTCCTTGGCAAGATCGCTCATGTTCAAGGCGACGATCAGCGGCTTCTGCAGACGCTTCAGATCCAACACCAGACGCAAGTTCAGACGCAGGTTGGTCGCATCGACCACACACACCAGAAGATCGGGTGGGGGTTCGCTTGCATGACGACCGAGCACGACGTCGCGGGCGATCGCCTCATCGAGGCTCGTCGCCTCCAGGCTGTAGGCGCCGGGCAGATCGAGCACGCGATAAACGCGGCCGCTCACCGGTCCGACGAAGCGGCCTTCTTTTCTTTCGACCGTGACGCCGGGGTAGTTCGCGACCTTCTGGCGGCTGCCCGTCAGGCGGTTGAAGAGAGCAGTTTTACCGCAGTTCGGGACGCCGATCAGCGAGAGGCTCGGGCCTCTCGCCGCGGCCTCGGCGTTCACGTCGAGTTACTCGCATGCGCAAGCTCTACCCAAACGGTCTCCACTTCGCGGCGCCGTAGCGCAAAGGTCGTGGTGCCGATACGTACGACGAAGGGGTCACGCCCAGGCCACGCTTCGGTGAGGATCTCGATACGCTCGCCGCTGACGAAGCCAAGCTCCATCAGCCGCCGCTCAAGAGTCGTGTTCTCGCCCTGGCCCACGCTGATCACGGTTCCCATGGTCCCGGGCGGCAGCGCGCTCAGACTGAACGATCCTGGGGCGAGAGTCCTGCCTCCCGGGGCGGCGAATGCATCCATGCACAGAGTATGATTGAGAACCGTTCGCATTTGCAATGCGGCTGGTGGGACCCGTGAAATGGGTCTCGATTTGTCATAACGCGACAGACAATAAGCGTGAGCTTGGTAGACCGAGGAGGGGCCGCAGGTACTCTCCGGTATAGGAATCCTTGCAGACTGCAATGCTCTCGGGCGTGCCTTCGGCTACGACCTGCCCGCCGTCGGCACCGCCCTCGGGACCTAAGTCGATGACCCAGTCGGCGCTCTTGATGACATCCAGATTGTGCTCGATGACGAGGATGGTGTTGCCGGCGTCGCGCAGACGCAGCAGCACCTCCAGAAGCTGCGCGACATCGTGGAAGTGCAGGCCCGTGGTCGGCTCATCAAGGATGTACAAGGTGCGCCCGGTGGCGCGTTTGGAAAGCTCGCGCGCGAGCTTCACGCGCTGCGCTTCGCCGCCCGACAACGTGGTCGCATTCTGGCCGAGGTGCAGGTAGGCGAGGCCCACGTCGACGAGCGTCTGCAGCTTGCCGGCGATCGCCGGAATGGACTGGAAGAAGCGCAGCGCATCCTCCACCGTCATCTGCAGAACCTCGTGGATGTTCTTGCCGCGGAATGTGATCTCCAGAGTCTCGCGGTTGTAGCGCTGACCTCGGCACACATCGCAGGGGACATAGACATCCGCCAGGAAATGCATCTCGACCTTCAGCACTCCATCGCCCTGGCACGCCTCGCAGCGTCCGCCTTTGACGTTGAAGCTGAAGCGGCCGCTGCTATAGCCGCGCGCGCGCGCCTCGGGTACGGCCGCAAAGAGCTCTCGCAGCGGCGCAAAGAGCCCGGTGTAGGTCGCGGGATTTGAGCGCGGCGTGCGTCCGATCGGGCTCTGATCGATGTCGATCACGCGATCGATGCCGTCCAAGCCCTCGACGCGCTCGCAGGCGGCGGACGTGCGCAGTCCGCCGTGCAACCGGGAGGTTGCATACGGCACCAGCGTGTCGATGATGAGGGTCGATTTGCCGGAGCCGGAGACGCCGGTCACACAGGTGAAGAGCCCGAGCGGAATGTCGACGTTCAGATTCTTAAGGTTATTGCCGGTTGCGCCGCGGATGCGGATCTCGTTGCCCGGTGTGCGCGGGGTGCGCAGGAGCGGCACCGGAATGCGCCGCCGGCCGCTCAAATATTGACCCGTGAGCGAGGCGGCGTTCGCCGCGATGTCGGCGGGAGTGCCCTGGGCGACCACGTGGCCGCCGGCGACTCCGGCGCCCGGACCTAGGTCGACGACGTGATCGGCGCTCTGGATCGCTTCGGCGTCGTGCTCGACGATGATGAGCGTATTGCCGATGTCGCGCAGCGCCGCCAATGTGGCAAGCAGGCGCCGATTGTCCCGCTGGTGCAATCCGATCGAGGGCTCATCCAATATGTACATGACGCCGGTCAAGCCGGACCCGACCTGGCTTGCGAGCCGGATGCGCTGCGCTTCGCCGCCGGAGAGCGATTCGGCACGGCGCTCGAGCGTCAAATACTCAAGGCCGACGTCAACCAGGAAGCGCAGCCGCTCCTGTACATCCTCGACGATCTTGGTCGCGACCTCGCCGCGCCAGCCGGGCAGGCTCAAAGAGCGGAAGAATTTGAGGGCGTCGCCGATCGTCAGCTGCGCAACCTCCGGCAACGTGCGCTCGGCGACGAAGACGAAGCGCGCTGCGCGGTTCAGGCGCGCGCCGCCGCATTCGGTGCAGGTGCGCATCCCCAAATATTTGGCGAGCTCCTCGCGCACCGTCGGGGATGCCGTCTCGCGGTAGCGCCGCTCGAGATTGGGCAGGATGCCCTCGAAGCGATGACGCTTCTTGTGGGCGCGTCCCGACCCTTCGGCGTAACGAAACTCGATGCTCTCAGCGCCGCTGCCATTCAGGAGCACATCCTGGATCTTCTGCGGCAACTGCAGCCACGGCGTTTCGATATCAAAATCGTAGTGCCGCGCAAGCGACTGGATGAGCGCAAAGTAGTAGGCGTTCCTGCGATCCCAGCCGCGGATCGCGCCGCCCGCGAGCGACAGGTGCGGATGGCCCACCACGCGCTCGCAATCAAAGAACTCCTGACATCCGAGTCCATCGCACACCGGACAGGCGCCGGTGGGATTGTTGAACGAGAAGAGCTTCGGCTCCAACGGCGGCACACTGTAGCCGCACACGGGGCAAGCATGGTGACTTGAGAATACGAGCTCCTCGCGCCCCGTATCATCGAGGAAGGCGAGCCTTGCGGTGCCGTCAGAAAGACGCAGCGCCGTCTCGAAGGACTCGGCGAGGCGCTGGGCGGAATCCGCTTTGACGCGGAAGCGGTCAATCACCGCTTCCACGGTGTGCTTGCGTTTCGGATCAAGCGTAGGCAGCGCGTCGAGCTCGTGGATGCGGCCATCGATACGCACACGCACGAAGCCTTGGGCGGCGAGCTTCTCGAGTTCGGCGGCGTGCGCACCCTTGCGCGCATCGATGAGGGGCGCGAGCAATACTGCAGCCGTGCCCTCGGGCAACCTCATGACCTGATCGACCATTTGGCTCACCGTCTGGGCGGAGAGGTCGATGAGGTGATCCGGGCAGCGCGGTATTCCGGCGCGCGCGAAGAGCACGCGTAAATAGTCGTAGATCTCCGTGACCGTGCCCACCGTTGAGCGCGGATTATGCGAGGTCGCCTTCTGCTCGATGGCAATGGCAGGCGAGAGTCCCTCGATACGATCGACGTCGGGCTTGTCCATCATGGACAGGAACTGACGCGCATAGGCGGAAAGCGACTCGACATAACGCCGCTGGCCTTCCGCATACAGCGTATCGAAGGCGAGCGAGGACTTGCCCGAGCCCGAAAGGCCCGTCAAGACGATGAGCCGATGGCGCGGCAGATCAACATCGATGTTCTTCAGGTTATGCGTGCGCGCGCCGCGGACGCGAATGTACTGCATGATCCAATTCACCTGCCTTGCGAACGCCGCCAGGGCAACCAGTCAGTTTACGCCGCAGCCGCGGATGGGCTCAAAACTCCATGTTCAGGTGGTTTTTGGCCGGTTCGCGCGCTTAGGCCCCGAGCGCTTACAATGGGGCTCGCATCACTTGAATTCGATGGGGTAGAACAACGCCATGGCGAGGGGTCTGAACAAGGTCATTTTAATTGGCAATCTAGGCGCGGACCCGGAGACGCGCGCCATGCCTTCCGGGACGACGGTGGCTAATCTGCGCGTCGCGACGAGCGAAAGCTGGCGCGATAAGCAGTCCGGCGAGCAGCAGGAGCGCACCGAGTGGCACCGTGTAGCGCTCTTCGGGCGCCTGGGAGAGGTCGCCGCGGAGTACTTGCGCAAGGGCTCGCAGGTCTATATCGAAGGATCGCTGCGCACCCGTAAGTGGCAGGACAAGCAGGGCAACGAGCGCTATACGACGGAAATCGTGGGCAATGAAATGCTGATGCTCGGGGGGCGAAGCTCAGGCGCAAGCGCAGCCGCTCCTGAGGCGCGTGAGCGCCCGGACGTTGCCGAGGCGGCGGGGCGCGCGGAACCGGCCGCACGCGGCGGGAACGACTTCGACGACGACATTCCCTTTTAGCTTGAGCGGGGCGCAGATTGCCCGTATGCCCGGCCGCTTTTTTCTAAAGACATTTGGTTGCCAGATGAACGAGTACGACTCCGCGCGCATCGCGGACGTGCTCCTCGAGGCCTGCGGTCTCACCGCCACGCTGGATCCCGCGGCTGCGGATCTTCTGCTCATGAACACCTGCTCGGTACGCGAGAAGGCGCAGGAGAAAGTCTTCTCGCTCCTCGGGCAGTGGCGACGCCTGAAAGAAGCGCGTCCGGAAGTTCTGATCGCCGTCGGCGGCTGCGTCGCAAGCCAGGAGGGTGGCGCGATCAGCGAGCGTGCGCCCTTTGTCGATCTCATCTTTGGCCCCCAGACGCTGCACCGCCTGCCGCAGATGATCGGCGAGGTGCGGCGCACCGGGCGTGCAGTGGTCGATGTGAGCTTCCCCGAGATCGAGAAATTTGATCACCTGCCCGCGCCGCGTGCGCAGGGCGCGAGCGCCTACGTCTCCATCATGGAAGGCTGCAGCAAGTACTGCAGCTTCTGCATCGTCCCGTATACGCGCGGCGATGAGGTGAACCGTCCGTTTGAGGCGGTGCTTTGCGAGGTTCGCGAGCTGGCCGCGCAGGGCGTGCGCGAAGTGACGCTCCTCGGGCAGAACGTCAATGCCTATGCGGGACGCACACGCGAGGGCGTGGTCGCCGATCTTGCGACGCTCATCCATTACATCGCAGCGGTGCCTGCCATCGAGCGCATCCGCTTCACGACTTCGCACCCGCTTGAGTTCACGCCGAGCTTGATTGAGGCATTCGCAAGCGTGACGAAGCTCGCTAGTCATCTGCATCTGCCGGTGCAGAGCGGCTCGGATCGGATCCTCGCGCTCATGAAACGCGGCTACACCGCGCTCGAATACAAGGAGAAGATCAGGCTGGTGCGCGCCGTGCGCCCCGGGATCACCGTGTCCTCGGACTTCATCGTCGGCTTTCCCGGCGAAACCGAGCGCGATTTTGCGGCAACGCTCGCTCTGGTGCGCGACGTGGGGTTTGATCAGTCCTTCAGCTTTATCTACAGCCGCCGTCCGGGCACGCCGGCGGCTTCTCTGCCTGACGAGGTCGCGCACGAAGTCAAACTCGAGCGGCTCTCGCGCCTGCAGGCGCAGCTTGATCTGCAGGAGAGTGCGATCAGCCGGAGCATGGTGGGCAGCGTGCAGCGGGTGCTGGTCGATGCGCCCGCCAAAAAGGATCGCACCGAACTCACGGGGCGCACGGCGAACAACCGCAGGGTCAATTTCGCAGGCCCGCCCTCCCTCATGCACCGCTTCACCGACGTCATCATCACGGATGCGCTGCGCCACACGCTGCGCGGCCGCCTGTACGCCGCCGCGGATGCGGCCTGAACCCGTGGCCGCTGCAGCTCTTCCCCAGCCGCGCGAATTCCTGCTCGAGCCTGCCGACAATGCGCGCCTTGCGAACCTGTGCGGGCCGCTCGATGAAAATCTGCGCCTCCTTGAAGTGCGCCTCGATGTCGAGATCCGCCGCCGCGGCGACAACTTCCGCATCAGCGGCGAGCGCGCGGTGAGCGCCGAGGAAACATTGCGCGCGCTCTTCAGCCTGACCGCGCTTGAAGCGGTGACGCCGGAGCGGGTACACCTCGCGCTGCGCGAGCAGGAGTTGGGGGCGCCCTCTGCCGCCGCATCCGACGATGAGGTCACGGTGCGTCTGCCGCGCGGTGCGATCCGCGCGCGCGGCGCGCATCAGCGCGACTATCTGGCGCAGATCCGCGCGAGCGATCTCACCTTCGGCGTAGGTCCCGCCGGCACCGGCAAAACCTATCTTGCGGTTTCCTGCGCGGTCGAGGCGCTGCAGGCGGATCGCGTGCGCCGCATCGTGCTCGTGCGACCGGCGGTCGAGGCGGGCGAGCGGCTGGGATTTTTGCCGGGCGACATGTCGCAGAAGATCGATCCGTACCTGCGCCCTATGTACGACGCGCTCTATGAAATGATGGGCTTCGATCGCGTGGCGCGCTTCATCGAGCGCAATGTCATTGAAGTTGCGCCACTGGCGTTCATGCGCGGGCGCTCCCTGAACGATTCATTCATCATCTTGGATGAGGCGCAGAACACGACCATCGAGCAGATGAAGATGTTCCTGACGCGCATCGGCTTCGGCTCGCGCGCGGTGGTCACCGGAGATGTGACGCAGACGGATCTGCCGGCCGGACGCCAGTCGGGTCTGCGGCACGTCATTGACGTCCTGCGCGGCGTCGAGGGCGTTGCCTTCACTTTCTTTGATGCCCAGGACGTCGTGCGCCATCCGCTGGTGCAGCGCATCGTGCGCGCCTATGAAGCACGCGGCGAATCGGCATGAGGGCGGATGCGCATCTGGAGGTGACGCGCCGCGCGCGCATCTGGTCGCCGCCTGCCGGCGAGCTTCGCACCTGGGCGCACGCGGCGCTCGGGCGGCGCGCCCGCGGCGCTGAGCTTGCCCTGCGCGTGGTGGGAACGGCTGAGAGCCGCCGCTTGAATGCGCACTATCGCGGCAAGGACGCGGCGACCAACGTCCTGTCGTTTCCGGCGGCGCGGCTGCCGGCCGCGGCGGCAGGCGCGCTGCGCCCGCTCGGCGATCTTGTGATCTGTGCGCGTGTGCTGCGGCGCGAAGCGCGCGTCCAAGGCAAGAGCCTGCGCGCGCATTGGGCGCACCTCGTCGTGCACGGCGCGCTGCATCTCATCGGCTACGACCATGAGCGTGCACGCGACGCGCGCCGCATGGAGCGGCGCGAGATCACCGTGCTCAAGCGCTTGGGGTTTGCCAACCCGTACCGGAGCGTGTGATGTCAAAGGACACGAGCACCACCGGGCGCTGGTTGAAGAGGCTCACGCAAAGCCTCTCCGGGGAGCCGCAGGATCGCGCCGAACTCCTGACGCTGCTGCGCGACGCGGCGGAGCGCGGACTTGTGGATTCTGATGCGCTCGAGATGCTCGAGGGAGTGCTTGCGGTCGCCGACCTGCAGGTGCGCGACATCATGGTGCCGCGCATCCAGATGGTCTCCGTGCGGCGCGACGATCCGCCGGCGCGCATCCTGCCGGTCGTCATCGAATCCGGCCATTCGCGCTTTCCGGTGATGGATGCCGATCGCGACGACATTGTGGGGATCCTCCTGGCAAAGGATCTCCTGCGCCACTTCGCCACCGACGCGCGCGCAAGCTTCGACATCCGCGAGTACATGCGGCCGGCGGTGTTCGTTCCGGAGGCGAAGCGGCTCAACGTTCTCTTGAAGGAATTTCGCCGCAACCGCAATCACATGGCCATGGTCGTCGATGAGTACGGCGGCGTTGCCGGGCTCGTCACCATCGAGGATGTCATCGAGCAGATCGTTGGCGAGATCGATGATGAGTTTGACGTCGAGGACGATCACAACATCCGTCCGGAAGACGCGCGCCACTTCACCGTGCGCGGCGTGACGCGCATGGAAGAGTTCAACGAGTACTTCGGCACGACCTTCGCCGAGGAAGGCTTCGATACGATCGCGGGGCTCGTGATGAAGCATCTCGGGCGCCTGCCGCGGCGCGGCGAGGTGCTGATGATCGATGGCTTTGAGTTTCGCGTCGCGCGTGCCGATCGGCGCCGCGTCGACTCCCTGCGCGTCACTGCGCCGCGCGACATCTCGCCTCCCGAGGAACGCTCCGCGTGATACTCGTCGCGCGTGCGAGCGCGCTTGCGCGCTCCTGCGCCCATGGGCCACGTTTGAGAATGCTGGCCGCACTCGCATCCGGAAGCCTGCTCGCGTGCGCGTTTGCGCCGCTCGGCTGGTGGCCGCTTGCGATCCTCTGTCCGGCTGCCCTCATGGGGCTGTGGCAGGGCGCAACGCCGCGCATGGCCGCAAAGCTCGGCTTCTGGTTCAGCGCCGGCACTTTTGCCGCCGGAACCTACTGGCTCTACACCAGCATCCACACCTTTGGCGAGGCACCGATCTGGATTGCCTTCGCCCTCATGCTCGCACTCGTTGCCATCATGGGCGCGTACCAGGCGCTCCTTGGCTGGTGCGTGGCGCGCTGGCTGTCGCGCTCGGGTGCGCTTGGCACCCTAGTCGGCATGCCCGCCGCGTGGCTCCTCATCGAGTGGTGGCGCGGCTGGTTCCTGACGGGCTTTGCATGGCTCTCGCTCGGATACTCGCAGACCGACACCTGGCTCGCCGGTTTTGCGCCGGTGACCGGCGTCTACGGCGTGAGCGCACTCCTGCTCGTGAACGCAGGCGCCCTCGTGACGCTCGTGCGCGGCGCCCGCGGCGCGCGCATTGCGGCAGCTTTGATCCTCGTGCTGCCGTGGCCCATCGGCTATGAGCTTGCAGGAGTTGAGTGGACGCACGCGAGCGGCCATCCCGTAGGGGTCGCCGTCATTCAAGGAGCCGTCCCGCAGGATCAGAAATGGCAGGCCGACAATCATGACACGACGCTTAAGCTGTATCGCGATTTGACCGCGCGGGCGCTCGGCACGCCCCTCATCGTGTGGCCGGAGTCGGCTCCGCCGGATCTCGCCAATAATCTTTCCGACTATTTGAGTGCTGAGTTCGCCACGACGCAGGCGCACGGCTCCGCGCTCGTGCTCGGTGTCGTGCGCGCCGAGGACTCAGCCGACGGCGAGGTGTACTTCAACTCCGTGCTCGCGCTCGGTGACAAGGATCTTCTCTGGTACGACAAGAGCCATCTCGTGCCATTTGCCGAGTTCTTCCCCGTGCCCGGTTTCGTGCGCTCGTGGCTGCGGCTGCGCAATCTGCCCTACGAGGACTTTACCCGCGGCGCGCCGCTGCAGCCGCCGCTGCCGGCCGCGGGCCTTAAGCTTGCGGTCACGATCTGCTACGAGGATGCCTACGGCAGCTCACAGCTGCCGCTGCTCAGGCAGGCCGACGCGCTCGTCAATGTCACGAACGACGCCTGGTTCGGCCATTCGAGCGCCCGCCACCAGCATTTCCAGATCGCGCGCATGCGGGCCATCGAGGCGCGGCGCTTCATGGTGCGTGCCGCGAACGACGGGATATCCGGCGTCATCGGGCCGCACGGCGAGGTCATCGCGCGAGCCCCGGAGTTCACGCCCTACGTGCTGCGCGCGTCCATCACGGCCCGATCGGGCCTTCCCCCCTATGCCTACATGGGCAACTGGCCGGTGCTGCTCCTGGCCCTGGCAGGCGTCGTGGCGGCCGCATTGCGGCAGCGCGCCAAGACTTGAAATCGGCCGCCTGCGGACATAACTCCTCGACATGCATACGTGCCTGTGTCGATGGAACCTCTACAATGCTGTCGAGTCTATTCCGGCATAGATCCGTAAGTCCCCATTTGAGCTGATTTGGAGCACCCGCATGAGCTTGTTCGCCCCGGCCTACAGAGCCGCATATGCCGGTTTGGTTGCCATCTTGCTGAGCGCCTGCGTCGGCGATTCGACTGCCCAGACCGTAAACCCGCCCGCCGTCAAAGCCGCTCCCGCGGTGCCAACGGTCCCCGTCACCCCCAGCACGCACTTTGCCCTCCCGGACTTCGCGCCCCTCGTCGAGCGCTACGGGCCTGCGGTCGTCAACATCCAGGTCACCGAGCGCCCGCAGAGCGCCCCTGATTCCGGCCAGCAGGGCGAAGAGGACCCATTCCAGGATTTCTTCCGCCGTTTTGGCATCCCAGCCCCGCAGATGGGACCGCACGGCGGTAATGCGCAGCCGACCCATGGCGAGGGCTCGGGTTTCATCGTGACTCCCGACGGCTACATTCTCACCAATGCGCACGTGGTCGCCGACGCGGAAACCGTGACCGTGCGCTTGACCGACCGGCGCGAGTTCAGCGCGAAAGTCATCGGCATTGATACGCGCACGGATGTCGCGGTCATCAAGATCAACACCAATAACACTCTGCCCACTGTGCGCATCGGCAACCCCGCCTCTTTGAAAGCCGGCGAGTGGGTGCTTGCGATCGGCTCGCCGTTCGGATTTGAAAACAGCGCGACCGCCGGCATCGTCAGTAACATCGGCCGCTCGCTGCCGGGTGAGGATGGCAACGGCTACGTGCCCTTCATTCAGACGGACGTGCCCGTCAATCCCGGCAACTCCGGCGGGCCTTTGTTCAACATGTCAGGCGAGGTGGTGGGCATCAACTCGCAGATCTTCAGCCGCACCGGCGGTTACATGGGCCTGTCGTTCGCCATCCCCATCGATGTCGCGATGGATGTGCGTGAGCAGCTCGTCAAGAGCGGCCATGTCACACGCGGACGCATCGGCGTCACGATTCAGGACGTCAATGCGCAGCTCGCGGAGTCCTTCGGCCTTGACCGCCCGCGCGGGGCTCTGGTGAGTTCCGTGCAAAGCGGCAGCCCCGGCGAGAAAGCGGGCATCAAGCCGGGTGACGTCGTGCTGGGCGTCAATGGCCACGTGATCGAGCGCTCCTCCGAGCTGCCCGCAATCATTGCGCGCATCAAGCCGGGCACCGACACCCAGCTTGAAATCTGGCGCGGCGGCAAGCAGCAGGAGATTGGCGTGAAGGTCGCGCTCCTCGATGAGCAGCAGGTGAAAACGGCGTTTCACGGCGGCCACCATGGTGATGAGGAGAGTCAGCTGGGTCTTGCCGTACGGCCGCTTGCACCGCAGGAGAAGCAGCAGGCCGAGACCGATGGCAGCCTCGTGGTCGAACACGTGAGCGGTCCCGCCGCAGCGGCGGGCGTGCAACCCGGCGACATCATTCTTGGAGTCAACGGCAAGCGCGTGAAGTCGATCGAGGAGCTGCAGAGCGCGACCAAGGGTCTTGGCAAGACCGTGGCACTCTTGATCCAGCGCGAGAATGCGCAGATTTTCGTGCCGCTGCGATTGAGC
>Ga0302324_100022411_pt1 | contig 12268 bp, 8 predicted proteins | sample Palsa_T0_1_FD_201949 | JGI IMG/M metagenome (GOLD analysis project Ga0302324, IMG submission 201949) | Peat permafrost microbial communities from Stordalen Mire near Abisko, Sweden - Palsa_T0_1 | ecosystem: Environmental > Terrestrial > Soil > Palsa > Peat permafrost | place: Sweden: Abisko...
TCCTCCGCCACCAGCATGAGGCCCTCCACTGCGGAGTACCCCACGCCGGGGTGGGTCAGTTTTCAATCGGCGACCCGGGTCAGTTTTGCACCGGCGGCTACAAGGTCCAGTCAAGTCCGCCAGGCATTTGTTAGCTATGCGATCTTGAGGTCACAGCAAGGCAAGAGAGTGCATCCGAGAAGTATGCGGAAGGGGATTTCGCAGCAAACTATTTGATTCTTAACCCGGGGCTGGGAGTCTCCGTGTCTAAACGAGAAACCTACTTGCCTAATTCATCAAGCAGGGATTTGGCGTCTTTGAGGTCGACTGTATCGAAGCCTTCGGTGAACCAGTTGTAAATGTCCGCGAGCATTGTGCATGCTTCGTCGCGGCGACCCGTGTCACGCAGCAATCGTGCCAGAGTTCTCGTCGCGCGCAATTCGAACGACTTCGCACCTTGTCCGACGGCAACCGCCACCGCGCGGCGCATATGTTGCTCGACTTCCAAGGTGTTGTTCGCGTCTTTTAACAGCAGAACCTCGCCTTCTAAGCGCTCGGCTTCGGACTGGCCGAAATGCTCGCCGGTTCTCGCCGTCTTTACGCGATACGTGGCAAGCGCGTCGAGTGCCTCCTGGTAGCAACCTCCACGTATGAAAGCTTGCGCGAGGAGCACTTGGTGCCAAGCCGCCATCTCGGGAACCCACGTCCCGAGCCCATTCTCCATCAGAGGTATTCCAAGCTGATATTCTCCCTGCAGGCTCGCGACCCAACCTTCGTCGATTCGACTCATCGCAAGCGGCGAAGCAAAGTCATTCTCTTTGGCCAGCGTCTCCAGCTGCTGGCTCATCCGGCGCGCCAGGTGCAACTCGCCCCGCCAGGCGCGGACCCAGGTTTCGCAGCGCAACGACAGAGCGAGTGAGAATGGTTCCTTCAGTGCACTAGCCCGCTTGATCGCGGACTCGCTGAGATTGGAAGCTCGGTCAGGGTAGCCGGCGGCCCAGCTCGCCAACGCGGCGGAATTTAACGACTCCACCAGCGGATCTACGCCGATGAGAGTTCTTCGCCCGGCGCCATCTGGGCAGAGCGTGATTGCGCGGTCCAGTGCAGCCGAACTTTCACCGATTTCGCCAGTCCAGAATAATGTCCACCCTTTAGCATGATGCGCATCGGCCAAGGCACCCGGACTCTTTTTGCGCTTAGCAACGATTAACATTTGTCGGGCCATTTCTAATGCCTGATCGTAACGCGCGGCAACAATATGAGCCGCGCAACTACCCACCAGAACGGCCATCAACTCGTCGTCATCACCCGACTCGCGTGCGAGATCGCGCATTCGCTCGTAGCCCGGTGTCGTCTTAGGTGAACCCCATCCTTCAATAGCAGTCGCGGCGCGCACCTGAGTGGCCAGCAGGTCGAACTCCCGATGGCCACGCTCTGCGGTCGCGGCCAGCGCAGGAATAAGCGCGAGTCCCGCGCGCGCATGTGCGAGCGCTTCGGCAAAAGCAGAACGCGAAAGCGCTCGTTGCGCCGCGCTACCGAGGTATTCGACCGCTTTCTCGACCTCGTTGCTGCGGCCGTAATGATGTGCGAGCTCGGCCGTGATTTCACCCACGCGTTCGCCATACGCTGTTTCTTCCCGCTCCGCGATCCGACGATGTAGTTCGATTCGATGATTGTCAGGTACGCGGTCGTAAAGCGCATCCTGATAAAGAGCATGATGAAAGTGGAAACTCGCAGCGACGGTGCCGTCGGGCCACGTGCTCGATCCCTGCTTGTTGACGAATCGCTCGCGCCTCGAAAGCCGCGTACAGCAGGCCTCGATCTCACCCACGGGGCGCCCGAGGGCCGCCGCGACCGCCGCCGCCGAAAACTCCGCGCCCGCGACACTCGCCGCTTCGAGCACGCTCTGCTCCTCAGGGGTCAGCCGCTCAAGGTTACGCTCGATCATCTGGAGGATGTTGCGTGGCGCTTCAATCTTACCCGCGTCGAGCGGCGAACCCTGCTCGATTAGGTAGTCCACCACATTCACCACAAAAAGCGGATTCCCTTCGGTACGCTCATGGATCGCGGCTGGCACTCCATCCAACGATGCCCAGCCAGCTCGACCCGAAAGTCGCATTTCAAGATACTTCGCAACATCTTCTTTAGTCAGCGGTGCGAGCCGGAGCTCTTCGCAGAACTTATGGAGCTCAAGCTCTCCTTTCATGGTGCGCAAGGGGTGATCGCCGCCGAGGATTTCTGCTGGCCGGTAGGTTCCGATTACGAGCAAGCGCGCCGATTCACTGCGCCGTGCTAGCGCGGAGATCAATTCGAGCGTCGAAACATCGCTCCAATGTAAATCCTCCAAGAACAGTGCCAGGGGCGAGTCGGCGGCGATCGATTCCAGCGCCTGTATCACTTCGCGCAACATCCTTTGCTGGGTCACGGCTTGGGCGACGCTCTGCGGCTTTCCCCTTTCTGCCTCGCTTAGCAGCGCTGGCATTTGAACGAGCCAATTCGGGGCGAAACGATGCAAAGCCTCAACCAAAGGTTCACCGTTTGCCTCCCGCCCAAGACGGGTCAATGCCTCCAGTATCGGCATATATGGTTCGCCAGCACCGTACTGCTCTATGCATTGGCCATAACCCACTCGAATCCCGTGTTCCTGAGCTATGGAATCGAGAAAGGCTTTGACAATCGTGGTTTTGCCGATCCCCGGCTCGCCAGATACAAACCCAACCCGACGCTGGCTACCTCGTATACGGGCAAACCAGCCGTGCAATTGCGCCAGCTCTGCCTCGCGGCCGACCATAATCGCTGCGGGCTCCGAGGTAGCAGCGCTCTGCCTAGGCTCCGGAGCCGACACTGCCGTTGTCTCTACTTGTGCGATGAAACGGTAGCCGCGACCATGCACGGTCTCAATTAAAGTAGGAGCCCTAGCATCGTCCCCCAAGGCCTCGCGCAATTCAGCCACGCAAATCGAAGGCATCGAATCTGACACCGCCGCTTCCGCCCAGACCTCGTCGAGCAATGCCTCCTTGGTTACCAGTTCTCCAGGACGAGCGACTAGGTGGCGCAGTACCTGGAAAGTCTTTCGTCGCAATCTGACCTTTTCCCCGCCTCGCCACAACTGCTCGTTCGCCAGATCGAGGCGAAACCTAGAAAAGTGGCGCTGGTACTCCATCCGCATCCCATAAAGCCGTCAGAGCCAGAAGAAAATTAAGGAATAATTAAGAGAAAATTTTAAGACTCCCTCGGTCGTTCAGTCTACCCTTCCTCTGGTCCAGAATCGTCGCGAATCAGCACCGAGCGGCTTTGACGACCCGCGAACTGAATCGCCTCAACCGGCTTCGGTGACCCTGCCTCAAATCGGACTAGGATGGAAGGGCGCGGGGCCGTCAGTTTTCGGCTTAAACAATGACGGAGAGCGATATGAACGAAACGATCCATCAACCGGTAGACGAATTGCATCGTAACCGGCCGGTCTATTTTCCTCGGGCGGACGGCTCGCGGATTGCCTTCAATGTCTATACCTCTCCGGAAATCTACCAGCACGAGCAAGAGCGAATCTTTCGGGGGCCGACATGGAGCTTTGTCGCCCTGGAAGCCGAGATTCTGGAACCCAATGATTTTAAGAGTACTTTTGTCGGCGACACACCCGTGGTCGTTACGCGCAACGAAGACAGAAGTCTCTCGACGTGGGTTAACCGCTGCGCTCATCGGGGCGCGATGGTCTGCCGCGCCGCACGCGGCAACGCGAAAACTCATATTTGCGTTTACCATCAATGGAGCTATGACACGCGCGGTAGTCTGAGGGGTGTGCCGTTTAAAAATGGCTTCAAAGGGTCGCCCGGCATGCCAGCCGATTTCGATCTCAGGCAGCACGGCTTGCAGCAGTTGCATACGGACAGTTATCGGGGCCTGGTCTTCGCGACTTTCAGCGAGCGGGCGCCCTCACTCTACGACTATATCGGCTCGCAGATGCGCCGAGGGCTAGACCGCATCTTCCACAAACCGGTCGAGTATCTCGGCTGCGTCCGACAATATTCAAGGTCAAACTGGAAGCTTTACAAGGAGAACGTCCGCGATTATTACCACGCCTCCCTGTTGCATGCTTTTTTCAGCACCTTCAATCTGGTGCGCGCGGGAACGCGTATCGCCATCGAGGGTAGCGAAAATGGTTTGCATGCGTGGGTCAAAGTTTTCAAAACGGACGATGCCTCGGGCGGCGCCGCTTACAAGGACAATAAGGTCGCGTCGTTCAAAGAGGGTCTTTGTCTTGAGGACTCATCGATCCTGACGATCGTCAAGGAGTTTGACGACACGGTCACTGGGCATATCCAGCCCATTTTCCCGCAACTCGTTGTTACGCAGATTGAGAATAGCCTGGCGGTAAGGCAGTTGTTGCCAAAGGGGCCCAACAACTTTGAGTTGATCTTCCACTTCTTCGGCTACGCCGATGACACCGCTGAGATGCGGATGCATCGTTTCAAGCAGTCCAATCTGGTGGGTCCGGCTGGGCTAGTCTCGATGGAGGACACGCTGGCCACGGAACTGGTGCGCTTCGGATCGGCAGGTAGCGGCGATGCTATGTCCGTGGTGGACATGGGGCGCGATGCGCCGGATGAGGCTCAGAACGCATCTGGGATTACAGAAAGTCGAGTTCGCCATTTCTGGCTCGGATATCAGGAGTTGATGGCCTTATGAGCAGAGTAATGCCTACGGACGGCGAGAGCTTGCTCGAGGAAACGACTATCGCAGATCTGATCCTATGGCATGATCTGCACCGGCTTCAGGAGCGCTACGTCAGCGTAATCGATTCCGACCGTCTCGAGGAATGGCCCGATCTCTTCACCGAGGACGGCGTTTACGAGATCGTTCCAAAGGAAAACGCGGATCGGGGATTATCGATAGGCATCATGCACTGTTTCGGTCAGCCCATGATGCGGGACCGGATCGTCTCGCTGCGGAAGGCGAACGTCTTCGAGCCGCACGCGTACCGGCACCTGACTTCGGGACTCGAATTCAGGGCGGTCGATGCTGATACGGTAGATGCGCAGTTGAACTACGTCGTGGTGCAGACCCTTACTGACGGCGAGTCGCGAGTATATCAGGTTGGACGTTATCTCGACCGAGTGGTGCGGACGGCGCAAGGTTGGCGCTATCAGCGCAAAAGGGCCATCTACGACACCTCTCGCGTTCAGACTTTATTGGTCACTCCAGTCTAATTGCCACGGGGGATCACAATTAGTCGACGAGCAAACCCTAGCGGCCCGTGGTGAAAGTATAAGGGCTGGAAAAGGAGTTCGCTATTATAGATCGCCAGAACCGAGCCGTGACGGTCTTGCTCTCACTTTCCATCATCGAAGCATCCGGCTGTTCCGGCGTGACACGGATGTGAGAGCAGTCGGTGAAGCTTAAGTGGACTAGCAGCGGCAGAGGCCGCGTCACCCGTGAACGCCGTACCGCACTTTTCACAGAACTTGGATGTTGGCTTATTTTCTGCGGTGCATTTTGGATAGCAGCTGGACAGCGGGCTGCCACATTCGGTGCTTTCGGTTCCACATTTGATCCAACGTGTGCGCCTTATCCTGCGAGACAGCGGATGCCCTCTTCGTATCATCCAGCGTCGCGCAGTCTGCGGAAGGACGATCGCGATATGTACTAGTCGTATCTGTCAACGATTGCGCCGGCACGATTGATTCCGGCCGCTTTACTGGCCAATTCTCTGCAGCTGTCGGATCCGAATGTGCACCTCGTCTTTTGAGCCTCCAGTTAATGAGGCCTTACTGAAAACAAGGAGAGAGCGATGACCGACATCGTTGCGCGAACCGATGAGCCATCAAACGAAGCGCGCATGTTGCAGTATCTTTTCGGTTTCATGGGTTCGCAGGCCATCGCTGTTGCCGCCAGGTTGCGAATCGCTGACCTGGTTGCACAAGGACCCAAGACCCTGGACGAGTTGGCTCTCACGACCCAGGCCCACACGTCATCGCTCCGTCGGATGCTCCAGCTTCTCTCGAGCCTTGGCATCTTTGAAGAGCAGCCCGACGGGAGGTATCGTCAAACTTCCCTCAGCGCGACTCTGCGGAGTGACGTACCGCAATCGCTGCGAGACTACGCCATAATGCTCGGGTCGGAGTTCGTCTGGAAATCCTGGGGAGATCTCGGCGCAACCGTCGTAACTGGGTTGCCCGCGTTCGAACGCACGCACGGCTTGCCATTGTTCGAATATCTAACGACGCATGCCGATTCCGCAGCGATTTTTAATGCGGCCATGACCTCCCTCTCTTCGACAGAGCTCCGGACGATCCTTGATGCGTACGATTTTTCGAGTTTCGAGCGAATCGTGGACGTAGGTGGCGGCCATGGGGCTTTCCTCTATGCAATCTTGCTGGCGCATCCCAAACTGTCCGGAGTTCTCGCTGATAAGCCTTCGGTTGTCGCGGGCGCCGCTGCCTTGCGAGACGCGGCGGTCACCCAACGTTGCGAAATCGTGGGCGCAGATTTCTTCTCGGCCGTCCCGGAAGGTGCAGACGGATATGTTGCTAAGTCAGTGATTCATGACTGGAACGATAAAGACGCACTGACAATCCTGCGCAATTGTCGCGCAGCAATTAAAGCCGACGGAAAACTGCTGCTGATCGAACGAATCCTGAAACCGGCTAATCTTCCGGACTTAGCCAGATTCCGTGACCTGCAAATGCTGGTGTTTACTCGCGGCGGTTGCGAGCGAACCGAAGCGGAGTTTCGCGCGCTACTTGGCGCGGCTCATTTCGCGGTAACACGAGTGATTCCTACTGCCGGGCCACTGTCTATCATCGAGGGCCGGCCTGTATAGACGGACCAAGGTTTCACGGCTGCGGTGTTGCAACGTGTGATCCTGGGGAAAATGGTCTCGTGGGTCAGGTGATGATGGGAATTGCGGCCGAGATCAGCAACAATCCGCCATTATATGGTTGAGTCGCGGAGACCACCGCGTTTTGTCGCTCGCCGCGTGAGAGCGCCGCTCACTCTATTTCGATGAGATCAATCAGCCGGTAGCGGACCCCGCGGACACCAACTTTTGTGAGCGGCAGCTCGTGGCGATAGGTCATGTCACGAACGGTCGGCTCCGCGAGCCCGAGAAAGCCCGAGGTGACCGAACCTTATCGAAGCCGATATCTTCACGCCCGGGAACGTCATCACTTGGGCCTGCGGGCGATCTCGCGCGTCCTCATCCCACTCCCGGCGGCAAAATCTCCTTCTCGCCGAGCACTTCCTGCCGGTAGAGATCGGTAATCGACGCCCAGCGCAGGATGCATATCTCCTCCGCGACTTTGAGTGCGCGTGCCTCGAGCTCCGAGGTGTCCAGGTATTTCGCGCAGAGCTCGCCCTGCCGACGGCTATGTTCGACATCCGCCGCGTCATGCTCGGCAAAGAACTCGATCTCGGGCGCGGTTCGCTTGAATCCGTAATGTTTCTCGAAGGCCGGCAGCAGCACCTCGCCGATAAGGCCTGGCATTTGGCCTTCTTGGGTCGTCTGCATCGCCAGCACGACCCCGATCGGCTCGACCACGGCGGTGTTGTAGTAATACAGGGAGCGCGCCCACCAGGCCGGCGTCATTTTCGTGTTCTTGACTTCCGCGTCGGTCAGGCCCGCGGTTCTGCAGAAGCGGAACATCAGCTCGTTGTGATCATGGGGAGCGTGCCCCTGCTGCGGGATTGCCTTTAGCCCCTCTTCCTCCGCAAGATTCTGCGCCATCGCCTTACGGATGTCGCTGAATTTGTAGGCGCGCGCGTAGAACATCCCGAAGCTCGGCAAGGCGTACGACACGAAATGGTAATGCAGCGCCTGATAGCGGCCCAGCGCCTTCAACTGCAGTCGGCCTCCGCTGAATTCACGGAAGAACGGATGCCGCTTGGTGTGCCAGCGATCGCGGATCGCGTTCACGCGCTCCACGATCGGCGCCGAAGACGAGAGCGTGGACGCAACTTCTACGTTTGATGCCATAGCGACCTCCCGTCATCCATACGCATTGATCTAACCGTCGCTTCCTCACGCAGTCTCGCGGCTCACGGGCGGGGCCAGCCGAGCGATCGCCTCGTCGATGCTCATCACGTCGCCGAAGAACAGCATGAATGTGTTGAGAGCGCCCGCGTGCTCCTCCTCGGTCAATGTTGCGGTGCCGTCTGACAGCATGATGACCTTGTAGTCGAGCATCATCGCGTCGCGCGCCGTCGACTCGCAGCACACATTCGTCGCCGTGCCGGCGATCAGTACCGTGTCAATGCCACGGGCTTTGAGCTGCGCGTCGATGTCCGATGAGCTGGCCATGAAAGCGCTGTACTTGATCTTCTTGACCCGCACGTCGCCCGGCAGCACCTCGAGCCCCGGGAACAACTTGAAACCTTCCGATGCTTCGTCAAGCCCGGCAAGCCGCTTCTTCTGTCGATCCGGCGTCAGCATGCGTGTCTGGAAGTTGGCCCAATGCTCGAGCGCGCCGACAGCCGTTGTCTGAATCCACACCACCGTGCCGCCAGCCTCCCGCAGCGCTCTGGCTATGCGATTGATGTTCGGCACGATTTCTCGCGCCACCGGCACCTCGTGCGGAAAGCCCGGTGCGCAGAAATAGTTCTGCATATCGACCACGACCAGTGCAGCGCGGCCAGCCTCGATCGCATCTTGGGCCAGCAGCTTTCCCATCCGGCTCACGACACGGTCCTTCACGAACGCGGGGACGACATAGTCGTGCATGATAAACCCTCGCGGAATAAGGCTGTCGCCGAGTCAACGGTTGCCCTTATTAAATTCCAATCCGGTTGAAACATAACAGAACTAGGACGAGGCTTTAATTAAGTCCAAAACTAGGGGGCCGAGGAGCGCGGCGCCTTAGTCGCCATGGAATATTTTCGGGCAATATGTTTTGCTTCTTCTTCGCTCAATCCATGGCTCTTCCAGGTCGACTGGGGACCTTCGACCAGAACGTCGGCATCGCCCGAACGCTTCGCATGTCCCACGACGTCGCTCTTGTAGCTACGGACGCAGCCGATGGCATCCGCCACAAGTGAGATGTAATTACGCACGGTCAGCGTCTCATCGCTTACGTCGCACCATTCACGTTGACATGCATGCGAGACCGTCGCCAACACATCGGGGGCAAGGTGGCGCACCGCGTCAAGCTGTTCGGTACGCGATGAGAGCCAACGCTCACGGTCTCCGCGCATCGAACTCGGACCACAATCATAGTCGAACTCGGAGGGGGCGGGGACGGCGCCGAGAAATTGAAGTCCGTGAATCTGCATTAGCAGCGTACTGACGTTTTCCTGATCGGCCAGCGCCCGCCGCTGGCCGGTTTCGTGTCCATCGCGTCCCCTATGGCTGTGCAGCGCGACGCGGCCGGGAACACTATTGCGCCATGGCACCAAACCACGCCGACTCAGATCTGCCAAAAACGCTGGTGCGTTGGTTACCTCAAACGGAATCGTTTTGGCATCCCGATCAGTGACTACATCGGTGAAGTGTACGTCGCACGACGGACACCAGTGAACGACAACTCGCGCCCCATACGAGCCGAGTCGGTTGATCGTCAAATCCGATACGGTTTGTCCTTTCGCGACGTCGCCGGCCTTGTTCCAGGTCGTCCCGCAACAGAACTGCACCCCTGCCACGGCGATAAAATCGATCTCAAGCGCGCGAAATACGGCTACAACATCCGCGGCCACGTCCGGTGTGCGCAGGATGTTGCAACCGAGGTAAAGTACGACGTCATAAGTTCGATCTGGCGGGCGGTACTGCTCGGTCCAGCAGACTGATTCCGCCGGGATCTGGAGCTTTTTCAGGTCCTGGAGGCGACGATAATATGCAGAGTAATCGAATTTCGCCATGTATTGCCCCATGTCGATGCTTCGTCCGGGAATTCTACCGCTACCGGTTTCCTTCCACAAACAGATAATCAGGACTTATTTCAGACGGGATTTCCTTTTTGACCCTTAATTCCAACTGGCTCGTCACATCGAAGGGCTTTCCTTTGCAAGGGTTTACCCCGTCTTCGGCCACGGCGTTCCCAGCGGCGCCGGAAGGAACTGGTTTCGACTCCGTCGAGCATGCAACGCCCGCGAAATGACCGTTTTCGCGGGCATGCTGGCGAAGATGGCGATGCTGCGCGTCTCTAGCGGGGTAAAGTGAGCGCAAAGCGAAGGAAATTTTGATGACGACGCCGGAGAGGCGCAGAGAGAAGTGTCGCCAGAAGCGATGGTGAGACAGCATCTTCTGCCGTCGAATGCAGCCCGACGCGAAACCGGTACCTCCCCGCACTATTGGGAACAGTGCGAAACTAAATCGGATAAAACCTTGTCGACGAAAGCTGTTTAATCTAGGAAGCGAGTTGAAGTTCGAAAGTCATAAAGGAAATTCCCTTAAACGGTATCGACTGGGCTGATGGCGACGGAATTGCTCGCAATCCAGGAAAGCGCTCGAGACCAAGGAATCTAGTGGTCTCTTAAGGTCATTTGCAACGCCATCCTCCTGATTGCGCCGCCATAGAATGTAGGTTTACAAAAAGGGCGAGGAATCATATGTCGAACAGCACCCCTGACCCGCAAACCGCCTTCGCTCTTCTCCGGATGGCGAACGGTTATGTCGCAACGCAAGCCCTTTATGTTGCCGCGGATCTTGGCATAGCCGACCATCTAACCCAAGGTGCGCTTACCGCGCAGGAACTCGCCAGCAAAACCGGCTCGCATCCCGACGCCTTCGCCCGCCTGCTCCGCGCGCTAGTCGCATTCGGGATACTGAATAGTGACGCCGCCGACCGCTTCACGCTGACCCCCATCGGTGAGTTCCTTCGCAGCGACGTGCCGGGCTCGATGCGCTCCATCGTCCGCCATTTTGCCGGCCCGTCGACTTGGCGCGCGTGGGAAAATCTGCCACACAGCATCCGCACCGCCGAGCCTGCGTTTGATCATGCATGGGGGATGTCTCTATTTGAGTATTCAAAGTGCCATCCCGACGTCTCAAAACTTTTTGACGAAGCAATGGAAGGGCTGGCTGCACTAGGGTCGGCCGCCATTCTGGCTGCGTATGACTTTTCACAGTTTGGTACGCTCGTCGACGTCGGCGGAGGGAACGGCGCTTTGCTGGCGACAGTTCTGCGTCAGCATGCCGCGTTACGCGGAAGGCTCGCCGATCTTCCGCATGTCGTCAGCCGCGCCGTCGAAGTCCTCAATCGCGCTGGCGTTGCCGATCGATGCGAGGTTATCGGTTGCGACTTTTTTGACATCGTACCCTCTGGCGGGGATGCTTACGTTCTTAAAAGTATCCTCCACGATTGGGACGACACGCGTGCGTTGAAGATCCTGCGGAACTGCCACCGTGCGATGAAGCCGTCTGCGACTCTATTGCTGCTCGAACGCGTGCTTCCCGAGCAGCCGGCCGTGGAAGCCGCGCCCCGCTATCTGATGGATCTGGCCATGCTGGTTATGACGCCAGGAGGCCGCGAACGCACGCCCGCGGACTTTCACAAGCTCCTCGAAGCCGCAAACTTCGAGTTCCTCGGTGTTACTCCCACTGGCGGTCCCTACGACATTATCACCGCTCGCAAAAGCTAGTCGTCTCAAGGCAGCCGCTGCGCATGGTATCTGATTCCTCTTCCTTAATAAGGAAGCGGGCGGCGCGGCGGCATCGCTCCGCCGAGCCGGGTGACGGTTCAATCGAATAAGGTTGTAATCGGCACGCCGCGCGGTTCCGCATCGCGCAGACCCGCAAGCACGAAAAGGGAAATTCATGCTTGATTCTGAAACTGAAACCCGTCACCGCCGTCGCAAGGCTACGGTCCCGCGCGCGCCGTGCTCCGTGACCCCGATCGGAACGGCCCGAATACGGACTCAGACCGCGCTGCTATGCGCTCAATTCGCCGAGCAACGCTTTGGCGTCCACCAAGTCGGCGGTATCAAAGCCCTCGGTGAACCAGTTGTAGATTTCGCTGAGCATCGTGCGCGCCTCTTCGCGACGCCCTTGCTTAGCGAGCAACCGCGCAAGGCTGTTAGTCGCGCGCAGCTCCCATAACTTGGCGTTCATCTTTTGGGCGAGCGCAATCGCCTCGCGGAAGTCGGCTTCGGCCAGTTCGGCCTGGCCAAGTTTGAGCCGCAGTTCTCCGCGGCAGGTCAGAGCATAGGGCCGGTTGATGAGTTCCTCTGGATTCGCTTGGAGTGCCTCATCGATGGTGATCAGAGCGGCGTCGATCTTTCCCTCGAGGAGTTGCGCCTCAGCCAGACGCGTGAGTTGAGCCGTGGTCCAGGCCGTGGATCCAGCTTCGGCCAGATCGGTTAA
>Ga0302324_100022414_pt1 | contig 12268 bp, 9 predicted proteins | sample Palsa_T0_1_FD_201949 | JGI IMG/M metagenome (GOLD analysis project Ga0302324, IMG submission 201949) | Peat permafrost microbial communities from Stordalen Mire near Abisko, Sweden - Palsa_T0_1 | ecosystem: Environmental > Terrestrial > Soil > Palsa > Peat permafrost | place: Sweden: Abisko...
CATGCCCAAAACTGCTTCATCAACCCCGACAAGACTGCGGTCCCGACGGTTGAACGCTGCCTGGCCGGTCACGTCTGCGACTGCGTAGTGATTGGCGCGGGTCTCCGCCTGCCACCCAGTCGGATGGTTCTGCTTGAAGCGGTGGTCAACGCCATCCATCGTGCCGCGCCACAAGCGGCCATCGCCTTCAACACCCGCCCTGAAGATAGCGCTGCGGCAGCCGCGCGTTGGGTCTGATATAATTCAGGTTTAAATCTTCGTGTGCGTCGTGCTCTTCGTGGTAAAAATTTGCTTTGGGGCCTGCCTCTCTTTGATCCGGCTTAGCCCAGCTAAGATTTTTTCGGGAGGGCGGAGCTCCGCGACGCCTCGAAATTCTTGTCTCACGAAGAACGGAAATATTGGGGCGTCGCGGCGCTCCGCCCTCCCGAAATTTGTCGCACACCTACGAGAATTTTCCATGACTGTTGCTTCTTTGCGCGGGGCCTTCTTTACGTTAAAAGTGCTCGCTGCGGATGGATTTGATCGTCTTTGAAGATCGCGACTTGCTGGTTGTCAACAAACCGGCGGGGTGGAATACTCATTCACCTGCGCCTTATGCAGGCGAGGGCCTCTACGAATGGCTCAAGAATCGTCACCTGCGGTGGGCTTCTCTCTCCATTCTGCACCGGCTGGATAAGGAAACCTCAGGGCTGATGGTCTTCGGAAAAACCTCCGTCGCCAACCGTTCGCTGACGGCGCAATTTGCCCGGCGCCAGGTGCAAAAGAAATATATCTTGTTGACCGACCGCAAGCCCACTTTCCGCGAATGGCGCGCGCGCTCCCTGATCGCGCGCTCGGGGTCAAAATACGCCAGCGTTCCGTCGGGTGTCGATGCGGTGCCGGCCGAAACGATGTTTTCGGTTAAAGGAGATGTTATCGAAGCCGCGCCACAGACAGGCCGAACGCATCAAATCCGCGTCCACGCGGCCGAGAATGGTTTTCCTATTCTTGGGGATATTCTTTACGGCGGCGCTCCGGCGGCGCGTCTTTGCCTGCATTCAGCCGAGCTGCAATTCGAGCATCCAGCGAGTGGCAAGCAGGTCTCTTTTGCGGTTGGGGCCGATTTCGCCGCCGATTCGCGTGTCGCTCTGCGCGCCGCCATTATTGATCCCGCGCTCACGGATGCCTATCGGTTGATTCACGGAGCCGCCGATGGCTGGCCGGGATTGTATCTCGACCGCCTGGGCGAAGATCTCCTGACGCAGACGACCGCCCCGCTGACGGAGTCCCAACGGCGGCATCTCGAGAAGATGGGCGCGCGCGCCGTCTATCATCAACTTATGCAACGCAAGGGACGCACTCCGCCGCAAAGGCTCTGGGGTGCGCCGGCGTCCAGCGAAATTTTGGTGCGTGAAAACGGATTGCGCTTCGCCCTGCGTCTGGACGAAGGGGGTTCGACTGGGCTTTTCCTGGACCAGCGCGAAAACCGCCGCCGTCTGAAAGAGCGCTATATCGCGCCAGGATTTGAACTCGGGGCCGCGCCGGAAGTGCTCAACGCCTTTGCCTACACGTGTGGGTTCTCAGTCTGCGCGGCGGCCGGCGGCGGGCACGTTACCAGTCTGGATTTATCAAAAAGCTATCTGGAATGGGGCCGGCATAATTTCGTTCTCAATGGCCTGGACCCTTCCGCGCACGATTTTATTTTCGGCGACGCTTTGGATTGGTTCCGCCGCCTTGTCAACAAGAAGCGCCTTTTCGATGTCATTGTTCTTGACCCGCCGACTTTTTCCCGTTCCAAAGAAAGCGGGATTTTCCAGGCCGAGAAAGATTACGGCAAGTTGGTAGATTCCGCGCTGCCCCTCCTCAAACGAGGCGGCACACTCCTGGCCTCGACCAACGCGGCCGGATTCGCGCCTGAAGATTTTCTCGCGGCCGTGACGGATGCGATTGCGAAAAGGCGGCGAAATGTCTTGCAACAACACTATGCACCGCAGCCGCCTGATTTTCCCATCGAACGCAACGAACCCGCTTATCTGAAAACGGTTTGGCTGCGTGTAAGCTAATTACCCGTTTTTCCCGCAGCACTGCTTGTATTTCTTGCCGCTCTTGCACGGGCAAGGGTCGTTCCGCCCAACTTTTGGTCCGCTGCGAATTGGCTTGGCTTTGGACATCGCATCGCTGGCTTCTTTGACCATGTCACTGGCCTTCTTGCCATCGGGTGGCGGCGCGGCGGTCGGAGGCGCGGCCGGGCCACCGCCAAAGGCGCCGGGCGCCTGATGAGTGGTGGTCGGCGGGATGTTGCGCATGAATTTGTCGAACGCCATCATGCTGGACGCGCTGCGAAAAATGTTGTGGCAAATCTCAGTCTTGATGTTGGTCATCAATTCCTCAAAGACCTTGAACGCTTCTGACTTGTATTCGATCAACGGATCACGCTGGCCGTAAGCCCGCAAGCCAATGCTGTCGCGCAATGAATCCATCCCGAAAAGGTGCTCCTGCCAAAGAGTGTCCACCGCTTTGAGGATAATATAGCGTTCCACGGTCTTGAGAGCTTCGGGCTGCTCGAAGCTGATCTTCAAGTCGTAGGCGTCCCGCACTGCCTTGCAGATAAATTGCGCTATGGCAAATTGCGCGGCACTCAACCCATCGAAAGCTGAGTCCGCCACCGGCATTTCCTGGCCGGATTTCGCCGCCTTCATGATTTCCTCCTCCGGAGTGCGGATGGGGAAATTCAGCGCCACCCAATCGGCCAGGGGACGGCCATCCCAATCGGACGGATCCGTGCTGCCCGTCGTCAAATCCCGCACTTTCTCGATGACGACCTCCTCCATGATGTCCATGAGGCGGTCACGCACGTCGGTCGCGTTGATGACTTCGTCGCGGAAGCCGTAAATAACTTCGCGTTGTTTGTTCATCACGTCGTCGTATTCCAGCGTGCGTTTGCGGCGTTGGAAATTGTGCTGCTCGACGCGCTTTTGGGCCTGCTCGATGGATTTGTTGAGCATGAAATGCTCCAACTCCTGTCCCTCCTCCAAACCCATTTTCTCCATGGCTTTGACAATCCTGTCCGAACCGAAAAGGCGCATCAGATCGTCCTCCAGCGAAATGAAAAAGTGCGACGAACCGGGATCGCCCTGGCGCGCGCAACGTCCGCGCAACTGCCGGTCGATGCGCCGCGATTCGTGGCGCTCGGTGCCAATCACGTGCAGGCCTCCCAAACCGGCCACGCCTTCACCCAATTTGATGTCCGTGCCGCGTCCGGCCATGTTGGTGGCGATAGTGACTGCTCCGCGCTGGCCTGCGCGCGACACAATTTCCGCCTCCTGTTGGTGGAATTTGGCGTTGAGCACGGAATGCACTATACCCACTTTCTTGAGCAGGCGCGACATGTGCTCGCTGGTTTCGACCGAGACTGTGCCGACCAGGATCGGCCGGCCCAGATTGTGAATGGTCGTAATCTCTTTAATGACGGCGTTGAACTTTTCGCGCTTGGTTTTATAGACCGAATCGTTGGCGTCCTTGCGGGCGACCGGTTTATTGGTCGGGATGACCAACACGCCAAGCTTGTAGATGTCCAGAAACTCGGACGCCTCCGTTTCGGCGGTGCCGGTCATGCCGGAGAGCTTTTTGTAAAGTCGAAAATAATTTTGAATGGTGATGGTCGCCAGCGTTTGCGTTTCGCGCTCGATTTCCACCCCCTCCTTGGCCTCGACGGCTTGATGCAATCCGTCACTCCAGCGCCGGCCATACATCGGACGGCCTGTATGTTCGTCCACGATGACGACCTTGCCGTTTTCGATGACGTAATGAACGTCAAGCTGGTAGAGGCTGTAGGCCTTGAGCAGTTGGGAAATAGTGTGGATTTGCAGCGCCTTGGTCTCAAACTCCGCCTGCACCGCAGCTTTCATCTCCAGTCGCTTGCGCGGGTCCTGTTCCGCCCCGGAATCAATCTCATGAAATTTCACCGTCAAATCCGGCAGCAGAAAAGCGTCGGGCTCCTCGGGACGCATGAAATTGCGGCCTTTTTCCGTCAAATCGGCCTCGTGCGTCTTTTCGTCCATGGCGAAGAAGAGTTCCTCCTTCTCCGCGTAAAGCGCTTTCTTGGTCTGGTCCGAGTGCAATTCCAATTCGGCCTTTTGCAACAGGCGGATATTCTCCGGCTCCTCCAATAACTTCGCCAACCCCGCCAAGCGCGGGTTACCCGATTTAACCCGATACAGCAAAACGCCAATCTCATGCTCCAAGGCCGCCGGATTGCTGGGATTGGAGTTGTCCTCCGGATGCAGTTTCTTGATTAAATCCTCGGCTTCGGAAATGAAGCGCGCGCACAATTTCTCCTGCGTCCGCTCCAAGTTTTCAACCAGCGGTTTAAACCTGTCGTACTGGTTGTCCACCGCGATGACCGAAGGGCCGCTGATAATCAACGGTGTCCGGGCTTCGTCGATTAGAATGGAATCCACTTCATCCACAATGGCGAAATAATGGCCGCGCTGGACTTGTTCCTCCTTGCGCGTGGCCATGCCGTTGTCGCGCAAATAATCGAAGCCGAACTCCGCGTTGGTGCCGTAGGTAATGTCGCAACCGTATTGGGCGCGGCGCTCGGAAGGCGATTGATCGCGCAGGATGCATCCGACCGTTAAACCAAGATATCGATAGACCGCCCCCATCCACTCGCTATCGCGCGCCGCCAGGTAATCATTGACCGTGACCACATGGACGCCGCGCCCCGTCAGGGCGTTGAGATACACCGGCAAAGTGGCGACAAGGGTTTTGCCTTCACCCGTGGCCATTTCGGCAATTTTCCCTCGATGCAGGGAGGTGCCGCCAATGAGCTGGACGTCGAAGTGAATCATGTCCCACTTCCACGTATGATTGCGCACCGTAATGTCCTGGCCGACAAGACGGCGGCAGGCATTTTTGACCACCGCATAAGCCTCGGGCAGAATCTCTTCGAGGCGCGCCGCCAATTCCTGGTCGTCCGTGATTTGAGACAACTCGGCCTTCCACGCCGCTGTTTTCTGGCGCAGATCGTCCTCCGGCGACGATTGCAGGGCGGCCTCGATCTCGTTGATTTTGGCAACAAGGGGCCGCATCTTTTTCACCGTGCGTTCGTTTTGCGAACCGACGATTTTCCTGATGATCAAATTAAGCATACAAGTCGGACATGGGAAGCTACGGGAACACCGGGGCATCGTCAAAAGGATAAGTAAAGGATCAGACGGAGGGTGTGAGACAAAATTCTTCCATTAGGGCGTCGCAGCGCTCGCGGCGCTCCGCCCTCCCGAAATTTGTTGCCCGCCCAAATTCTCGTACGGAGAGGCAGAGAGCGCGGAGCGGCAGCCCTCAAATCAAATTCTCACCACGAAGAGCACGAAGGGCGCGAAGTTTTGAAAGACCGAATTAGGTTGGCGGTTTTTATTCCTTTGCCTGACATTCTTCTGCCGTGAGTCATTTTTTATTTTGTTTTTCCCCTTCGTGCTCTTCGTGTCCTTTGTGGTGAATAAGTCTTTCTCAAAAATGAGCACTCATTCTCCCAGCACGTCCGCCCAAGGAATCCCGCGTTGGTTGTAAGAGAAGGTCATGTCGTTAGTGCTGAAGTTGTGATAGTTAGCGGCATGTCCGTCCGAGAACAAAACATTCAACCACCCGTTATGGATTTTCGGTCGCAAATAAGCCGGATCAAAAAGCGTATCCTGCGAATAGTTGTCAGGATCGGCGTCGTCGATTTGGAAGGGATAATTGCAGTCTCCGGAGAGAATGTATTGGGTTGGCAGAGCGATTTGTTTGTAGGAAACGCTGGCCGTTTGCTTGCCGGCGGCGATGTAGGCCGCGCGCGATCCCATGAAATAATTATAAGGCGATTTGGCGAATAATTGGCACAACACCGGGCAGCACAGAATATTGGTGTTGTTGTAATAGACAGCCAGCGGCTGCGACCATGGTGGCGGATCGAATGAACCCCAAGTCACAATGCCATGAGCGGCGGGCAGCAACGATTTATTGTCATCGCCGTACATCTGCATGGCCAATCCGAGTTGCTTGACATTGCTGGCGCATTTGATGCGAACGGAATCCTCCTTGGCTTTGCCCAACACCGGCAAGAGCATGCCTGCCAGAATGGCAATAATGGCGATGACCACCAACAACTCGATTAAAGTGAAGGCGGCGGCGCGAGCGCTTCCTGGAGAATTTAGTCTCACCTTTAGGTCTAAGATGGACTGCCGCAGCGCCTAGAAAATTCAAAAAATTTCTTAGCTTCGCCGACCTTATGATTAAGTGTTTATGTGTGCGGCTGTCTGCTTCAGAAAAATAAGTATCGCGAGGATGGCTCCGCCAACCAGAATGCGATAGTAGCCGAAGGCATTGAAAGTATGGCTTTGCACATAACGCAACAGCCATTTGACGGCGACAAAAGAAACGACCGCTGCGATTAGCGTGGAGAGAATGACCATGTGCCAATTCTCCGGCGCAGCTCCGATCATGGGATGGTGGAACGATTTGAAAATTTTGTACCCCCCAGCCGCGAGCATTGTCGGGATGCTCACCAAAAAGGAATACTCCGTAGCCAGCGGACGGCCCAGACCGAGCACGAGCGCAAAAATAATGGTGGTTCCAGAACGGGATGAGCCCGGGAAGGCGGCCGCGATCAATTGTCCGATTCCAACGGCCACAGCTACGGTCCAAGTGACACCACGCAGGTCGCCTTTTTCAGGAGTCTGGCCAGCGTCTTTGCCAGCCAGCAAACGTTCAACGATAATAAATAACAAGCCGCCCACCAAGAGCGCGATGGCGACCGGCAAAAGTTCCTCGGGCAGCTTGAACCCTTTTTTTTCCATGATGAAACCGCCCGCCCCGGTGATGACGAAAGCCAGGATGATTTTCAGGAAATAATCGCGCACGGCCTTGTCCCGCCAATTAAAAATGAATTGATGGAATCGCTGATGGAAGAGCGGAATGACGGCCAGCACCGCGCCGGTTTGGATGACGACATTGAACAGATCATCCACCCAGGCAGGTTTCCCCGCGCCAAACATGAGCCGCTCCGTGATGAGCAGATGGCCGGTGGACGAGACGGGGAGGAACTCTGTGATGCCTTCGACGACGCCGAGGATCGCGGCGGTGATGGGGTCGGTCATGTGATTTTCAGAACCAACAGTCGGCGCTTATTTCTTTTTGTTGAAGATATCCAGGACGGACTTGTTTTCAAATTGGCGCTGCTGGACTTTGAGCTGGCCGAGGATGGCTTGGAATCCGACATAGATTTTGTGCCAGTGGTTTTCCAGGGCGCGTAAATTACCCTCGTTGCTATCGCTCAAATAACGGAGCGACGGCGCAGAGCTGACCAGGGTATGAACCTCTTCGCGCGAGGGCGAGGTGCATTCCACGGCCGCGCTGATAATCTCCAATTCCTGCACAATAATCGATTTGACCTCAAGAAATTGGTTGTCGTCCTCTTCGGTGAACTTTTTGCTGCGGGCGACGTTGATGAAGTAATTGAATTGCTTCCAACACTCCAGGTAGTTCTCCAATTGAACGACGAGTTGATCCAGATTTTTATTGCGCATAATTCAGCAAGTTTATGAAATTGAAATTCGCGGCGCCTTGGTGGTGAGAAAAATGATCGCGCCTCCGCGCATCTCCCGGGCGGTGATCTTAAAGGTGGCATATTGGGCGGTCATTTCTGAAAACGCCACGTTGGCTTTGCGCGCTCCTTGAAAAACGCTGACGACTGCCTCTCCAATCTCCTGCACAACCTCCGGCGGCACCGCTTGCGGCACCGTGGAGCTGACGACATGCCCCTGGGCATCGACAGTGAAGGTGCCGGTCGGCAGGCGCTGCGGTTCGCGGGGCGTTTTCTTTTTTAAGATACCCATTTGGCAAAAATATGTTTCATGGTCTGCTCAACCTTTTCCGTGGGAAGCGTCCGCCGAAAACCGGCGCACAACAAGCCCTTTTTGTCATCCGCCGTCAACGCCCAATGCCGTTGCCAGCCGCTGCCCGAAACCTGGGTCAGTTCGCCCGCGCCAAGCTTTTCGCCCAATTGCCAAAGCCTTTTCTGCGCCGTCCGCGCCCATTCGGCCACGTCGTGCGCATTCTCAATACCCCACGATTCGCAACCGGCTTTTTCGTCCACCGGCATCGTCACCAAAAATTCAACCCCTTCGAAGCGCGCCAAGGGCGCCAGCGACATGTTGCTCGGGGCCAGGTTGAGAATGGTCGTGGTGCTTCCGGCGGGCGCTCCAGCTTGCTGGCCGCGCCACTCATCCAAGGCTTGCGCCGAATCCAGCAGTAATCCCTGCGCGGATTTGTGGATGGTGCGCGGACGATTCGCCTCCGCCGGCAGGATTTCAAAATTACCGCCTTTCCAAGACAGAATGACCTTGAATGCCTCTTCCCCCGTAAAAGTCGCGGCCGCGGCGTCGATAATCTCGCCGCCTTCCACCCAAATCTTTCCTGAAACGCCGCCCTGGCTAATGAGCAAGACGGCTGAGCTTTGCGACAGCGCCTCCAATTGGATGAGATCGACCAAGCTCTTGTTCTGCATACCGCGAAAACCGGTTTCGTGCGCAATATCGCGGTCGAGAAGAGATTCGATGCAATCCTTGAACAGGGTAAATTCTTCGGTGCTGCTGGGCTTCTGCCAGAACATATCCACGCCCAGGGCATAAGCGCGCGAGCGGTATTCCTCGTCCAGCACGCCGGTCAGAACGATGATGCGCAAATAGGGATACTTGCGACGCACGATGGCCAAGACCTGCAAGCCGTCCATTTTGGGCATCCGCAAATCGGTAATGAGCAAGGTAAACGGTTCGGATTCCAGCAAGGCAATGGCGCGCGCCCCAGAGTTGCAGACCCGCACTTCCGGTTGGCTGGGCAATTGTTGGAGCAATTCCTGATACAACTCCAGCAGTTGTTCATCGTCATCCAGAAGTAGTATTTTATGTTGCTTGGGCATAGTGCAGCGGGACTTTACAGCTAGAAGCCCAGTCGCGCAAGCACCGGTTGTATGACAAGCGGTGGTCTTACGCTGTTGAGCATTGCTTCCTCGGTCTTAATGAACTTGAAGTTTCGCGGCGGCGACTCTTGAGGGCTCAGGACTGCGTTGGGCGTAGAGCAGGATGCCTTTAAGCAAATCCATGGCCCGGTCCAACTGTCGATCCCGCACAGAGGCCACCAATTCGCGCTCTTTGGCATCGAGTACCTCCATTGCGCCAGGCATGTGTTTGTAGCTCAAGTTTTGTTCGTCTTCTTCGGACATCGTGACGACAATGTCCGGCGTGATCCCATGTTGATGAATGACCTTATGGCTTGGAGTATAATATTTGGCCGTCGTTAAACGCAGGGCCGACCCGTCCGAGAGCGGCAAAATGCTCTGCACGGACCCTTTCCCGAAGGTTTGTTCGCCAACGATGATGGCATGAGTCATAGGCTGCAAATCTTGCAGGCAGCCGGCCACAATTTCAGAAGCGCTGGCGCTGTTGCCGTTGACCAACACCACCATCGGCATTTCAATGCGCTTGCCCGAAAAATTCGCCCGAAACTCGGAACGCGGGGTCGGACCGCGGCCCTCGGTGGAAACCACCAATTGCCCGCGCGGCAGGAATTTTTCACAGACTTGTCCGGCCTGTTCCAGCAAACCGCCGGGATTATCGCGCAAATCCATGATGAGCGCTTTCATCCCTTCGCCAGTCATCTTCCGGAGCGCTTTGTCCAGATCATCGGAGGTTTTTTCGCCGAACTGCGTCAGGCGCACATAACCAATGCCATTGGACCCCAGTGGGAATTGATCCCGATCGTTGATGTCCTTGACGGTGTCAATTTTGATGATCGAGCGCTGTAAATCATATTCCTTAACCACTCCCGTGGAAGGCCGGCGAACAGTGAGACGGACGGTCGTGCCCGGCTCGCCGCGCAATTCCTTCACCGCATCATCGAAATCGAAATGCGTGGCCGGCTGCCCGTCAATCTTAAGAATTTGGTCCAAAGGGAGAATGCCGGCTTTAAACCCTGGGCTATCTTCCATCGGGGAGACGACCGTGAGCACTTTGTCTCTCATAACATCGGTCCCCTTTGTTTGATCCGGGCCGATATCCTTCATCTGCACGATGATGCCGACACCGCCGAATTCGCCCTCCGTCTCTTTCTTCAATTCGTCGAATTTTGCCGGATCCATGTATTCACTATGGGGGTCGAGGCTGTTGAGCATGCCCTTGAGCGCGCCGTGGATAAGGTCCGAATAGGTCAGCTTATCACCATCAACGTATTCCTGGCGCACCTTTTCGAGCACATCGGCCAGGAGCTTGTAGTTGTCGTAAGGATCGTCTTTTTGGGAGGCTTGGGCGGAATAGAAATAGATTTGTGCTCCGAGAAGCAAATTGACGCCCAAAGCAGCCACTAAAAACCCGTAGAAAATGCGGCGGTTCATAATTCTCATCAACTGCGCTACATCATAATTCGCCTCCACCTAATTGGCAAGCCACGGTCTTGCAGTAATGCCCAATCGTAACCGCAATCCTAATGATATAACGGACAATTCGCATTGTTCCTTTATTCTTATTATCGGCCCATGTTAGCCTGCCGGTCATGAAGAATGCGAAACTCATGACAAACCCGACCCTTTCGGCGGACTTTTTTTCCGCCAACCGCCAGCGCCTGGCGAGTTTGCTGCCGCCCAATTCGCTGGCCCTGCTCAATGCCAACGATATACTCCCCACCAATGCCGATGGCTCCGCCACCACCGTGCCAAATTCCGATTTGTTGTATCTCACGGGGGTGGACCAGGAACAATCCATCCTGCTGATCTATCCAGACGCCGATGATGAGAAACATCGTGAACTGCTCTTTCTGCGCGAAGGAAACCCCGAGAATGAACGTTGGGAAGGGCACAAATTGACCAAAGAGGAAGCCCAGGCCCAAACAGGCATCCGGCAAATCCATTGGCTGGCGGAGTTTCCCCGCCTTTTCCACCGCCTCATGTGCGAGTCCGAACACGTGTTCCTCAATTCGAACGAACACAAGCGCGCCGTGATCGAAGTCGAGAGCCGCGAGGCGCGGTTCGTGGCCGATACGATGCGGCGCTATCCGTTGCACGATTACCGTCGGCTGGCGCCATTGATGCATCAACTTCGCGCGGTCAAAGCCGAGGCGGAAGTGGCGCTCTTGCGCCGGGCTTGCGAGGTCACCGGCTCCGCCTTCGCGCGCGTGCTCCGCTTTGTTCAACCCGGCGTGGGCGAATGGGAGGTTGAGGCGGAGTTTTCCCACGAATTCATCCGTAACCGTTGCCGCTTCGCCTATAATCCCATCATCGCCTCCGGCCCCAATGCCTGCGTGCTGCACTATGTCGCGAACGCGGCCGTTTGCCAAAAAGGCGAACTGCTGCTGTTGGACGTCGGCGCCGCCTATCTCAATTATAACGCGGACATGACCCGCACCATCCCGGTGAATGGAAAATTCACTCCGCGGCAGAAGCAGGTCTATAACGCCGTGCTGCGCGTGTTGCGGCAATCCATCGCCAATTTGCAACCTGGGAAGAAAATTAAAGATTGGCAAAAGGAAGCCGAACAATTGACCGAGAAAGAGCTGGTCGATCTCGGTTTGTTGACAACGCGGCAAATCAAAAAGCAGGACCCCGACAATCCGGCCCTTAAGAAGTATTTCATGCACGGGGTCGGCCATCCCCTGGGACTGGATGTTCACGACGTCGGCCTCACGACCCAGCCCATTCAAGCCGGCTGGGTCATGACCGTCGAACCGGCTATATATATACCCGAGGAAGGCTTTGGCATCCGCTTGGAAAACGACGTGCAAATCACCTCCAACGGCCAGGTCGATCTCATGGGCGACATCCCGATTGAGGCCGGCGAAATCGAGGCCCTGATGGCGAAGAGAAAGTGAATCCGCGCGACGCCGAGAAATTGGCGACCGCAAACCGCTTGCTGCAAGGGAGGACTTGAGCTAGTTTGGCGTCCTTCTTGAGGCCAGTTTAGCTCAGTTGGTAGAGCAATGCTTTCGTAAAGCATGGGTCGCCGGTTCAAATCCGGCAACTGGCTCCATTCCTAAAGTGTTGGAACACAATGGTTTGAAGAGGCAGTAGCGGCGGTGGACACCATTTCGGACACCAACTTGGCTAGGATGCCACTATCCTGCCAGTATGCTGTCAGGGTTACGCCAGTAGCCGCTAACGCGACAAGGCCGCACTTCATTACGCTAATCGTTATGAAGCGTTATCGCCTAATCTATCGCGGCATCCGCGATGCTTATTACTGTTTCGACACCCACACCAAAAAGC
>Ga0302324_100022415_pt1 | contig 12268 bp, 8 predicted proteins | sample Palsa_T0_1_FD_201949 | JGI IMG/M metagenome (GOLD analysis project Ga0302324, IMG submission 201949) | Peat permafrost microbial communities from Stordalen Mire near Abisko, Sweden - Palsa_T0_1 | ecosystem: Environmental > Terrestrial > Soil > Palsa > Peat permafrost | place: Sweden: Abisko...
TCTGACGCTACTACAAGTATCGGCTCGAATATCTCTGAAGACGTACAACTTATAGGGAAGAATCATCACTCGATTGGGGGGACGAAGACGAAAAGTCTCAAGAAAAAACTTTGTGTCGTATTGGTGCAGACGGCGGCGCGATGCGAGTATTTCTCTCAACCTGGGAATCCGTTGTACTGTGCTGAACAAAGATGGGTTGGAGAAGGAGTCTCAAGCGCCTTCTCCAGACGTCGCTAATGCCTTCTACCGTCGGCGGGCGCAGCGGTTGCAAACTCACGATCGGCGGCAAGCGGACATCCGGCGCAGTTGGGAGTTCTGCCGCAATGTGCCTTGCCCACGGCTACGGTAAGGGCATGAATTTCGTTAAAAAGGCGGGCGTGACTTGCCGGCGGATCGGAGGCGAAGGCCTGTCGCGTGAGCGTAACCAGAGATTCATAATCTCCGCGGCGGGCTGGTGGCGCAAGCAGCCGATGGCGCTCGGCGATGCGGCGAAGGTACTCGTCGGCCACGGGAACGGCTTGGTTGAGAGCGTAGAGCAGAATGGCGTCCGCGGTCTCCGACCCTACCCCGGGCAGAGCGAGCAGGCGGCTGCGCAAAACCGCCGTCGGAGTGGCCGCGAGCCGGTCGAGCGAGCCCCCAAACTCGCGGTCGAGCATCTCCACGAATGCCTTGAGCGCCGGCGCCTTGCGGGTGTGAAAGCCGCTAGGACGAATGAGAGTCTGCAAATCTCTTAGGGAGATGGAGCGGAGCCTGTCGATCGAGAGCGCGCCGGCGGCACGAAGATTGGCAAGCGAGCGCTCGACGGATTTCCAGGCGGTGTTCTGCGTGAGATAGGCGCCCAGGATCACCTCAAAGGGAGTCTCAGCCGGCCACCAGAACTGTGGACCGTAGGCCTCGACGAGCCGATCGTGCATGCGTCGCAGGCGTTCGGGCGGGGTAGGTTTACGCTTCACGGTAGGGAATCCTGGCTCGGCGTCGATTGCAGTTGAAGCTTCCACTCCAGAATGCGGGCGCGCCCGGCTGCGGCCTCAGCCTGTGGGATGCGGCCGGCCTGCTGCAATGCAATGGAGAGCGCGGTGTGGGCCAGTGGGTCGTCGGGAGTAAGGACTGTGAGCGCTAAGGCTGCGGCGACGGATTGGTCGAACTGGCCGGCATCGCGCAGGGCGCGAATAAGGCCGTGATGCGCCTCAATATGAGCCGGATCGGAGGCTATTGCGGCGCGAAATGCCTGCGCAGATTCTTCGAATGAACCGGCCGCGAGCAGGTCGAGCCCGCGATGAGATAGCGTGTCGGCAGTGGGAATTTCGGTCACGGCTGCCTTTAGGATAAAGGACGAGCCGGAGTGAAGCCTTGTCACCGGCAATGGGAGGCGCAGCGTGGCGGAAGGGATCATGAAGAGTCACACCGAGTATATGGTTTTCGAAACGAAGAAGCGGCGCGAGATGGTGCACATTACCGACGAGGTGGAAAAGATTGTGCGCCGCAGCGGAGTGCGCGACGGGTTATGCTTCGTCTCGCCAATGCACATTACAGCAGCCGTGTATGTGAACGATCTGGAGAGCGGGCTGATTGAGGATATCGGCAAGTGGCTGGAGGAACTGGCGCCTGCTCGTGCGGATTACAAACATCATCAGACCGGCGAGGACAACGGAGATGCGCACTTGAAGTCGCTGCTGCTTCACCACGAGACAACGCTGCCGGTGACCAATGGCCGGCTCGATCTGGGCACGTGGCAGAGAGTCTTCTACGCCGAGTTCGACGGGCAGCGCAGGAAGCGGTTGATCGTAAAAGTGCTGGGCGTGGAATAACCCGAACGGCTTGCGCTTTATCCGTTGGCCAGCGCCAGCGTCATCACCGTGATGTCATCCTCTTGGCCGAATCGCTGCGCGGCTTCAGCGATCTCGCGGGCGGGCAGCAGCGTGAGGCTCGACAGCTGCTCGAAGCCATAAAGCTCTCCCGTGGCCGAGCGCGCCTCCGGAACGCCGTCGGAGAGCAATACAAGGCGCTCGCCGGATACCAGGCGGCCGTGCACCAGCTCATAATTTTGTTCCGGGACGAGGCCGAGAGGCAGTGCGGGCGGCGTATCGATCTCGCGCCCGGAAAGATACGGCGCGATGTGGCCTGCGTTCGCGAGCGTGTACTCGCCGCTGAGAGCGACGCGGATGCAGCAGGCCGTAGTAAAGCCGAGCTGGCCTTGCGCGATGAGCGCATTGTTGAGGCCGAAGAGAATCTCTCCGGGGTCATGCGATGTCTCACGGCGCAGCGCGCCAAGGATCATGGCCACGCGCATGGCTGCGGTGAGGCCTTTCCCCGAGACATCGCCCACAATGGCTGTGAGGGAGCCGTCGGGCGCCAAAGATACGAAGAAAAAATCTCCACCGACCTCGCTCGCCGGCAGATAGACGGATTCCACCTGGAAGCCCGGCGTGGGGCGCGAGGCGCTTTGCAGCAGCAGTTGCTGAACCGTGCTGGCGGCCTGAAGTTCCGCGGCAAAGGCGGCGCGGGCGCGCGCAGCGTCCACCATTTCGGCGCACAGAATCGAGTTGGCGATTGCAGCGGCCGTTTGCAGCGCGATGGTGTTAAGCAGCTTCAGATTCGCGGCGGAGTAGGAGGCTCCCTCGGCGGTGCTGGCCAATGCAATGATGCCCACATTGCGCTGACCTGCGCGCAGAGGAGCGCAGATCAAAGCCCTCAAGTTGCGTTCGGAATCGACGGCGCGTGGATCGGATGCGCAATCATTGACAATCTCGGCGATTCCACGTTCAAGAATCGACGCAGCAAGGCGCGAGCCGGGCAGTAGCGGACCGGCTTCTAAATCCACATCGGATGGAGAAGTCCCGAATGCTGCGGCGCTACGCAACAGGCCGTCTTCCTTTTCCATGACGAGAATGCCGCCGCTGGTAGCGGGGATTAGCCGTTGTGCCTGCTCCAGCGCAGACCGGCCCACAGCGGATAGATTAAGCAGCGCCGCCAGTTGCTCTGAGAGCTGCTCAATCAGGTGAACTTCGCGGTAAAGGTGTAGAACCTCTGAGGCCAGTGCACGGCCTTCCGACTCGCGGGACGCAAGATGCGCAAGCAGCGCAGCCATTGCGGCAGCAGGCGCCGCAGGCCCGACGACAAATCCCAGATTCGTCTCATCAAGCTGCACCGGCACGCGGGAATGATTCGCTGATTCTTCGGCAGAAGCTTCGCCTAATAACACCTTGCCGGAGGGATCAACCACGCAGATGCCGCTGCCAATGGTCTCCCGAAGAGCTGTGAGAGCAGAGAAGCTTCCGGATCTGGGACTGAGCAGTGCTCTCAGTGTCACGCTCGGCATAGGCCTCACAATCCGGGTGAAGGCAGGCCGAGTACGGTGCGGGCTTGAGCAACCAGCGCGTCCGGATCGAACGGCTTGGTCATATACAGGTCGGCGCCCACCTCCATGCCGCGCTGGCGATCGAACTCCTGTCCCTTGGCCGTAAGCAACACGATGTGGATGTGTTTCAGGCCAAGTTCGTTCTTCACCGTGTTGCAAACGTCGAAGCCATTCTTCTTCGGCATCATCACATCGAGGAAAACCAGGTTGGGCTGTTCCAGGCGGATGGTCTCGAGCGCCTCCTCGCCGTTGGCTGCCGTGAAAAGTTCCACACCCTCGTCTTCGAGCTCTTCCAGGGACTGCTGGATCAGCGTGCGCAAGTGGGTCTCGTCGTCAACAATCAGTATCTTCATGGCGGTCATTGATAGATAAGAAACAGAACGTTCTCCATGCCTTTCTCGAAGCGCAGGGCGCGCACCGCTTCGTCATTTGAGAGGAGCGAACTCAGAACGATGATGTCCGGTTTGGAGAGAACGGCTCTCGAAACCAGCTCAGAGCCATTGGATTCCATCACTTCGTAGCCGCGCGTCTGAAGCACATCGGTGAGCGTGCGGATGGTCGAAACATCCTCGTCCACCACCATAACCTTCTTCCGTGACTTGCCCTGGTCGAGCAGCGTGTCCACTTCGTGGAACAGCGACGCCGTGTCAATGGGCTTGGTGAGATAGCGGTCAACGCCCAGGCGGAATCCGCGCTCCTTATCCTCAACGATGGACAGGATGATGATGGGAATGTCCATCGTAGCAGGATCGTTTTTCAACACCGCTGCTACGTCAAAGCCATTCATCTCCGGCATCATGACGTCCAGAATGATCAGACCCGGGGTTTCCTCGCGAATCAGCGCAAGCGCCTTGCGCCCATCCTCGGCCAGCCGCACCATGTAACCCGCTTCGGTCAGCTCCTGTTGCAGCAGGGAACGGATGTTCGGGTCATCGTCGACAACCAGAACAAACTTGTCCTTGGGCTGATGCGCGGGAACTCTCTCGCGCAACTGCCGCACCAGCGATTCGATATCGACGGAGCGCCGCACCAGCAGAAGTTCAAGCTGCGCCGGATTCCCCATGATGGGCAGCGTGAACGAGAATGTACTCCCTTTGCCGGGCTCGCTCTCTACCCAGATGCGGCCGCCGTGATATTCGACAATTTCTTTGCAAATGGGCAGGCCCAGCCCCGTACCTTTCGGCTTGTCCGTCAGCGTGTCGCCCACTTGCTTGAACTTTTCGAAGACCTTCTGCTGGTCGCCGGGTGCGATCCCAATGCCGGAATCCGTGACGCCGACCACGAGCTCTGCATCGCGCAGATGAGCCGAGCAGGTGATGGATCCAGCGTCGGTAAATTTGACGGCGTTGGAAATGAGGTTGATCACAACCTGAATGAGCCGGTCCTGATCGCCGTTCACTGTAGGCAGGTCCGGGTCGACCTCGCGAACCAGATTCAGTTTCTTGGCATCGAACAGCGAAGCTGTAGCCGCAATGGCGCGCTCAACCACATCGGAGACTGAAACAGTCGCCATGTTCCACGTGAATTTGCCGGCTTCGATTTTGGCCAAATCGAGCACGTCGTCAATCAGCTTGGTGAGTCGCTCGCCTTCGCTCACCACGACATCGAGATTGTCGATGACCTGCTTCTTGGCTTGCTGCACCTTGCGGTCTTCCTCCGGAATGAGCGGAAAGAGCCGCTCTTCAAGCCGCCGGCGAATGATCTTGGCGAACCCCAGCACCGATGTAAGCGGCGTGCGCAGCTCATGGCTCACGGTGGAAAGGAACGAGCTCTTGGCCGCATCGGCTTCCTCCGCGGCCGCTCTCGCCTGGCGCGCGTCTTCAAACAACCGTGCGTTATGGAAGGCCACTCCGACTGCCGTGGCGATGGTGGACAAGAGCCGTTGATCGGCGTCCGTGAATCGCCCTTCCTGATCAGTCGATTGAACGCTGACCACACCGATGGTCTGGCCTCCCGATGGAATAGGCACACCGAGGTAAGATGCGGTCTGGCGGCCAACCTGCTGAACGCCGAGCTTGGCGCGCTGGCGGTCCATGTCCTCGTTGATCAGCAGCGGCTGGCCGCTGCGAATGATCTGCGAAGTCAGGCCTACTCCAAACGGTCGAGGCTGCGCGTCTTCGCCAAAAGTATAAGGGAACTCCAGCATCATTGTGGCGCGGTTGAGCAGCGAGACATAGGCGATGGGCGCGTGAAACAGGTCGCGCACCTGGTCGCCCACAAGTTGAATGAGGCCGTCCTTATCAAGCTGCGTGGCCAGCGCCTGGGTGATGTTGTTGATGGTCACCAGCTCCGCGGCACGTTCGCGCACTTCGCGCTCGCGTTCATTGATGACAAGGTAGGCATTCGCATTGTCGAGCGCGATGGTGGTGTAGGCCGCCAGGTTTTCCAGCAGACTCAGGTTCTGCTCTGTGTATGCGTTCTTCTTGAAGCTTTGGATGCTCAGTACACCCAGAACGCGTTCTTGCGCGATCAGCGGCAGATAAATCATCGATTCGGGCGGCAGCGCTTCACTGCCGTCTTCGAGTGCGCCTCCCTTGTGTTCGTAAGAGGGAATGTATTTCGAGGATTCGGTTTCAACATCGTTGATCAAAATGGGCTGCCGGTGGTCGATGCACCACACGGCAAACTGATTCTTGTCGTCCGTGCTTCGCGTGTACGGAGCATACCGCTTGCCGTTTTCGATGGCCAAGCTGTACTCAATCTGCTTCTTCTCCGGCCGGTAGAGGCCGACGCCGAAGATGCTTGCATCGACGATCTGATTCACGCGCTCGTAGAGCTTGAACAGGATCGTGTTCAGGTCTAACGATGCGGTGATCTCCTTACCCATTTCGCTCAGCAGTTCGATCGAGTCTTTCTGCGCGGCGATCTCAGCCGCCTGGGTGCGAATCTCCTGCGTCCGCTCGTTGACAGTAGCTTCAAGAGCTTTGGCTTGGGCTTCGAGAGCTACTGTCTTGCGGCGTGCCTTTTCGCCCTCGTGTCTGCTGATCAGCTTCCATGCGGCCAGGCCAAGCAGTATAAAGAGCAGGCAATAGGCAGCATAGGCAACGTCGGTCCGGTACCAGGGCGGAAGAATTGCGAAGGCATAAACAGCTTCTTCGCCTGAGCGGCCGTCATCCGTCCGCGAACGCACGCGGAAACGGTAGCTGCCCGGCCCCAGCCCGCTATAGTTCGCTTCTTTCTGCTTGCCCCAGGCCGACCAATCCTTGTCAGCGCCCTCGAGCAGATACTGATATTCCGTGCCCGCAGGATTCCCATAGGTGAGCGCGGCAAACTGAAAACGGAGATTGTTGCTTCCCGGCGGCAAACGCAGGTCTTTCGCTCCATCAACGCTGGTGCCCCCAAAAACAATCTGCGGCCCGGAATTAACCTGCCGCACCAGCGTTGGAAACGACTGCACCGCCGTCTGATTCTTGCCAGGAGTAAAGCGGATGAGTTCCTCGCCTGTGGCCCAAATCACACCGTCCGGCTCAGTGCGCAGGAGGTAGATGCCGTACCGGGTCAGCCGGCGATAAGAATCTTCGTCCACTTTCCAGCTTCCGTCAGCCTGCTTGCTCCAGCGGCCCAGGCGGCGGCCCTCTGAAGAACCAGTAAAAGACCAGAAGCTGCCATCTGCACTCGCATCGTCCCTCTTCACCGGACCCAGGGCCGACGTCGCGTCGGGAGCATCAAGCGGAAGCACAAAGCGATTGTCCACGACAAACTTTTGGGTAGCCGGGTCCCAGCGCAACATGTTCTTCGAGCGATTCACGCCGGCGAAAATGCTTCCGGCAACGAATCCCACTCCCACCGTGTCATCCGGAATGCCCGCATTTTTTCCAATCTCCCGAGCCTTGGAATCTTTCATCCCCGTGGATACAACCTCCACGCGCAGCACTTTGCCCTTGCCGCCGCTTGCCCAGAGAAATCCTTCCGCATCCTCAACCAAATACCTGGCTTCGTATACGGCATTTGGCAGCCGGCCCTCGTCAATCCAGGCTGTTCCATCCCAGCGCATCGAACTCAGGCCATCGGAATGGCCGATGAATACGCGGTTCGGCGTCTTGAGTGATTGCAGGATGGTATATGTCTGTTCCGTTGGACCGTGTACGGAAGGCATGGCAGGCACAAGCTTGTCGCCCGCTACCTTCATGACTCCTTCGCTGGTGGCTGCCAGCAATTGGTCCGGAGACTTGCCGGATGGATCCTTGAAATCCATCAGGGTCCAGCCTTGATTCGGACCGCCAACCGGGACGAAGGCCGGCCTGCCCGTCTGCTTGTCCGGGACCATCCGGGCAACCGCTGCGGTGCCCACGGCCGAAGCGTAGATTGTTCCCTGGAATCGGATGGTGTCAAGATTGCCATCGCGCAGGAAAATTGAGATGGGAGAGTTAACCTCCGCCCGCGAAATGCCGCTGTCAGATCCAAGCCACAGAGCGCCTTCGCGGTCCTGATAGGCCGTAAACACATTCGAACTCGAAAGGCCGCCGCCCGCCTCGATAATCTGCAGCAATTTGCCGTCACGCGACAGAATGACAGCGCCGCCCGTCAATGTATTCACACACAGGCTGCCATCGGCGAGCACGGCTGAGTCGTAGACCGTGTGTGCTTTCAGGTATTCGTCTGCCTCGGTTGGAAAGGGCGTGACTTTCTCGCCGTCATAGAGAGTGAGTAGCTCGCCGCGCGCAGAGACCATGATGTGGTTCTCATCGAATGGATGAAGGAAGAGCTTGGTGGAGGCCCGATAAGCGTCGCCGCCAGGAACATTGCGTAGCTCATCGCCAACAATTTCCTGCAGGCCGGCTCCGGTCTGGGCGGTATACGTATGTCCGCGTACGGTTGAGAGCGCCTGGAATCTGCCTTTGGGTGCGGAAGGCGACCAGACCTGCACGCGGGTGCCGTCCCAGCGAAACAGCAGTTCATACGACCGAAAGAAGACGCCTTGCGGCGTGACCAGAGTCTGCCAGACGCTGGTAAAGCCTCTCTTATCCGCCGGCACTTTGTCGAGAATCGAGACGTAATGCATCGAGCCTGCGGCATCGGGCTCAAGGTAGCCGAAATCCGCGCTGGCGCCGACCCAGATTTTGCCGGAGTCGTCCATCGCCAGGGAGCGAATGACGCTCGTCGGGGTGAAGATCTTGCGCCAGGTGACGCCGTCGTACTCAAGAATGGTGCCGCCCGAGATGCCGAAATACATAACTCCCCGGCGGTCCTGGAGGATGGTCCAGGCCTCGGGGTAAAGGCCTACTTCCTTGGTGCCATAATTCTCAAGAACCGGCATCCCCACTTCGGGCTTCGCCGGAACGAGAGCCTTCCGTTGGGCAGGCGAGCTTGTTTGCTGGGCAGCGCACAGAGACGTGAAAGCAACGGCCAGCAGTGCTGGCAGCACGGTTCGGCGAAGAAAGGCTAGACGTTGGGCCAAGTGGACTTCCAAATCGCTACCTTAAGGGTTGCAAGACTCTGTGATCGCGAGGGGAACAGAGTGGCATAGTACCATGCGGCCATTTCGACGCGCAAGCGCATGTCCAGTAATGGCTTACTCAGCCGCAGACACACTGAAATATGGCCAGTATCGCGACCGTGTGATTCTGAAATTCATTTTGACGGTTTGGGTGTCCCAGGTCTCGCGTTTGAGACCTGGGATTCTACGCATCCATGCGTCCCTGTCCTAGATGGAAAGGTTCAGCACGCGATTGAGCCGCTGCACAAAAGCCGCGGGATTTTCCAGCGGCACGCCCTCCATCAGCAGAGCCTGATCCAGCAGCAGCCATGCAGCGTCTTCTGACACAGTGTCGTCCGCGCGGCCAAGCAGTTTTTTGACGATCTCATGATCGGGATTGATCTCCAGCGTCGGTTTCGATGCCGGAATGTTCGCCTGGCCCATGGCGCGCAGCATCTGCTGCATCTGCATCGAAGGTTCCTCCTCGTCGCTCACGATGCACGATGGGCTATCCGCAAGCCGCACCGAGGCGCGCACATCCTTCACGCGATCGCCGAGCGTAGCCTTCAGCTTGTCGAGCAGAGGCTTTAGCTCTTCAGCCTTGTCCGGCTCGGCAGCGTCCTTCAGGTCCTCGCTCGTCGACGCCTTGTTCACCGACTTGAGATCGATGTCCCCATATTTGTCGATACCGCCGAAGACGATCTCGTCCACATCGTCGTCGAGGATGAGAACATCAATATCCTTCTTCCTGTAAATCTCCAGCAGCGGTGAAGTGCGCAGCAACGCCTCCATGCCCCCGGTGACGTAATAGATGCTCTTCTGCCCCTCTTTCATGCGCGACTTTACTTCGGCAAGGCTGGTGAGCCCATCAACCTTAGTTGATTTGAAGCGAATCAATTCCAGCAGCGTCTCGCGATTCGCGAAGTCGCTGTAAAGGCCTTCCTTCAGCGGCCGGTTGAACTCTTTGATGAACTTCAAATACTGCTCGGGCTCGTTGTCGGCGATCCGTTTCAATTCGCCAAGAATCTTCTTTACGCTGGCCGTGCGAATGCTCGCCACCACGCGATTCTGCTGCAGGATCTCGCGGCTCACATTGAGCGGCAGGTCCTCGCTGTCGATGATGCCGCGCACGAAGCGCAAGTACTGCGGCAACAGATCCTTCGAGTCATCCATGATAAAGACGCGTTTCACATAAAGCTTGATCCCCGGTTTATATTCCGCCTGATACAGGTCCAGCGGAGCCTTTGCCGGAATGAAGAACAGCGTGGTGTACTCCATGCTTCCTTCGGCCTTGGTGTGAAACCAGAACAGTGGATCTTCCCAATCGCCGGAGATGGATTTGTAGAGTTCCTTGTAGTCTTCGTCCTTGAGCTCACCCTTGGGCCGGCGCCACAAAGCGCTGGCCGCATTCACCTGCTCGGTGACGCGCGTCTTCTCCGATTTCTTTTCCTCCTCGTTCCACTCGCTCTTGTCGAAGGTGAGGAAGATTGGAAAGGCAATGTGATTGGAATACTTCTTCACAATCTCCTGTAGCCGCCAACTGTTGGCGTACTGCTTGCCTTCTTCGTTGAAATGAATGAGCACTGTTGTGCCGGCCACGGAGCGTTCGGCAGGCTCGATCTCAAAGCCGCTGGATCCATCGCTCACCCAGCGCCAGGCCTTCTCTTCGCCGGCTTTGCGCGAGACCACTTCAACCCGGTCGGCGACCATAAAGACGCTATAGAAGCCAACGCCAAATTGGCCAATCAGATTCGAGTCTCGCTTGGCGTCGCCGGAAAGTTGCGCCAGAAACGTCTTGGTTCCTGAGCGGGCAATGGTGCCGAGATGCGAGACCAGATCGTCCTCATTCATGCCGATGCCAGTGTCCGCAATAGTGAGAGTCTGCTTTTGCTCGTCCAATTCGAGATCGATGCGTGGATTGAATGGAATTGCCTTGTACGCATCATCGACGAGGGTAAGGTGGCGCAGCTTGTCCAGCGCATCGGAGGAGTTTGAAACCAGCTCGCGTAGGAATATCTCTGGATGCGAATAGAGCGAGTGGATGATCAGTTGCAGCAGTTGATTGACTTCAGTTTGAAACTCACGCTTCGACATAGATTGCGATCCCCAGAAAATCGATATGAGGGTTGTGCCTAAGGTTTGAGCCCAGACCGGGTGGCCAAGGCAGAGATCCGGATGGTGTTCCGCTTGCCGGGCGCCGACAAAAGCAGGAATCCCCGGCAGCCTCGCAACGCTTCATCTCTCATTCTAACCGTTCATCCGCATTTTTTTGCCCTTCGTCCGGCAAGTCGTGTGCGATCGGCAGGCCACGCCTATCTTGCAAATAGATCAAGCCCCACCGGGAAAGGATCGGCGCATGCATGAAATAGTCAGTGTCGAATCAGTTTCGCGAAAATTTCCGCTGAACCACGAAGGGACACGGAACCTGGTTAGTGCGCTTGACCACGCCAGCCTGCATGTCGTTGCAGGAGAGTTCCTGGCGATCGCAGGCCCCAGCGGAAGCGGCAAGACCACGCTGCTCAACCTGATCGGCTGCATCGACCAACCCACAAGCGGCCGGGTGCTCATCGATGGAGTCGACACCGCAAAGCTGAGCCCCGGCGGCATGTCCGCGCTGCGCCGCCGGAAGATCGGGTTCGTCTTTCAGACCTTCAATCTCATTCCCGTTTTCACGGCCGCGGAAAATGTGGAGTATCCACTGCTGATCCAGGGCGTGAGCAGTCGCGAGCGTCGCGAGCGTGTAGCCGTTGCGCTCGATGAAGTGGGTCTTTCCGCTCGCGCGAATCATCGCCCCGACTTGATGTCAGGCGGCGAGCGTCAACGCGTAGCCGTGGCCCGCGCCATTGTCCATCGGCCAGCCCTGGTGCTGGCCGACGAGCCGACCGCCAATCTCGACACGCACAACGCCACACAGCTTATCGATTTAATGCATGGCCTCAACCAGCGACTGGGCCTCACATTCATCTTTTCCACGCACGACGCGCGCTTGCTTGAACACACCGACCGCATTGTCCGCTTGTGTGACGGCCAAATCGAAAGCGACCGCAACATACAGTCCGACAACCCGAACGAAGGAGGCATCCGTGGGCAAGTTTTTGCTTCTAGCCTTTCGTAATGTATTTCGCAATCGCCGCCGCACCGTGATGACCTTGCTCATGGTTGGCGGAGGCGTCGTCGGCCTGCTTCTCGCCGGCGGATACTTCGCGTTTATGACCCACGGCCTGCGCGAGAGCACCATCAACGATGGCCTCGGGCACTTGCAGATCTTCACCGCCGACCACTTTCGCCGTGACGAAGCGCGCGTCCTTGACACCGGCATTGAAAACTGGCAGAAGGTCGCCGCGAATGTGTCCTCAGCTCCACATGTGCGCGGCGTCGCTCCCCGCATCGAGTTTTACGGAATGGTCTCGAACGGCACCAAGGCCGTGGGCTTCATGGGCAGCGCCGTGGACCCCGTTGCCGAAAAGAGTCTTGGATTCATTTCGCGGGTCGAT
>Ga0302324_100022416_pt1 | contig 12268 bp, 10 predicted proteins | sample Palsa_T0_1_FD_201949 | JGI IMG/M metagenome (GOLD analysis project Ga0302324, IMG submission 201949) | Peat permafrost microbial communities from Stordalen Mire near Abisko, Sweden - Palsa_T0_1 | ecosystem: Environmental > Terrestrial > Soil > Palsa > Peat permafrost | place: Sweden: Abisko...
AAAGGCGGATGCTCCATGGTCGGCCTCACTGCCGCTACCGATGCCGCCGCGCGTTTAGAAATTAGTAACCGCATAGAGACGTGGCCGGAAGAACTACGCGAATTGCGCGGCGCGCTGGCAGCATTGCAGAGTATTCTGGGTGATGAATTTCCAACCTAGCTCCAGAGCGCCGCAGACGCACCGTTCTGGATTTGTAACTTTGATCCACACCAAGCCTTGCAATGTAAACAGTTCCCCCGGAGGTAATGTCCCAGATGGAGCGAACAGACCGGCTCATTCGGATTATCCTGGCCGACGATCATCCCGTTGTCCGCATTGGCGTGCGCAACATGCTCTCCGCCCACCCCGGCTTTGAAGTGGTCGGCGAGGCCTCGGACGGCGACGAAGCCATCACTCAGACGCTCGAACTGGAGCCGGACATCCTGCTGCTGGACGTGCAGATGCCGCGCCTGCCCGGCCTGGAAGCCATGCGCGCCATCATGAACGGCACGCCCACGGTCAAGATCATCCTGCTCACCAGTACCATCACCACCCAGCAGATCATCGAGGCCCTCCAGATCGGCGCCCGCGGCATCGTGCTCAAAGACGCGCTCTCGGACCACCTGCAAACCTCCATCCGCACGGTCGTTGCCGGCGACTACTGGATCGGCGGCAAGCGCGTCGTCAACCTGGTAAGCGCGCTGCACACTCTGATGCAGCAGGCCCAGGTGCCGCAGCGCAAGACCTACGGGCTCACCCCGCGCGAGCTGGAAGTTGTCGGCTGCATCGTCGAGGGCTGCAGCAACCGCGACATCGCCAAGCAGTTCACCCTGAGCGAAGAAACCGTCAAGCGCCATTTGTCCAACATCTTCGACAAGACCGGCGTCAGCACGCGCCTGGAACTGGCTCTTTTCGCCATCGCACACCAGCTCGTAACTCCCTCGTAGCACTGCAACTAAGGCATTTTAGGGAATACGGTGAACTTTCCTACGATAGGAGTGTCGATTTTCTTGAGAAAAATCGACTCGGCAGGCGCGGTTTCGGTCTACATCATTCCCTAAAATGCATTAGAAGAACGCATGAACGCGACGGTCGCGGCTCATGCACACTGAGCGCCGAAGGCGCGCCGTTATCCCAGCCCAGGGCATCGCCTGGGTTTTCGGCGTAAAGACAAGATTCGAGGGCTGTAAGCCCGGCTTATTGACTCGAAACAGCCCCGAAACCGCCGCCCGCGCCAGTCGAGATTTTGCCGAACCTGCGGCAATGCCGGCGTCTGTCGCATCTAATTAGGAAGACTGGCTTTTTCCGGAGCATCCAAAATGAAAATCGCATTCCTCGGCCTGGGCAAGATGGGCGCGCCCATGGCCTGGCACCTGCTCACGGCAGGCCACCAACTTACCGTCTGGAACCGCGACCCGGCAAAGACCGCCGAGCTCGCCGCGCAGGGCGCAACCGTCGCCAATTCTCCCGCCGGAGCCGTTGAAGGTAAAGAGGTTATCCTCTCCATGCTCTTCGACGATGCGGCTCACGAAGAGGTTTTCTTCGGCGAAAGAGGGGTGACAGACTCCATGGATCACGGGGCGCTACATATCGCTTGCAGCACCATCAGCGTGGCCCTCTCGAAGCGACTTCATCACGAACACGCTCTCGGTGGCCAGCACTACGTCGCCGCGCCGGTTTTTGGCCGCCCAAACGTCGCGGAAGACGGCAAGCTCTGGATCGTGGCTGCCGGGCCGGAGCGTTCAGTCGCCAAAGCCCGTCCGCTGTTGGGAGCCTTTAGCCGCGGCATCACAGTCGCGGGCGCGGAACCCTCCCAGGCCCACGCGGTAAAGCTAGCCGGCAACTTCCTGATTTCCATGATGATCCAGTCGTTGAGCGAGACATTTGTCTTTGCGGAAGCCAGCGGCATCGACCCGGCTACACTGCTCGAAACGGTGAATTCCGCGCTCTTCCAATCACCCTTTTACGCGGCTTACGGCAAAGTCATGCTCAATCCGCCAGCCACGCCCGGCGCGACCATCGCTCTTGGTAACAAAGATCTTACGCTGTTTCTGGAAGCGGCCAAATCCAGCGGAGTCCATCCGACGCTGGCCAACCGCATGGCCGACCGCTTCGCTGAAGCCATCGCCGATGGCCTGGCCAACGCCGACTGGGCCGCCGGTTTGCTCAAAGCAGAATCCTCTGCCGCGCACTCTGAGAAATTCTGAGAGGCCGCGCAACGCAATCTTTGTGAAACGGAACGCAATCCGTGTCGTACACTGCGCAATCCTTGTCGAGCAATGAGCAATTTCTGCGACGCATTGCGCAGTATCTGTCATCGGGAGCGTGACACAAGACCGGCTTCCCGGCGCTCCGCAGACATCGGGCATTCGCCCAGATTGGATAATCTAAAAACCATGAGCCTTATTGGAAAAATTGTTTTCATCACCGGAGCCAGCGCCGGCATCGGAGCAGCTACCGCGTACGCCTTCGCCAACGAGGGCGCGAAACTGCTGCTCTGCGCCCGACGCCAGGAAAAACTCGCCGCCGTCGCGGCGGAAGCTCTGGCGCAAGGCGCAAAGGCCGTTCACACCTTTGAGCTGGACGTGCGCGACGCTTCCGCCGTTTCTGCCTCCATCGCCGGACTGCCCTTCGATTGGATGCCAATCGACATTCTGGTCAACAACGCAGGCTTGAGCCGCGGGCTGGACAAGCTCTATCAGGGGCACATTGAAGACTGGGAAGAGATGATCGACACCAACGTCAAAGGGCTGCTCTATGTGACGCGCGCCGTCGTTCCCGGCATGGTGGAGCGCGGCCGCGGCCACGTCGTTAATCTTGGATCAACCGCCGGCGAGCTCCCCTACCCCAACGGCGCCGTCTACTGCGCTACCAAAGCCGCGGAAAAGTCCATCAACGACGGATTGCGCCAGGATGTACTGGGCACACCTTTGCGGGTGACCAGCATCGACCCCGGCATGGTCGAAACCGATTTCAGCAAGGTGCGTTTTCGCGGCGATGAATCGCGCGCCGCCAAGGTCTACCAGGGAGTGACGCCGCTCACGCCGGAGGACGTGGCCAACGCCATCGTCTGGGCCGTCAGCCAGCCGGCGCATGTGAATATTGCTCACGTTCTGATGACGCCGGTCGCGCAGGCCAATTCCCTGCTCTTCCACCGGGAAACGGCGGGAAGCACCCGCTAGAAGCAGATCCTTCACTTCGTTCAGGATGACAAGATCTGTAAGAGAAGATATGCTGTGCCGGAGGCTAATTCAGGGCCTGAATTTCAGCCTCTATATGCGCCAAAGCGGCTTCGAGAGCCGCTCTGCGTCCGGGGTTTGAGGTGCGCTGAGTCAGGATGAACTCTTTCTTCAGGTTCAGCTCCTGCATTTTGCGCGCGTGGTGCGCTTTGTCCACTTGCTGTTTCCGGAGATCTTGCGCGCTGCCGGAAAAAATCGACGATTGCTGCGGGCCTGCTGCCATTTGCTCCTCCACCGATTTGCTTTCCCAACCTCGTGCCATGTATCTATTGTACCCGGAGTGCTCAAAATTGACCGAAAACACGCGGTTTTGCGCATCCAAGGCCTATCCGTTGCGTGCTTAGGCCGGCAGACGGTATAAGGCTTGAGAAGAGGTGCAAATCGTGCAGCAATGGCAAATCCCCGCTTTTGGAATCGATGACCTGGCTCTCACCGAACGGCAACCCGCCGAGCCTGGAGCTGGTCACGTTCTGGTCCGTGTTCACGCTATCTCATTGAATTACCGCGACTTGATGGTCGTTCAAGGACGTTATAACCCCAAGATGAAACTGCCACGGGTGCCGTGTTCGGACGGCGCGGGTGAAGTTGTCGCCGTGGGCCCGGGCGTTACGGAATGGCAACCGGGAGATCGCGTGGCTGGGGCTTTTTTTCAGAACTGGATCGAAGGTCCGCCCAGCGCCGCGAAGCAGAAAGGCGCGCTGGGCGGGGACATCGACGGCATGCTGGCGACGGAAATCGTCCTTCCCGCGAGCGGTCTGGTGCGCATTCCGGAGCATCTGACCTACGCCGAAGGCGCGACGCTCCCCTGCGCGGCCGTCACCGCGTGGAACGCGCTCTTCAACGTCGCCAGCACTCAGCCCGGCGACACGGTGCTGATTCAAGGTACCGGCGGCGTTTCGATCTTTGCGCTACAGTTCGCGAAGATGGCCGGGGCGCGTGTGATCGGCATCTCCTCTAGCGACGAGAAACTGGAACGCGCCAGGACGCTCGGCTTGGACGCGGGCCTCAATTACCGCGACAACCCGGATTGGGAGAAGTGGGTGAACGAGCAGACGGGCGGCGAAGGCGTGGATCTGGCAGTTGAAGTGGGCGGCGCGGGAACGCTGGCCCAGGCCATTCGCGCCACGCGCGTTGGCGGCACAATCGCGCAGATTGGCGTTCTGTCCGGCCCCAATGAAGGCGTGGATATTCGCCCGGTGCTCTCGAAGCAGATCAAAGTCCACGGCGTCTACGTCGGCTCGCGCGCCGATTTCCTGGTTATGAACAAGGCCATTGCTCAGGTCAGCCTCAGGCCGGTAGTCGACTCTCTTTTCCCGTTCAGCGCCGCACCGGCCGCGCTGCGCCACATGGAGAGCGCGGGGCATTTCGGCAAGATCGTGATCGCTGTGGAGTAGTCCGTTTGCAGATGATCGACTACTCTAACTTCTTGAGGTTGCCCTGTGCGAATTGTGCGGCGGATTCTAATTCTCCTTGTGACTCTCATTCCGGCTGCGACTGCAACGGCGCAACTGGCCGGATACAATCCTTCTAAGGAAGCTCTGAACAAGTCGCCAACATTCCCTCAGCGGCTAAAGCCGCGTTGATTTGCTTGGCTTTACGGCGTGGCTGAAGCCACGCCCTTTCAAAGCGTCGACTTAATCAGAGCTTCCCTAAATCTGCTGACCAAAGAGCCCAGACGGAGAGCATGATCCAGCTGATCGCCAATCCTCAGGCCTGGGACGGCAAGCACGTGCGAGTCATCGGATTTCTGCGTCTCGAATTCGAGGGCGACGCGCTTTATCTGCACCGCGAAGACTACGCACAGGGAATCACGAATGACGGGGTTTGGATTGACCGCCCAAAAGACTTGACTCCTGCACAGAACGAGCAACTCAATAACGGATATGTGATTTTGGAAGGCATCTTTCGCGCCGATCGACACGGCCACATGGGACTGTTCAGCGGTGCGATCAGCGACATCGGACGCATAGAGACCTGGAAGTTTGCACGCCGGTAAGAATGTTGACCCTCAGGCTCACAAATCTAGGCGCGAATCAAGATGGGTCGAGTTTTCGGCCCATAGAATCGGCATCCCGCAGCGTAACCAATCCGAAACGTCGTTGCTGTAATCTGAAAGGGTAACTTCGATCCTTTTTCGCAGGCGAGACGCGTTTGATTGTTGAAATTCAGGGATTGACCAAGGTCTACGAGGGCAAGCAGCGCGTCGTGGCCCTGGATGGCATTGACCTTGCCGTCGAGCAGGGCGAGATTTTTGGGCTGCTGGGGCCGAATGGCGCGGGCAAGACGACCACTATCGGCATCTGCACCACACGCACGCTGCCTACGGGCGGGGTGGTGCGCATCGCCGGCATCGATGTGGTGAAGCAGCCGTCTCGGGCGCGACAGTTGATTGGCGTGGTGCCGCAGTACAACACGCTGGACCGGTCGCTCTCGATCTACGAAAACCTCTATTTTCACTGCCGTTACTTCGGCTTTTCGCATTCTGAGGCGAAGGCGCGCAGCAATGAGCTGCTGGCGCAGTTTCTGCTCACGGAGCGGGCCAAGGCGTATCCCAATCAGCTTTCGGGCGGTCTGGCGCAGCGGGTGCAGATTGCCCTCGCCATCGCGCATCGGCCAACGGTGCTGTTTCTGGATGAGCCGAGCGCGGGGCTCGATCCGCAAAGCCGCATCGCTATGTGGACGGCGGTGCAGGGGCTGCGCAAGGATGGGATTACGGTAGTGCTGACCACGCATTACATGGAAGAGGCAGACGAGTTGAGCGACCGGGTGGGCATTGTGGACAAAGGCAAGATGCTCGCGCTCGGTTCGCCGCAGAAGCTCAAGGACACCTTTGGCGCGCAGACCATGATCGACCTGAAGCTGAGGAACCTGGCAGGCGCGGAAGCTGTTGCTGCCGATTTGCGCGGACGCGCGGGCGTAAAGAGCGCCGACGTGACGGCTGAAGGCCTGCGCGTCTTCGCGGGCAGCGTGGATGGCCTGCTACCGGAGATTATCCAGTCCAGCGTGAAGCTCGGGCTGCGCGATATCGCTATCACCGAGCCAAGCCTTGAGACGGTCTTTATCCACCTGACCGGGAGGGATTTGCGTGAGTAAAGCTGCTGGCAAGACCAGTTTCGCTAAAGCCTTCTGGGGCCTTTACCTGCGCGATCTGCGGGTGCTGAGCCGGGAGCTGATGCCCTTTCTGCTACGCGTGGGCATGCAGCCGCTGCTGTTTCTCTTCGTCTTCACCTTCATCATGCCGCGGATGTCGGGTGGGAATCCGATGATGAGCGGAATGCAGGCGGGTGCGGGCGGCGCGGCTGGGTTTGGCACCGTGCTGCTGCCGGGGCTGATGGCCGTGGCCATCATGTTCAGCGGAATCGCCGCCGTGGCGCTGCCGCTCTCGACTGAGTTCGGGATCACGCGCGAAATCGACGACCGCGTGATGTGCCCGGTGCCGGTATGGGCGGTTGCGGTTGAAAAAATGTGCTTTTCGGCGTTGCAGAGCATGGCGGGAGCGCTTCTGGTGATTCCGATGGCGATTTTCATTCCCGCCACGCCGGTCTATCCGCACATTCACAACTGGCTGCTGTTCATTCTGGTGCTGGTGCTGGCCAGTTTGCTGGCTGGAGCGCTGGGGCTGGCGATCGGGTCGAGCGTAAGTCCGCGCCAGATCGGCCTGGTTTTTTCTATCGTTGTGGTGCCGATTACCTTCCTCGGATGCGTCTATTACCCGTGGTCGGGATTGAAGAACATTGTCTGGCTCAAGTATGCGGTTCTGCTGAACCCGATTGTCTACATCAGTGAGGGACTGCGCGCGACCGTCACGCCCAATGTGGAGCACATGCCCGTTTGGGGAATTTTGTTGGCATTAACCGTCTTTTTGCTGATACTTGGTAGGTTTGGCGTGCGAGGCTTTTTGAAGCGGGTAATTTCCTGATGCGCGCCGTCGTCGCGAATCACGATAGAACGAGGATTTCTTGCGAGTAAGCTGGCAAACCGCGTTGGCACTGCTGCTCGGCCCGGCGGCGATGGTGATTGCCGGCTGCGGCGGGCGTGTTTCCGCGTTCAGCCCCACGGCGCAAGAAGGCCTGTCGGTTCACGCGTCTGTTACGCATCTGGATACCAACAAGACGACGCGGCTGACGGCTTCGCTCGATAATGGCGACCCGGCGCAGGTGGAGTGGACGCTCTCCGGCGGCGACCCTCGCGCAGGGGCGGGGACGATCAGCGCCGAAGGGATCTATACGCCGCCCAGCTATCTCACGCGCGATGCGGTTTCGATCCAGATCCGCGCCGTATTGGCCGGCTCAGCTGAACCGGCTCCGCCCAGCGATTCGGCCACGCTTACGGTCACTCCCGGCTTTCTGCAGCCGCTTACGCCGGGCAATCTGGCCATTGGACCCAGCGGGTCGGTGACTATTTCCGGCTCGACAACCGAGGTCGGCGGCAGCGGCGGCATCCGCTTCACCCTGGCAAACGACAGCAAGGGAACCCCCAGCACCTCCGGCAGTCTGAGCGACACGCGTTGCACACGCGGCGCAGTCGAGGGACCGAATCCGGCGTACACGGTCTGCACCGTCGCCTATACCGCCCCGGCAACGGTTGCAGGAGCGGAATCGGTGTACATTCTCGGCCATATCGCCGGTTCTGTCCCAGGCGCGGCAACGGCGGCTACAAGCTGGACGCGTGTTCTGGTGAATGCCGCCGGGGTCGCCAGCAACCCCGCGGCGCATCAAGCGCGGCTCGCGGTGCCCGTGGCGCTCGGCTCCTCAAGCGGCAGCAACGTGGATTACGACGCCAATCTTGGCCAGTTGACCGACTGCTGCGGCGGCACGCTGGGCGCGCTCCTGCAGGATACGGGCGGGAACCAGTACGTGCTCAGCAACAATCACGTCTTCGCGCGCAGCGACCAGGCTCTGGGCGGCGAAACAATCATCCAGCCGGGGCTGATCGACAATGGCTGCACTCCCTATGGCGTAGGTCCGGGAACCACTCCTGTGGCCACGCTGACCGGGTATCCTGCGCTGGCCTCGCCAGCCACCAACGTGGACGCGGCTATCGCCCGCGTCACGCCCGGCCTGGTGGATCCCAAAGGCAGCATTCTGGAGCTGGGCGCCAAGCAACCGGACGGCACGCTGGCCGCCGCGCCCCCTGGTGTCTCTTCGACAGGCGGCAAAGGCGAGGGAGCCGCGCTGGGCATGATGGTGGCCAAAAGCGGACGCACCACCGGGCTGACCTGCGCGGCGGTTTCCGCCATCGACGTGGATGTGACGGTCGACTACTTTACCGATTGCGCCGAAACCACGCACTCGATGACCAAGACCTTTACCAACCAGATCGCCATGGCGGGAACCGGCTTCAGCGATGCCGGCGACTCCGGCGCGCTGGTGGTGGATACGGCCAATGCCGAGCCGGTGGGCCTCTTCTTCGCCGGCGGCACCGACGCGAACGGCGTGGAGCACGCGATCGCCAGCCCGGTAGCCGATGTGCTCGCCGATCTCGACGCGCAGGTGCCGGTGGCGAACGCGCCGGCCAGCTACAGCTTTGCCGGTGCTGCGGATCATCCTGTTTCCTGCCTCAGCTACGATACCGCCAAACCTTCCACGGACGCGGCAGATGTATCCGCAGCTTTTTCCGCACTTCCAATTACAGAACGGGAGCGAGTGGAAGCCGCGCTGCCGCATGCGCAACTGCTGCTGAATCCGGCGAACGGCATTGTCCGCGTAGGTTTCGCGGCCAGCAAGGACCATGTTGGCGAGGGTGCAATAGCTTTCTACGTCGAACCGGCTTCCCCGGCCGCGATCCCCGTCGCAATCCCGGCCTCGATCGGAGGCGTTGCGACCGTGGTATTGCCAGCCGATCCCTCCTCGGCGCAGACTCCGGCACAACCGCGAGCCGCATCCTTGGCTCAGACGCTGGCGGCGAAGCAGAGGAGTGCAGCGAGCCTGATGAAGGCAAATCCGGCGATTTTTGGGGTGGGCGTGGGGCAAAGTTTGGATAATTCCGGAGATGCAGCCCTTGTTCTCTTTGTGGATCGCACAAAATCCACCGGCAAGCTACCCGATACGATCGAGGGCCAGCGTGTTCGTCCTATCCTGATGGACCGGCTCCATGTCACGCGGTCGCACGGCACTCCGGAGCATCGCAATGGCTGTTCCTCAGAGCGCACCTGGGATTCGGCGACAGAGCCGGATTTCTCAGACATGCTGCAATTGCCCGATTAAAGCGTAGCAGCGGCAGTCTCAGACTCGTGCCCCGGCGGCGCCACCGGCTCTTCGACATCCGGAAAGAAGAGCTCGAATATCGTGCCCGACCTGCCCCCGGAGGATTGCGGATGGCTGCGCACCCGCATCAACCCCTTGTGCTTTACGACGATCTCCGAGCTGACCCACAAACCAAGTCCCGTGCCTGTCACTTCCTTGGTCGTGAAAAACGGTTCGAAGATGTGTTTTTGCACTTCCCGCGTCATGCCGTAGCCGGTATCCGCCACCTGGAAGCGCACGCCCAATTTTTCCGGACAACTCCAGTCGCGGGAGCGCCGGGCGCGAATCACCAGGCGCCCACCGGCAGGCATGGCGTCAATGGCATTGCCGATCAGGTTGGCGAAAACCTGCCGTAGCTCCCCGGCAAAGCAATAGAGATCGGTCGTGGAGTCGTACTTCTTTTCGACCTTGATTCCCAGGTTGCGCAACCGTCCCTGGTGCAGGCTGAGCACGGAGTCGAGCAGTTCCGAGAGTTTGGTGCGTGCCGGCAGCGTGGATTGGCGATAAAAACGCAGCGTCTGCTGGGTGATTTCGGAGATGCGCCGCACCTCGTGCTCAGCCATCTCGACGTAGCTGCGCGCCGGCTCAACCAGATCCGCGTGGTTGCTCAGCAGATACAGCAGGTTGGTGATCGCCTCCAGCGGATTGTTGATCTCATGGGCGATGGAAGCAGCCAGACGGCCTGTTGCCGCCAGCTTTTCCGTCTTGCGCAGGGCTTCTTCGCTGCGCTTGCGGTCGCTTGCATCCATTACGATCAGGCCCACCCAGCGCACTTCGTGAGGCGTAGTGTGAATGGGATACGCGCTGATAATCCACGTCCAAGGCCGCATCGCGGCGTCGGCGACGCCTGAAATACCGGAAGAACCTGAGACCTCCAGGTCGCGGATGGGCTGGTCCTGTTCGAAGACGTCGTGGACCACCCGCTCCAGTTGTTGCGCAACCGGACCGGGAAGGACTTCTGGCATGGTGCGCCCCAGGTGCCGACTGAGCGGAATTCCGGTGGTGTCGGCAAAGATGCGGTTGACGCGCACGAAACGGCAGCGGCGGTCGAAAAACGCCAGCCCGATCGGCGCATTGGCCAGCATGGAATCGAGCAAAGAGAGCGTGTCGCTCAACCCTGCGCGCTGCTCTTCGATCGAGGCCACCATCCGGTTGAAGGCGTCGATCAGCTCGCCAATCTCGTTGTGCACCATCACCGGCAGCGGAAAATTCGTTTCCCCTTCCGGGGAATGCATCAGCGCCCTCGTACCCTGGTGCAAGACCGCCAGCGGACTGGTGATGGAGTGAGCCAGTCCCCACGCCAATAGAACCGAAGCCACAATCCAGATCACGCCGAAAATGGCCGTGTACTTAAGCATGTATCGGAGTTGCTCGCGGTCCCAGTTCCTGTCGGTCGTGACCCATGCATAGCCGTATAGCTTCTGCTGGTAGAGGATCGCCATGACGCCTTCATAGTTATCCTTGCCCAAAGTAAAGAAAAGCGGCTTGTCTCCGGAAATGTGAGATCTCTGTTCAAACTCCGGCGCATGCAACTGACTGCCGACGCTGGACGGAAGACTCGAATAGAGAATTTTGCCGTTTGGGTCGGTGACAGTGGCTTCGTCTACGCTGGGTGCCCGGCCCATCATCCGCACTGCGGTACCGATCATATCCGGACGGCCGCCCTGCAGCGCTTCGAGGGCCTGGACGGCCACGGAAGAGGCCTGATGCTCCAGGCGCTGCTGCGCGCGGACAGACGTATCGAGCCGCTCCTGGCGGATCAAAACGGTGAAAAACAGCAGCAAGGACATGGTTTCCAGCAGCATGAGGCCGAAAAGCAATTGGATACGAATGGATCTCGGCCATGCTCGAAGTTTCATCGCTGCATCACCCCCGGAGATCGCGAAGCCGCACCCGTTTACCTTAGGATGCCGTATTTCGCGCATTTGCAAGCTTTGCGGCCAGATCTCTAGCAATTTGCCGACCGTGGAATCGGCCGTTCTCAATGAAGATCTCATTGGTGCGTTTGCCGGCCACGATCACTCCCGCCAGATATATTCCTTTGACGTTGCTTTCGAGTGTAACCGGGTCGCAGACTGGCATGCGATCGTTTCCCTCGGAGCGAATGCCGAGCGCGTGCAGAAAATCGAAGTCCGGATGATAGCCAATCAGTGCGAAGACAAAGTCGTTCTTCAGGATCAGCTTGCCGGAGGGCGTCTCCAGCAGCAGCGTATCCGGGGTGATTTCCGCCACCTGAGACTGAAAGTAAGCCGTCACTTCACCGGCCTTGATGCGATTCTCAATGTCCGGCTTGATCCAATATTTGACGTGGCGATGGATATCCGGTCCGCGATGCACGAGCGTCACACGCGCCCCATGACGCCACAGCTCCAAGGCCGCAATCGCCGCAGAGTTCTTGCCCCCGATGATCGCAACATCCAGGCCCGAATACGGATGCGGATCGTCGTAGTAATGCATCACTTTGGAGAGATTTTCGCCAGGAATCTGCAAGTAATTCGGCAAATCGTAGTAGCCGGTGGCCACAATCAGCTTGCGCGCATTCAGATGGCTCGGGCGTTCGAAGCGGTCGCGCAGATGGACCTGAAATGCGCCGTCGGCGCCAGTCACCCGTTCTACCGTCTGGTACTGCCGCACATCCAGCTTGTAATACGCCGCGACCTGACGGTAGTACTGCAAGGCCTCGTTCCGGTTGGGCTTCTGGTTGGGGCTGGGAAAGGGAATATTGCCAATCTCCAGCAGTTCCGGCGTGGTGAAAAAAGTCATGTGCGCGGGATAGTGGTAGAGCGAGTTGCAGAGGCAGCCCTT
>Ga0302324_100022418_pt1 | contig 12267 bp, 6 predicted proteins | sample Palsa_T0_1_FD_201949 | JGI IMG/M metagenome (GOLD analysis project Ga0302324, IMG submission 201949) | Peat permafrost microbial communities from Stordalen Mire near Abisko, Sweden - Palsa_T0_1 | ecosystem: Environmental > Terrestrial > Soil > Palsa > Peat permafrost | place: Sweden: Abisko...
CGCGCCGGTATCCCGTGATTCTTCACGTGTACGGCGGTCCGTCTGCGCCTACGGTCAAGGACGCGTGGCAGAACGAGACCCTGTTCGACAACCTGCTCGCGGACAATGGTTACATCGCGGTGGCGATCGATAACCGCGCCGCCACCGCGATCAGCAAAACGCTGGAGAATACTTTGGCGGCTAACCCGGGCGGGGGAGAAACCGCAGATTTGGTTGCCGGCATTCGCTGGCTCAAACAGCAGCCTTGGGTCGATGGCGGCAGGGTCGGAGTCTGGGGCTGGAGCGGAGGAGGCACCATGACGCTTAACCTGATGACAAGGTCGACCGAGATCAAGGCCGGCATCGCCGGAGCGCCGGTAACCGACTGGCGCTTCTACGATTCGAAATGGGGCGAATCCTTCTTGCAGCTGCCGCAGAACAACCCTGCGGGTTACGATGCCGCTTCGCTCGTCCCCCGAGCCCGCGATCTGCACGGCTATCTCATGCTGATCTACGGCACCTATGACGACAACGTTCATCCTCAGAATGAGGAGGCATTCATGAATGCCTTGATCGCCGCCGGGAAACCCTACCAGGTGGAGCTGTTCCCCATGCGCAAACACGGGTTTGTCGATGTACCCGCGCTCATCCAGCGTTATAACGCCATGATCGCATTTTGGGAGAAGAATCTCTGAGCTAGGGATGACGAACGACTTGGCCATCCTTCATCACAAAATCGACTTTGCGCAGGATCTCAATGTTCTGCAGAGGATTTTCCGGCACAGCGATCATATCTCCAGCTAAACCGACCTTGATGGGACCCTGTTGCCTCTCGATCCCAAGCAGGTCGTAAGCGTCCGTCGTCCAGGCACGAAGAATGTCTGCCGGCGGTACGCCTGCGCGTTGCCAAACCTTGAGAAAGTCGAAGACCATGTCGGCTCGATTTTCGCCGGGCAATTCCACCACTACATCAGACCCGAAAGCCATCTTCACTCCGATCTTGTGAGCAGCGCCGAGACGCTTGATGATCTTGTCGCTAGTCCCATTGGCCTTCAGGGGAACCATTCCGCCGAAGGCGACCATGTGCTCCAGGGGAAAATCCGTACCGACAAGGTACGTTCCCTTCTGCTTCATCAAACGCAGTTGGTCGCCGGTTAAATCGAAGCCGTGCTCGATCGAATCCGCGCCACCGTTGATCACGTTGTCGGCCGATTTGCCCCCGTAAACGTGGACGGCAACCTTAACCCCCGCATTATGCGCTTCGTCGACGGCGGCGCGAATGTCGTCTTCGGTGTAGTAGTAGGCATTGTTATCGGCAGCAAGTTTGATAACCTTGGCGCCGTAAAAAATGTTTTGGTGGATCGCTTTACGAATCTCTACCGGATTTTCCGCGTCGATGTACTCGTTCAGCCAGAAGGGTCCGGCTTCGGGCGCATATTCGTGCGATTGGCCGCCGAACTCGGAGATGATCTTGCCGCTGCCGATGATAGTCGGGCCCGGGAACCAGCCGGCTTCAATGGCCTGGCGGACGGCCGTGTCGGCATAGTTGCCGCTATTGCCGACGTCGCGCAGTGCCAGAAACCCCGCGTTGAGCAGGATCTCCGCATTGTGCAGGCCGCGCGCTGTGCGGAATCCGTTGCTTTCGTGAACCAGCTTGTCTTCCCATAGCGAGCCCCCGGGGGGATTCACCGGCAGGTTCATGGTGATATGCGTATGGGCATCGACCAGGCCAGGCAAGATCCATTGATTGGACAGGTCGATGACAGTTGCACCCGGAGGGGTAGTAAGCGCAGAACCGATTGAGGATATCTTGCCATCTTGAATGACAATGACCTGGTTCTCAGTGACCGATCCGTTGGCGGGGTCGATAAGATGGCCGGCGCGAACGACGACGGTCTGTGCCAGGCAAGGGCCAGCCAGCAAAGATAAGAAAAGAATCTTGTGCATCAACCTACAACGCAGCATGCTTATGATCCAATCATCCAATTTATTGTTCACCAGTCATCCGGCTAAAAATCGTGCGAGCCCGTGAATACACGCTTTCCACAATCTTTCTCTGTTCCGGCGTATCGAAGTCATTTCTTTCATCGATCAATCGCAAGACGCGATCCATCCATTTCACAAAGTAACGGGCGTCCTCAGCAGACCGTGGTGTTGCCGCGCCCTTCTGCACGTAGATTGGACTCGTATGAGCATAAACGAACGAGTCCAAAAGAAGATGCTGCTTTTCCGGACCGGTCACGCGCGCAGCCAACCAGCCACTTCGGTCGACATCGATTTCGCCCGAGAACTTCAGGTGTGTAGGGTCTTGCGCATGCGCGGACCCTACGACATGCCCGTTCTGAATGATGTCAAGCGTATCCATGGACATGATCGACCGTGCTTCTGCTTCCACGTGGACCTTGGACGTCGACCCGGCGGAGAGATGCAGTTCGGCCCCCGGTTCTTCATTATTCACGCGAAACGAAAGCAGGGGACCGCTGGTCACGAAGGTGCGCCCAGCCTTCAAACCGGCGATCCAATCTCCGTACTTCAAAGGCGTTGCAGTCTTTACGTAAACTCGAACTGATCCGATGGTTGGCGCTCGCCAGTAGTCACTCATGGAGTCGGTTCCGGCCGCGACGGGAATGTGGTAGCCGAGGTTGAGCAGCCGGTACCAGACATCCGCCGCAACGTACTCATCGGTCCAGATACACATCAAGTCGTAGTAGTCCACTTTCCCTAAGGCAACGTCTGCAGGGAATTCCCTCGCACCAAAATAGTCCTGGATCTCGGGATCGTGCCCTTTGGAAGTGAAATAAGGATGAACATAGCCGGCCACTGCGCCTTGACGATGAGCTTGATCCAGAATCTCGGCATTGCTCGGATAATCCGCTGCGTACGGCGTGCCTAAGAAGCCGTTGTAGACAGGAAAGATATAGTTCTTGAGGTTCAAAAGTCCCATGTGTCCGCCGAAGCCGGCACGAAACTCCTCGTTGAAATACAAGATCCGGTTGAGCGTCGAATGGGGATCGACTCCTCCGATAAAGTAGGGCAGATCCAGCAAGCGGTTATTAAAGTTGGTCGGAAAATCGTTCACTACGTTGAGATCCTCAGCCGCCGCTTCCAGTAAGAGCGTGCCCGGCGTGGCGCCCAGTATCCCGCCGTAGTTCATGTGAAGATGTGTGTCGCCTGAGTACCAGCCGTTAGCAGCCAGATTCTCCAGTCGAGTCAACCGTAGCGTCACTTCCTGGGTCTTGGCCGCCGTGATCATGATCTGTTTGCGCGCAGGCTTGAATTCGAATCCCTTCATCGCCTCCACCGTCGCCTGGCCGGCCGGCAGATCCACGGAGAAAGCGCCCGATGAAGAAAAGAAGTGATCGTTCGTGATGCTCGAAACTCTGGCGAACGACCCCATCGGCGCGTAGCTCTTTCCATCGGCGCCTGACAAATAGACCCTTGCCGGCGCGGTCCGTCCCAGGTCATCCGTGATGTGCACCTTGAGCTGTCCCGTCGGTACTTTGTAGTGAAGGCTGCCGATTTTGACTTCCGATGCGCTTCCCCCGAAACCGGACATCACCCAAAGGTGAAACCTCGAACCCTCGTTCGATACATAAGCCAGGCTCTTTCCATCCGGTGACCAGGCCGGACCGAACACCTCGGAGCCAAGACGAGTTAATTGTGCCGGAATGCCGGTGGTTGCGTTTGCCAGCCACAATTGATTGCGGCCAGTGCGGTTGGACACATAAGCGATATTGTTTCCGTCGGGGGACCAGCGTGGCCGGGTGTGGTACAGCGTCTCCTCTTCCACAAGAATCCGCGCTGTCTTCGTCGCTAGGTTCATTACCCAAATATCGCCGGATCCCCAACTTACCGGTGCGGCCGATCCCTTAAGAGGGAACGACCTGCGATTGCTGAGAAACACGACTTGCTTGCCATCCGGCGAGGGACTTGCTTCCAGGCTCTGCTCGCTCTCGCCCACGGCGACCGGTTCGGGTGTCGAGCCGCCGATGCGCACCTTCCACAGGCCGAGGCCATGTTGGCCCAGGCTGGAGGTGAAGACGATCTCGTCGTTGGAGAGCCAGTTCGGGTCAACGCTGATCATCTTGGCGTGCGTGATGGACCGCAGGTTGTTCCCATCAGCATCCATCTCCCAAATGTCTATCGAACGCCCTGTATCTCTGGTAAAGGCGATGGTCTTTCCATCAGGAGACCAACTCGGCTCGCAATCATAGTCCCGGTCGCCGGTAAGTTGATTCGCAACCCCGCCATTGCGGTCTACCGTCCAGATAGAACCAGCCATGGCAAATGCAATCCGCGTTCCATCCGGCGACCAGGAGGGCGACCAGGGCCCAGTGGTCACTGGAGGAAGGTACATGCTCTCCATATACATCTGGGCGCCGCCGACAACTTTGGTTGTGGATGGATAAGCTGTCTGCATCTGCGCGGAGAGAACGAGAGAAGACGAGAGCAAGCTGACCAAAGCGACCGATTTTCCGAATAGGTTCATAGTCAAGAGGTCACTATCGAATTCCTACTTGCCCGCGCACGCTTTCGATCAACTTTTTCGAATCGTAGCCGACGCCTTCCTTGAACACGGTTTCGACGTTCTCGATATCTTCGATGTGCGTGGAGGGATCGCCTTTGATCAGCACCATGTCCGCCTGCTTGCCCGCCGCCAGGCTGCCGATACGATCCTGCCGCCCGAGGTACACGGCGCCGTTTTGCGTGGCAATCCGGATGGCTTGTTCCGGCGTAAAGCCGGCCTCCACCAGCAACTCGATCCCCCGCTGATCGCCGAAGCCGGGCAGCACGCCGCCGTTGCCGGTTGGATCTGGCCCCGAGAGCAACAAGCCGCCGGCCTTCACAAAGGCAACCTCGAAATCCATTTCCTTGCGCACCAGTGCTGTCATGGGCGAGTCCAGCGGCACTCGCGCCCGCATGGTGAGATAGCTTTGCGCGGACTCGGCAGACATGGCGTCCAGCGTGCGCTGCTGCAGCTTCGGACGCCCTGGCATAAGGGCGTCAAATACCGGCAGAGTCGATGTCACCGCGACGTGATGGGATACAAGCGATTGGATCAGTTGCTGGACATGCGGTCCGCGAACGTCCTGTTTCAACCAGCTGTCGCCGGCCTCAGCCGGGCAGACGTCCGGCTTCTTGTTCTCCACGAACTCAGTATCGCTGAAGACCGGGCCGTGTTCCAAGTTGTCGATGCCCAGTTCGATAGCCTCGGGCCAGGTTACGGAACAGAGATGTCCCGTGAGCTTCATCCCCTTTGCATGGACCTCGCGGATCGCCGCTCCCAGCTCGTCTCGCGTGATGTTCATATAGGCCTTGAACGACGTTGAGCCTTCGGCCGTCCAGTAATCCACCATCCGCTTCGCGTCGTCCGGTCCAGTCAACTCGTGCATTTGCGCGAAAATGGTAGGTGCGCCCTCGAGATAGGGCGCGCTTGCATCGATGCTGGGTCCAGCCATGTGGCCGGAATCAATGCGGCTCTTGACCTTCATATCCGTATACGGCTCAACGCTGCCTGTGGTACGCATCGTGGTGACTCCTGCCGCCAAATAGAGCGTAGGTGCGGTGTAGGGAATTTCCGCAATGAAGATGCCCGGCTCGCCCACCTTTCCATCGGCTGCCTGCACGGCAAAGGAATCCGTGTAGTAGAGATGGTTGTGCATGCCCACCAAACCAGGAATAACCGTGTAGCCCGAGAGTTCCATGCGCTGTGCGCCCTGGGGAGCGGAAGTGGCGGCAGCAGGACCGATGGACTGAATTTTGCCCTGCGCAATCACCACCGCCTGGTCTTCCCGCACCGGGCCGCCGGTCCCGTCAATCACCCGGACATGATCAAGAACAAACACCGGCGCGCTGACACTGACATATGGATTCTGGGCCATCCCGGTAAGCGCAAAACTCAGGGCGGCAAAAAGCAGTCTATTTCGCATTGCCTTGCAGAAACTCCGCGATATGTTCATTGAGGAACTTTGCATCTGCCGGATCGGCGGCGGCTCCCGCCGGATGTCCCCAAAGCGAAGGTATCGGCATCAGGGTGCAGTGAGGAATAAACTGCGCTTCGTAGCGGGCATCGGTGACGGGAAAATACAGATCGGTCGCCGACGGCATGTAGAGTAGGGGCGCCTTGATGGATCGAAGCGCCTTTTCCACATCTCCGCCGAAACCGGGCGTGGTCCCAACGTCGTGTTTTTCCCAGGTGCGCATCTGCAGAATCAGGTTGTTCGCGTCTGCACCGGGAATGAAATTGGTTCGGTAATGCTCCATCACTTGCTGGAAGGTAGTGCCGGCAGGTTCCTGCGTTCGCCACAGCTCTTGTCGCCACCATTCCTGCGAAAAGAGCCAGGCGGCCCACACCATGGAAAATGCCTGGATGCCCTTCACCGGTTCTGCAGTATAGTCACCGTCGTGAAAGGCTTCGTCGGTGGTGATCGCGGTGATCTCGCTTTCCAGGCGAACGATACCGTGGCCATACGTCTTCGCCGTACCCGAGGTGGCAACCACCCGGTCCATGTAATCGGGATAGGAGACGGCCCATTGGAATGCCTGCTGCGCGCCCATCGAGAAACCAATCACCGCCACCAGGTGCCGCACGCCAAGTTCCTGGGTCAGGAGTTGGTGCACAGCTTCGACATTGTCCCGAATCGTGGTCACAGGGAAGCGCGGGCCGTGCAGCGGCTCGGGGGTATTGCTGGGGGACGACGAGCGCCCGTTGCCGAACAGTTCCGAGGTAATCAGGAACATGCGGTTGGGGTCGAGCGCCTTACCCGGGCCGATCAGCCACTCATACCCGTGCAGGTTTGCCATGTAATGGGAAGGCATAAGCACGGCATTGTCGCCCGCTGCATTCAAGTGCCCATAGGTGCCGTAGACAATCTTGGCTTCCGGCAGCACCACGCCGCTCTCGGTGCGGAAGTTGTGCAGCACAAAGCCATGCTCCACCACCTCGGGCTTCGGCGGTATATCTTGCGCGGCGCCCACGAGCCAACAGAGACTGAGAACGCCCGTTACAAAAACTCTCATCATCACATCCATCTCCAGCGTCTGCTCGAAGTGTACGTTCTCATGCCGAGGGGCCTGGCTGAAAAGAGACATCCCACCCATATCTCGCACAAAGAACGTGCGAGATATGGGGCACCCATCTGTTCTTAGCCCTCAGCGAATCTGTCGTGGGTAAAAGGATGTGGGTCGGTGCCTGATCACTTGGTAAACAGCGCCTTAGGGCACATCGCGTGCACGCCCACATTGCCGTCCACCAGCTGGGTAATATCAACGTCTACAGCCACGCTGGTCAGCGAATAAGCGTCGTCGCGGCTCAGGTGCTTCTGCTCCACCAGAAAATTGATCATGTCACGCACCGCGAGAGTCGTGGCTTCTTTCAGATCCGGACTGAAACCCATGCTGATGTAACTGGTCGGCGTTTCGGCGCGAGGCCAAAGCAAATGCTGGTCCTTGTGAACGACAAACTTGAAGGTGCCGGTCAAGAAGGTCTCCAGCGCCGTTATATCAACCTCGCCGTTGCCTTGCCCGGCGTGCCCATCGCCCACCTCAAACAGCGCCCCCTTGGCATGCACCGGTATGTACAACGTCGTTCCGGCAACCAGCTCTTTATTATCCATATTGCCGGCATGCATCCACGGCGGACTGCTATCGATGCGGCCGGCAGACTCCGGTGGCGCGATGCCCATGCTGCCGAAGAACGGATGCAATGGAATCTCGATCCCCGGAGCAAACTTCGCAACCATCTTTTCCCGGTCAAGCGGGATGATCTTGGTACGTCCGTACGGATAGTCGTTAGGCAGAAACCCGCGCCCAGCTCCGAATCCATTGCACGACCACGGCACGTCGATGTCGACCTTCAGGATCTGAACTTCCAGCACATCGCCCGGTTCGGCCTCGGCAATGTCCACCGGCCCAGTGAGAATATGGCCGCCCGGCCCTTTGTCTTTTGTGTCGGAGTGGTAAACGTCGGCGTTGTAGGAAGGAATGTCTGCGGCCGCAACCCCTTCCTTGATCAGGCGATCGGTCGGGCCACAAGTGGAGAGAGTCTGAATTTTAACCGTATCTCCGGAGTGGACCGTAAGCACAGGCGTGGCTTTCGCCGAGTAGTAACCCCAAACGACCGTGGAAGGAGTGGCAGACAACGTGGTCTGCCCCGCGGCAACGGCTGCCAAAAGGAACGATCCTGCTGCAGCAAAAAAACACTTCATTGATGGCTCCCTGTCGACTTAGATCAGAATTGTATCTTTGCCGCAAACTGAATAATACGCGGCGCCACTGAAGTGTTCTGAATCGTTCCAAAGCCGGGTGTGCCGTACGCGACCAATGGGTCGGCATACTGCGGGTGGTTGAATGCGTTGAAAAACTCACCCCTGAAGTCCAGGGTCCGATTTTCCCCGCCAAGCTTGAAGATGCGTGAAACAGTCAAATCCGTGTTGTTCTGGTACGGACCGCGAACCACGCCGGTGCTGCTATCGCCGTAATCGGTCCCGCCATCAAGAGCAGGAGCCGGACAAAACGCGGCGCTGTTGAAGTAGTTGTTGAGCCGGCTATGGATGCCTCCGCGGGTTTCGATCTGGCCGTTTCCAATTCCAGGGCACAGCTGCGCACGCGACGTGCTGACCGAACCGTAGATGGAGCCTCCCAGCGAATCGGTAATAGTAAGGCGGTCTCCGCTCTGGATGGTAGTCACGCCGGAAACCGCCCAGCCATTGACCGCCTGTCGCACCATGGTATTGCCTTGCTGCAGCAAAGGCAGCTCCCAGCGGTAAGCCAGGGCCACGCGGTTAGTCCGGTCGAAAGCGGCCGGTCCCCACCGTTGATGGCGATCGTCGGAGTTATTGCTGTCCCCGCTGCCCCCTTCAAACGTTGCGTTATAGCCTTGCCCCTGCACATCGGTCATCGCTTTTCCCCACGTATAGGCAGCCTGCAACAGAACGCCGCGGCTCATCTGCCGCCGTACATTCACCTGCATGCTGTTGTACATCGAGAAGCCGTACGACTCGATGCGGGTCAGTCCGCCCGGTGAGAATCCAGTGTAAGGAACGCGCGCCGAGGCATTGGCCACCGTGTTGGTGGTAATCCCATTGATCGGGGCGCCTGGGCTGGCGAGCAGAGCCTCGTTGATATTGCGGCCTTCCAGCAAACGTGTGCCCCGCGTTCCCACGTAAGCAAGATCGAAGACGGTCGACGGCGACAACTGCCGCTGAACGTCGAGGTTGTACTGCTGCGTCATGGGCGAATCGTAGTTCTTGGCAATGATGTCCGCACTCAGTTCCGACGTTGGCGTGCGCAGCGGGAACGAGCCAGGAGCGGGAGCCGGGTTATACGGGTCCTGGAAGGTAGCAGCACTGTTGCCGGCCCCCGACAATGCACGGATAGCCACGAAAGGCGGACCGGTCAACACCTGCAGGGTAGAATTCCCGTTGGGGCGGGTATAGTACACGCCGTAGCCCCCGCGCACTGCGGTCTTCGACGATACCGTGGGCGTCCAGGCGAAACCAAAGCGGGGTCCGAAGTTGTGCATGGGCAGATCGTTGCTGGTAACGGAGTGGCCCGAGAGACGCGTGACCCCGGTGGGCAACGTGCCCGGGAAATTCGACGCCACCACAAAACCCGCATACGTGCCGGCAGCGGTCGCCGGGGTGGCGGCGAGTAGGTTAGGGAAGGCGCTGCTGAGCTTTCCCAGGGCTTCGCCGATGTTGCTATTGAGTTCCCAGCGCACCCCGAAGTTGAGGGTAAGATTCGGGCGTATCTTGTAGTCATCCTGCAAGAACGTCGACATATCGTAGGCGCGGAAATACTTCGTGAGATCGCCGGCAAATCCATAGCTTAGGAAAATATTGCTATTGCCGCTCCCGTTCTGGGTGCCGCTCTGGCCGAGCAGGAAGTCGGAGAAAGTAAGAAATTCGATCTCGCCCCGGCGGGGGCCATCGTCGGCGAAATCGAACTGCTGGCGTTCAAACTCGAAGCCGGCGCGGAGGTTGTGACGTCCGTGCGACCAGGAAACCTGATCGCCCGCCTGGTAGGTGTTCACCACTGAATCGGAAAAGTCGTTGAAGCCCCCGCTCAAGCTGAACAATCCGGAGATTTCGGTGACCGGCAGGTAAGGAAAGCCAGGATCACCAGGGGTGATGCCGAGCGAACTATCCGAAATTTTCGTCTGGCTCTGCAACACGCCGGTGTTGCGTACGAAAGCGACCAGGGCCTCATTCAGGAAGTGCGGGGTCAGCGTGGAAGTCAACCTGAGCAAGCCTATGTCATTGGTGAACTGCGTTTTCAGCGCAAAGCCAGGGGGGCAGCCAGGGCTGCAACTGCTGAACGGATCCAATTGCGGATCGCGGGAATAGAAAAAGCGCTGGCTCAGCCGATGCTTTTCCGAAATCTGGTAGTCAGTGTTGACCAACACCTCGTCCTCGGTGAAGGTGCCTGGGATGCTGTAGGAGGAAAAGCCAAAGGCCGTGCCCGCCGTAACCGTGTTCGGAGTGGGGATAAGGTAGCCACCGCTCGAGTTTTTCATGTTAAGCAGGGCGAGAGCGACCGGGTTGATGTTCGAACCGTTGCAACTCACCTGCGTGCCGCCGTAGGCCGTGGGCTGGTTACAAAAGATGCTGCCGATGGCTGCGGCCGAGCGATTGTTGGTAATTGCCGGCAAGGTGTTGCTGGAGAACGAACTTGAGCTCAAGCCGTTAATCTGCCTGGTCCCTTGGTAGGACCCGAAAAAGAAGATCTTGTCCTTCTTGATCGGCCCGCCGATGGCGCCGCCAAACTGGTTCTGCTTCATGTCCGGGCGCGGTAAGCCCTGAGCGCTGAGAAAGGTATCGTTGGCATTCAGCTTGTTGTTGCGAAAAAACTCCCAGGCTGCTCCATGGAACTGATTGCTTCCGGATTTCGTAATCACTTCCACGTTCGCCCCGGCATCACGTCCGAAACCGGCATCGTACATCGTGGTCTGAATCTTGAACTCTTCGATAGCGTCCGGGTTGGGAATGGGAATGCCCCCCTGCTGGACAAAGTCGCCCCCGCGGCCGCTGCCGAAATTGTTGATGTCCGCTCCGGCCATAATGAAGTTATTGCTGATGTTGCTGGCGCCGTTTACATAGACATCAATCGTTCCCCGGCCAAGTTGGGAGGCGTCGTTCACATTTCCCGCCACTCCCGGTGAAAGGGTGAGGATCTGGGTATAGTTGCGCTCAGTGAGCGGAAGCGACTGAATGGTATTGCCCTGGACCGTGGTTCCCAGGGTGGCGTTTTCCGTCTGCAAAACCTCGCCCGAAGCCGACACCTCCACCGTCTCCTGTTGCGCGCCCGGAGACAGAGCCAAGTTGACCGTACTGGTCTCAGTCACGGTAACTTTCACGTCATCGGGCACGCCGGTTTTAAAACCCGGCGCGGAGAAGCGCAGCTGGTAGGCGCCGGGGGGCAGAAGGTTGAATCGATAATTGCCGGTCTGGTCGGTGGTCGCGTTGGCCTGGATGCCTGTTGCTTTTGAGGTCAAGGTGACGGTCGCGTTCGCAATCACCAACCCGGCCACGTCGGTGAGGCGCCCGCTGATCGCGCCGGTGGACTGGGTTTGGGCTGAAGCAAGCCCTGCCGACAAAAGCGCACCGGCGATCAGGACGAGGATTAGAAGGCTGAAAAAAGACCTTTTGCGACGCTGCATACAACCTCCGAAGTGTGCTCGATCTGCGCCTGGAAGTGCTCCAGGCGACGTGAAAGCTGCTGATTCTCTGGACTGTGAACAAAGACTGCGGACGAAAATTGAGCCCATTCGCCGGAAACAGACCCGATACTCGCAGATTGAAGGGTCTGAGAAGTCTAAGGCGTGGGGCGATTATTGGTCTTGGAGTGGATCGAAAACAATCGGGCGGGACCCTTAATTTGTAGGAATTATCCCCTAGTCTCCCTTAAGGGAGAAGCAGCCACCGCACTCAGGGCACGACGATGCCGTTGCGCACCGCATAACGAACCAGCTCTGAGGTAGAGCGAATCGAAAGCTTGCGATTGATATTGCTGCGGTGGGCTTCTACCGTCTTTACACTTACCCGCATGGCAACGGCAACGTCCTTATTTCCTTTACCTTCCGCCAGCAGCTGAACCACCTGTCGTTCTCGGGTGGTTAGTTCGAGAAGGGTTTCCGCCGGTTCTGTGCTCGTGCTGCGGTTTAAATATCCCTTGAGCACAACCTCAGTGACATTTGCGGTGAAAAAGGGCTTGCCTGCGGCGACCGCCTTTACGGCAGCGATCAAATCCTGCTCAGCGTCACTCTTGAGGACATATCCTCGCGCGCCG
>Ga0302324_100022422_pt1 | contig 12266 bp, 10 predicted proteins | sample Palsa_T0_1_FD_201949 | JGI IMG/M metagenome (GOLD analysis project Ga0302324, IMG submission 201949) | Peat permafrost microbial communities from Stordalen Mire near Abisko, Sweden - Palsa_T0_1 | ecosystem: Environmental > Terrestrial > Soil > Palsa > Peat permafrost | place: Sweden: Abisko...
TGGCCCGTCGACTGCGCTCCCAGGGCCATGCGAATGCCGATCTCGTGCGTGCGTTGGGAAACCGAGTAGGCGATCACGCCATACAGGCCCCGGTGCGCGGTGCGCCGATGTGTTGGCGATGATCTGAAAACGTTGTTTTCTGAACTTCGGGCCGGCCCGCCATGGGCGTGATCCAAACGGCTTAGGCCTTACGCTTACGGGTCGAGAAGCGGGCATCCTGCGCGATCACCAATCCTCGACAGTCTGGTCGCAATTCGTCGACAAAAGCCCCCTCGGAAATCTTGACGTGTCCCCAGGTACCTGTTTGCCGACAGTCATCCCCGAGGCGGCAGCCTGCAACTCGTCAAGAGGGCCACTGGCGGCCCTAAGAAGCACAAAGTGATCGGGGACAAAGTTTGAGGCCCCCCCTTTTCGTGTGCAAGAATGTACACTAACCGCTCTCAGCGGTAACGTGAATTCGAGCAAACTGGCGCGATTGGACATATCGAGCGGCTGGACGATTCGGGCTTGTGCGGGCCTTTCGATAGAAGCGGCATTCATGGAGTAGCTCAGGCCCCTGGCGCGATCTGATTCAGAGGGCCGCTCTACCGGCGCCTCCTTCTCCGTCCATGCGCTCCAAGGCCACCTGGTCCAAGCCGCGCTCGGTGGTGGACGGCCTTACCCAACCAACCAGGTTCGCGGCCGAATTTCCCAACGCCGCACCGCGTTGCTTGAGGTACTCGCCGGCCTCTTCGGCCTTGGCCTTTACGCGCCCGCCTGCTTGCCTACCCGCCTGCGTCGCCCCCAGAATGCCAATGGCGACGCCGACAACCAAGACCGACAAAAAAGCACCCGAATTCCCGATTATCCATATTTATTGCGCCTTGCCAGAGTTACCGCTCCAGAGCAGATACAAAGACTCTTCGGCGCGCGGATCTGCTTCCCGCGCACGCGATCCGCTTATTGTGGATACCAATGCTGCATCCCACCAGTTGCTTTGGAGGCGACTAGGTGTACTCGAATTGAACACGGCCGGTGCCCCGCGACCGGATTGTACCGGTCGCGAGTGCCGCCCAGACTTCAATACGACCCGCCACCGGCATGCCGGGTCACCGGTGTCTCTTCATTACCGTCCCAGTAGGGCGTCGCTCCATAGTACCTGAAGATTTCGTTCCGCCAAGTGTTATCCAGCATGTCCGGCCAATGTTCTTTGTCGAACCCCGGAGCATTTTCCAGCTTCGTCTTGTCGATGTCAAGAATAAAGTGCTTCTGGTCCTCGTCAACTCTGAGAGTGGACCAAGGTAACGCGAACAGCTTGCTGCCCATACCGAGGAATCCGCCGAAGGACAGGACGGCGTACGCCACCTTACCGGAAGCGATGTCGATCATGATTTCGTCCACTGTTCCGAGGGTCTCTCCAGCTGGGTTCTGCACGGAATCGCCGGTTAGTGTACTTGCAGCGAGCACCCGACGATAGCGTTTGTCAGGGTCGGTTTTGGTGATCTTAACTTGTTGTTCCATAGAATCTCCTAGGCCCTTCCACTATGCATCTCTAACACCGTTCCAGTCTTGGCTTGACGACTCCACCAATTGCACCCGAGCCATCCGGAGACATCGGCAAATCGCGCATTTGAGGTGCAGCTCTTGCATCTCGGCTCTGATGCACGAAGGCAGCGGGGTGTCGGTCCCACGAACCAGCTCTTGGTCGTCAAATGATCCAATATGGTCGAAACGTTGACACTTGACCGCGCAGTGAGACGAGAACGTCGTCTCGTCCGCGACGCGCATACGCTGGACGGTTGCCGGCGTTCGCCACGGCCGGGGCGGGCCCTCCACGATGGATATTCCGCTATGGCCAAATGCCGTTCAGTGTTGCCGCAAAAGTCGCCGCCTCCGTTGAAGACGTGCCTACTCAAAGACAGTGGCTTCACGTTGCCGTTCTCATACCTTGGCTTCGGTCCCCAATCTGCAAGTGTTATGGCCCGAAAGAGAGGTAATTCATGTCGACTCTGTTGATTGTTCTTCTGGTGTTGTTCCTACTCGGCGGCGGCGGGTGGGGGTATTCACGTTTTCGCAGATAGGGCCTCCCGCAGCGGGGCCATGATCGCGTCGAGAATGCGGCCACCAGGTACTCCACCGTACAATCTAAGCATGGAATCCTGCGTGCGGGAGCGCATGAGATTACCATTTTCTTCCCCTTGGTGATCGGAGGGTCAAAGCGTGCCTCCGATCACCACTTTTGTACTCCAGGGAAAGGTTGGTAGTCTGGCTGACGGGAACCTCCAGCCACGATGATAGATCGAAGGATCAGGGCGAGTCGCCTGGCGGCTGCACTCTCGACGAGTTTGCTGCCGGTGGCGCATCGAAGCGGCAATGCCAAACTCGAATTCACACTCGAAGGACCGGGGGGGATCGCGAGCAATCGATTCGGGAATTCGGTATCGTCTGGCGAACAACCCGAACCAGAGAGGAAGCGTTGAAGTCCGGTACGTTGGATTTCCACTGTGGCATTACGGACGTAAACTGGCATCCAACCCGCGCATGAAATCACCGATTTGCGGAAGCGATTCTCGAAGGAGCCATGACCTGCTCATTTTTCGGTGGGATGACCGCCCGTGAAGGATAACGAACTCGCAAAGGGCTTTCCGGTCGTTTGCGTGGGAGGTTCTGCCGGTGGCCTCGACGCCTATACGCGCTTGCTACGGCATCTGCGGGCCGATATGGGTGTTGCTGTTGTCATCGTTAATCACTTGAGGACCGTGGCCACTCTGCTCCACGAGATTCTCCCGCGCTACACGAAGATGCCGGTCGAACTGATCACGGAAAAACTGCTCATCCAGCCCAACCGTGTGTTCGTCATCCCAGAACAGCGTGATCTACACGTTCTTGCTGGAGAGTTTCGATTAAAGCCGATATCAAAGCCGAGGGGATGGCCCGATGTGATTACGGTTTTTCTGCGCTCCTTAACGCAGCACTGGGGCGGCAAGCTTATCGCCGTCATTGTCTCCGGCTATGATGGCGATGGGGCAGCGGCGCTGTGCGGCATCAAAGAAGTGGGAGGCATCACAATCGCGCAGAAACTCGACACAGCCGGGCAACCAGATATGCCTGGAAGCGCAATCGCGAGCGGGTGTATAGACTTCGTCCTTTCCCCCGAGGGTATTGCTCAGGAAATTATACGAATTGCCCACGCTGCATCATCAGTTCATTGATACGCCCCGTATACGGATCGTGGCACTATCGACCGCATTTCCCCAAGCAACTTGAGCGCGACTAGGCAGGGGCACGAAACATCCGGTCCTGGTACTCGAATCCGTTCTAAGCTGCGGGCAGGTACTCGCCCTTTGCCGCGTCTTTCGGAATTTGCGCATCGGCGCTAAGCTAATAGCGAGGGTTTTTCGGTGACCCCTTCCGACGCTTTTGGCCGCTAAGATCAAGTTCACTAGTTGCCAGATGGCGGGAATGGCGACTGTCGCACCCGATGCAGTCTCGGAACGTTGCTCAGCACAAGCTAGCTGCTACAGTAGCAGGGAATGGGAGCAAGTCGTCGTGGCGATAAAAAAGCGTAAGGCGCAGGGGCCGGAAGGAACCTTCGAACCGAGAGCGATTGAGCCATCATCCGGGCATGATGCCCCAGGATGCCCCGTAGTGGGCATCGGTGCGTCGGCCGGGGGGCTGGCGGCATTTGAAGCCTTCTTTTCCGGCATGCCCGCCGACACCGATCCAGGCATGGCCTTTGTCCTGGTGCAGCACCTGGCGCCGGACCATAAGAGCATCCTCACCGACTTAGTCAAGCGTTATACCCGCATGAAGGTCTTCGAAGTGGCCGACGGCATGGCGGTCAAGCCCAACTGCGCCTATATTATCCCGCCTAACCGGGACATGGCCTTGCTCAACGGCACGCTACAGTTACTGGAACCCGCCGCGCCGCGTGGCCATCGTCTGCCGATTGACTTTTTCTTCCGCTCCCTGGCCCAGGACCAGCGCGAGCGGGCCATCGCCATCGTGCTCTCAGGGACCGGCAGTGACGGCACTCAGGGGGTGCGGGCGATCAAGGGCGAAGGCGGCATGGCAATCGCGCAAAATCCGAAATCCACCGAATACGACGGAATGCCGACGAGCGCCATTGCCACCGGCTTGGTGGATTATGTGCTGCCGGCGGCCGAGATGCCGGCCCAACTCATCGCCTATGTAGCGCACGCGTTCGGGAAAACATCATTTCCGGTCTCTCCGGCGGCCCCCAAGTCCGAAGACGCGCTGAAGAAGATTTTCCTGCTGTTGCGCGCTCAAACCAGTCACGATTTTTCTCAATACAAACAAAGCACCGTCGTCCGGCGCGTCGAACGGCGCATGGCGGTGCACCAGATCGAGCGGTTGGAAGAGTATGTCCGCTATTTGCCGCAGACCCCAGCCGATGTGGAGGCGCTCTTTTGCGACCTTTTGATCGGCGTCACCAGCTTCTTCCGGGACCCGGAGGCATTTGGGGCACTCCAGGAACATGCCATTCCGCGGCTTTTTGCCGGCAAATCCACGGGCGCGTTGATTCGCGTCTGGGTGCCTGGTTGTTCCACCGGTGAAGAAGCCTATTCCCTCGCCATCTTGCTGCAGGAGCGCATCGAGGAGTTGAAGCAGAGTTTCAAGCTGCAGGTATTTGCCACCGACATTGACCGCCGCGCCATCGATTGTGCACGCGCCGGCATTTACCCGGCCAGCGTTGCCGCCGACATCTCCCCGGAACGACTGGCGCGCTTTTTCTCCCAGGAGCCGGACGGCAGCGCCTACCGCATCCAAAAAAACATCCGCGACAGGGTGATCTTCTCCGAGCAGGACGTGATCAAAGACCCGCCGTTCTCCAAACTCGACTTGATCAGTTGCCGTAATTTGTTGATCTATATGGGTGGCGCACTGCAGAAGAAGCTCTTCCCCATGTTCCACTACGCGTTGAACCCTGGCGGCATGCTTTTCCTGGGCACGTCGGAAACCGTAGGCGAGTTTGTGGACCTCTTTGCCACGCTGGATCGCAAGTCGAAGTTGTATCAACGCCGGGCGGAGGTCGCCGGCGCACACCGCACGGGGCTGATCTCTCGGCTGCCCGACGATGGACCCGTCCCACGGCCCTCCGGCAAGGTGGCTGGCGAAAGCAAGATCCCGGTGCGCGAGTTGACCGAGCAGGCGCTGCTGCAACAGTACGCCCCTCCCGGCGCAGTTGTCAACGAACGCGGCGACATCTTTTACCTCCATGGCCGCACAGGCAAGTACCTGGAGCCGGCTCCCGGTGAGGCTGGCATGAACATCCTGAAGATGGCCCGGGAAGGTTTGCGGCCGGACTTAACTACCGCCCTGCACAAGGCCGTGGCGCTCAAAGCGCCAGTGCGGCACCCGGGCCTGCGGATCAAAACCAACGGCGATTTCACGGTCATCAATCTGACGGTCCAGCCGGTGCCTGCGCGATCGGATTCAGACGTCTCGGCCAAACTATTCCTGGTCGCTTTTGAGGATGCCCCGGCGCCCAGCCGGCAACACTCTGAAACGGCCGCTGTCTTAGGTGCAGGGGAGGAGGCTGGCGAGATCGCCACGGACGTCGATGCGCGTGTTGCGACGCTGAAGCAGGAATTGCGGGCCAAGGAGGAATATCTCCAGACCACCAACGAGGAATTGGCAACATCCAACGAGGAGCTCAAATCCTCTAACGAGGAAATGCAGTCCGTGAACGAGGAGCTGCAATCTACCAACGAGGAACTGGAGACCTCCAAGGAAGAATTGCAATCGGTGAACGAGGAGTTGGGCACGGTCAACACCGAACTGCAGAACAAGGTGGCCGATCTGTCGCGCTCCAACAACGACATGAACAACCTGCTGGCCGGCACGGGGATCGGCACTATCTTTGTGGACCATCAACTGCGCATCCAGCGCTTCACCCCCACGGTGACTCAGGTGATCAATCTCATCCTGACCGACGTGGGGCGGCCGGTGAGCCATATCGTTTCCAACCTGGTGGGCTATGACCGGCTGGCGGCGGACGTGCGGGATGTGCTGGACAGCCTGGTGCCCAAGGAAGTTGAAGTTCAGACCCAGACGGGTACGTGGTACCTGCTGCGTATTCGCCCCTATCGCACTCTGGAAAATGTAATCGAAGGGGCGGTGATCACCTTCACCGAGATTACTGAGATCAAGAAGGCGCAAGCGGCGCTACGGGAATCCGAGGATCTCCGCCGCTTGGCGGTGGTAGTGCGCGACGCGCACGATGCCATCGCGGTGCAGGACTTGGAGGGTCGGATCCTGGCCTGGAATCCAGGGGCCGAAAGGATGTACGGCTGGAGCGAAGCCGAGGCTTTGGCGATGAATATTCGCGACTTGATCCCGGAGAGCCGGCGGGAGGAAACGTTGGCCATGCTCCGGAAACTGAGCCGGGCTGAAGTGATGGAGCCGTACCGCATGCCACGGATTGCCAAAGATGGCCGGATCGTGGAGGTCTGGCTAACCGCCACAGCGCTGGTGAACGACTCCGGTGGAGTGTACGCTATTGCTACGACGGAGAGAAAGGTACAATCAGAGCCATGACTCCGGAAGACGACCTTTCAGATCCGATTGTTGAACGCTCTACGGATTTGTCAGGCCCGCCGGAGGCAGATGCAGGACAAGTTCTGCGCAAGCGGGCCGAGGCGCTAGCCGGTGAAAGAGCCGGCGAGAGGCCGGAAGACCTGGAGGCGCCGCCGCTTGAGGTAGCGTTGCGCGCGCTCCACGAACTGCGGGTGCATCAGATCGAACTGGAGATGCAGAACGAGGAGTTGCGCCGGACTCAGCAGGAACTGGAAGCCTCGCGAGAGCGGTATTTCGACCTGTACGATCTGGCGCCGGTGGGCTATTTGACGCTCAGCGAAAAGGGTTTGATTTTGGAGGCCAATCTAACTGCCGCCAAACTGCTTGGTGTGGCAAGAAGCGCTCTAGTAAAGCAGCCCCTATCCCGCTTTATCCTTCCCGCGGATCAGGACATCCACTACCAGCACCGCAAACAGCTCTTGGCAACAGCCGCGCCACAGTCATGGGAACTGCGGCTGCTGAGAAAGGCCGCCGAGCCCTTCTGGGCGCGCGTGGAGGCAACCACGGCGCAGGACTCCGACGGGGCCTCCGCATGGCGCGCCGTGGTGAGCGACATCACCGAGCGCAAGTTTCAGGAGAAGGAAAGGGCAAACATCGAGACCCGATACCGGCAACTGCAGAAGGCCGAAGGACTGGGGCGCATGGCCGGGGCCATCGCCCACCGTTTCAACAACGACCTCGCAGCGGTGATGGGGAACCTCGAACTGGCCATTGGCGACTTGCCGCAGGCCGCGAGACCCGACGAACGACTGACCGATGCCTTGCGTGCGGCTCGCGAGGCGGCGGAGGTGAGCAAATTGATGCTGACCTACCTCGGCCAAACGCAAGCCCGGCATGAACTGCTGGATCTCTCCGAGATCTGCCGTCGGAGTGTCCGCCTTCTACGAGCCGCCATGCCAATAGACCGGGCACTGGATGCCACCTTACCATTCCTCGGTCCGGGCATCAGCGCGAATGCGAATGAGATACAACAGATCCTCACCAATCTGGTGACCAATGCCTGGGAGGCGGAGGGCGACGGCAGGAACGCCGTTCACCTGAACGTCAAGACGGTTGCCCCGGGGGAGATCCCTGCAGGGTGTTGCTTTCCCCTGGACTGGTTGCCACGTGATAATGCCTATGCTTGCCTCGAAGTGATGGATCGGGGTAGCGGGATCGCGGAAAAGGATATCGAAAAAATCTTCGACCCGTTTTTCTCCAGCAAGTTTGCTGGAAAGGGCTTGGGCCTGTCGGTCGTTCTGGGAATTGTTCGGGCGCACAGAGGAGCCGTCGCGGTGGAGACCGAACTGGGCCGGGGGAGTACCTTCCGCATCTTCCTGCCGTTGTCAAACGAAGAAGTCTTCAGCCAGCCGGACGAAGCGCCGAAATCGCCTGAGGCTGCTTGGGGCGGCACAGTGCTGCTAGTTGAAGACGAACTGATGGTGCGCAAACTCGGCCAAAGCGCACTTACGAGCCTTGGTTTTGCCGTGCTCCTGGCCAAGGATGGCGTCGAGGCTATGGAAGTGTTCCGGCAGCACAAGGATGAAGTCCGCTGCGTGGTTTGCGATGTGACCATGCCGCGCATGGACGGCTGGGAAACATTGGCCGCTCTGCGCAAGTTAGCGCCCGGCCTCCCGGTCGTCCTGGCCAGCGGCTACGACAAAGCCAGTGTAATGGCAGGCGATCATCCAGAACTCCCCGAGGCTTTCCTGAGTAAGCCGTATCGACTCGACGAGCTTCGCGATGCCATCCGCCGCGCCCTGGCCGGCAAGAAGTAACTAAACGGCGCCTCAGATCCGCGCGCTGCCTGTCCACCGAAAGACACGGCACCGAGAACAACCGCCACGGGACTACGATGGCGAATGACGACCACGCCGAGGCGTTGGCGGTGACCATTTGCCGCGGATGTGCCCAGGCACGGCGAGAGAAGAGTTTGGCCGTCAAGCCCAACGGGGTGTATGCCATACGATGGAAAGAAAGGTACGATCAGAGTCATGCGTGAGCAAGATGCCCGTTCCGAGCCGGCTGTCAATCCTTCCGGTCATTCGGCGGCCTCGCCCGAAAAAGACTCAGGGAAAGGTCTCCGCCAGAGGGCGGAGGCGCTAGCCTCTGAAAAGGCCGGGGGGATGCCGGAAAACTTAGAGGCTCTATCGCCCGAGGCAGCGCGGCTCGCCCTCCACGAACTGCGGGTTCACCAGATCGAATTGGAGATGCAGAACGAGGAACTGCGCCGGACTCAGCAGCAACTGGAAGCCTCGCGGGAGCGGTATTTCGACCTATACGATCTGGCGCCGGTGGGCTATTTCACACTCAACGAACAAGGGTTGATTCTGGAGGCAAATCTGACGGCCGCCAAGTTGTTTGGCGTGGCAAGAGGCGTTTTGATCAAGCAACCCCTATCGCGCTTTATCCTCCCCGAAGACCAGGACATCCATTACCGGCACCGCAAAGCGCTCTTGGAAACGGGCACCCCACAGTCGTGGGCCTTGCGGGTCCTGAAGAAGGATGCCGTACCGTTCTGGGTGCGGGTGGATGCCACCGCGGCACAGGGCGCTGATGGGACCTCCGTATGGCGCGCCGTGGTGAGCGACATCACGGAAAGCAAGCGGGCGGAGCGAGCGCTCCAGACGACCAATGCCGAACTTCAGGAATTTGCTTATGCCCTTGCGCACGACCTCCAGGAACCTTTGCGTATGGTGGTGAACTTCTCTCAACTACTGGCAGAGGAGTACGCAGGAAAGCTGGGCGAACACGCAGACAAATATGTCGCTTATGCCGTCGAGGGCGCTTTGAGAATTGAAGGTCTCCAGCAAGGCTTACTCAACTATTTGGAGGCTACCGAACGGGACGGTCATCGCTTATCACCGGTTGATTGCAACCGCGTGCTATCACAGGCGCTGTTATCCCTCCAAACGGTCATTCAACAGAGCCGGGCTGCGGTCACTTCTGATCCGTTGCCGACCGCGGTGGGCAATGAGGCTATGCTGATGCACCTTTTCCGGAACCTGATTGGCAATTCGATAAAATACAAGGGCGCGGCGGAGCCTGCGATCCATATTTCTGCTTTGAGAACTGCAGAAGGTTGGCTATTCTCGGTGAGAGATAACGGCGTCGGCATTGATCCGACGGACGCCGAGTTCGTATTCGGCATGTTCAAGCGTCTGCACGGCAAGGAGATCCCCGGCGCGGGCATTGGGCTCACACTTTGCAAGAAGGTGGTTGAACGTCATGGCGGACGCATCTGGGTGGAATCGGAAGCAGGTCGCGGCTCGGTTTTCAAGTTCACGATTCCCACGGAGGGCCCGCGTTGACGATTCGCCACTTCGCCGAGTTCCACCTTTCATTTTCGAAGATCTGAATGATCGCCTCTAGTGGCGCCCTGGTTCGAACCGCATGTACCATCCGGTCAGATACCTAATGGAATCTTGGGTAGTGGGTCAGTTTGAATGGCCCGTGGCGTGCGTTAAGCCTTCTTGCCCCATCGCGCCTTAGCGCCCTTCTTGCCTATCGCCTTGAGTTCGCGCTTCGTTCGGTTCGCCGCGCGCGCCTTGCCGCCTTTCGCGCCCAACGCTACAGCGTGAGGGTCCTTTCCCGCGTTAGGGTCATCGAGTGGCTTTCCGTCCAGCTTTTCGCCTATAGCCTGCTCTACAACGAGGCGCGCGATGACGCTGAAATCTCGGTCCTTGCTCGGCTTTCCGGTAGGCATATCGATCAGTTTACCATGCCAGTCAAGTCCCCCGGCAGGACGCGCGCTAAACGCGATTGCGACTCAGCTCAACGCGCTCGCTCGCTAAGCGCGAGGATGCGCGAAAAAATGCGCGTTCAGACTTGCCTTTGCAATTCAGCGGGAGTATGATTTAGAGGAATACTCAGAAGCCAAGGGGTTCGGGATAGGCGACAAAACTTACCCGAACCCACTGGCCGGATGAAAGCGCGAAGGGCAACGCCCTTAGTGTTTCCATTCGACTATACCACAACAATGAAAGGGTGGCAAGTCCAATGAAGAGCGTCGAAGAGTACGAGAAAGACCTCGATGAATTAAGAGCAGACAAGCAAGAAATCGAAGCCCTTATGGCTCGCGATCTCAAACGCGAACTCGAACGGATACAGGCCAGCGAAGAACATATTCAGGCAAAAATCAAACGTTCCATCGGACACGCGGCGACATCTAATGGGCACGCCGCATCGCATCCTGAATACAGGATGGAAATGAAGCTGGCGGACAAGGGTGTACTGTGCTTAAAGTCAGTTGACGAAGCATGGCTCAGCCCCACTGAGATTGGTATAAGACTTGTCGCTGCGGGTGCGGTAGTAGACGCGCCGAACTTGGCGGGACACCTCAGTACCGCCCTGACGCGCCGTATGAAATCACATTCACCCGACCTGCACCTACAGAAACACAAGGGGCGCTATCGCTACAGAACCCCGGAGCGGCCATTGGATGTTGAGTCGACAGACGCTTGAGAATAAATCTGAAATTACACAACCGATCTCTTGCTTTGCAGCCTACCGCTAGGCTATAATGGTCAGTATGAATAGGCTAGATGCAAACCGCCGCGCACACGTGATCCGATGTTTGGTGGAAGGTAATTCCATCCGATCTACGGTACGTATCACGGGTGTTGCCAAGAACACGGTGGCCAATCTGCTGGTCGATGTCGGCACGGCGTGCACAAGGTATCAAGACCGAACGCTCCGAAACCTCGCCTGCGCCCGCATTCAATGCGACGAGATATGGAGTTTCGTCTATGCCAAGGAAAAAAACGTCACTGCCGGCATTGCGGCTGAACAGCGGATGGCGGGAAGCGTCTGGACCTGGACAGCCATTGACGCGGACACCAAGCTCGTGCCCTGCTGGCTTGTGGGCAAGCGCGATGGCGGATGCGCCACGGAATTTGTACAAGACCTCTGCAATCGGCTCAGCCATCGCGTACAGCTTACCACAGATGGATTGAAGGTGTATCTAACGGCAATCCAAGACGCCTTTGGAAACCAAATTGACTACGGCATCCTGCACAAGGTATATGGCTCGGAGCGGCCCGACGCGGCCCGCTACAGCCCCGCGACGTGCGTCGGATGCGAGAAGAAAACCGCCATCGGCTCACCCGACCCGGACCATGTGAGCACGTCCTACGTTGAACGCGCCAACCTCACCATGAGGATGTCGATGCGCCGTTTCACGCGCCTCACCAATGCTTTCTCCAAGAAGATCGAAAATCACGCCGCCGCCGTAGGGCTGTACTTCATGTGGTACAACTTCGGGCGCGTTCACCAGACCCTTAAGATGACCCCAGCTATGAAGGCCGGTATCGCCGCCCGCCCCTGGACCGTCGAAGAAATCATCGGGTTGCTGGATGCCGAAAATTCAAACTGACCCACTACCGAATCTTGCCCTAATCGGTGTGTCAAAATCGCTGGCCTTGGCGGCGAAAGTGACACTGTGATGAAGTCTGGAATCGATATAAGTTAATGATTGTAATGCGTTTAACAAATACTTCTCCGTGTTGTTGGCCGTCGGGTTGTATTCCGAGCCGTATACGGCATCGCTCGAAGCTTTGCAGTTGTACAGCGCGGGAGTGCGCGCGGCGCTTTCGTCCGATCCTGGTGCCGCCCGGCCGCTATTGGAACGGGCCATCGTAATCGATCCAAAATTCGCCATGGCATACGCTTTCTTGGGGCGAGTAGAGGGTGACATGGAGCCCGGGCTG
>Ga0302324_100022425_pt1 | contig 12265 bp, 7 predicted proteins | sample Palsa_T0_1_FD_201949 | JGI IMG/M metagenome (GOLD analysis project Ga0302324, IMG submission 201949) | Peat permafrost microbial communities from Stordalen Mire near Abisko, Sweden - Palsa_T0_1 | ecosystem: Environmental > Terrestrial > Soil > Palsa > Peat permafrost | place: Sweden: Abisko...
ACTACCACGAAAACTGGACCTACCAAGGCGGCGCATTCGAGCAGTGGTTTGATGAGTCGTGGACCGCCAGCCTCGCGCAGGACACCGCGAATCGCCTGATCCGCGAGGACACAAATGCGCTCGTCGCCGGCCGCGTCTTGCCTTTGACCGGCTTCCCCGTGTTCAATATCAAGCCGATCGCCGGCGGCTCGCAGTTAACCCACGAACTGGCGTCGTATTTCCTCGACTGGCTGGCGCATCCCACCTACGACAGCTATTGGAAGCAGTGGTCGATCGAAGAGAACTACCAGAACATTCAGGTCCCCGCGCTCACTATCGCGGCCTGGTACGACCTGTTCCAGGGCGGCTCGTTGCGCAATTACCTTGGCCTCAAGGCCCATGCAGGAAACCAGGCCGCGCGCGATGGGCAACATCTGCTCATCGCCATCGGCGGACACTCCGGCTGGAGCCCCAAGGTAGGCGATGTCGATTTCGGCCCCGACGCAGCCTTTGACGAGGCCGCGATCACGCTCGACTGGTTCGAATACTTGTTGCTGGGCAAGCAAAACCAGTTCGCGAGCGGGAATCCCGTCAGAATTTTCGTGATGGGCAAGAACCAGTGGCGCGATGAGCCCGCGTGGCCCCTCGCGCGCGCCATGCAGACCCAGTACTATCTCCACTCCGAGGGCAAGGCCAACAGCGCTGCTGGCGACGGTTCGCTTTCCCCGGCGGCGCCAACCAAGGAAGCCGCCGACACGTTTGTCTACGACCCGGCCAATCCAGTTCCCACCGTGGGCGGTCCGCTCTGCTGCGATTCCGTTCATCTCGCACCTGGACCACGCGATCAGAAAGACGTGGAAGCCCGCTCCGGCGTGCTCGTTTATTCCACCCCGCCGCTCGATCAGGATCTCGAAGCCACGGGCCCGGTCACTCTTGATCTCTTCGCGAGGTCCTCTGCTGTCGACACCGACTTCACCGGCAAGCTCGTCGACGTTTGGCCCAACGGCTTTGCGCAAAATCTAACCGAGGGAATTCTGCGCGCACGCTTTCGCGCATCCACCGTCGGAGAACCCAAACTCATCACACCCGGCAAGGTCTACGAATACAAGATCGACCTCTGGTCCACGAGCAACGTCTTTTTGAAGGGTCACCGTATCCACCTCGAAGTATCGTCGAGCAATTTTCCTCGCTTCGACCGCAATCTGAATACCGGGAAAAGCGCCGCGGATAATAAGGAATTTGTGAAGGCGACCAACACGATCCTGCACGACGGCGCCTATGCCAGCACCTTGATTCTGCCGGTGGTCCCAAGATAGACCGCGAGGGACGACGACCCGACGACGAGGGGGGCGAAATGCGTCAGGCGGTCTGCACGGCTCCATCCATAGTCGAGTGTCTACCACCATCGCCAAGTTGAGGGTAGAATGTCTTCTATGGCGAAGCAAGCACAGCAACGGGTCGGTCTCCTCCAGGGAACGCTTGACATGCTCATCTTGAGGACGCTTCTCTATGGAGCTGCTCACGGTCGCCAGATCGGAAAGCACATTCAGAGGACCACGTATGAATGATATGAAATGGTGGCAGATCAAGAAGAGAGATGCAGACCTGGAGCGGGAGCTGCGTTCCGACCTGGAATTGGAAGAAGAGGAGCAACGCGAAGGTGGCATTGCAGGAGATGAGGCTCGCTACGCTGCCTTGCGCGCCTTTGGCAATCCTACTCTTATTCGTGAGCAAACTCGCGCCACCTGGTCCTGGAACCGGCTTGAATCCCTCCTACGCGATCTGCGTTTTAGTCTGCGCACGCTTCGCCGCACACCCGGTTTTGCCGTCATCGCCATCCAGGTGATGGCGTTGGGCATTGGCGCCAACGTCGCGCTGTTCACGGTGGTGCGTGGCGTTTTGCTCAAGCCCTTGCCGTTCCATGATCCGGATCGCCTGGTGATGCTCTATGAGGCGGGCCTTCATGAAGACGATACGGCCGGTTCCAACGTGGTCTCCGGTGGCATGTACGCCGAGTGGAAGAAGCAGAACCGTAGCTACAGCAGTCTGGCGCTCGCGCAGGCTATCCGGGTCCAGCTTTCCGGCTCGGGCGGGCAATTGCCGGAGAAGCTGAATAGTGCGTTGTTTTCATGGGACATGCTCCGCACGCTCGGAGTGCAGCCCGCGCTGGGCCGCGATTTTACCAAGGACGATGACAGCCTCGGAGCCAGCGGCACGGTGTTGCTGAGCTGGGGCCTGTGGAAGCGTCGCTTCGGTGGTGACCCCGCCATCCTGAACCAAACCATCTCTCTGGACGCCCAGCCCTACACGGTGATCGGCGTGATGCCTGCCTGGTTCGACTTCCCTGACCCGTCTACGCAGCTCTGGACACCGGTTTACCAGCAAGAACCCGAAGACACGATGACCTCGTTCAGCAATCACCTGTTTCGCGTCGTGGGGCGGCTGAAGCCGGGAGTCACCGCGTCGCAAGGCGTGGCCGATCTGAGCCTCATCTCCCAGCGCATCCACAATGCACACCTCAACGACCCATTCGTATTTCAAAGCGCCAGGAGCTGTTCGCTGCTGGAGCACATCGTAGGCAAAATCAAGAAGCCGCTCTCTGTGCTGCTGGCTGCGACCTGCTGCCTGCTGCTGATCGCCTGCCTCAATGTGGCCAATCTGCTGGTGGCGCGCGCGGCGGCGCGGCGCAAAGAGCTGGCTATCCGGACCGCACTGGGCGGAGGCTGGCTACGTTTGGTGCGCGAGCGGCTGATGGAGAGCCTGCTGCTTTCGGCTGCCGGCGGTGTGCTGGGACTTTTGCTCGCCGTCGCCGCGCTTCATTGGCTGACGCGAACTCGCCAGGAGATGAGCCGCGTCGAATCCATTCACATCGACGGCGTGGTGGCGGCGTTTACGGTCGGCGTTATCGCGTTGTGTGCGCTGTTTTCCGGCCTCATCGCTACGTTCAGCAGCAGCGACAAGCGCATTCTCGGCGCGCTGCATGAGGCATCGCGCTCGATGAGCGGGGGCAGTGTGCGGGCTACGTTGCGCAAGGTGCTGCTTACGCTCGAAATGGGACTGACTGCGATCTTGCTCCTTGGCGCCGGGCTGCTGCTCAAGAGCTATGAACGGCTGCGCTCCGCCGACATGGGCTGCATCACGCAAAATGTGATCACCATGCACCTGGGCCTCCCGGATGCCCGCTATGCGACGCCCGCGCTGCGAGCCAACTTCTACGACACGCTGCTCGACCGGGTGCGCGCTCTGCCCGGAGTAGACGCGGCAGGCTTTGTGACGGCTGTCCCTGGGCAGGGCTATGGGATGGACTGGACCTTTAGCATCGTGGAGCATCCGCTCTTGCCGCAAGGCAGTGGTCTGTTTGCCATCAGCCGCTGGGCCGACCCAAAGTACTTCGGCGCGATGGGCATTCCAATTTTGCGTGGACGTACATTTGACGGGAAGCGATTGGACGCGGCCAATGAAACCATCATCAGCCAATCCTTCGCCAGCCAGTACTTTCCTGGCGAAGATCCGCTGGGCAAGCACCTCCGCGTACGCGGGCAAAATGCCGTCATTGTGGGAATTGTGGGCGATACCCGCTACGCCATCGGTGAAACGCCTCGGCCCATGCAGTATTACCCGCTGGATGCCGGTGTCGAGAACGTCGGCACGCTTGTGATTCGCTCCCGCCACAACCTGGAGCAGTTCGCTCTTCCGGTACAGCGCATCGTCTCGGAAATGGACCGCGATCTGCCCGTCTCCGACGTGCTCACCATGAACCAGTTGCTAGGCAAATCGACCCTGGACCAAAGCTTCAACACGACGCTGCTGGTCGCGTTTGCCATGCTGTCGCTGGTCCTTGCCGCGGTGGGCCTGTTCGGCGTGATGTCGTACATCGCAGCCCAGCGGACGACCGAAATCGGCATCCGCATCGCGCTGGGCGCAAAGCGTGAACACGTGATGCGGACGATGCTGCTGGATGGGATGCGGCCCGCGGTCTTCGGCCTTGCCGTGGGACTCGCAGCAAGCCTGGAAGCCGGCCGGCTGATGCGCGACCTGCTCTATGAGATCAAGCCGCTCGATCCGGCGGTTTATGCCGCAGTTGCCGCAACTCTGCTCGCGGTGGCCGGGTTCGCATGTATCGTTCCCGCCTGGCGTGCATCGCGTCTCGATCCCATGCAAGCATTGAGAACCGATTAGGCGGGCGATGAGTCAGCTCCTTCGCCGCCCAGTAATCGACGGTTCAGGGCACCGCCGGCGAACAGCATTTCCTCGAGCGCCGCGTCCACGGACGATTGCGCCAGGAGTTTGCCGCCGGAGGTTTCGATCTGAAACTGCGCGCACCGGCGCATCAGCTCTTTGATGAAGGCGCCGCTGACACCCTTCGTACGCCGAACGATCAGATCCAGCAGCTCATCTGATATTTGCGAACCGCGCGCGTATAGCCTGGTCAACTTCGCCCGGCCTTCCTCGTCGGGCAACGGAAACTCGATCGCCTGGTCGATCCGGCCGGGGCGCGAGACCAGTGCCGGTTCGATCTGATCCGGACGATTGGTTGTGAGAATGAACAGCACTTCGGAATCTTCGCGGAGTCCATCCATTTCGTTCAATAGTTTGTTCAGCAGGATCTCCTCACCCCCCTCTCGCATTTGCGTTCTTTCGCGAGCGATCAGATCCACATCTTCAATCACCATCATCGAGGGTTGCAGGAACCGTGCCAGGCGGAAATACTCTCCCAACAGCCCGACCTGCTCGGCGGTGACGAGCAAGGTCGTGTGATTGGGCAACTGCGAAGCCAGATAGTGGATCGTATGGGTCTTGCCTGTTCCTGGCGGTCCATAGAATAACAACCCTTTGCGCGCCTGAAACTGCATGGATTTCAGCGCGTCGCGCGCAGCCATAAAGCCGGCCACGTTGCGATCGAGTGTGGCCAGGGTTTTCTGGGGCAGAATGACGTCCTCCCGGTTTACCTTGGCCAGCCGATGCACCTTCACCGAACTGCCACCGCCGAACGGATGATGGTGGGCCTCCAGTGAAATGACGCGACCGCGATAGCTCCGGCCCTGACTGATCACCTGCTCGAGTTGGCGAAAGAAATCCTGTGAGAACTGGGCCCCTCGTTCGCCTACGGGAACCGCAACCTCGACCCCAACCCCGGCCTGGAATCCGAATCTCCCACCCGGCGCCAGCATGATCGCGAAGGGGAGCCCTTGTTCGCTTCCCATCCACAAGCCGTTCTTCAAACAACGCATCGGAAGCGGATCGCCGATATCGATCTCGTCGTATTGCAGTGGGCCCACGTCGATCTGGAAATGCGGACCACCGAGCATTTGAGCAAACGTAAGGCTCTCATGCGAGTTCCCGGAGACAAGTCCAACCAGTTTTGTTTGAGGATCCTGCTTGAGCAGGCTTTCCAACCCGGACTGAACATCGATCCGCGCAGTAATGGGAAACTGGCGTCCGGCCGTTGCGATGTCGCGAGCAGAGACAGCGAAATGCTTTAGCAGCTTTTTTTGAAGCTTTGGTCCGCTATAACCATGATTGCCGACGGCAAGAGAGAATCCCATGCACCTTTGATAACAGCTTCTGGTGCGAGTGTGGTAGCCACAACACTGAAATTTGACTTACGAACACCCATTATTTCGAAGAATAAGACGGTTGATTTGCCTTGGATTCCCGGCTAGGCGGGAGTAACGCACCTACTCCTTGATGCGGCTGTCAAACGGATACCTGCGTGCCTCCGCAATCGCGAAGCGGTCGGCATCAGGATGCTGCGGGTTAAAGAGAAAGTTCCATGTGTGAGGGACGATGGCGCTAGGCAACTTCAGCAGGATGGTCTCTCTCCGCTGCAGCCAATCCGTGCCCAGCCCTCGAGTGATATCGAACCGACTCTGCCAGCTTTGCGGAAGACTGCCCTCCTCAATAAGAGCGACTTCGACCTCCGGCCCCACTACCTTCAGAAGCGTGAACTCCGGCGGAACATCGTTCGCCGCCGTGTGTACGCAGACCTCCAGCAGCGCGGCCGCCGGATTCTCACTCAGATACACCACCGGCTGCCCGGCAAAGTGCCATCGGCCGCTGGCTCGCTGCCCGCCCTTCCCGCTTAGATCGCGGTGCCGGCTGATCCGCCAAAGCACCATCTAAACGAACATTCCCTCGTCAATCTGGGTGAGCAACTCTTCGACGATTCGACTCCCGGTATCGCTCTTCACCAGGGAGATGGGGGACCGCCCGTCCAGCCGGGGATGCGGTCTCCGCAGCCAACCCAATGCCCGCTCGCGATTACCATAGACCGCTTCCGCAGTAGAGAGAATCCGAACCAAGCGGAGCACCCGATCCGATTCTTCCAGTGTGAGTCGCTCACGCCGCGAGCGCCGATGCTGCAAAGTGCGCGATGGAATCACCGCCGCATCGATCTCCGCCCGCTCCAGCCCAAGCCCTAGCAAACGTTTGATCACCGAAGTGGCGAGGCGCCCCTCGACAATACGTAGAATCTCCTGCTCCGTTGCGGCCGACTTTACCCCCAGCCACTCGACCATACGATGGGGATCTGCTCTCATAGATGAACTCTACTACACTTTGCCACGATCCTCCCGGCAAAATGAATGCCGCGGCAACCAACTTGGCCCAACGCCAGTGCCAAATCTGAAGTGGAGCGAAACGTTCGCCCCCGAACCATCACTATTCCCATAGACTTACTCCCGATGAGCTGCACAGCTATCGCAGGTGTGAGTGCCCTGGCGCCCCTGATCGAGGTTTCGCATGCATGCCTCTACCCCGTCTCTCTCCCCAAATCAACTTGATCCACCCCCGCCCGGCTGTACCCCGGAAACCAGCGAAACCCCGGAATGGCACAACCTCTGGTGGTGCATTCGCAACGTTCCCGGTGACGTTTGCCGCTATCTCTACTTCATGCGCTTTAGCCTCTTGCTGTGGCTGTTCCTACCCGCGCTGGCCCTGCTCGACATCAACCCCGGAATCGCCTCCATCACCCGCGGCATCCTCACCCCCTACAGCCCGGTCCAATGGGTCCTCACCGGCTTCACCGTCGTCCTTCCCGGATGGTTCGCCCTGCTTGCCGCCCGCATCGTCTGCTCCTACGGACCCGAGCGTTATGCCAGCCCCGTACCCCCCTGCTTCATCGTCTACGACAAGATGGAGACCCTGGTCTTCTTCGGTGCCCAACTGCCCGGCCTCGTCCTCCTCTATCGCATCTGCTTCAACATCGTTCACGAACGAGAAGGCAATCCCTCCTTCGCCATCGCCTCCCTCTTCGGCGGAGCACTGCTGGCACTCGCCTTCTGGCACATCATCGCCATCCTCTACTACTGGACCTACGATCCCGCCAACATGGACCGGGCTCGTGCCTTCCTGGTCCCCAAATGGTTATGGCTGCCGCTCGATGAGATAGAACAACTGCCCCCTTCCGGCCTGCTCAAGCTTCTCCACCGGATCCTGGCCGTACTGTGCTTCCTGGGCCCCGGCTATCACCGCGAGCGCCAGCTTCGCCCCGGCCACATCGTGGCCACCCTCACTCTGCTCTGCGCCGTCATCCTCTACATCCTCATCATGCCGATATCAGCGCCCATCGCCCTTCCCCTCGCAGCGCGCTGCGTCGGCATCTTCTCCGCGCTCCTCGGCTTGTCCGTCCTGTTCTTCCTGCTCCTGCCCGCAATCCGCGAGTTTCGCCAACGCAAGCAGAGTTTCAAGGTGCGTTTCTTACCCGTAGTCGTTTCCTTCGTGATCCTGTTTGTCTTTGTCCTTGGTTCCATAAACCTGCGAGCGCCGCGCGCCTTCCCCGTCATTGCCTATGTCGCCATCCTGTTGATCGTGGTCTTTTGGACCATGGCCGGTATCGCCTTCTTTGCCGATCACTACCGCATCCCCGTGCTGACCCTGGCCGTCACCGCAATCCTGTTGATAAACATCTTCCCCGCCGAACATGTTTTCCCCGCCCAGCCCCTCAAGGCAGCAGACGTAGCCATCCCCCTGCCCACCCCGAAGGACTACGTGCAACGTCTTGCCTACGACACCTCCGGGAATCCCCAACCCGTGATCATCATTACTGCCACCGGTGGTGGCATTCACGCCGCCGCCTGGACCGCCACCGTACTCGGCGAACTGGAAAAAACCTTCGGCCCAAAGTTCCATCAACACATCCTGCTCATCAGTTCAGTCTCCGGCGGAAGCGTAGCCTCCATGGCCTTTCTGCGCGAATACTTTGCCGATCATCCCTTCGACCAGGATGGCCATTTCCAACGCCGCGTTCTCCAGTCGTCCGCATGCTCCTCGCTACAAGCCGTGGCCTGGGGCCTGGTCTACCCGGACGCACTCCGCGCCGTCTTCCCCTGGTTCTACAATCTCTACCCCTCGCTCGACCGCTTCGACCGTGGCTGGGCCCTGGAAGTAGCCATCGAGCGCAACCTCAGCGACCCCGCCTGCTTCCACGACAACTCCGACCTGCAGGCAAAGTTTCCCAATCCATCTAGCCTGCGCCTGAACCAGCTGGCCATGCTGCCGCGGACCCTGCCCGCCAACATCGATCCAAATGACCCACGCCGGAATTTCCCCGCCTTCACCTTCAACACCACCGCCGTCGAAACCGGCGATCGCTTCCTGCTCTCGAACTACAGCGCCTTCTCGGAAACAGTAGGCCGCGAGCAGATACTACCCGCCGCGTCCTTTCTCGGTGTCTACGGCCGGGAAACCTTGATCCACCCACCGGTCCAGGACCGCGGTGGCTTCGCCGATATCTCCCTCACCACCGCGGCCCGCCTCTCCGCCAGCTTCACCTACGTCTCCCCGCCCGCCCGCTTGCCCTTCGAGATGAGCCAGGGCAAAGCGAAGAATTCCTTTCACTTCGTCGACGGCGGCTATTACGACAATGACGGTACCAACTCCGTCATTGAGTTCCTCCGCTCCGCGAAAGACGCCCTTCCCCACGGCCGCGTCCTCCCGGTCCTGCTGGTTGAGATCCGTAACAGTGACGATATCGACGACACCCAAAGTCCCGACTCCTACGCCAACCAGGCCAACCTTGTCTTTCAGCCCTACGCACCAGGCGAACCGCACCAACCCGGATCCCCGAAAGACGGCTCCTGGAAGGCTCCGCGTAAGTCCCCCGGCCGCTGGGGACCGGTAGCCGAACTGTTAGCGCCGCCCGAAGCCGCGATCCACGCCGGTTTCAATTCCACCACCCGGCGCAACCGCCGCGAGCTCGACCTATTGGAGTGTGCCTTTGATTCGCAGCTCTCCATCGACCATCTCGTCTTCGACTACCAGCAGCAAATCGCCTATCAGAAAGGCCATGAACCGCACACCCCGAACCCGCAAATCGACACCGGCGAGAGCGAGCTGGACCAACCCCTCTCCTGGCACCTGACCAAACGCCAGCAACTATGGATCACCGGCAACGCCGGACAATCAGGCCGCCAACCCATCATCGCCGCCCTCGACCGAAACACCACCCTCTCCGACCGCCAAAAAACGAAAGAAGCACTCGACTGGTTCAACCACCCCCAACCAACAACCTGTAAGGAAACCACGGCCCCGCAGTGAAGCGCCGTGGAAACGCGAAGGGTACCCCAGGTCTCGCTTTTGAGACCTGGGATCCTGACTAACATCGATGGATTTGTTTCGCTCTTAGGTGTGGTGCAAAAGCGTACCTCAGGGGCTAAAGCCCGGATCCTTGTGGAGCCGTTACGGCCCGACTAAAGTCGTGCCCTGATGCAAAGCGTTGGAGCCGTGACTCGATGAAAGGGCTAGCACAATATCGATGGTCCGGTTCACAACTCCAGCTGCCACATGAAGCTCTTGATTCCGCCGATCAACCGCTCTGCCCATTCACAAGCGAAAATATGGGTGCTTCGTTAGTATGGATCGAGGGGCCCGTTTGTTCTTCATGAGTCTGAAAGCCAAATTAGAAGCCGTAGTCTATGCAGCGGAAGAGCCAGTGACCCTGGCCCAACTGGCTGTCATCTTTGCTGATGAAGTCGCGCCGTTATTGAACGAGGCAGTCGAGCCGGAGGCTGAGCAGATCGCGTTGGAAGGCTTGGCTGCGGAAGCCGACGCCCCGGCGGCAACCCCCGAGCCCGCAAGCCCCGGCTCGGAGAATGGCGCTGCTCCGGAAGAGCCCTCAGCTGCAGCAGAAGCCGCTGACGGCGATGAAAAGAAGGCGGCCCGCCTACGCGATCGCCGGGTCCGGCAATACCTGCAGCAGGTGCTCAATGAGCTGATCGCTGACTACTCGAACAGCGAGCGAGGTATGGAAATCCGGGAGATCGCCGGTGGCTACCGCATGGCGACCAAACCGGAGTACCACGACGCAGTACGTGGCTTTGTGAAGAGCCTGAAGCCGCCCATGAAGCTTTCCCTGCAGGCCCTGGAGACGCTGGCCGTGATCGCCTACAAGCAGCCGGTCACGGCGCCTGAGGTGAGCGAGATCAGGGGAGTCGACTCCGGCGGCGTACTCGGCGGCCTGGTCAGTCGCAAGCTGATCACCACGGCAGGCAGAAAGCCAGTGATTGGCCGGCCCATCCTCTACAAAACCACCAAGGAGTTTCTCCTCCGCTTTGGGCTGAAAGATGTGAATGACCTGCCCAGCATGGAGGAGTTCGAAAAGATGGCCGGTGAGTTGGCTGAGTCAGAAGCCGAAGGCGAGGCTCAGGACGTAATCAATCTTTCCTCGGAAGCAGCCACTCCTGCGGAGGAGGCGTCCCCTGTCGAAGCAGAATCGCCATCGGCGGAATCCTCTGAAGACGTTGCCGCCACCTCCGAAGAGGGCGCCCCATCGTCGGAAGAAGCCACCGCAGAGCCCCAGACTGAGCCCCTACCAGAGCACCAGGTATGACCGCCACCCAGGAGCAAGAGGGAGAGCGCAACGAGCAGCGCTTGCAGAAGATTGTTGCCGCTGCCGGCATCGCATCACGACGCAAAGCGGAAGAGCTGATTACCTCCGGCCGGGTGCAGGTCAACGGGCAAAAAGTGACCGAACTGGGCTCGAAAGCAGACCCGGAACGCGACCACATCCGCGTGGACGGCAAGCTGCTCAACAAACCGGAGAAATTCCGCTACTTCATGCTCAACAAGCCCAAAGGTGTCGTCACCACGGTTTCCGATCCCGAAGGCCGCCCCACGGTGATGAAATTTTTCTCCCGCGCCGGGGTCCGCGTGTTTCCTGTTGGCCGGTTGGATTACCAGAGCGAAGGCTTGCTGCTGATGACCAACGATGGCGAACTGGCCAACGTTCTGACCAGCGCCGCCTCCAGGGTGGAAAAGACCTACCTGGTGAAAGTGAGCGGCAAGCCAACCGAGGCGGAGCTGGAGCAGCTGCGCCGCGGGGTGATGATTGAGCGTGGCCGTCGTGGCGAGCGCGAAGGCCGAGTCATGACTCAGCCCGCCAGCATCACGCTGGTCCGCGACACCGACAACCCCTGGTACGAAGTGATCCTTACCGAAGGCAAGAACCGCGAGATCCGTAAGATGTTCGAAGAAGTAGGCCATTTTGTCGAGAAGGTCAGGCGGGTGGGCTTTGGCCCCTTGATCCTCGACGTAAAACCGGGTGAAATGCGCGAGCTGAATGCGGACGAAGTGACTCAGTTGAAGCGAGCCGCGCGCAAGAAAGCCCCATCACAGGAACAGCCTCAAAAGCCGGCGCGCCGTCCCAGATCAGGCCCGTCCACGCTGCCCCGCCCAACCCGCAAGCGCGCCAGGCGTCCGTAGCTTCGTCGGACGGAGGAACATTGCCGACAGCCCCCACCCGCTATGACGACCCACTATGACGTGCTCATCCTGGGAGCAGGCGCCGCCGGGCTGTTCTGCGCCATGCATGCAGGCCGTGGCGGCCGTCGTGTTCTGCTGCTCGAACATGCCAGTCGGATTGGCAAAAAGATCCTCATCTCGGGCGGAGGCCGCTGTAACTTCACCAATCTGCATACCACCGCCGAAAACTTCCTTTCCGCGAACCCGCACTTTGCCAAGTCTGCGCTCGCGCGTTACACCCCTGCTGATTTCCTGGAGCTGGTGGAAAAACACAACATCCCCTGGCACGAGAAGACGCTGGGCCAGCTCTTTTGCGACCGGGCGGCCAGCGACATTGTTTCCATGCTGGAGAAGGAATGTGCCGAGGCCGGCGTCACCATCCAGGTGGCGACGCCGGTCCGCGAAGTGACCCACCACGAGGGCTTCCTCGTAACCACCGGCACAGGCGTTTTCTCCGGGAGATCTCTGGTCATCGCCACCGGAGGCCTGTCCATCCCGAAGATGGGCGCCACTCCGTTTGGCTACCAGGTCGCGCACCAGTTTGGCT